>Ga0137407_10001379_pt1 | contig 15797 bp, 22 predicted proteins | sample CZOMad2_2_16fung_FD_108410 | JGI IMG/M metagenome (GOLD analysis project Ga0137407, IMG submission 108410) | Vadose zone soil fungal communities from Angelo Coast Range Reserve, California, USA - CZOMad2_2_16fungal (Illumina Assembly) | ecosystem: Environmental > Terrestrial > Soil > Vadose... | reverse complement strand
CTCCGGTGAAGAACGCCTGCATGAGGCCGTTCAGGAGACCGTTCAGAGTGAGGTCGCCTGTGATAGCGAGGGCCGTTCCGCCGCCCGTTTTTACCAGAGTCAGGGGGGTTGAGGACGAAGTGAGCGTGATCGGAGGCGTCAGGTCGGCGAAGCAGGGCACGCCGCCGAGGGTGAAGGGGGTGACGATTCCGGCACCCGAGAATTGAATGTCGTAAACCCCTGCCGCGGCATAGAAAAACCAATATCCGGTCGTGGAATCGGCAGTAAACGGGTTCGCCTTTGGGGTTGAGGAATTGTCGGCGTAGATGGTCGCCAGCGTCAACGTGCCGCTCAGGTACACGGTCACCGTTGCGCCGGGGAACGTCTCCTGGAAGGTGTTTCCGGAGAGCAAGGAATCGGTAATAGCCCGCACTCCACCTTGTTGCGCCCAGCCCCAAACTCTTGTCATTGGCTTTCCTCCATTTTCATCGAGCGACCGGGTTTTGGACTGTCTCCAATTGATCAGATTCAGACATCGGCGGCCAATACTGATACACCAGGCTGCGACTGCGGTAATAACTCGCCTGCTTGACGAAGTTTTCATGAAGTCGAAGTGAATCCGCAAACTCCTGTCCGCCCATTTTGAGGCTGGCGATGTGCTCGCTTTCGTCCAAAATAAGCTCCGCGATGTCGGCGGTGATCAGGATGGGGTCGAAGTCGGTTTGGGGGATCGGCGCATTCACCACCACGTCAATCCCGATGCTCACTGGGACCAGCGGATCCGGCACGCTCGAAACTGCCAAAATGTTCTGCCCGGCCAGCCCGAGGATCTCCGGTATCCCGCCTCGATTATTCCACCCCGGCGAAAACAAGTCGAAATCAAAAACGCTATCCAGTTGCACCGATTGCTCGTTCACGCTGCCGTTGATCACGGTCGGCATCGCCCGGCAGAGCTGCACCGCCTCCTGATACCGCTTCTCGCAATAAGCCGCCCGCTGCAGATCCTTCCCGGGCCCTTCTTGAGAGAGCAGATCAGCCAACGCACCGTACTTGATCGCCCAAAAGTAGTTGTCGGGAATCCCGAGAGGCGTTCCGTTGGGGAGAGCCAGCGGGTTGAGGGGCGGTCCCTGCGCGATTACGAGGAGGTCCAGTTCGCCCTGGTCGCCGGGAGGCGGCAGCAGTTGTATTGTGTACGGCTGCGTCACAGCTGCGCTCCATGCAATCGGCGAGGGCAGGGAGGCCGTATTCATCCACGGCTGGTCGTAAGCGTTTGCAGCGAACTCGTCGTCGCGCCAGAGGTGGGTGTAGATTACATCTACGGAGATGAGGATCGTTGTGGAGCAGGAGACGCTCACCGGTGTCGATGCCGAATCGGTCGCAGTGACGGTGAAGGAATACGTGGCGAAGTTCCCGGTGGGGGTTCCCGACAACTTCCCAGTCGAGGCGTTGAGAGTCAAACCGAGGGGCAAAGAGCCGCCGGTGATCGAAAAAGTGACCGGCAGCACGCCCCCGCTCGACGTGATCGTGTGGGTGTAGGGAACGCCTACCGTGCCCTCGGGCGGATTGTTGCAGTTGATGATCGGCAGCGGGTACAGGGCAACAACGGCTGCGGCTATTGTGTACAGCGTGGGGCCGTTTGCGGTAACGGAAACATTACCACTGGAACCGGCTACTCCATCAGTCACCAGCAGTTGCAGGAAGCTGCCATTAACTATGTGCGTGCCGGTAAACGAACTGAGAGCACTCCCGGCATTGAGGCTGACGTTGAGGGGCGGAACGGTTCCGACATAGCCCGCGCCGATATAGATCAACGTGTCGCCCAGTTGCGGAATCGCCGGGGACACAATGGCGCCGGTATTAGTTGTGCCTGTGACGGAAGTAGCCACGCCGCTGGGGGAATTGCAACCGGCCGCCCGTAGTGCGGTTTGCCCGTCGCTGTGGCCCACGATCATTTCGAGCAACCAAGGGGCATCCTGCGTTCCGGTGACGGTCACAGAGCCTGTCGCGAAGTCGCCTGCGTCTAGGGTTTTAGCCCAAACCCTCAGCGGCAGATTCGTCCCATTAAACGTGTCGAGAATTTTCGTCCAGCCGGTTGGAACCGTGTACGAGCGGTTCATCGCCATTTCCATGACAAGGAGCCCGTAATCGCCCGGGGCACCTCCCGGGATTGCGACCGTGAGGCTGGAGTGCGTCCCGTCGTCTTCGGCGGTGGAGGTGTAGAGGGTCACCGCTGCACTCGCTCCACCCAGTCCACGCGGCGCACGTCGATGATGGAATCGGGCAGGGTGACGCGGGAAGATCCAGCTACGACTCCGACGGCGGAATGGTGTTCCAGCACCGAGGCTGTGTCCAGCAGGAATCGGTTGCGGCGCTGCTCGATGGCGGTCAGGTAGGCAGACTGGGGAAATTGGTCGCTTCCCTGCCACGGAGGATTCACCGGCTGGCCACTTTGCTTCTCCAGCAGGGCAAATTGAAGATACGAAAGGATTCCAGCGTCGGTCGCGTTGAAACTCAGTTCGGGGATTTCGTTGTTCAGCGCGTAGAAGAACTGGCTGTTGCCCGCAGCGTCCAGGTGGCTCGGGAAGACACAGCGCTTGCGCCAATATCTCGCCATCGCTTGGAAGACCGTCATCGCCTCCAGAACGTAGGCCCGCAGCTCGTCTTTTCCCCAGAACTGACTGTTGTTCAGCCTCGCCTGGAGAGCCGTGATCAGCGATTCCAGGGTCACAGCGGGGTAGACGGGAAGAACCGACGCCATGCGTCCACTTTAATACAGCAAGGCTCGGGAATTTCTGCATAAATTAGAGGGATGAATGCAAACGGCGATCCCAAATCGAACATCGTCGCGTTTAAGGCTAAACGCCAGGGCAATCTTGAGCCGGTACGGAAAGGCTACAACGCCTGTAAACACGAACGAGTGACAGTGGACGAAGCCACGAGAAGTGTCGCGTGTCGGGACTGCAAGGTTAAGCTGGATGCCTTCACGGTCCTTTACGAGATGGCCTGGAAACAACGCCATTGGCTTGAGGAACTCGATCAATGGGACGCTTACCGGCAGTCTCAGTTATCCGAGAGATACGATCTCGAATGGGAACAAACCCACGAAGGCGTGACCAGTCCGCCGACTGATCCGGAAATCCTGAAGGTCTGGAATATATTCCAGAAGTACTTCAAAAAAGGTGAATTTTGCGGAATGCACCACCGAAAAACGAGAAAGCGAAACGGCCCCGAATGGTACGGGAGATCCACTTACGGCGCTTGTGTGTCCTATGAGTACGCTCGGTCGCAATTGATCCCAAAGGGGGTTAAAGCGCAGTAATTTGCGGGGCGGTCATCTGGCGGGAGACCGCGATGAGGGCCGACTTTTTATAGCCATCGAATCGCCGCGTAATTTATAGCAAGATGAAGCGTGTTATCGGCCGCGATCAGGAGCCACACCGTCATCCACGCGGGCCGGTCGCTCGGATATCCGGTTGCCTTGCAGTCTTCCCACTTCGGCCACGGCCAGCCCATGAAATTTTTGGTAAACACGACATAGCGCGCGAGACGGAAGCGGTCGATGAGGAGGTGGGTTCCCCAGATGATGAATATGGCTTTCGTCGAGGCAATGAATAGAAACGGAAAGCTGTAAATCGTCGCGTGAACGAATGCCGCCCATGTGCTTGAGGTCTTGCGCACTGCCATCCAATCGGATTGTGTGACGTAATCGCCGATCAGGTGCAGAATCAGTTGAACCATCGCCGAATAATAAATGCAGCAATTCTGAATGTCAACTGGTTTGCGGGTTCATCTGCTTAGAAACGGCGATGAGGGCCGATTCCAGCCGCCGCCGCCGAACGAGGTAGTCGAGCGTGGCACCGTGCCGATCGGTCGTGTGGATGGGGTTTTCCAGCGTGTCCAGGCCCATCAGGACTTTGTGGAGGGCGCCGCGGCCGCAGTTGAATCCGAAGGAAACCAGGCAACTCGCCTCAAGAATGGGTTTGCCTGCCACCAGCGCGAAGAGGGCCTGTTCGTCCTGGGCGAAGAAAGTCAACGCCTGAGCGTGGGTGATGGACATGCCGGGGTAAACACCCTCGGTGTGCCCAACTCCGATCGACCACACGCCGCCTGAATCCTGGTAACTTTGGAGGCGTTCCCCTTCGAAGATTGCGATTAGCGCGGAGGACAACTCTTGCAGGGTCACGACAGACTCAGCCTGAAGGTGAAATCTCCACCGCACTCCAGCAGCCAGGTCACAGCGAAATAGGGCCAATGGGGGCCGCAGCAGGTGCAACGGCCGGAGCCGGCGTAGATCCACTCCAGAGGGTTGCTAACGGGCTTTTCTGCGGCGGGGGATTCGGGCACCGGCTCTGCGCCCTTTTGAGAGGAGAATTGCTCGTCTCTGCTTTTCTGCCTGCTTCGCGCCCTTCTTACGCCTGGTCTCCGCAAGGATGCGCGGCTGATTGATCTTGATCTCATGCCCGATTCTCCGCAGCGTCGACCGGCTGGCCACGGCTAAACCTTCGTGTACCCTTCCTCGAACGCCTCGGCGGGACTCCAGCTCTGATAATCATCTTTGTAAACGACCCAATATCCGCCAACTTTCGGGTCATGTTTGTGCATGTATTCGTGAGTCACCCCGAACGGCGCGTAACCGGATTCTTCGGGGATGATGATCAGCCGGGCGGGTTCTCCGGATGGAGTCGACTCTTGCGCCGACGCCTGCCTGATTGCCTTGATCTTCAGCGCCCACACGTCCTTGTGAGAACGATAACGCGGGAGTTCCCGACCGACCTGCGATTGCGTGGCCGTCATCGGATTACCGCTTCGGAAAACTCGTTGAGGTCCCGGACTTAGTGAAGCTCCCGGGAGGCATCACCTTGATGTCCGAAACAAACGTATTTCCGGCCACGCTGGGCACCTTGCCGATCTTCGTGCTACTATGCGGGCTCACGAAGCCGCCCTTTTTCTCTGCCATTCAGCCTCCCCAGACAAGCGCGTCCATTACAACGGCGATTATAACGTGGAGAAAGTGGAGAGTTGTGGAGAAATCGAGGAGAAGTTTACATCATCGGCTAAATTTACCCTGTTGGCGCAACGGGTGTTAATTTGGCCGATTCGAGGTGCATCGTGAGGCACGCCGCCGTCCGCAGCCGCGTCTCCTCCGCCCGGTTATTCTCGAGGAACGCTTTCCCGGCCAACGTCAGCAAATACGCCGTGGCTGGACCGGGGATCTGGACCGTCGTGTCGTAGCTGGCCGACTTCCGCGGCACGAGGTTACTTCTCCAGCTTGGCTGCGGCGTCTGCGAGGCCCGCGCTCAGCATCTTTTTTGCCCGCGTCAGATAGAGAGCGGTCAGCGAGCAACCGGCGACAAAACCCATGAAAGCAACGATGTATATTTCCATTTTGCTTCTCCTTTTTGAGTCAGAATAAAAAAGGCCCGTTGCTGCGACTAACAGCAACAGGCCGTGCAAGCCAGAGCCGATGGAGGGCTCTTGAGTGCCGATTCATATTAACCTGACCGGACGGCGGTTCGGTCGTTTGATCGCGATGAAAACTGGCCAGCGAACCACGGCCGGGCGCATTCGATGGATATGCCGGTGCGACTGCGGCAGCGAAGCGCTTGTGGAAGGCGACAAGCTCAGGAAGGGAAATACCAAGAGTTGCGGGTGTTTGCGCGCTGAAATGACAGCGGCCAAGAATACGACTCACGGCTACGCCGGACCCCACAGGCTTGCTGAATATCGAGCTTGGGCGCAGATGCTGACACGATGTTACAACCCAAATCGGCCGGAATATCCAAATTACGGAGGCCGCGGGATCGCAGTCTGCGACCGCTGGAGGAATTCGTTTGAGAATTTCTTTGCGGATATGGGTTTGAAACCGGCGCCGCATTACACCTTGGATCGTTGGCCGGATAACGACGCCGGATATTCTCCGCACAACTGCCGATGGGCGACCCGAAAACAGCAGGCCGCGAATAAGCGACCTTGTAAGGCTGGTCCGGAACGCGGCGCAGATGGGAGATGGAAGCAGAAAAAATCCTAACTCTTGTTACCGATTTTCACGATTCCGGCCAGATTGATCTGTGAATCGCCCGGCATCTGCGAAATCTTCTCCATGCCGCGGCTGGTAACGTACCCCAGGACGATTGCGCCCCAAGTGACCCAGAAGTATTCAGGGAAAACGACCGCTTCGCCGTGGTGCCAGCCGAAGATGGGGAACAGGCAGTAGTTGAGCAAGAGCACGATGTTCCCCATCCAGATCACCGAAGGGCGGGCATCGGCAACCACCCAACTAGACGACGCGGCTTCGACCTTGATGTTGTCGGACGCGATCTGGTTCAGCCTGACGTCGTAATCCATCGCAGCGAGCTGCGCTTTCTGCGAGGCATCCGCTATCGCCTGTTGCGCCTGGATTTTCTCTTCCGGGCTCATGTGGAACTGCCCGATCAGGTCCGAAACGGACTTCAAGGCGGGCGCGATCAGACTTTCAAAAAGCGGCATTAATCCGTCTCCTGTGTAATAAACTGGGATTGTTTCGCCACTGCGTGGGCCTGGTTCTTTGGCAAAACTCCACGGACTCACGCATCCTTGGCGCCGTTTCCGGCGGCTCAGAGTGCATAATGCCTGCACTGGTCGGCGCCAGGGAGCCATATAATCTCCCCATACGGTCGTCACGTGCCCCACACGGCGGCCCTCATGCGTGCGGCCAGAACATCTTGATCACCACCGGGATAATCACGCTCACAATGGCTGAGATCGTCACCGCCGTCGCGTGAAACTGAACGCGCGACATCCGCAGCCGGTCAATAGCCTCGTCGTGCTCGGTCAGCTGGACGTCATGCTGCCGGACCTGCTCCACCAGCACGATTACCGTGTCGTGATCGTTCACTTGGTGCCCCAGTGCTGGCGAACCTGAATCAGCAGGATCAGCCCCAGCATCCCCAAGCCGAGGATTCCCCCGCAGGCGCCGATCACTTCGAGTTTCTGCAGGTGCCGGCGCTCCACCGCTTCCCGGTCCCCCCGCTTCCCGCGCTCGGCGGCCGCTTCGTCGCCAGCCTTCACCACCCGATGAAGGTCCAGCGTGAGATTCGCGAGATTGTCCAGACCGTTTTCCGCATCCGCGAGCCCCCGGATGGTCTCGGCATGCCGCTTGGCTGCGATCCGGTCCACCACCACAGCCTTTTGCGCCACAGCGCCCGCCGTTGCAATCGCCTTGCTCTCGATGGCTGCGGCTCGGTCCACGTCGCCCCGCAACTGCGCAATCAATGCGTCCTTTGCCGCCAGCGCGGTTTCGATTCCGCGCAGCGAAACGTTCGCTGCATCGAGTTCCGTCCGCAGTTGTCGGATTACCGTGGCATCGGCGGTTTGTATCGCTCCAACCCGGTCGTCGGCAGACTTCCGTGCCTGATCCAGTTCCGTCCGCAAACCGTCGGCAACAGAGGTCTTTTGTCCCGTCTGCGCCTGCAAATTATGAAGAATAATAGGTTTTGCAGGCGCAGCGTACAAACCGGACGCCCCGAGGAGGACGATCGGGACGAATTGAATCCGGAGTGCCACCTGCTACAAGTGTACGTAGCAGTACGCAATTTGGCTAATCAGGAGAAGCTAAGGGAAGTTGGGCCGGATCGGGCAGGTATTCGTGTGGCGGCCGTCGGTGGCCCCGCAGTGCCAGCACTCGCCCTTGGCTTGTCTTGCGCTCCGTCTGGCAATGACCCACACCGCCGCTGCGAAGACGAGAAGGCCGGCGAAGGTTTCGAGCCATCGCATAGCTAATGGTCCCAAAAAGAGAAATGCCGCGCTTTCGCACGCGGCACTCTCAAGGCTCATAGCACGCAAATCGGGTATGCCTATTCTACCCCGCGCAGCCGCTCCCCGAGGACCAGCGCAACGAGCAGCAGGAGAAACACGGCAAGCATCGAATCAGTATGCCATCAGCGACGGGAAAGCGCCTAAAATCCGAGTGACATCGTGGCTCGCCGTGAAGGCACCGCTGAAGGGATACGCACCCGGGCCCCGCCGAATCACGGGCAGGGGCGTGCGTAATGCGACGTCGGCACGTTTCGCCGTCGCCAGCAATCCATCTCCGCCCGGTTCCGGTCCGTGGTAGTTCTGGTTATGTAGTTTCGCGGCCATCATCCAGTCGGTAGCGTCCCCAGGCTGCCGTCTCTGTGTAGACATGAATTGTGCCGCGTAAAATTTCGCGCGCTCCATCAGACAGTTCACCGGGAAACTCGCGGGCAGATCCACCGTCGCGCTGAGATCGGTTCCGCGGCGTTTGTAGATCGCCATATACCCGGCCTGAGTAACCGGCGTCGGCCAAAGCCGTTTCACCGGCATTCCGTTGGCGTCTGCAAATGCTGCGAACATCATAAACGGATCCTCGGTGCTCTGATCCTGCGGATCGATCCACGCGAGCTGCGCCTGCGATCCCGTCAGCCTGTTTCCCACGATCGGATACCCCTGCTGCACGTTAGTGATCGAAATCCACGACTTCCAATCGGAACTGGGAGCGCCATAGTACGCCCGGTACGCCTGGTACTTCACTCCGGACTTGCTCGGCTCCGCGATGATCCTGTCCAACTGAAGCGTCATATTCGGACTGGCGTTGTCGCTGGCTATGACCGAATACAGCGGCCCGTCGAGACATTTCAACTGATAGCCCCCGGTCCCGATTAACGGCTGCCCAGCGGCGTTTCTGGCGCAAATGAAGGGCGGGGTGGCAAGCAGGAGCGGCGCCCACGCTGCACTGGCTGTAGCGTCTCCCGTGATCTTGTCGGTAAACTGCGTCCAACTCACGCTGCCGGTCGTCACGGCCTTCGGGACCTGGAGCACTGTCTGAGCCTCCAGCCAGGACCAGTTATCGGCGTCTCTCACATCGCTGAACGCTCGCTGGACGCACTTCTGCGCGAAAAACGGACTGAGTGATGGAACCTCTGCTTTCAACTCCGACCATAGATCGACGAACATTTTCGTATATAGTTTAATTCAGGCTGGTCATTTTCAACTTGCTCGGCAACCGGCTATGGCCCAAAAATAAAAATACGGAAACGCAGAGTTAATTCTCCGAAGGCGTTAGTGAATGTATCTTCCTAATGGCCGATGCTGGAATCGTCATATCCCCACATCCTTGCTTCGGGGCATCCATATGACCGTCTGCGACGTGTGGAACGATCACCTTGCAGTCGTCTCCGTCGTGGTAAAGCCAACCGACTGATTTGCACGCCAGTGGGACCGTAGAAAGCGGCAATTCCAAGTTTTGCCAGTTCGGTGTACAACCGAACGAGTCCTCCCACTCTATCAGCACCAACCGTGGAGGCGATGCCATTATCTCCCTGTCACACCCGTCTTCACAAAACGCACTAATTGCCGATTGCCAAAATTCTCATGCTGACCGCGCTGAGGTTCGTGCTCGCCGCAGTCTCTACGAGTCCACCGGCTGTGAGGGTTAGCCACTTCAGCACGACCGAAGTGTCGGCCCCGGTCCCAATGAGAGCGCCGGTCTTCGTGACAGCCTGCGGGAAGGCCACTCCGCTGTACAATCCCCCGGCATCGCCCATGCAGATCACGGCTTCAATCGAGTTCAGCCCGCACGCTTTCGCGGAGATGGTGTCGCCGCCAGTTGGTGGTGTAGCGGCGGTTACTTGGGTGTACGAAGTTGGACCGTAGTGATCACACAGCGCAATCTTCTTACTGTTCAGTACCTGCTGCCCGCCACGCCAGTCGATCAGTTGAATCTCGGCCATTCGGTCTCCTTACTGAGCGAAACTTCCGCGAGTGAGCATCACTCGCGACACTGCCCCGCCAACGGGAAGGTCGTAGGCCCAGCCGATGATCGATTTTGCAATCGGAGACGTGATGTTAGTCGAATCCGCCAGCACATCGCCTCTCGCGGTCGGGGTTCCACCGCCCTGATCGACGATTACTAAATCCCCAACAGCCGGCGTTGTCTTGGTAATTGAGCTCTTGAACAGCACGCTGGCGAGCCCAGCGACCTGGAAATAGCCATAATTCCCCTTGACGTTTACGGCAAGGCTGACTCCAGCGATGGCTCCCTGCGTAGCGAGCGTGACATCGGGCGTCACGATAAAATTTGGTATATCCGACCAGAAGAGGATTCCGCCGCGGATGTTGGCTCCGCTCGAATCCGACTTGAACTGGACGTACTGGTAGATCCCGCCGTAGAGCGTGCCGATGGTCGTGTTCGACAACCGCAGCGCTTCGGAAAAAGATCCCGCAGTCAGACCGCCCACCGCGTACTTCTGACCGAGTTGCCCGTCGAAGGGAATGACGATCGAACCGGACGGCGAGGCGAGAGGCTGGCCGATGGCCGGATCGCCCGTGTTGTTCAGGGCGCCGGAGGAGACTCTTTCAACTTGAGAAGTGAAGTTCGACATGACTTATCTCCTTTGTCCTCAACCGTTGATGCCGAAACCATGCCCGTGTAATCGCGGGTTCAAGTAGTTTAGGTTGGCGGCGGCCTTTAGCTGGCTCGAAACCTTGGTCGTGTTGCTGGTCCGGATGAACTCGGTCATTCCGTAGCCGAACTCCTGATCGTCTGCAATCCGGAACAGGATTTTGCGCGTGTTCTCGAACGCGATCACCTCTCCCACGGTGATCGTTACACTGCTGGTCGGGAAATTGTTGGGCGGAGAAGACGGAGCGGTGTAAGCGATGGTCCCGGTCTTCCAGGTGCCGCCGTTCGGATCCGTTCCGTTGGACTGCTGCGGGAAGGCGGTCGGGAAGTAGTCGTCCTTGAGGATGATCGCCTTGAACAGCCTGAGTCCGGTTTGACCGGTGATGTCGTCCCGGTCGGAAACCACGCCCCAGTCGGTCTTGCCCTGCATGCCCTGCGTGAAGCGTTGCTGCGGTTGCAGCCGTTCGCACATGTAACCGAACAGCGTTGAATTGACCGAACCGAGGTCCGGTTGCTCCGCGCCGACGCAGCATCTTTGATAGAAGGTAACGAGTCCCGAGTAAGTGACCGGTCCCGCGGCGCCACTGTTGTTCCCGAACCAGAATACGTTGCCGTTGAGCGTCGTCCCCACTGCGCCGTTTCTGGCCGCCGTCCCGTAGGACGTGTAAATCTGCCCGTTCCAACTCGGCACAATGCCGTCGTTGATGGCTTCGGCCATGCCGTTCAACAGATCCGTGCGTCCCGCCTGCTGGCCGTCCTGCAGCATGTCGAGAGCCTGAATCACGCTCATCGTCTGGTAGGCGTTCGCCGTGTCGATCTCGATCATGCGTCCGACTGCGAGAGGTCCGGTATTGAGCACCTTCAGGATTTCGAGGTACTCGTTCACCATCACGCAGTAGAACTTCGGCGCGAAGATCATCCCGCCGATGGTGTTTGGAACCACCGTCGAGAACGAAGCTCCGATGCCGTAGCCGCCTCCGTTCAGAGGCGCATAGAGGAAGTTGTTCTGGTTGAACGCCCCTCCGTTCCATGGGACGAGACAACGCGCACGGAAGTAAGCCGCCCTCGGTGAGTCTAAAAAGAAATTGTCTTCGATCGAGCGAGGGACTATCTCCTTTAAAGTCAACAGATTGACCTCATCCAGTATGGGGTCGCTTCCGCCCTTGATCGTGCCGTGCGCGGCGAGCCACGCCCTCAACTGTTCGTGGGTATAACGCATTTCGCTCATCAGGCCACTTTCTCCTCGGCGCCATAACCAACACCTTTGGCGCGACGTTCTATGAATCGTTTGGCAAAATTCGCTGCCCCGCCTTCCATTTCGCCCTGAGCCGCGCTGCGGGATTGCGACGGAGCCCGGTCGAGAACCTTGGGGTCGCCGCCGTTGTTCTTCACACGCTCGGCCTGGCTGTCCTGGAAAGGCTTGGACAGGAGGTGGGAGCCGTTCTGGCCCCAGTTGTTCGGATTGCGCTCGCCGGTCGCGTTGCCGGCGGTGATCTGGTCGATGCGAAGCTGGACCTTTTCCTCGGCTTCTTTGGTCGCTTTGGCGGTGATATCGGCTACGAGGCGTTCGTGCCGTTTGTCGGCGATCTTATAGAGGCGCTCAAAAGCACCGGGAGCACCGATGAGTTTTCCGGATTCATCGCGCTCGCCCCGTAGCGGCACGAAAACCCCTCGCTTTGGGTCAGAGTTTTCGCGTGAATATTTCAATAGTCCAGTCGGGGAAAAGCCATTCAGGTTACCAAAAACGTCCTGATACTCTATCTGCAATTCCTGAAGAATTGCACCGACTTCGGGAGCAATGCCGTAGTTGCGTTCGGCATTTTCGAGACGCTGGAGAATCAAGGGATCCTGCGGAACCTGCTTACCTGGTTCCTGCTGGGTGGTCGTAACCGGTGCCTTCCACTGATCTTCGGGCAGGCCCCATTCCGTCCCGAGGCGTTCGATCTTCGCCTGGTACTGGGCCAGGCTGACCTTACCCGCTTCGAGTTCCTTGAGTGCCGCGGAGTACTGCTGGTTCATCTGGGCGTTTTCGTTCGAGATGCGTTCGCGCTCCTTGGCGAGTTCCTGGGTCTTGCGCGTGTAGTCGGCGCGCATCAGCATGGGCGCTGTGGCCTTGTCGCCCGCTTTCGCGAGGATCGTGGCCAGCGTGCCGCGTTCTTCTTTTTCCAGTCCGAGAGAATCGAGATATTCGTTCAAGTCCATTTTTTTTGCGGGCCTTTCAGCTTGTCGCGGTTACTGCATTTCGGCGGTTGTCCAGACTTTTCACGCTGTTCGCGGGGCCATCGGGCCGCCTGATGCCTTGGGGTTGGTGGTCAAAACTTTCGCTATCAACTTCTTCAAAGCCATCTTCGCCGTGCGGGCCTCCTCGGCCCCCTCGGGAAACTGGCCGGCCAGTGCGTCGATCTGCTGCTCAAGCTGCATTCCCATGCGTCCGATCTGCTGCACAAAGTCGGGCGACGATCCGTTGCCCTGACCCTGCGGCGGTTGTCCAGCCTGCGCATCGCCCTGCGATTGGCCGCCGCCCAAATACTGCGCCGGGTCGTAGGAAGACGTGTCGGCCCCGCCACCAGGGGAGCCGAGAGTGCTGGCAAATCCGCCCATCGGGATTGCTTACCGTTTACCGCCGCGCTTGCGTCCACGCTTCGCGATACCGGATTTCATGGGGGTGTCGATCGGCATCGAGCCGCCTTTCCCCATGTGCTTCATGCCGCGTTTTCCGCGTTTGGCCATTTATCACCTCTTTGATCCTGAACGTTTTGCGCGGCGTTTTCGCCGCATCTTCATGTTCCCTTCGGTTTCCTGCTGCAGCCGCTGCTGGTCGTACTGTCGCAGTGGCTTGGTTTCTCTGGTCTGCGCCCCTCGGGACAAGCGGCGCATCGATTGGTCGGAACTTTTTATTTCTTTGTCTTGACTGTCCGACATTTCAGCAGTTCATCCGCCTCTGGAGCAGGAGTGGGAGAAACCGAAGTCCCTCCCTTCCCGTGGAAAAAACTCACCCTCTCGTAAGCCCATGGGGACACTCCTTAAATAAAGGAGCATCGTTTCGGGCACGGGAAGAGGAATTACCGCTTCTTGCCGCGGCCCTTGTGACGACCCTTGCGGCGATTCTTCACTTCCAGTTCTCCGTACATTTGGCTCCTCCTTTCCGCCCCAAACAAAAAAAGACCCCGCCTGGGCACGATTGCTCCAGATGGGGCCTGTGGGGTGGGGCTGACGCCCTCACTACGTGGGCTTTACTAACGGTGATGTTAAGTCCTTTAAATCTACGATGTCAACTGGAAGTATGGCCATTGCCGTTTCCGTTCGGAAGTTTCGTCTTGATTTCGAGGTTGATCGGCTTGCCTTGAGACAGATTCACCGTGACCGAACCGGTCAGCCTCATCATGCCCGCGAGGCGCAGAATCGACGGCAACGCGGATGCCTTGTGGCGCTCCACCGACCACGTTTCGCGCTGGTTCGGTTCAGGATTCGGGGCTGGGCCGGACATCAGGAAGGACCTCGAAGATTAGCAACTTGCGCGCTTTTGTGACTCCGCATTGTTTCCATCCAGCACGTATAAAACACCGGCCCGGATCTCTTTTACGCCGCACAGCGCGGGGATTGATGTAAGTGAATAGCCGCTCACCAGGCCATCGTTCCCATGCGAGTCTCATCGCTTCTTTAATGAGTTCACTGGACGAAGCGTAGGCAACGCCTTCGTTTCTGAAGATGGCGCAGTTTACACCTTGTTGACCATCGGCGCTGATGAATTTTCGCCACGAGAAAATAGCATCCGCATCCCGCGTCATCAATAGAAGGTATTCTCCTGGTCCGATGAACTTCGCTGGTTTCCGCCCGTCTGCATAATGATATCGGCTGTAATGCCGGTCGAAAATCTGGCGTGCGGAATCGTTTGCGTCTCTGATCTGAATCCAGACCGACTGCGGATCGCCGAACAGAAACGGTTGTCTCATCTTTGGCTCGTGCGGATCGTGGTACGGCTTCCTCCGTCTTTTTGTTGAGAGGTTGGTGCTACTTGCAACGAAGACGGCCTTCCGCCACCTTTGCCGCGACCGGGACCGCCTTGCTGAGGCTCAATACCAAGCTCCTTCATGTACTGCTGGATCATCGCTTGGTTCTGCGCCTGCAAACGCTCCCATTCCACATGTAACTGCCAGATGGTTGTAGCACCTTCTGGCTTGGGGCCAAAATTGTGGATATCATTCACTTCAGCAAGGGTCCATGGGTCAATCGGAAATCCCTGACGTTGTAAGAGAGCTATCGCTAACTTTCTGGACGATTGCGAAAGTTTGTGGAGCGTGTACGGCTCAAGGTTGAATATGAGTTCGTTCGAAAACCACTGCGCCCGCTTCCATCGCGGGAAGTTGCTGATCTTGCTCTTATCCTCGCCCGGCATGTGGCTGGGCACGAGGTTGCCCGGCTCGCCATCGAACAGCTCCGGTATCGTCGCGGCGAGGTCGTAGCCGATCATACTGACGATCTGGGCTGGCGAGTAGAACTGGAACTGAAGGCTCTTGATCATGGGACCGAGCTTCATCATGCAGGCTTCCTGGTTGCGGCTCATGTCCTCGGCGAGTGGGCCCGCGGCCTGCATGAGCTTTTCCAGGCCATCGGACGCAGGAAGAGATTTCGCCTTCATCATTGCCGACACGTCCGTCACGCCCATCTGGTAGTCCTGACGGGCTTCCTGCTCCTTGATAAATGCGGGGATCGTCGGAGGCACGTCGAAGTTCTGGACCGGAACGACGGTTTTGAAGACCTGATCCACGGTGGCAAGGCCCCCGAGGTCCAGCGGGATCGACTGACCGGGAACGCGGGGATTGATGGTGGCGGCTGCTTCCGGCGTGATGCGCGAAGTGTCGTAGAAAAACGGCGGGTTGAGTCTCGCGCGGTTGGCGTCAACCACATCGCGCATCATCGAGATATTCGACCCTTCGAGGCTGGCGCCTTCGCGCCCCATCCCGTAGCCGAGGAAATTCCAGGGCCAATCGTCCACCCTCATCTGTATCGCGGGAACATAGCCATGATGCCAGGGGCTGGGACCGTCCGACAGGATACAGCTGCGCGTGGCGCTCATGCAGCGGCGCAGGGGGAACATAAGGGAATCGGAGCGTTGAGCTTCGCGGAAGTCGCCGGGACCGCTGCCCGGGAGTCTCTGACCGAGATACGGGACGGTGTACGACCAACTGCTGCCAGGGGTACCGAGGAAGATTTCCTTTCCGCTAACGTTGATCGAAGAGTCCAAAATGTAGCACTCCCAGATATCGACCACGGGGAACGGAGTCTGCTCGTCTTCACGGAAACTGGTTCCGGCGTACTTGTTTAGAACGGCGGAGGCGTACCGCTGAACCTGTGTAATGACCTTGCGGAAACCGGCCGGCGTTTCCCTGTCGGCGACAATCTGATCGGCGAATTCCGG
>Ga0137407_10001378_pt1 | contig 15811 bp, 15 predicted proteins | sample CZOMad2_2_16fung_FD_108410 | JGI IMG/M metagenome (GOLD analysis project Ga0137407, IMG submission 108410) | Vadose zone soil fungal communities from Angelo Coast Range Reserve, California, USA - CZOMad2_2_16fungal (Illumina Assembly) | ecosystem: Environmental > Terrestrial > Soil > Vadose... | reverse complement strand
CTGCAGTTTCAAACTCATGGTGCGCTGCTCTTTCCAGGGCATCCATCTTTTGAATACCGTCAACGATGTCCTGACACTTTTGTGTCAGCGATGTCCTGGTACAGCACCATCTGCAGAAAGACGGCCGATGAGGTCGTGCTAAGTGAAGCCGGCGTCCCTGGGGCGACTGCGGTTCCAGAGGGTGTCTTGATCACTTCGCGGAATTACGCTCGGCGAACCGCAAACGACTCGGCGCGACCGATTCTCTCGAACTCTCGTCGCCAAATACCGCCACCGGTCCGATGTCGGGCGGCAGCCCGGAGTATAGGGCGAAGGCCGGGCGGATCGATGCGGAGAATGACGCCTGTCCGGCAACCGCCGAGCGGCATCCCATGCGGCTCTCAGGGAGTGAGCAGCGATGCTGCACGCTTCCGCCTCGAATCACTCCGCTATGACGACAGAATAAGCAGGAGAAGATGTGTGGCCCATAATGCCTCTATTGCCACGACCTGCTGTAGCTCGGCGGGCCCTGAGCGCGAGTGCCTGGTCGCCGACGATCCGCAACTTCGACGCGCAAAAAGCATTCGCCGCGATCGCTTCAACGGGTCGATTTGGAAGTTGAACCGCCGAGTTTAGTCTCGTACCCGGCGGTCCGTAAGCATACTGCGATCAGGGCGGTGTCCAGCGTTGCCGCGTCAAACAGGACCTCGATACGCTGCTTGCGCGCGCGAACCTGCCGCACGCCCTGCAAAGCCTTCAGCAGATGCTCGACGCGCTCTTCGCATCCCTCACAGGCGAGCCGCTGATCACCGATGACTTCGAACGTGACGGACTTGAACATCGCAAGACCTCTCAGGCAGCGAGTGCTACTGGAGGGAAACGCTCGGACCGGGTAGAGGACGTTCCGCTTCCCTTCCTGGGCTCGCGCTGCCGATGGCATCTGCGGCGCATGCGCGACGCCCTTGATTGCCTCGAAGAAATAGGCGCCGCGCCCCCCAAAGGGAATTGATGAAGATGGCCGTCACGCTCACTGCTATCGCGACCATGCCCCAGATCGGATGGACCAATCCGGTAGCGGCCGCCGGAATTCCCATGCCGTTGAACAGGAATGCGAGGAATACGTTTTGCACGATCTTCCGGTAGCTGTAACGGCTGACCGCGTAGGCGTCGAGCACGGCGCCAAGCCGCTGGTTGAGGATGATCACGTCGGCGGATTCGATGGCAATGTCGGCTCCGCTGCCGAAGGCAATGCCGACGTCGGCTTGCATCAGGGCCGGCGCGTCGTTGATGCCATCGCCGATCATTGCCACGCGAGTATCCTCCTGCAACTGGCGGATCAGCGTCGCCTTCTCGGCTGGCAGCACGCGCGCATGCGTCCTCAATGCCGGCGGCACGGGCGAAGTGGAGTGCCGCCTGCTCGTTGTCACCGGTGACCAGGCTCGTGGTGATTCCGAGCGCGTGGAGTCGTCGCACCGTCTCCGCTGCGTCGGGACGCAGCGCTCGCCGAGCGCCAGCAGGCCGAGAAGCACGCCTCCTCGTGCAACGCCGACGACCGTCATTCCCTCCGACTCTGCGGACGGATCCGGAGATCTTCGACATCTGGGCCGAGTTGGTCACCGCCGGCGAACGGCTCGCCAGCTTCACGCCGGTGTTGTCCGCCGCCGGCGAGCACGAGTAGCGCATCGCCTCTTTCGGCACGCAGCTCATCTGCAACGGCCGCGATCTGACCTTCCACATCTCCCGCGCGCGAGTGTCGATGCCCAAGAGCGCGCGTGAGTTCATCGATCGGTGCGCAACGTATAGCGCCACGGGGATCGTCACCATGGTGCCCATCCCGCTGCCCGCCTAAGGCGTCAGCGAGTGGCAGCCCCGGGTGCGTCGATCACCGCGACCGGGGGGCCGGCGGGAACGCCCACCACGGGAACCTCGACGCCGCCGAGATCGATTCCGACCTCGCTCACCCGGAGGACGCGCGGTAGGTCGCGAGGAGGTACGACCGAGAGCTGATTCATTCGTAGTCATCCGCATTCATCCGACCTCATCTCGATCACAAGGGACTTGTACGTCGAGTAGCAACGTATGCATCGCTCCTTTGCGAGTCTTTAAACGCCAGAGCACGCGGCGCAGTCGGCGGTGATCGGAAGGAGTCGGACGATGCGATCGAGAGAAAAAGCTGAAATCGCCCTGGTGAACGCCGAGAGGCGACGGTCCGTCCTCCCGAGACTTCCCTCCCTCTGCGTCCTCTGCGCCGCGTTGTCGCAATGACGCTGACCGCCGGCGCGGGATCATCTGGACTTATTGGTGCGGCAACGACGGCCCCCGTCGTGCCACGCCCTCGGAGGGCGTCCGATACGCGCACGGCTGCGTGGCCGACCCGGGCTCTATGAAGGGGACACGGAGGCACTCCATGGGCGCGTGGCCGAAGACGATCTGTCTTTCCAGGCGGGAGCTCATCAAGCTCGGATTCGGGTTCGCAGGTGCGGCTGCGCTCGGAGAGATCGCAGGTCAGCGCGCAGCGCGGGCCGACGACCTACCGCCCACACCCATCCAGTTCACTCCCTTCACAAGGGAGCTTCCGATACCGCCCACGCTCGCCCCGGTGGCCCCCTTCGCCACGGACTGCCAGTTCGCTACCGGAACCATCCCAAACTTCTACACGGTGCTCATGCGCAAGGCGTTCACGGAGATCATCCCGGGGATGCAGACCGAGATCTGGGGGTACGAGGGCCTTTACCCAGGACCAACCATCCGGGGCCGGATGGGACAGCCGGACGTCGTCCGGCAGGTCAACGGACTCGACGTGGAAACATCCGTACACCAGCACGGCGGGCACAACCCGAGCAACTCCGACGGCCTTCCTTTCCAGGATCAGCTCATCTTCCCCGGCAACTTCAAGGACTACTGCTATCCGAACGCGTCGGCAGGATCGAGCAGCGGCGCGGGCGACCCGAACGACAACCCGACGAATGCCTGGTACCACGATCATGCCACGGACATCACGGGGCAGAACGTCTTCCACGGACTCGCGGGCTTCTATCTGATCACGGATGCGCTCGAGGAGGGGCTCATCTCCTCGGGCAAGCTCCCGGCGCCGGCGTTCGACGTGCCGCTCGTACTCCAGGATCGCCGCTTCAACGCGGACGGCTCGCTCTTCTACAATCCGTTCGACCACGACGGCTTTCTCGGCGACGTCTTCGTGGCCAACGGGAAGGCGCAGCCGTTCTTCCGCGTACAGCGGCGCAAGTACCGGTTCCGCATCCTGGCGGGCTCGAACGCGCGGATGTTCTTCTTGCGACTCTCGAGCGACGCCCCGTTCCTGCAGATCGGTAACGATACCTGGCTGCTCCCCTTTGCGATCCAGCGCGACCGCATCTTGCTCGCAATGGCGGAGCGCGCGGACGTGGTGGTGGACTTCCACGACGCGCCCGACGTGGTCTTCTTGGAGAACATCCTTTTGCAGGACTCCGGTCGCGGGCCGGGCGGCGACCTCCAGAATCCCGACGTGCAGATCCCGGGTACACCGCTGGTGAAATTCGTGGTGGAGGGGCCCAACGTCGCGAACGAAGCGACGATCCAGGCCGGCGACCTGCTCCGCCCGAACACGCCCATCGACGCAGCGGAGATCGTCGCGACTCGCCAGTTCGAGTTCAACCGGAGCGAAGGCGCCTGGCAGGTGAACGGCCAATTCTTCGACGAGAACCGGTCGGACGCGAACCCGGCGGTCGGGTCGGCGGAGCGCTGGATCCTGAAGAACGGCGCAGGCGGCTGGTGGCACCCGATCCACATCCACCTCGAGGCGCACCAGGTGCAGAGCTTCAACGGCCAGGCGCCCCCCGTCTACAACTCGTTCAAGAAGGACACGACGCTCCTCGGACCCGGCGACGAGGCGGAAGTGTTCATCCGTTTCCGCGACCACCTCGGGCGATTCGTGATGCACTGCCACAACCTCGAGCACGAGGACATGCGCATGATGGTCCGGTTCGACGTGAGGTGAATCGATGGATCGCTCTCGCCTCGCATTCGTCGCCGGCGTTGCCGCCACCCTCGCTTGTCGAACGCGTCCGGCGCCGGCCCCCTCGGACGGGAACAGACCCTTCGCCGAGGCGGTGATCGGAGGCTCGCGCCGGCGCTTCCCGAATCCCGCGCTCAAGTCTCACGACGGCCGGACCGTCCGCCTCTACGACGACTTCGTCCGCGGCCGATTCGTGCTCCTCAACTTCGCTTACACGCGCTGCGAGGGGAAGTGCCCGCGCGGCCTGCGGACCCTGCTTGCGGCGCGCTCGCTCCTGCTGCCCCGCCTCGGCTGCATGCCTGGCCTCGTCACGCTGACGTTGGATCCCGAGCACGATACGCCCGAGGTGCTGCGCCGCTTCGTCGCGGCGCACGGCCGGCCTGGGGGCTGGACCTGCCTCACCGGCGCGCCTGCCGACCTCGAGACCGTCCGGCGCTTCCTCGGCTTCGTCGAACCCGACCCGCGCGTCGACGCCGACCGCTCGCAACACGGCTCGCTGGTCGCAATCGGCGACGACCGGCGTGGGCGCTGGCAGGTCGCGTCGACCCAGATGGGGCCCGCGCAAATCGCACAGCTTGCGCTCCGGACCGCCGGCGTTTCGAGGCCGGCCTCAAGCCCCGCGAACGCTTGCGCCGCACAGAAGGGTTGACTCTGTTCGAGATTTATCCGCCGGACCAGCTTCTCCAGGCGAAATTGCAAAGGAAATTTCCGCAGCGGATCTTGCTGCTGCGCGGCACTGCGGATTTTGGAACTCAGGTGGACCACGACCTGATCGCGGCAGCGCGTTTCCGCGGACAGTGCTCCCTCTTGCGAGGGGCCGCCTACTTGGAAAAGCTGAAAGAGGTCGTTCGGTCCGATCACTGAGTCGCGCGACTTCAGCGAAGTAGACTTGAGTTCGATGACAGCGGTCTCGTCGGCGCTGTGGGAGTGTCCCCGCTGCCGCGCAAGCTGGTTACGTGGAATCTGGCGCACGCTTGCGGCAGCTACTCGGTCGAAAAGTTCCTCGCTGGTAAGTATGCCCAGATGGGGGAGCAGAAACGGTTCGCGCCGGCTAGCCGCTGATTGCGCTCCTCTGCCAGGTCGGCGAGGAAGCACGGCGCCTTTGCGCGGCCCGGTCTGGTGCTGGGGGGTATCGACACGTCCGCCGGCGCAAAGGCGCCGGCCACGGTGAGGCCCGCGACAGGGCGCCGCCTGATTCGGTGCGCCCCTGGCTAGGGCATGGACCCGCGCCGGAGGTAAGCTCATCGCTATTCACACAGCCTCCTCTTTGATCGTTCCCGTCCTCAGATGCGCCCTTCCCCTTACCGGTACCGAATTGGTCCCTGGGCGGAGTAACCCGCCGTAGCAGCGCCTGGCACGCGTGAGCACGGCGCGAATGCGCTAGCAGGGCGTGGAGCGCCCGGGTAGCGGCCGAAGTGATGCAACTGAGCAAGAACTCTGCGCTCCAGGCGAAGGCGAAAATCGGCCTATTCGGGGCGGGCTCCCGGCATCGTACCAGATGCCCGTGGGTCGCCTGTTGCGGCAGACTGCCAGCGTAATGCTGCAGAGTTACGTGACTTCCGCTCCGCTGGTCAGTCTGCTGCGAGCCAACTCTGGGCGAGTTGGACCACGGGTGGACCACGCACAGCTGAAGGGCAGCACTCGGACGGCGCCTGGCAGACCGACCCGGCGATTCGGAGGCCGCGAAACCGAAGCGAGTGGCGACGCCAGCGCGGGTCCAGCGCTCGCATCAGTAACTCTTTCGTTTCAGTCTGCGACTAATAACAGTAAGAATGCCGGTGATCGGTACCCGTCAATAGTGCCGACACCTGTGCGCTGGTAGGATCTCCGGCGGCGGAATCTCTTTTCCGATTCGAGCTATAGGCTCGTCGACAACGCTTGCGGTCCCCGCGGTACATGTTTTGCTCTACACGGGATGAGACTGGAGGGACGGGGAGATGCCCACGCCCTGCCGTCAGCGTCGACCTCGGCTCGGCCAAGCCGCAAGACCGCCTTCCTCGACGGCCCGTCGTATGCGCCCTCCCCGGGCATCCGCGCTGCGCGCGGTTGCGCTCCGCAAGACCGGATAAGGAGACCGCGCGATGTACCGCACGATTCTCGGAGAGAAGGTCTCGAGAGCGCGATGGAAGCAGCTGTTGAACGCGCAGAAGAACCGCCAGCAGATCATCAAAGCGCGCCTCGGGGTCGCCTTTGATGGGCTCAACCTCTGGGTGGCGAACAATGGAAACAACAACGTGATGCTGCTGCGACCGAGCGACGCGCGCGCTGCTCGCCACCGCTCCCGGGGCGGGGGTCCATTTGGAGTGATTGCGGCGGTCGGTCTCAATGGGACTGCCGTTTGGACGGCCAATTTCGGAACCGACACGGTTTCCATGATCGGGCCTTGATGAATTTACGGAAGCACTCGCTCAGAGGGGGAGCCACAGATGGCAAGGGGAACGATGACGTGGGGTGAACACAGGCGCATTGGCAGGCGAATCCCCTTCCCGCTGACCGTAGCGTGCCTCGGGGGACTACTCTTGGTGTGGATTGGCGTGGCAAGAACCGGTCCTGCCCGCGCGCAGATCTTGCCGCCGGTGGTGCCTGTCCCCACGCAGCCGGAGCCTGCGTTACCGCAAGTAGCGGCGCCGTTCCCCGGCGATCCACGGCTCGAGCCCCTCCCGGATCACCCGCTCGAGTTGGTGAACCTCAACGTGGGGGCCAACGGTCGGGTGCTCACCATGCACTTCCCGCCGCGCGTCAACGGCCAGACGGCCTCGGATGGCGACGGGCACGCCGACATGTACGTCCTCTTCTATTCGGACACGCTCCTCCCGGTCGATCAGCCGCGGATCGTGGAGGCGGTGCCCAAGAACGCGGCTGGAGCCGGGGTCAGCGTCAGCGACCTCGACGCCCGGAATTTCAGCGCGATCTGGGAGTTGCACGCGGTGTTGGTGGATCCTACGTACGATCCCAAAAACCCGGTCACGCTCATCGACTCCGCCGCGAAGGTCACCGGGCCGGGAGCCTCCCCATTTGTCCACGCGATCTACCAGATCAACATCTTCCTGAACTGTCCCGTAGTCCCCGCTGGCACGATCGTCGATCCGGCTTTGGGAGGGCCCCAGTTCCCAGTGCTACCGGCATTTTTTCAGGGACACGTCATCTACTTCGTGCCCTACGACATCGAGGACGGGCCGTTCAATCCTCAGATCCTGTTCAAGTTCGTCGACGCGAATGGGAACGTCCTGCCTTCTGCCGCTTCCCCCCTTCTCGTGGCCTCGAAAGCGCCAGGCGATCCCTTCTACAGTTCGATCTGGGAGCTGTGGACGGTTCGCGTGCCGCTTGGCTTCGACGTGACGGCGATCAAGTCCGCAGACGACGTCAAGAACAGCGGCTTCCCGATCACCTCCTCGGGCATCCGCCTCAATTGCCCGGTGGTTGCCGTGGATGGCGTGCCCCTCCCGTTCGAGGATGCGTTCGCACTGATGACGGATTCGTCCGGCCGCTTCGACATCGGTAAGTTCCCCTTCGACGTTCCGTCGACACCCTTTTCCAAGCCTCGGACCCACCTGATCACGGAGGTGAGCTTTCCCGTGGCCGGACCGGCACCGGCCTCAGCCACCGCCGCCCCGTTTCCGCCCATTGATCCGGACGGGAAGGGAAACGTCATCCCCGTGATCCTCCGCGACCCGTTCCAGCTCCAGTCCTCCGGGCCGAACACCACCGGCGACTTCATCCGCATCGACCAGCCCGACCTGGACGCTGCCTATCTGAACAACAGCCCTCCGAGGCTGCCGGCAGCGATCGAGACGAACTTCGCTCGGCTGATCGGCGCCGGGCTACTGGCGCCGGATTGGGCTCCCGGGGCCGGCCGATCGTACCAGGAGCGGCTCGCGGTCGTGGGGCGGGCACTGTTCGAGCTCGTGTGGAAGCCCGAGCAGGGAGCCAACCAGCGCGACGTCACCAGGTGCTACGCTTGCCACTCGACGCCTAGCAGCGGGGGGGCCGCACGCGGGCTTTACACGTTCGAGGTCGGTCCCTCCGTCGGAGATGACGTCCGAGCATTGTTCAACGTGCCGCTCGGAGCGCCGCTTCAGCTCAACGCGGGCTCGATGTATGGGTCGGGTGGCGCGGAGTTGCTCAACAATCAGATGAAGGCGCGCGGTGTCAGCAACATCACGTCAGCCCATGGCGCCCAGGGTTCGATCGACACCATCCGCGGAGACGTGAGCAGCGCCTTTTTCCTCCACACAGGCATCATGTCGAACGAGGAGATCGTCAGCCTTCAGCCCGCAGCCATCGCTGCCGGGTGTGATACCAACCACGACGGCGTCGTCACGCTCGATGAAGCTGCTCAATGTGATCTCGATGGCGACGGCGTGGTCAACGAGCTAACGGTCGGCGAGGTCACCGCGGTCACCGTATTCTTCATGACGCTGCGCGCACCCGACCAGCTGCGGAACGACCCGAATCTCCTGGCTCTCATGGGGATCCCGGCAGCCTCGATCGATCGTGGACGGAACCTCTTCATCAACCCGGTCGATCAGGGGGGCGCCGCTTGCGCGAGTTGCCACACTCCATTCCAGCCCCTGACAGGGACCCAGTTCGTCCTGACCAATCCCCAGACCGCGTTCGGTCTGCCCCTTCAGGTATCGTTCCACGTGGCCACCCCGGACGAAGTGACCCGAGGCTTCGCCACCTCCGTCGGCCAAGCCGGGCTGCGGCTGTACGGTGACTTCAAGCCGCACAAGATGGGCGCGCGGATGTTCTGCAGCGGCACCGACAGCGCGAAAACGGCCGAGCTGTGGGACGTGGGCTCCGTGTTTCCTTACGGGAGGTGCGGTTTCTTCGGCTCTTCGCTGAACGACGTGATCCTCGCCCACGAAGGCGTCTCGCTCTCGAGCGTAATGGTGACGAAGGACCCGCAGTTCGACTTCGTCGATTCCGCACAGATCAAGAAGAGCAGCCAACGCGTGACGGTCAAGAACACGTCTTCGGTCGCGGTCGCCGGCCCCCCTGCCAAGCCCATTCGCGTGACGCTCGTCGGCAAGATGACGACGGGTATTCGGGCGGCCAACGCCGTTGGTACGGACCCAGCCGGCGGGCGCCGGCAAGGGGCGTTCTGGCTCATCAACAACGACATTCCCGCCGGCGGATCGGCGATGCTCACGCTGGAGTTCGAGAACCCGAGCTCGCAGCCGCTCGATTACGCGCTGGCGATCCTCGACGACGTCGGCGACTCGGAAGCCGTTGCCTCGGCCCATGCGTATCGCACTCTTCTATCCGATTCTGATCGAAGCGATCTCATCAACTTCCTCCGCGTCCAGTTGATCGACGGCAAGGTCGGCGAGGGCAGTGGGGGCAATGGAAAGTAGCGGCGAAATGCGGGCGGTTCTGGGGTGTGTCCAGTCAAGAACATGCACGCGTTGTGGAGATGGTCATGGGTGAGCATCGCGAAAGGCCCCTCCGGGGAAATCAAGGCGTCGGCGCACAAGGTGCGGACCGCCGCGCCGCCGGACGGGACGAGGGGCTTCAGGACGGCTCCGGCTCAGGGTCCGGGACGACGATCGACGACGACCGACTGATCACCGTCGCCCAGATCGTCAAACTCACCGGCTACAGCGAGGAAAGCATCCGCCGCTGGATCCGCAAGGGCGCGCTCCCGATCGAGCGGGTCGGCCCCTACGGGCGCGTGCGCGTGCGCTCCTCCGTCCTGCGGAGACTCTTCCCTACATAGCGGGCAGTGATGCAACTGCAGCAGGGGCCCGCGCGGGGCCCCTGCTGCAGCTTTCTCCCGGAGACCAGACTAGCGACACGGTGGCCCGGTGAACTGGAAGCTCTCGAACGTCGGGAGCGGCGCTCCGCCGGCTGCACCCGTGGCTCGGACTTCGAGGATGCAGTCCACCGCGACCCCGTTGGCGTCGGTCTTGACCGAACCGTCGGGGTTCGTCTGCTCGCCGACTGGGACGAACAGCTGCGGGTGGTCGAACGGGGCCGCCGCGGACCTGACTCGCTCGTCGGTGAGCGACTTGAGGAAGGCGACGAGCGCGTCCTTGTCGGAGTCGGAGAAGCCGAGGTTGCGGATTTGCGGGCTCAGCTCGGCGTTCGCGAAGTCGCCTCCGCGGCTGTAGAAGTCGACGACCTGGCGCAGGGTCAGCTCACCGCCGTTGTGGAAGTAGGGCGCGGTCAGCTCGATGTTGCGGAGTCCCGGGACCTTGAAGGTCCCTTGGACGGCCTCGGGCGTGGCGCCCGTGAGCCTGGTGATCGAGAGCGGATTGCCGAACGGGTCGTTGCCGCCGTTCCCGGGGTCGGAAGCCGTCGGCCTGACGCCGTTGTTGGTGAAGCCGGTGTCGAAGAACCTACCGTCATCGCTGTCGACCGGGCCGCGCTGGTTCACGTTCGCGACTGAGGCGTTGGTCATCTCGGCCCCGCCGTGACACTTGTCGCAACGGCCCTTGCCGCCGAAGACGCTGAACCCGCTCTTTTCCAGGTCGCTGAGGGCGGCGTTGTCTCCGCGCAGGAACCGGTCGAACCGGGTCTGGCCGGCGATGAGGGTCGCTTCCCAGGTCTGGATCGCGAGCCCCCAGAAGAGCGAGAAGTTGAACTCCATCATCGTGTACGAGCGCCGGGTCACCGGGTCGGTGAGGATGTCGGTCGAGTTCCACCACACCGGCTGGAAGGCCTGCCGGATCAGGTCGGCGTAGGACGTCTGCAGTCCCGTGCCGGAGGCCGCGAACCGCCCGAGCACGCTGTCGGTCGCGCTGACCTGCTGCTGGCCGAGCGGTTGCAGTGCGAGCAGCTTCACGCCGATGTCTTTGAGGGTGCGCCCGGCGGCCGACATCTCGACGTCGTTGCCGGGCGGCCCGACCGCCTGGGACGCGAGCGAGGAGTTGTTCAAACTCACCGTCACCAGGTCGGTTCCGCCTGCGGCGTTGACCTTTGCGACCCTGGCATTGGGATCGCGCGAGCCGAACGGGTTCACGCCGTTGAAGTCGTTCTGGGCGCGGCCGTCCCAGAAGTTGCGGAAGTTGAAGACGGCGTTGATGTTCGAGGGCGTGTTCCGGCCGGTCGAGCGGCGGACGTTGACGCCGTTGATGCTGAAGATCGGATCGGGCCCGTCGAAGATCACGTTGTCGACCGCGCTGCCGGGAACGATCGAGACGAAGTTGGAGGGCAGGACGCCCTGCGACCCGCTGACGTTGTCGGTATCGAAGAGGACCGCTGAGGCGGGGTCGTTCGGATCGGCGAGCCGGTGGGTCGGGAAATCGGCTGCCGACAGCTGGAAGTTCGGCCTGTTCACGACGAAGGGCCCGACGCGCGGGTTCAACTGGTTCCTCGACCGGAGGTCGGCGCCCGCGGCGAAGTGACAGGTCGCGCAGGCCGTCTTGCCGTCGCTCCCCGCCTGCATGTCCCAGAAGAGCGCCTTCCCGAGTGCGATCGCCGCCCCCCGGTCCCGGATGAAGTCAGCGAAATTCGCCGGCTCCGGAACCGGTACCGTGCTCAGCGGAGCCAGGCCTCCTCCTCCGTCGGGGATGCCGTCACCTCCGCCGGACGCGCGCGCGGCGCGGAACACCGGGATCCCGGCCGATGTGGACATTACGCCGGCGGTCAACGTCATCGCGACGACGCCGGCGCAGACGGCGCAGAGGGAGCGAAGTCTCGGGAGGAGGGACCATCGCCTCTCGGCGTTCGCGAGGGGAATCTCAGTATCTTCTCTCGATTGCATCGTCCGACTCCTTCCGATCACGTCAACTGCGCCGCGTGCCCTGGCGTTAAAGATTCGCAAAACATGGATGTGTACATTGTTAATCGACGTGCAAGTCCCTTGTGATCGAGATGAGGTCGGATGGATGCGGATGACTACGAATGAATATCCGCGATCAGGTCCTTGGTCGCAGCATGCGCCGGATGATTGCCGTCGCTGCGGACCCGACTCCCTCGCGCTGTGCCAGCACGCAGCGGGCTTCGTGTGGCTGGCGGCCCTGCTCGCCTCCACGCTGTCGCTGGCCGAGAGTTTCGAGCGAAATGGAGGAGCAGGCCCTGGAGGGTCTGCTCCTGCTGCCGGCCAGCGGGCGAGGGCTGTTGCACAGGTCGCTGGGCGGTCTGCTCTTCCGTCGCCTCGTGGAGGATTGATGACCGCGCGCTCGGAAAAGTTCGTTCCCAAGGTGCTCGTCGCGCTGGGCGTGGGACTACTCTTCGTCGGCTCCTATTGGGGGCTCGTCAAGGCCCCCGCGGAAGTCTTCATGGGCGACGTCCAGCGCATCATGTACGTGCACGTGCCGACGGCTTGGAACGCAATGCTCACGCTCACCTTCGCCTTCGTCTGCGCGTTCTTCTCCCTCTTCACGAACGCCTGGAAGTGGGACAACCGACTGGAAGCCGCGATGGAGATGGGCGTCGTCCTCTCGTTGCTTCTCTGCATGGTGCAGTCAAGACATCGCTGACACTTCGGATAAGGGTCAGGCGCTGACAGGTATCGGCTTTGAGATGCCCTCGTTCGGGTGCGCGGGCCGCTGCGCGCTTCGCGGTGGTGGTTCACTGCGATCGACTCAGGTGCTGACAACAGCGAGAGCGCATCGTTGCCGATGCCGACAGCAACTGGTGCAAATACCTCGACGAGGCTTGGTGGCGCGGCCAGGTGGGCTACAGGCTCGCCGGGTTCGCTGACCGAGCGCTTCCAGATGGAAGGGCAACATTGCGGGAGGCGTTTTCGACGAACGCGCTTTTCATGCGAGGCCCAGTGGACCGGATCCGCGGCGAGCAACTAGAGGAACTCTGGGAAGTCTGCCGGCCATGGCACGAGCGATGGCTTGATCGAATTCGTCCACGCGCGATCCTGTGCATAGGAAACCGCCGTAGGGGTCCTGGCTATGGGCAGCGGAGCCCCTATGACTGGTTCCGGCGTCTCCTTTCACGTGCCGAGGAGCAGCCGCCGCACGGGCTGTACCAAGGCTCTCAGGTCAAGGCCTCGATCGGCGAGCTTCAGGGACGGAAGACGTTGGTGCTCGGCCTTCCTCACTTATCGAGATGGGATTCACATCACGAGCGAGCGTCCGCTGGCGTGGCCTACGCTCGGGAATTGCTACAAACGGCCGTCGAAGGCTGATCAAAAGCCGGTTTCTTCGCGCCGTCTGCACAATAGGGTCGGGAGACAAGAAGCACCCACTTGGTGACAAGTGGCGCTACTATGTCTCCATGGCGCGTCGTCCCAGAAAGGTGTTCGCCAAGGAGCGGGATGCCATCCGCTCCCGCGGCGGCATGGTCCGCATGTCGGACGCTCTGCGCCTCGGCATCAGCCGGAAGACCTTCTACGCGATGCGCGACGCCGGCGTCCTCGAGCAGCTGAGCAGGGGTCTCTTTCGGCTTCGGGACCTGCCTCCGCTGGGAAGCCCTGATCTCGTGACCGTGGCGACGCGGGTCCCGGAAGGAGTCATCTGCCTCGTCTCTGCGCTCTCCTTCCACGAGCTCACGACCCAGGTGCCGCACGAAGTGGATGTCGCGATCGAGCGCGGAAAGAAGAGCCCTCCCCGGATCGACTACCCACCGGTCCGAGTCTTCAAGTTCTCCGGGGCTGCTTTCCGCCAGGGCATCGAGGTTCACAAGATCGACGGCGTTCCAGTTCGCATCTACAGCGCCGAGAAGACGATTGCCGACGCCTTCAAGTTCCGGAACAAGCTCGGCATGGACGTGGTCCTCGAGGCGCTCCGGCTCTGGCGACGGCGCTCTCGCCGAGATGTGGAGAGCCTGCTTCAGCATGCGCGCCATTGCCGTGTCGAGCGGGTCGTGCGTCCCTACCTGGAGGCTCTGCAATGAGCCCCAAGAACATGGCAGCCTCGGTCCACGCGCGGCTTGCGGATATTGCGCGGAGAACGGGCCGTCCGTTCCAGGAGCTGCTGCAGTACTACGCGATGGAGCGGTTTCTGTATCGCCTGTCGAAGTCGCCGCACGCCGCGCGCTTCGTCCTCAAGGGAGCGCTTATGCTCCGTGTCTGGGACGCGCCGATGGCCCGGCCCACGAAGGACATCGACCTTCTTGGCCGAATCGAGAGCTCCTTGGAGAACCTCTCGATGGTGGTGCGCGAGGTCTGCGCCCTCGAAGTTCGCGCCGGATGGACTCGACTTCAGACCCGCGACGGTAAGGTCTGAACGGATCAGGGAGGACGCGGACTACGAGGGTATCCGGATTCGCTTCGACGGCCTCCTCGCGCGGGCCAGGATCGCACGCTTCCTCCTGCCTGTCGCGCGGGCGCACTTGGCCGGCGGGAACTTCAAAATGAACTGGACCGCGGGTGGGCCGTGGCGAGAGTGAAATGTGCGCTAACCCCGAGGTAATGTTCGACGTGGCCAAGGAGGGCTACACCGCGTGGTTCTTCCCTCTGATCGGCGCTGGCTTTCTCGCGCTGAGCCTCCTCCTGTTGTGGAACGAGCGAAGAGAACCTCAGAACAAGAGGCACTGGCGCACCATCTTCATGGTCGCCTTCTCCGCCTTGTGGACCATCATCGCTCTGTTCGGAACGCTCGGAGGCTATTTGCGCGCTCGGTCGGCTCGCTCGAGCGGGAACTATCAAACCGTCGAAGGCCTGGTGGAGAACTTCGTGCCTCAGCCGTACAGCGGACACGCAACAGAGCGCTTTACTGTAAATGGCGTTCCGTTCTCGTACTCGGACTATGTCGTTACGCCTGGTTTCCACCAGAGTCAGTCGCATGGTGGCCCGATCACGAGCGGGAAGTACGTTCGAATCGGACACCTCAACGGCGTGATCCTCCGGCTCGAAGTCTGCCGTTAGGCGCTCGCGGACGAGCGATCACTCGAGCTTCTCATTCCGATTGCTGCGAGAAACTCGTCAGGATGGGCGAGATAGAGACTCACCTTGGTTTCGCCGTCGTCGGTTTGCAACACTACGTCTACGCAGGAGCGAAAGAACCTTTTTCGCAGCTCCGCAGATCTCACGTTCGTCAGCGGTACCCGATACTCCAGGCCGTAGATCTCGGGCAGGAAGAGCCAGTTGAAAGGTGGGAAGGGATGGATGTCCAACTCCGTCTCGGTCACTTGCACGACAAGGCAGCCGTTCGCACCGCCGATGCGCGTGAACCAGTGGCGGTGCGAGTTCCCGGATGCGTTGGTCTGCCTGAATCGCGTGTTTGGTAGCCTGGCGTAGAAGATCGGCTTGCCGCGGAGTTTTCTGTAGAAGAGCGAAGCCGCGAGCCAGCCTGCGATCCACAGGAGGGGAATCCAGAACGCGACGGGAGACGCGGTATGAGCCGCTGGCATGAGCAGTTTCTACCAGCAGTCGCGCTCGGTCGCGCGTGCTAATCGGTCGGATGCGGCGTGCATCGCTCTCGCTTCAGCTCAAAATACGCGGCCAAGTCAACGAGGCCAGAGCGCGCGGCCGCGCGGCTGTGCGAGTGGCTTGCCGGAGCCCTGGTGCGCTTGAGGCACTTCGGGCAGTAGCGCTGCTTGTACCACGCGCGTTGGAGCGCTCGACGAACCACTCAACGCCAGTGTGGCGCCAGAGTCATCCGGGGATCGACCTTCTCTAGACGGCGCTTCCCCGTGTGCACCGCACTATTGCAGCACGTCGAAGCCCACGGTGATCGTGTCGTTGAGGGCGCCGGTGCTCGAGTAGGCCCCCACACCGATGGCCCGGGTATCCAGGGGAGTCATGGACAGCGGGGTGGTGGGGAGAGGATTGGGCAGGGTAGAGACAGGGATGCTCGCCGAGATGGCGTTCCAGGTGTCTCCCTGGTTCGCGTCCTCGCTGCCGGGTCCTGCGACCGCGGACGGCTTCACGAGCACGTGCAGGCCGGTGAGCTGGACCACCGCGGTGCTCCCGCCGAT
>Ga0137407_10001376_pt1 | contig 15814 bp, 9 predicted proteins | sample CZOMad2_2_16fung_FD_108410 | JGI IMG/M metagenome (GOLD analysis project Ga0137407, IMG submission 108410) | Vadose zone soil fungal communities from Angelo Coast Range Reserve, California, USA - CZOMad2_2_16fungal (Illumina Assembly) | ecosystem: Environmental > Terrestrial > Soil > Vadose zone... | reverse complement strand
CTGCCTTGACCGAGGGCGACGCGCCGCCCAGCTTTTCGGTGAGCGCCGGCACCGGATCCGCCGCCGAGGGCTCGGCCCTCACTCTCACGGTGAATCGCTCTCTCGCCAACGGCGAAAGCGTTGCCAACGCTGAAACGGTGAACTGGTCCGCGAATGGCCAAAGCGGCACGGTGACTTTCGCGGCGGGTGATGCTAGCAAGACCTTTTCGGTCACCACCACGGACGACCAGGTGTGGGGTACGCACAGCCCCAACGTCACGGCCACGATCTCCAACCCCACCGATGGCGCCGTGCTGGGAACAGCCACGGCAAACACCGCTCTGACGGAGGGCGATGCGCCGCCCAGCTATTCGCTGAGCGCCGGCACCGCGTCTGCGGCCGAGGGCTCCGCCCTCACCTTCACCGTTAATCGCTCACTCGCCAGCGGTGAGAGTGTCGCCAACCCAGAGACGGTCAGCTGGTCCGCCAACGGCCAGAGCGGCACCGTCACTTTCGCTGCGGGTGATACCAGCAAAACCTTCACCGTCGCCACCACGGACGACCAGGTGTGGGGTACGCACAGCCCCAACGTGACGGCCACGATCTCCAACCCCACTGATGGCGCGGTACTCGGCACAGCCACGACGGGCACCGCCCTGACGGAGGGCGATGCACCGCCCAGCTATTCGGTGAGCGCCGGAACCGGGTCCGCGGCCGAGGGCTCCGCCCTCACCTTCACCGTTAATCGCTCACTCGCCAACGGCGAAAGCGTTGCCAACAGCGAGACGGTGAACTGGTCCGCCAACGGCCAAAGCGGCACGGTGACTTTCGCTGCCGGGGACACTAGCAAAACCTTTACGGTCGCCACCACCGACGACCAGGTGTGGGGCACGCATAGCCCGAACGTAACCGCGACGATCTCCAACCCCACCGATGGCGCCGTGCTGGGAACAGCCACGGCAAACACCGCCCTGACGGAGGGCGATGCGCCGCCCAGCTATTCGGTGAGCGCCGGAGCCGGGTCCGCGGCCGAGGGCTCCGCTCTCACCTTCACCGTCAACCGAACCCTCGCCAACGGTGAGAGTGTCGCCAACAGCGAGACGGTGAACTGGTCCGCCAACGGCCAGAGCGGCACGGTGACTTTCGCTGCAGGCGATACCAGCAAAACCTTTACCGTCGCTACCACCGACGACCAGGTGTGGGGTACACACAGTCCCAACGTAACGGCAACACTCACGAATCCCACTGATGGCGCCGTGCTCGGCACAGCCACGGCGAACACCGCGCTGACGGAAGGCGACGCAGCACCCAGCTTTTCGCTGAGCGCCGGTACCGGCTCCGCCGTCGAGGGCTCCGCCCTCACCTTCACGGTCAATCGAACCCTCGCCAATGGCGAAAGCGTTGCCAGCCCGGAGACGGTGAACTGGTCCGCGAATGGACAGAGCGGCACGGTGACCTTCGCCGCCGGGGATGCCAGCAAAACCTTCACCGTCGCCACCACCGACGACCAGGTGTGGGGTACGCACAGTCCCAATGTCACGGCGACGATCTCCAATCCCACCGATGGCGCCGTGCTCGGCACGGCCACGGCGAACGCCGCGCTGACGGAAGGCGACGCCGCACCCAGCTATTCGGTGAGCGCCGGCGCCGGCTCCGCCGTCGAGGGCTCCGCCCTCACCTTCACGGTCAATCGCTCCCTCGCCAACGGCGAAAGTGTCGCCAACGCTGAAACGGTCAACTGGTCGGCGAATGGTCAAAGCGGGACACTGACCTTCGCACCTGGCGACACCACGAATACGTTTACAGTAACCACCACTGACAATCACGTCTGGGGAACGCATAGCGCCAACGTGACTGCCACGCTCACGAATCCTACCGATGGTGCGGTCCTCGGTACGGCCACGGCGGGCACGGCCCTGACGGAAGGCGACGCGCCGCCCACCTATTCGGTCAGCGCCAATGCAGTCTCGGCCACCGAGGGCTCCGCCCTCACCTTCACGGTGAATCGCTCACTCGCCAACGGTGAGAGTGTCGCCAACACTGAAACGGTCAACTGGTCGGCGAATGGCCAAAGCGGCACGGTGACCTTCGCCGCCGGGGATACCAGCAAAACCTTCACCGTCGCCACGACGGACGACCAGGTGTGGGGCACGCACAGTCCTAACGTAACCGCCACGATCTCCAACCCCACCGATGGCGCCGTGCTCGGCACAACCACGGCAGGCACCGCCTTGACGGAAGGCGACGCGGCGCCCAGTTATTCGGTCAGCGCCAATGCAGCCTCGGCCACCGAGGGTTCCTCCCTCACCTTCACGGTGAACCGCTCACTCGCCAACGGTGAGAGTGTTGCCAACGCCGAAACGGTGAACTGGTCCGCGAACGGCCAAAGCGGCACGGTGACCTTTGCTGCCGGGGACACCAGCAAGACCTTTACGGTCGCCACCACAGACAACCAGGTCTGGGGAACTCATAGCGCCAATGTAACGGCCACGATCTCCAACCCCACCGATGGCGCCGTGCTCGGCACGGCCACGGCAAACACCGCCCTGACGGAAGGCGACGCAGCTCCCAGTTATTCGGTGAGCGCCGGCGCCGGCTCAGCCGCCGAGGGCTCCACCCTCACTTTCACGGTCAATCGCTCACTCGCCAACGGCGAGAGTGTCGCCAACAGCGAAACGGTGAACTGGTCGGCGAATGGTCAAAGCGGGACACTGACCTTCGCACCTGGCGACACCACAAAGACGTTTATGGTAACCACCACTGACAATCACGTCTGGGGAACGCATAGCGCCAACGTGACTGGCACGCTCTCGAGCCCGTCGGATGGTGCTGTACTGGGAACAGCCACGGCCACTACGGCATTGACAGACGCAGACCCGCCTCCCAGCTACTCGATCAGCGCCAATGCAGCCTCGGCTACCGAGGGTTCGGGACTCACCTTCACGGTGAATCGCTCACTCGCCAGTGGCGAAAGCGTTGCCAACACTGAAACGGTGAACTGGTCCGCGAATGGCCAAAGCGGCACGGTGACCTTCGCTGCAGGTGATACCAGTAAGAGCTTCACGGTCACGACCACTGACAATCATGTCTGGGGAAGTCACAGCGCGGATGTGACCGCGACGCTCTCGAGTCCCTCCGATGGCGCGGTCCTCGGTGCCAGCGCGGCCACCACCACGTTGACGGAGGGTGATGCAGCACCGATTTTCTCACTCTCAGGTCCGTCTTCGGCAACGAAAGGCACCACCGTCAACTACTTGGTGACCCGCGCGCTCTCATCCGTAGAAAGCGTGCTCAACACCGAAACCGTGCACTGGAGCGCGTCCGGCACGGCCGTAAACAGCACATCGTCAGGCACACTCACCTTCGCGCCCGGCGACACCACTGAAGGCTTTGGTGTTGCACTGACCAACGCGAACAACAAATCAGTCACGGTGACCATTTCCAACCCAAGTGACGGTGCCGTGCTGGGAACTTCGACCGTGAGTACGACAGATCCTGCCGGCATCACGGGGGAACCGATCAACCTGGGCCTGAGCTCCCTGCCGACGGAGGGCAGTCTCGTCACGGTGACAGTCTCGCAGGTCCCGGGCGGCTGGACGCTGAATGGCGGTACCCTGAACAGCGACGGCTCATGGTCAATTCAGACGACGAATCTGGGATCCCTGTCGATCACCGCACCCGACGGTTACACCGGCGCACAATCGCTGAGCGTCTCGACGGGCTGGACCAATTCCGATGGTACCCTCAGTCATGGGCTTACCACCGACAATGTGGAGGTCTACGCGAAAGGGTCTCCGATCTTCGCGCTGTCGGGGGACGACCATCTCACGGGCTCGACCGGTAACGACCTCTTTGTCTTCTCACAACCGATCGGTAACGACGTCGTCTACCATTTCGACCCGGTAGCGGACAAGATCGATCTCATCAGTTACGGCGGCTTCACGAGCTTTGCCGACGTTCAAGGGCACTTGAGCAGTGACAGCAAGGGCAACGCCGTGCTGGCACTGGGTGACGGTCAGTCGATTACATTGGACGGCGTGCAGGCAAGCTCCCTGACCGACACGAACTTCGTCTTCGATCAGACTCCGGTGGTCAACAATGCCGGCCATATGGTCATAGCAGATGGCGCGTCCATGCCCCTGAGCGGCATCATCAGCAACACCGGCACAATCGAGATCGATTCCGTTGCCGGGCAATCGCAACTGCAGCTCATTGAGCACGGAATCACGCTTAATGGCGGTGGACAGGTAACGCTCTCCGACAGCAGCGCGAATGTAATTTCCGGTACCGCCCCCGACGTAACGCTCACCAACGTGGACAATACCATCTCGGGAGCCGGCCAGCTCGGCGCCGGAGAACTGACGCTGGTCAATCATGGAACGATCGCCGCCACCGGCAACAATGCGCTGGTGGTCGACACCGGGCCGAACCTGGTGATCAACAGTGGAACGCTCGAGGCGAACGGCAATGGCGGACTGTCGTTTCTCGGCGGGATAGAGAACACGGGAACTTTATGGGCTGACAGCGGCAAGCTCACGGTCGATGGAGCAGTCACCGGAGACGGGAATGCTCTCATCAGCGGGAGTGCCACTCTCGAGTTTGGCGCAGCATCTTCCGCCGCCACGACATTCGCGGCGAATGCGTCTGGAACCCTCAAACTCGATGATGTGCTCGATTTCAGCGGCACGGTCGCGGGATTCAACGAGCACGATCAGCTCGATCTCGGCAACGTTCAATTCGGTGGTGCCCTGACCCTCAACTACTCTGCGAATACCGTCGGGACAGGCGGCACACTGACTGTCAGCGACGGCACCCTGACGGAGAACATCGCATTTTCGGGCCAGTACGATGCGGGCGGCTTCCACCTAGCGAGCGACGGTACCACGGGGACTCTGATCACCTACACCCCTTCCTCCCTGATCCCGCTCGACACCACCAACCACGGTTAGGGGTTCCCGGGCAGCATCGTCCTCGCCCAGGGCGAGCACTCCCCTGCTCGTCTCCATCGAACGCCCTCCAGATCAAATGATCGGGAGACGACTCTAGGTGCGAGGCCCGTGGCGCAAATACGGCGGTTAACTGCGGCTTCGTCGATAAAGGACCAAGCCTGGCAACTGAAACAGGCGTCGGCATCGGGTCCTTCACCGTAGATGGCAGTGGGCCGGCTATCTCACGTTGCCGTTCGACAGCAACTCTTCGAGTGCCCAGGCTTCGACCGGCTTCGTCATGTGTCGGTCGAAGCCCGCATCCTTTGCCCGCTGCCGGTCGTCATCTTGTCCCCAGCCAGTGAGTGCGATCAGACAAATACTGGTTCCCCAAGACTCTCGACGAAGTTCCTTGGCGACTTCGTAACCGCTCAAATCCGGCATACCGATGTCTATAATAGCTACATCAGGACGGAATGTTTGCGCCAGTTCAAGCGCAGCACGCCCGCGATGCGCCACACGCACTTCGTGCCCACCCAGCTCTAAGAGCATTGCGAGCGCGTCCGCCGCATCCTTGTTGTCATCGGCCACCATCACCCGACGGCCGCACGCGACGGGAGGCGCATCGACATGCGTCGAGGATGCCTCGGCTGAAGTCGCCGCGGTGAGTTGCAAACGCACGATGAATTCGCTGCCGCGACCGAGTCCGTCGCTCCTCGCGTCAATCGTTCCACCGTGCAGATCTAGCAGCCCTTTTACGAGCGCCAAGCCAATCCCGAGCCCGCCCTCGGAGCGAGCAGACGCGCCATCAATTTGCGAAAACATCTCGAATATCCGAGTCAAGGCCTTGGGTGCGATACCGATGCCGTCATCTTTCACCGATAGGCACAGCGTGCCATTCTGAACGCCGCCTGACAGGTTGATGTGACCGGCGGGGTCCGTGTACTTGGCAGCATTGGTCAGCAGGTTCGAGAGTATCTGCGAGAGGCGCAATGGGTCGACATTCAGGGTCAAGTCCTCGGACGGCAGGGTGACGGTGAGCTGATGATTCTTGCTTTCAAGCAGCGGCCGCACCTCTTCAACGGCGGAGTCAACGACTTCGGTCAATTTGACGCGCTCGATCTTTAGCTCGAGCTTGCCTTGTGTAATCCGTGCGATATCGAGCAGATCATCGAGCAACAACGCCATGCGTCCGACCTGCCGCTGGATCACATTCTGTGCCCATTGAAGCTGGTCAGGCGCAAGCCGCCGCGAGCCGAGAATCTGTGCGGCGGTGCGAATGGGCGCAAGCGGATTGCGCAGCTCATGCGCGAGCGTCGCGAGAAAAAGATCCTTGCGGTGGTCCGCGTCACGCAATGCCGCCTCCGTCGTGCGCAGCCGCACCTCGGTCTGCTTCGCCTCCTCCATGTCCGTATTGGTCCCAAACCACTGTACTACCTGTCCTTCCTCGCCATTCAGGGGTACTACGCGCGTCAGGAACATGCGGAACTGGCCGTCTGCGCCGCGCAGGGGAAACTCCATGTCGAACGGTATGCCCGTATCAATCGACGCTTGCCAACGCTCCAATACCTTAGGCAAGTACTGAGGATCGTGCGCGCGCTGCCAACCCCAGCCCTCCGTCTCTTGGAGCGTGGCGCCGGTGTATTCGTACCAGCGGCGGTTGTACCAGTGAATGTACCCGTCGGCGTGGGCCATCCATGCGAGCTGCGGGATCGAATTGGCCATGTTTCGAAACTGCGATTCGCTGTCCCGTAAAGCGGCTTCGGACGCACGTAGCGCGTCAAACTGTTCACGCAGCTGGTACTGGCGCGCACGCGCACGGAGCGCGGCTTGAACCGAACTGATAAGCGTGCGCGATGAAGTCGGTCGTTCCAGAATGGTGACGTTGCGCAGAGAATCGACCGCTCGGGCGGCGACCAGGGACGGGGGGCTGATGCGGCACAAAAGGACAATGGGAACTTCCGACCAGGGCGGTTGGCCGGATAAGGCGGCCAGCAGTTGAACGATATGCGGATCGCTGAACGCGGCATCAGTCATCAAGATGGCACCGACCCCCCCCTCGATCTCCGTAGCAAGGGACAGTGTTCCCTCACACGACACAGACGAGATGTTGGCACGTTGGAGCAATTCCAGCGTCACCTCCCTGTCGCGTCGCGTCGGGGCAAGCAGCAGGACCCGATAGTCGCACGTAGTGTTGGCTTCAGGCGGCATGGCCGCCGGGCTGGACGTGTCCATCACTCTCGCTCGCAGGTCCAACCTCGATCGGGCCGCCGGTGAGAACACCGCGCAACTGCAGGAGTGGCTCGCTCAGGTGAATGCCACGCGTGTCAAACCACAGCTCTCGAATGGAGCCCTCATGTCCACCGGTGCGCTTCTTCAGTACGGAGATGGCCTTTCGAACCCTACCGGCAAGTTCGAAGTACCGCAGCAGCACGACCGAATCAGCAAGATAGCTCGCATCCACCGGCGAGGTCATGTTCGCGCCTATGATGCCGCTTTGAGCCACGGTAAAGAACGTGGCAACGCCTTGATTGTTCAAGTACGAGAGCAGCTCATGAAGCTGCGCAGTCAAGTAATTGTTCTGCGGCATCGCGTTCAGGTAACCGTTAAGGCTATCAATGATCACCACCCGGGCACGATCTCGCTCCACGCTATCGCGCACGAGGTGGGCAAACTCCCCTGGCGAGATAGCTACCGGATCGATCTGGTGGACGGACATCTCGCCTGCGCCAGCGCCTTCGTTGATGCGCATTCCTATGCCAGCCGAGCGCGCAAGCAGCGCCGATTTCGTTTCATCAAACACAAACGTCGCGGCGTGATCACCGCGCTCGGTCGCTGCCGTGGCATATTGAAGGGCGAGAGTCGATTTTCCTGATCCAGGAGGGCCGATGAGTAGCGTGCTCGTACCGCGGTCAATGCCGCCGCCCATAAGCCTGTCGAGCGCCGTCACGCCACTTGGGAGGAACTCCCGCTGGAATGATGAAAAGTACCGCGCGGCCACCAAGCGCGGATACACATTCAACCCACCCTGGCGAATCGCAAAGTCATGGAAACCGCTGATAAAGTCGCTGCCGCGAAATTTGAGCACCCGCATCTCCCGGCGAACCTGTCCATAAGCAGGGGCACTCGAATCGAGCGCAATGACGCCGTGAGCGAGGCTGTGCAGCTGCGGGTCCGGTCCCTCGCTCGTACGATCATCGATCATGATCACCGTGCAGCGGCGCCCGACGAAAAATTGCTTCAGCGCGAGGATCTGCCGCCGATAACGCAGCGAACTTTGCGCGAGCAGCCTCAATTCCGACAGCGAGTCGACAACCAAGCGGCTTGGAGCGCTGCGCTCGATAGCCTCGAGCACCTTGCGGGTTGTCTCGCCCAGTTCCACCTCTGAGGGCGGCAGCATGGTAAGTTGCTCCTCATCGCGAAGCTCCTCCTCATTCGCGATCAACTCGATGATTTCGATGCCGTCCAATGACCAACCGTGGGATAGTGCGCCGGCCTGCAGCTCCCGGGTGGTTTCTGAGAGCGTGACGTAGGTACATTTCTCGCCGTTTCGCGCGCCCTCGAGCAAGTACTGGAGCGCAAAGGTCGTCTTTCCGGCGCCGGGAATTCCATCCACGAGATACAGCTGTTGAGGAATCAATCCGCCGTGCAGCACGTCGTCCAAACCAGGAATGCCAGTTCTTGATCGCTGCATGCTCTGATTCATCAGAATCTCATTTTAAATGACCCGCCTCTGGGCTCCCCGTGGGTATTATAGCCCTGGGAGTAGCCTGATAACTTCAACGAGCGATACCGGCGTCGGCTCGACAGCCTTATCGCCGGTTCTAACTTGTGTCAGCCGCACCGGCGGCGCTTCCCGATCGCTCCGCACCAATTGATGGCTTCTGTTGGCTGACCCGCAGGGCGCCCTTTACGCATCAACGCCACTCGGGCCTCACAGCGATTCGTTTTCCGGGCTTGGTCAAAGTGGCTGTCGAAAGTCGTCCCGTTCTCATTAATATCAAATCGAAAAGCAGCCCTCGCAATATAAACGCGCCAACGAAATGTTGTCATGCGCCATTTCGAAACATAAGCCTAAGGGTGTTCGTCCCGAAGCTGGCCGCCGAGCGCCGCGGAAATGCTCGCGATAAACGCGCCTATCAATAAAGACAGTGCTGTGTAAATAGATACTTGCGATGCTGCTTTGCGTGTCGCCTCCGCAGTTGCTTTGGCCTGCGTTTCCGCTTCCATTCCCATCGATACCCACTCATCCACCCGCGTTTGAGCGTCCGCTTGCGAAAGGCCTGTCTTTGCGACGATCAGGTTGGCTAGATACGTACGGTCGGCGTCAGGGACACTACCCGCAGACATTGCGTGTGCAATGATGTGGCCGGCCTCGACTCGCAAGTCTTGCACGCTCTGAGCACCATCCGTAGAAGCCACCGAGCGAAAAAGTTTATCAGTCCCATAGGGCGCCATGGATGCGCTTGCGCCTGACATCATTCCTTGTGCGCTTGCGGATGCTGCGGTGGACGCGATATGTACGGCACCGCCAGCCATCGAAAGCACCGAGGCTCCTACTAATGCGGCGGCGACGACTGTCGCAACCGCCCACGTCACCAACCCATGCGCGGTGTCTCGAAAAAAGACCTCGTGCGAGTGAGTGCCGATCCACCGGGTCCGTAACCGCCCAGTGAGATATCCGCTTAGGCCGGCGGAAATCCACTGCGTCACGATGAGCCAAATTGCCGTCGTCACTGTGAAAGTCGCGGCCGAGACACCATGATCTGCCCACGGTGAAACTGCCGCGAAACCGAGACCTGATCCTAACGCCAATAAGATTAGCGAGGCGCCGACGGCGACAACGGCACCAGCAATGATCGCGGCCCAAGATACAGCGGATTGGCTGGAGAAGGCGACCGCGGCGGTGCTTGCGGCGTCGGCGCGCGGATTCGGTACGTCTTCCATGAGGGCTACCTGTTATTAGCGGTGTGAACACATCGCAAGCAAAAGAATGATCGGAAGGGGAACACCCAGCATCCAAAGGAGAATTCCGCGGCCCATGTTTAATCTCCTACTGTCAGAGTTCAATCTTCCCGCCGCCAGCAGCGCTGCGTGAGTGAAACTGTGCCCAAAATGATCGGCAATATCTGTCATCGAGAAGGCCCATCGGAATGTGAGGCCTGTCTTACATTCTGGCACTGCACCCGGGCGTGGATGTTGGTTGCTGCCTCGAAGGAAATCGACCTTCGGCCGAGAGCGGATGCATGCCGCGCAGAGTGCCCACTATGGGGGCCGGCGAGCAGAGCATCCATCACCTGTATGAATGCGCAACTGCTCCGGGTCAAACGTGTCGCGCGCCTGCCTGCGGCGTTCAAGTATGCGAGTGTCGCGTGCATATGGCAGCTCCTGGGACAGCAGAGGTCGCGGTTGGCCGACACACCGGGCGTGTCGATATTCCATCGCGCAACCGGCCGGCGCATGTGCGCCGGCCGGTTGCGCGAATCGAGACAAACTTATTAAACGCGTGGACCCCGTTCGCTCAAGGTATCCGCCGACCGGTCTTGACGATACGGCGTTCCGTAGAACTTATGCACGTCGGTGGCCCAAGTGGGATCGGCCATCGACGGCCAGCGGTCCTTATCGAATCCCGGTGCGTTCTTCAGGACTTCTTTGTCGACGTTCAAGGCGAAGCGGTGATTCACGGTATCCAGCGTAAGGGCCTTCCAGGGCACCGCAAACAGTCGGTCTCCCATCCCAAGAAAGCCGCCGAACGCTAATACGGCATAGGTGATGCGTCCCGTATTCATTTCGATCATGAATTCCTTGATGGTCCCCAGTTTCTCATCGCCGAGGTTATACACATCGTTACCGAGCAGCGTGTCGGCGCCCATCAATGCGGGTCCGGGACCCTTCTGCGAATTCTTGTACATGCCATAGGTATCTCGAGAAACGTAGTTGACATCCATGGTTCACTCCTATCGGTTAATCAGTTGGTTGATTTGATCAGTCGCACTGGATCTGTGGCGGCGTGATGCTAAGAATTTCCGCCGGCTTGCGGCAGTCGCACGAAGCCTCCATACAGAGTCGGGCACCTCCTACGATCGAGCTGATTAACGAGCCTCGGCTTGGCGTTCCTTCTCGACACGGCTGACGCGCCACGCGACGTTTCCCTCATCCGCCACCAACAAAGCGCCGTGATTACCGATCGCGATGCCAACCGGTCGACCTTGCGCGTGATTCTCCGAATCCAAGAATCCTGATCTCTGTTACTTCGTGACGCCCGCACCCGCTGCTATCGCGTTGATTGCCTTTAAATGTGACCGAATGGCCGGCAAGGTCGCCGCCGCAAATGCCTTGGCGTCGGGGTCCTGACCGGACGCGATCTCCTTCCTGAACAAAGCCAGGGTGCTCTGGTGTGCATCGATTTGGCCCTTGATGTACGATTTATCGAAGGTATCACCCGTCAGTACCTCGAGTTTGGCCCTCGTAGCCATCTGCCCGACGCTCGAGGACGTGGGGAGGGTTACGTCCTGGGACGCTGCCAGGGCCCTGAGCTTGGCGTTCGCCGCGGAATGATCCTTCACCATCATTGCACCGAACTCCTTGACCTCTTGGCTGTTGGCTTTGCTCTGTGCGAGATTACCTGCCTCTACCTCAGCCATGCCACCTTCCGCCGCTTTCTTATAAAAGGGTGCATCGGGTGAGTCAGCCATTGCGATCAATGGCGCAGCCAACGCAATTAATGCCAATACGCGTTTCATTCCAAATTCTCCTTATTTGACGTGAGCCGCATTTCGTCGGCTGGTTTTGTTAGCCGTGGTTAGACCGGATATCGCGGGACGCCGGCGCCACCGTTGGACATTGTTCCTGTCTTTGACCGATGCTCGTAGTGTTCAATGACGCTACTTTGGGTAGGAAGACATCAACACGGGCGGTAGGCCAAACGCGAATCTCGTTACATGCGAGTACGCCCCGGCATCGGCGGTAGGCTGCCGCCACTCAGATGCACGGTTCATGTTTGACCCGCGCGGTAGCGGACGCGCGCGCGCACGATCAGCGGTAGCACATACCAGGCGCCGAGGAGGAAGCACGCGGTCGCCAGGGCGCCGAGGTCGGCGGCAGATTGGCCGCCCTGCAGTCTGAAGAGTGCCACCCACACATCGCAGGCGATGGCGCAGATCATGGGGAGAAGGGCAAGGGCAATGAGGCGCGATCCGGTGGCATGCAGGCGCGCATTATCTCGCCCCTCAAAGGCCAGTCGGTGAATGGCGGCGGGCGCGATGAGCAAGACCACGGCGAGCACGAGGCTCATAAGCGCGATCAGGTGAATACGCTGGGCGCTCGACGGAAGGCCGCCAAAGGCCTTCGACATCATCACAATCAGCTGAAAGCCGAGCAGAGCCTGTGCACCCGGCAAAATCACGCGCGCCTCGGTGAGCAGCTGTTCGATCTTCGGGTGCAGGTCAGTTTTAGTTTCTCGCAAGGGAGAATCTCCACGCAGTTGAGTCTCATGTTTCCGTAAGGCTATGCCAGCGCCATACCACGCCCCGACGGCAACCAAGAACGTGATGGAGGCTAGCACGACGCTCGATGCGGCCCCGAAGGGCAGGCGCGTCGCGGCGTAGATGTCGCAAGAGATCGTCGCGGCGAGGGGCAATAAGGCATAGTTCGCGTAACGCATAGAAAGTTGAAAAATACGAAGGCTCGCTTCGCCTTGTTCGACGATACGATGTTGGCAAGGGACGGCGAGAAGAAGGCCCAGCACGATGATCACCATCGCTAGGGCGATCGTATCGACTATGAGCACTGAAGGTGGCAAGAGAAGGAATGTCTCCTGGAAGAGCCCTTGCAGCTGAAAGCCGAAGAGCACCTGTACGCCGAGCATTTGCATTCGCAGTTCCTCGAGCGAAGTCTTCAGCGTCGATTCAAGCGCCGCCACGGCACACCTTCAGAAAAACGTCGCCGCCGGCGCGTGGTTCCGGCATCGGCATGGGACGCAACGGGGTCACTCAGTAGCGGCTTTTTTTGGCATAGGCAGCGGCGCCTTTTTTCACGAGCTTCGCCGCCCGGGTCGGCCCATGTTCACCGCTGATTTCAAAGCGCTTGTCATGCAGTCGGTTGTAGTCGATGAAAAAGGCCTCGATATCGTCGAGCGTGTGCGGACGCAGCTGCTGCAAGGTCTTGACGCCTTCATGCGTTCTTGCGTGGCTGGCTACCGCGATCAGGCGGTCGTTCTGCTCCCAGCGCTTCCCTCGCGCTTTTTCCCGCGCTTCGATCACCCCGATGGCGCGACATTGGAGCACGCACCCGGCGATGATGGGGGAGTCCATCAGGACCAAGACGTCCAGTGGATCGCCATCGTGCCCTAGCGTTGATGGAATAAATCCGAAATCGAACGGGAAAGCCATCCCGTCGGGAAGCGTCGTAGCAAGTTCAAAACAGTCGCAGTTTGGATCGTAGCGGTATTTGTTTCGGCTGCCTTTGGGCGTTTCGATGACAGCGCGCAAATCGCCACTTTTCTCATCGTGAGTAGCAGTGTCGGAGAGAACGGCGTGACGAGTCGAGTGTTTTGCCATGTAAGTGCTCGTTGGCTTGCTTCTAATACTCCCGCACCCCGCTGGATGTCGTTAGGGTCTCCAAGCGGCATCATCCGTCGGTCAAATCTGACCCGGCGAGATACTGCAATCCAGAAAGGGGCTGCCCGCGGCCCTGGGCGCCAAAATGAATACGCATCGCTCGATGCATCTCAGTCCGCAACGATCACCGATCAGGTGCGTGTAAGCAATATGCGCGCTAGAGGGATAGTGATGGTCATGGCCGTTCCATGGGGCGGGGAGGGGGAGATTTCTAGTTTCCCACCCAGCACTCGGATTCGATGGAGCATCGACGCGAAAACGACGGTCCCGCGATCGACCTCAATGGGCGGACATGCCGTTTCGTCGTTGGCGAATCGCAGTGTTATCGTCTCGCGATCGGTTGATACGCATAGTTCTGCGGTCGTAACCGACGAATGTATGTTGGAAATCGCCAGTGCTTCCTGCGCGATTCGGAACAACGCAATTGAGGCCTCTGGCGTGAAATGCATTTCGGAGGGCGGATAGTGCCCAGCACAACGCAGGCCGGCGCGAGCACACGTTTGCTTTAATTCCCAGCTGAGCGCGGCAAACAAACCTACATTGTCGAGCAGGGACGGTCTTAGCTCCTCAATGATCCTGCGGTTGATGCCAAGTGCCGATCCCAACGCCTCTCGCACTCTCGCGAGCCTGCCACGGGCCTCGGAAGCGAACGAGGAGAAATGCCCCTCGGCCCATGCGACATCCATGAACGCTGCAACTATTAATCCACCAAGATTGTCGTGAAGTTCCTTCGCGAGTGAGGCCTTATCAATTTCGACTGAAGCCTGAAGGTATGTCAGGAGCGCCGAGTCAGCCGATTCGGGCACGTCGAGGTGGCTTGGTTGCATGACATTAGAACTAAGTTGAAGAGAGTGATCACAGCGTACCTGACTTGCAAACTGCGGCCCAGGTGACGTTCTTAGGGAGCCGCGTCAGATACCGCTTACCGAAGAGATAAGCTCCGTCGGATTGCACACATTTGCCCGGCAAATACGGTTGTCGGTGTTTGGCCTACATCAAACGCCAAGATTCGGCTCCTCCAGACCCCTTGGCCGTCGAATATAAGTGACGCGACCAAACCACGTGCATCCGGCGGGGCAGAAATCCACCATCTCTATGGCAAGCAGTTCGATGGAATCGGTAGCGCGCGAAGCACGGCTGTATCGGATGGTCGAGTCGGCGGGCGAAGGGATTTGCGAAATCGACGCAGACGGTCGGTGCACGTACATCAATGCCGTTGGGGCCCGCCTCCTTGGCTACGAAGCCGCGGAGCTGGTAGGCGGCGTGTTGCACGATGCCATCCATCCGAGCGGCAGATTCCTTGCGCCGGCTGAATGCTCGATCTGCCAGGCGCTAAATAACTCGCAGGCCCTGGAAATCGGCGAATTCACACGACGGACCCAGGCGGTGCTGTCGCACAAGTGCGGGCGCGCCCTCCCCGTGTCCTATTCGGTGGTGCCGATTGGGATCGATGGCGTCCCTCAAGGCGCGGTGATGACGTTCTCTGACGATTCAGAGCGCCGCCGCCTCGAGAGTGAACTTCGTCAACTCACCGCCGAGCTCGCGGAGGCGGAGCGGCGCAAAACCGAACTTATCGCCACCCTTGCGCATGAGCTGCGAAATCCGCTCGCGCCCATTCGTAATGCCCTGTACGTGATGCGCAAAGTAAGCGACAACGCCACCTCGATGGCGCAACTTCGCGCGATGATGGAACGCCAATTGGAGCAGCTCGTGCATTTGGTCAACGATCTACTCGATATGGCGCGGGTGAGTAGCGGACAGATGACGCTAAAGAAGGAACGCGTTGCACTCCAGGAAATTATCAGCATGGCGGTTGAGGCGAGCGCGTCGCTCACGTCAGCGACTCAGAATACGCTCACCCTCGATGTTCCGATCGAACCCCTGTATCTCGAGGCGGACGCGACGCGCCTCACCCAAGTATTCACCAATATTTTGAATAATGCCGCGCAGAACAGCGCCGCCGGCAGCCCGATTTCGATGCACGTGGAGATCGTCGATGCCCAGGTACGGATTGACATTGCCGACGCCGGCGTCGGGATCGCCCGAGAGGCTCTGAGTCGCATCTTCGACATGTTCACGCGGGTCGGGCGGGATGGAAAAAAGCCTCACGCCGGTCTTGGCATCGGCCTCAATCTCGCGCGCCGCTTGGTCGAACTGCATGACGGTGAACTCATTGCAAAAAGCGAGGGACTGGGCAAGGGCAGTAATTTTCAAATTACGCTGCCGCTCGCACCCATCCAGGAGGAGTCTGTGAGCGCCGAGGAGCTTGCGCCCGACAGCAATAAACGCGGG
>Ga0137407_10001375_pt1 | contig 15820 bp, 15 predicted proteins | sample CZOMad2_2_16fung_FD_108410 | JGI IMG/M metagenome (GOLD analysis project Ga0137407, IMG submission 108410) | Vadose zone soil fungal communities from Angelo Coast Range Reserve, California, USA - CZOMad2_2_16fungal (Illumina Assembly) | ecosystem: Environmental > Terrestrial > Soil > Vadose... | reverse complement strand
CGGTCGGCGCCCCAGTCGGCGGCGGCGTGGCAGCTGGCGCACGCGGTCTTGCCGTCGAGCGACACGCGGGTGTCCCAGAAAAGCGCGCGGCCGAGCCTGGCTTCCGGGCTCGCCGGCGAAACGGCCCCGGCCTGGATCCGGCCGAACAGACCTGCGGCTTCGCGCCGCAGCGGCTCGTCCGCCTTCGCGGCCCCCGCCAGCGCGAACCCCGCGGCAAGCATGATCCCCACCGTCGCGAGCTTCATACGCTTTTCTCCTTTGACCCGTATGAAGGTTATCGGGCGGGTGCGTCGGGGAAATTTCAGCGGTCAGCCATTCTTGTTTCGTTTGTTTCACCGGAACGTGGATTAGAATCCCCGCTCCCATGCGCGGGAGAAGCGGAGTGGACCTCGAACTGAAAGACAAGGTGGCGATCGTCACCGGCGGCACGCAGGGCATCGGCAGGGCGACGGCGATGCGGCTCGCAAAGGAGGGCGCGCGCGTGGTGATCGCGGCGCGCGGGCGCGAGCGGCTGGACGCCGTGGCGGCGGAGATCCGCGCCTCGGGCGGGGCGGTCGCCGCGGTGCAGGCGGACGTCGGCAAGCCCGAGGAGTGCCAGCGCCTGGTGGCCGAGGCGCTGAAGGCCTTCGGGCGGATCGACATTCTCGTCAACAACGCCGGCACCTCGTCCACGGGCGAGTTCGAATCGGTGACCGACGACACCTGGCAGGCGGACCTGGATCTCAAGCTCTTCGCGGCGATCCGGCTTGCGCGCCTGGCGATCCCGCACATGAAAAACCAGGGCGGGGGGCGCATCGTCAACATCACCACCATCGGCGCCAAGCAGCCGCGCGCCAAGTCCATGCCGACTACCGTGACGCGCGCCGCCGGGCTCGCGCTCACCAAGGCCCTGTCCAAGGAGTACGCGCCGCACAACATCCTGGTGAACACCGTGTCGATCGGGCTGATACGCGCGGGGCAGCACGAGAAAAAAGCCGAGAAGGCCGGCGTTCCGCTGGAGAAGCTCTACGCCGACATGGGCAAGGACATCCCGCTCGGGCGAGTCGGGCGCGCCGAGGAAGTCGCCGACGTGATCGCTTTCCTCGTCTCCGGGGCGGCGAGCTACGTGACCGGCAGCAGCATCAACCTCGACGGCGGGGCCTCGGGCGTGATGTAGGGAAGGCTGCGCAGGCCTGCTTTACTTCTGCTCGGCCTCCATCCGGTACAGCTGGCGCCGCGCTTCCTCCTCGAGCGCATCGTCGACGACCCGGATGACGCCGTCGACGTCGACCGGTTTTTCCTTGCGCTCGAAGCGCCCGGTGAGCTCGGTCTCCGGGCGCAGCTCGCCCTTCTTGTAGAGCGACCAGATTTCCTTTCCGTACCGCGTGTCGAGGATCTCGGGCGCAAAACGGCCGAAGTAGGAGCGGAGGTTGGCGACGTCGCGTTCGAGCATGCCTTCGGCGTGAGCGTTGCCCGCGGCGTCCACCGCCTGGGGCAGGTCGATGATGACCGGGCCTTGATCGCCCAGCAGCACGTTGTATTCGGACAAATCGCCGTGGACGACTCCGGCGCAGAGCATGCGAACGACTTCCTCGATCAGAGTGCGGTGCAGCTCGCGGGCCTGTTCCGGCGCGAGCAGCACGTCGTTCAGCCTCGGGGCGGCGTTGCCCTCGGCGTCGGTCACGAGCTCCATCAGCAGCACGCCGTCGATGAAGTTGTAGGGCTGCGGCACGCGCACGCCGGCGGCGGCGAGACGGACCAGGGCGTCCACCTCGGCGCTTTGCCAGGCCTCTTCTTTCGCTTTGCGTCCGTAGCGGCTGCCTTTTTCCATGGCGCGGGCGCGGCGGCTGTTCTTGACCCGGCGGCCCTCGGTGTAGTCGACGCTCTGGCGGAAGCTGCGCCTGTCGGCTTCCTTGTAGACCTTCGCGCAGCGGACATCCTCGCCGCAGCGGACCACGTAGAGCATGGCTTCCTTGCCGCTCATGAGCGCTCGACTGACCGAATCGACGAGGCCGGCCTCGACGAGCGGTTCGATTCTTGCTGGGATTTTCAAATGGGCTCTTCTGCGCTCTTCAGAGCGCGACGGCGACTAGGGTGGGCTGCTTCGGCACAAACGTCTGTGCGGGAGCCGCAATCTACAGCAAAACCGGTGAAAGGGGTCTGGCCGGGGTGGAATTCGTTCCCGTTCGCCCCCATCTGGTCGTTTCCGATGGGAATGCCATGACCGACACCACCAAGCTCGATGGGCTGCGGCACGCGCTGCTCGCGCTCCACAAGACGCTGCTCGACGCCCAGCGCGTCCGCTACGAGCGCGAGCACGGCCGCGTCGAATCCAGGGGCGAGCTCCTCGACCTGGTGCTGCGCGACGCCTCGTTCGAATGGCTGCGCGTGCTGTCGGCGCTGATCGCGGGCCTGGACGAGCTCACCGAGGCGGACAAGGAGGCGGGCGCGGAGCTTCGCGGGGTGATCGACAAGCTGCGCACGCTGGTGCGCTTCGAGGGGAACCCCGGGTTCACCGAACCCTACCGCGAGATCATCGAGGCCGTTCCCGACGCGCTGGTCGCGCACGTGCAGCTCTCGCGGCTGCTGGCGGATTTCGGCGCGGCCGGCGGGACCTCCGCCGGTCCGCCGGAGGAGCCTCGCGCCGACGCGATGCCGGCGATGCTGATCGGCGCCCTCAGTTTCGCCGCCGACAAGCACCGCAATCAGCGGCGCAAGGACAAGGAGGCCTCTCCGTATATCAACCACCCGATCATGCTCGCCAGGATACTGTCGGTCGAAGGCGGCGTGGACGACGCGCTCGTGCTGTGCGCCGCCGTGCTGCACGACACCATCGAGGACACCGAGACCCGCTACGAGGAGCTCGTCTCGCAGTTCGGGCGCGAGATCGCCGACGTGGTCCGCGAAGTCACCGACGACAAGGCGCTACCCAAGGCCGAGCGCAAGCAACTGCAGATCGAGCACGCGCCGCACCTGTCGCGTGCGGCCAAGCTGGTGAAGCTCGCCGACAAGATCGCGAACGTGCGCGACGTCGCCGACCATCCGCCGTCGGAATGGCCGATGGAGCGCCGCCGCGAGTACTTCGACTGGGCGAAGCGGGTGGTGGACGGCCTGCGCGGGACGCACGCCGGGCTCGAAGCGGCGTTCGACGCCGCCTACGCGCGCCGGCCCCGCTAGGGGGCCGGGCGCCAGCCGGTCAGCTGGAGCTGGACGAGGACGACGCCAGCGCTTTCAGGTGGGCCTTCGACTTCCTGCCTGGAGCCGCGGGCGGGATGTATCCCGCGATGCGGCACAGCACGCCTTCGATCTTCTTTCCGTCGCTGAAGCGGATCGACTGGCACGTCATCACCTCGCCCCTGAGCGACAGCGCGGACACGTGGCGCCGAACGCTTTCGAGCGAGATTCCCGTGGCGGTCGCGATCTCGGAATCGAGCTGTTCGCCACGGTCTTTGAGGTATTTCAGGATTTCCTGCAAGGCGGATGCTCCGAAAAGGGGAGCGGTATGTTACGCGAAAACCGCCAACTTCTCACGAACTTTTTTCTCGCGGCCCCTTCAGGCGGCTTTCGCCCGGCTGGAGGGCCTCTGCGAGGCCATGAACGCCGCGCGCTCGCCCACGGCCCGGAGCAGGGCGGCGCCGAATTTCGGGCTGCGTTTCACCAGGTACAGGAACATGTGGCGGCTGACCGCCAGGAGGACGCAGCCGGTTTCCGCCACGGCGGTGGCCAGGCGCGGGATGCGGTCGACCAGCGACAGTTCGCCGAAGATGCCGCCCGGGCCGGCTTTTTCGACGACGGTGTCGCCGATGCGCATGGCGACACGGCCTTCGAGCACCACGTACAGGGCGACGCCCCGCTGGCCTTCCCGCATGATGATCTTCCCGGCTTCGTGGCGGAAGCGCGCCGCGGGGCCGACGACCTGCGCGAGATCGCCAAGGGACTGCTTGTCGAGCGCGGCGGCTTCGCGCCAGCCCTCGACGGGACCGTCGAGGCGGGCGAGGGTCTCGCGCAGGCGCGCCGCCATGATGGACAGGAGCATGAGCGCGAACCCGGGGTCCTTGCCGAGCGCGGTCTGGAACTGCGCGTCGTCCAGGCCGATCACCCGGCAGTCGCTCCTGGCCACCGCCGAGGCGCTGCGCGGCATCTGGCCGAGCGAGGCCATCTCGCCGAAGATCTCGCCCGCGCCCAGGGTGACGATCGGCTCGCCCCGCGCGACGATCTCGACTTCGCCCTGCAGCAGGAGGTAGATGCGGCTGGGCATGAGGAGCAGCGGCATGCCCTTGCTGCTCTCGGAGAAAATGGTCGTGCCCATGGCGACCGTGCGCTCCTTGCCGGCCGAGCGGAAAAAACCCGCCGCGGCGTTCGGATCGTAGAAGGAAGGGCTCTCGGGATTGCGCGGGCTGGTCTTGTTCAACGTCTCCTCCCGGTACGTTTCGCGGCGCGCCTCGCCGCAACAAGGCCGGCATTATGCGCCCGGCCGGGCGGCGGGAAAACCGGAACGAAGCGCCGGAGCGGTCATATTTCCGCCCGGGCGCCGGTGCGCCGGCCAAAGGCGGCCGCGGAGAGTGAAGTAAGGCCGGCCGGCGGCGGGTCCGGAGAAGCCTTCGCCGGCGACCTGGACTAGAATCGACCGGCTCTCGCGCTCGAAAGAAGAACAACCCCGAGGAGAATTCGATGCTGACCCTTTTCTACGCCCCCGGCGCCTGCTCCATGGCGGCCCACATCGTGCTCGAGGAGTCGGGCGAGAAGTACGAGACCAGGCGCATGGATCTCGCCAAGGGCGAGCAGCGCACCGCGGAGTACATGAAGATCCATCCGCTCGGCCGCGTCCCGGCGCTGAAGCTCGACGACGGCTCGCCGCTCGCCGAGAACACGGCGATCCTGCCCTACCTCGGAAAGCGCTTCGGGCTGTGGCCGGGCGATCCGGTGCGCGAGGCTCGGGCCCTTTCGACCGTCGGCTTTTTCGCCTCGAGCGTCCATCCCGCGCACGCCCACATCGGCCGCCCCGAGCGCTACACCGAGGACAAGTCGGCCTTCCCCGGCCTTCAGGCCATGGGCAAGAAGACCTTCCACGACTACCTCAAGCAGATCGACGGCATGTACGCGGGCCGCGAGTGGCTGTCCGAGGGCTACTCGGTGCTCGACCCCTACGCGTTCGTCTTCTACATCTGGGGAATACGGCGCGAGCTGCCGGTTTCCGAGCTGAAGCACTACACCGCGCTGAAGGACCGCATGGCGAAGCGCCCGGCGGTGCAGCGCGTCGTCGCGGACGAGGGCGTCAAGCTCTGACCGCCCCGCGGGCGGCGTCAGGCGACGATGCGCGAAAGCGCCTGGTTCGTCGCTTCCAGCGTCCCGCGCAAATCCTCGATCATGCCGGCGCTCACGCCGTCGAAGTCGGCGGCGGCGAGCGTCTCGATGCGGGCCGCGGCCTCCTGCAAACGGATCGCCCCGGCCATCATCGCCGCGCCCTTGAGCGCGTGCGCGAGCTCGCGGAACTGCCGTCCGTCCTTGCGCGTCATCGCGCTCTTCATGTCGTCGACAAGCCGCGCCGCGTCCTTCGCGAACCTGAGCGTCAGCGTCCGGATCAGACCCGAATCTCCGGCGAGCTCGGCCATGTCGCGAAGCAGCACGCGGTTGACGTACTCCTTGCGGCTCGGGGCCGCGGGCGCGGAGACGGCGCGAACCGCTCCGGAGAACACCTGGTTCACCCCGCGCAGCAACGCCCGGGGATCGACGGGCTTGGACAGGAACAGATCGACGCCCGCGCCGACCGAATCCTCGCGCAGGTCGGTGCTCGCGGCGGCGGTCAGCATGATGATGGGCATGCGCCGGTTCGACCCCGTCGCCTCGAGCAGCCGGATCTCCCGCGCCACCTCCAGTCCCGTGCGTCCGGGCATGTGCATGTCCAGGATGACGACGTCGAAGGAAGCGTTGCGGCAGTTCTCGAGGGCGCCCTCGCCGTCGCTGACGACGGTGACGTGGTGGCCTCCCGCGCGCAGCATCATGGCGATGATCTGCTGGCTGATCTGATTGTCCTCGGCCACGAGGACTTGCAGTCCCATCCGGGCGGGCGTCTCCCGCCCCGAAAAATCCTCCAACGGCTGCAGCGAGACGCTGCCGGCGATCACGCTGCGTATCGCCCGCGCGAACAGGCGCGAATCGCGCGACCGCAGCAGGCTGGCGTAACCCGCGTCGAAGGCCTCGGACTCGTCCGCATCGGGATGGACGACCACGCATGGCAGCAGCAGGAGGCCTTCGACGCGGACCGCCGCCGGCACGTCGCGCCATGCGAGGTCCGGATCCTCGCCGTCCACGAACAGCACGCAAAGCTCGTGGTTGCTTTCACCGCGCGCGGCCGCGAGCGCGTCCTCGACCGCGGCGAAGGACGCGTGGCGCAGTTCCTTTTCCGCCGCCGCGCGCGCGAGCCACTCGCTCCCCGTCGGCCGGCCCGAGACCAGGAACAGGCGAGCGTCGCGGATCGACACCCCGGCGCCGTCCTCGTAAGCCTCCGCCGGCTGGCGCAAGAGCGGCACGGTGAACCAGAACGTCGTCCCGTTCTCCGGCCGGCTCTCGAAGCCGATTTTGCCGCCCATCAGCTCGACCAGGTGCTTGCAGATCGTGGTGCCCAGGCCCGATCCGCCGTACTCGCGGTGGACGGCAGGATGGGCCTGGGTGAAGCGCTCGAAAATCCGTCCCGCGTGCTCCGGCGGAATGCCGATCCCGGTGTCGCGCACCTCGAAGCGCAGGTTCACTTCCTCATCGCTGTGCTCGAGTGCGCCGACGCTGACTCGGACGAAGCCTCGCTTGGTGAACTTGAGCGCGTTCGCGGCCAGGTTGATCAGCACCTGCTGGATGCGCACGTCGTCGCCCACGAGCAGGTAGGGCGTGTCCACCGAGACGCTCTTGGTGAAATGCAGATGCGCGCGCTTGGCCTCGGGCTCGAACAGCGCGGCCAGGCGGGCCATGAGCGCGTGCAGGTCGAACGGCGCCCGCTCGATCGCCATCTTGCCCGCTTCGATCTTGCGCAGATCGAGCAGGTTGTCGATCAGCGAGCGCAGCTGACGCGACGAGGTCAGCAGCCAGTCGACCAGCTGGCGCTCCTTTTGCGGCAGGTCCTTCCCCGCGAGCAACTCGGCCGCCCCAACCACGCTGTTGAGCGGCGTGCGCATCTCATGGCTCATGGTGGCGAGAAACTCGCTCTTCGCCTCGCTCGCGGCCTCGGCCTCGGCGCGCGCCCGCTCCGCCTCGGCGCGCTCGACCTGCACCCGGGCCTCTTCGGCCATGCGCGCCGCGACCTGCTTGAGCAGATAGGCGATGTAGAACGTGGGCGCCACCACCCAGACGAATGCGCCCAGCCAGACCAGAGGATATTGATACCAGAACCCCCGGACCGTCGCGCTCAGCGCATAGACCAGCACGAAGGCGATCAGACCTGCAATCCAGGCGACGTACAGCTCCTTGAGCCCGTAGCGAAAGCCGTGGCCCAGCGCCATCCAGGTGTACACGAATAACAGGATGGCGGCGCGCTCTCCGGTGAGGCCGAGCAGGACCGTGGCGAGCCCCATGTCGACGGTAAGAGTGAGGTAGCGCAGAAAGCCCGGGCTTTTTTTCGTGCGATAGACCCACGCGAGCATGACCAGGGTATAGGCGACGAACCCCAGATAGGCGGCGTTCACCCAGGCATGCGGGCCCCACTCCACCCAGGGGAAGTACCCGAGCGCCAGCAACAGGCCGAGTACGACGCGAAGAACCGCCTGGGCGAACTCGCCGTAGTTGGTGCGCTGCTTCTGCGCCTGCCACCAGCTGCGCAAAGTCCCGGCCACTCGTGTCTCCTCCGGCGCGGGGCCCGCAGCACCTCCTCATGGGTCCAGGCGAGCGATCTCCGCGTGCCTATTATGCCCGCCGCTTGCGTCCGCGCTCCCCGGTGACCATATTAATAATTGACAAGTATATTTATTATGCATAATATCAATAAATATTAATTCAGGTTGACCCATGCGCTTGGGCGCTCCGCAGGACCCCAGGGGGAAGCCTTGCTAGAACGCATTCTGCGATCGCTGGACGGCCGCCTGACGCTGGTCGAAGGCCCGGAATCCGAGAGCCTCCACGCCAATCGGGACGTCCTAGAACTGGCTGCCGGTCTCGCGGGGCGCCTGCGCGCGCAGGGCGTGATGCCGGGGACGAGGGTTTGCATAGCAGCTCCCACGTCGCTCGAATCGCTGGTTGCGATCCTTGCCGCCTGGATGAACGGCGCGGCAGTCGCCGTGCTGCCGAGTGAGCCCGGCAGCCGCTACCTGTCGGCGGAGGAATTCCTGTCGATGCTCGATTACGCGCGCCCCGCCGCCCTGATCGCCTCGGATGCGGTGTGCGAGCGCCTGGGCGGGAATCGACCGGAGTGCAGCGTCGTCCCGGCGCGCGAAGCCCTGCTGTGCAGGTCGCCCCTCGACCGCGTGGCCTGGACGCCGCGGCGGCCCGACGACCCAGCCATTCTGCAATTTACCTCGGGAAGCACCGGGTCTCCCAAGGCCGTGGTCATCACGCACGCGATGCTGGCGCACAGCTGCGAGGCGGTCCGGCGCCGCGCGCAAGTCGACGAGCGCGACATAGTCGTGTCCTGGCTGCCGCTGCACCACGACATGGGCATGAGCGTCCTGACCGCCGCCTGGTGGTGCGGCGCGCGCCATACCGTGCTGATCCCGACCTCGGCGTTCGCGCGCCGCCCGCTTCTGTGGCTGGAGACGATCGCCCGCTTCCGGGCGAGCCTGTCGCCGGCGCCGATGTTCGCGTATGCCCTGATCGCGCGGCTGGGCCGCGCCCTGGTCGACGCCGACCTGGACTTGTCTTCGTGGCGGTATGCCTGGGTGGGCGCCGAGCCGGTGTTCGAGCGCCATTTGAGGGAGTTCCGGGAAGCGGTGCGCGCGCTCGGCATGCCGGAGACGGCTTTGCAGCCCGCCTACGGGATGGCCGAGAGCGTCGTCGCGGTGTCGATGGGAGAGGCCGGCCGCGCGTATCGGGTGCTGCACATCGACCGGGTGGGCCTGTTCCTGCACAACCGGGCGCGGCCGGTCGGGCCCGACAGCGCCGGCGCGGTCGTCTACGTCTCCAACGGCGCGCCGGTCGAAGGCATGCAGGCTTGCGTCTTCTCCGAGAGGGGCGAGCGGCTCGAGGAGCTGCAGGTGGGGAGGATCTGCGTGCGCGGACCGAGCGTCATGCGGGCCTACTTCGGCGATGCGCAAGCGCGCCATCCCTCGGATTGGTTCGATACGGGCGATCTGGGCTTTCTGCATTGCGGCGAGATCTTCGTCACGGGACGGCGCAAGGATTTGATCATCCGCGCCGGCGTCAACATCAATCCGCACCTGATCGAATGGGCCGCCGAGTCCCACCTCGGATTGCGCTCGGGGCGGTCCGTGGCCTTCTCGCACTTGGACGCCGCCGCGGGACGGGAGGAGATCGTGGTCGTCGTCGGCATGCAGCCGCAGGCACCACAGGCCGAGCACGTACGCGCCGATCTTGCGCGCGAATTGGCGCGCAGGGTCGGTGTGCAGATCGATCGCATCGTATTCGTGCGCGGGTCCTCGATCCCCCAGACAACGAGCGGTAAAGTCCGGCGCGGCCGGATCAAAGCCGACTACGCCAGAGGCGCCCTGCCGGCCTGACCGGTCGGCGAAGCCACCCCCCGCGGTCGAATCATGCAAGCTCACTTCGACGTCATCAAGCGGACCATCCTGCGCCAGGTCTCGAGCGGCATCCTGCCCGCGTACATCGCCCGGCTCGACCTGTCTCCCGAAACGCGGCTGCTCGATCTGGGCATCGACTCGCTCGGAAAGATGACCCTGCTCGTGGAGTTGAACGACCATCTTCCGGGCGGATTTCGCGGTGCCCTGCCGGAAGACGGAGTGACGCTCGGCGAGCTCGCCGCGCGCATGGCCGAGGCCTGATGCTCGCTTGCCGGCGCGTCTCGCGCGGCGAAAGACGGAAGAGGACGGGAAAGGAGGGGACATGTTGCCGACGGCGCACCTCGAGACGGAAGTCCTGGACACGGTGGCCGCCGTACTGGGCCTGGATCGCTCGCGGCTGAGCGCGACGACGACCGCGGAGCAGCTCGGCATCGATTCGCTCGACTTGATGAAGGCCACTTTCGCGATCGAGCGCCGCTTCGCGGTCAATCTGTCCAGCTACGGTTTTCAGGAAGTGGACTCCATGCAGAAGCTGATCGCCCTGCTCGCCGAGCGCCTCGCCGACGAGAAGCGCCCGGCCTGAGCCGTGAACAGGGTGGCCATCACCGGCGCCGGCTGCATCACGCCCCTCGGGCGGGGCTGCGAGGCCTTGTGGGACGGCCTGAGCGGAAACCGCTGCGCCATCGGCGAGGTGTCCTGGCTGAAGGACGAACCGGTCGCGTCTCGCAACGGCGGCGAAGTGCGCGGCTACCGCGCCGAGGATCATTTCAACGCGAGTGAACTGCTGCTCTACGAGCGCGGCACCCAGTTCGGTCTGCTCGCCGCGGCCGAGGCGGTCGCGGGCTCGGGCGTGGCCGAATCGTTGCCGGGGAGGGCCGCGAAGACCGGCGTGTTCATCGGCACCGCGATCGCCGGAGCCGAGACGTTTCACCGATCCTATCTCGAGCTCTACCGGGAGGGCTACGCGACGCTGCACCCGCTGACCGTGCCCAAGGTCATGGCGAACGCGATCGCGGGTCAGATCGCGATTCGATACGGGATCAAGGGCCCGTCGTACACCTATTGCACGGCATGCGCGTCTTCGACCCAGGCGATCGGAGAGGCGTACCGGATGATCCAATCCGGGCGCATCGAGGCGGCGCTCGCGGGTGGCAGCGACGCGTGCATGACGCCGGTGGTGTGGCGCGCGTGGGAGGCCGTGCGCGCGATGGCGCGCGGCACGTGCCGGCCGTTCTCCAGGAACCGCAGCGGGATGGTCCTGGGCGAGGGCGCGGGCATGCTGGTCATGGAAGCGCTGCCCCGCGCCCTCGAGCGAGGGGCGCGCATCATGGCGGAAGTGGCGGGCTACGCGCTCAACGTCGACGCGGCCGACATTGTGCGGCCTTCGGTGAGCGGGCCGGCGGCGGCGATGTGGGATGCGCTGGAGGACGCGGGCGTGGAAAGAGCGGGCATCGGTTACATCAACGCGCACGGCACGGGCACCGTTCTCAACGATCAGTGCGAGACCGACGCCATCAAGCGCGTGTTCGGCGAACTGGCGGGCGGCTTGGCCGTGTCCTCGAGCAAGTCGGCCCTCGGGCACTTGATGGGGGCAGCGGGCGCGGTCGAGACGATCGCGGCCCTGATGCCCTTCGAACGCGGCATGGCGCCGCCTACGCTCAACTATCTCGGCACCGATCCAGGGTGCGACCTCGACTACGTCGCCAACGCCGCGCGCGCCGCGGCGCCGCGCGCGGTGCTCAAGAACTCGTTCGCCTTCGGCGGACTGAACGTCTCCCTCGTCCTGAAGCGCTATCCGGATTGAGACCGTGACGCCGACGGCAAAAGGCGAACCACCCCAGGTGCAACGGGAACCGGAAAGGACGCCCGCCTCACCCTCGTGCGCGTCGAATCTCATCGACTGGCTGCGAGATTACGCCGGCCGGCGGATCCACTCGCGCCTGATCGACGAGCGCCGCTGCATTCCGCCTTACGTCGTGCTCGACTTCGGCAATCGCGGGCTGCTCGGCATGCAAGTCGCCGCCGAGGACGGCGGCAAGCTCGCGCTTTCGACGTTCGATACGCTGCGGATACAGCGGCAGCTGGGCGCGATCGACCTCACTCTGGCGTTCTTCGTCGGACTGAACAACGCGCTGGGGATCCGTCCGATCCAGAAGTACGGCGCGCCGGGCGTTCGCGAGCGCTATCTGCCCGATCTCGCCGCGGGGCGCATGCTCGCCGCTTTCGCGCTCACCGAGCGCGACGCCGGATCGAACCCGCTCAACATGACGAGTGCGGCCGGCTGTCTGGGCGACGGGCGCTACGTTCTCAACGGCGAGAAGATCTGGTCGGGCTCGGCGTCGTGGGCCGGAGTCGTCAACGTGTTCGCGCGGCTCGCCGGGGCGGGCGGCCACGACGCCGGCCACATCGCGTTTTGCCTGCCCTTGGACCGGCCGGGCGTTTCGCAAGGACCCGAGGCGCTGACGATGGGACTGCGTGGCATGGTGCAGAACAGCATCGCTTTCGACGCGGTGGTCCTCGAGGAGGAAGACGTCCTGGGCGCGCGCGGCGCCGGCCTCGCGGTCGCGGCGGACGCGATGATGCTTGGCCGCCTCGGGATCGCGGCGACTTGTGTCGGTGCGATGCTGCGCGCACTGCAGCTGGTGTCGAGATACGCGCGGCGGCGCCACGTGAATGCCGGCCCGCTGAGCGACAACGATCTGGTCCGCACCCAGGTCGCCTCGCTCGCAAGCGCCGCTCTCGTCGCGGGCGAGACCGTCGACGTGCTTGCGGCGCACATCGATGCCGGAACGCACGTGCCGAACGAGGCCTACGCGTGCGTCAAGGCGGCGTGCAGCGAATGGTTGTGGGAAGCGGCGGACCGCCTGGTCCAGGTGCTGGGCGGGCGCGGCTACATGGAGACCAACTGCGCGGCGCAGCTGCTGCGGGACGCGCGCATCGCGCGCCTCTTCGAGGGTCCGACGGAAACGCTTTACGTGTTCGTCGGCAAGCGCGTCCTCGAGGGTTCGCCCGCGTATTTCCAATACCTCGAGCATGCCCTCGGCGGCAAGCCGCTCGCCGACGAGCTGCGCGGCGCGCTTGGCGGATTGGGGCAGCGCTTCGAGCGTGACGGACACGAAAGGGCGCAGGTCGAGAATCGACTGGCGTATCTGGCCGGGGAGCTCGCGGCGCTCTACCTCGCGTGCGCGTGCAGCCGGACTCTGCCCCCGTACGCCCGGGAGTGGCTGCGCGGCCGCATCGCTTCGGTGCCGCTCGGGCGCGGGGCGCGCACGCCCGTGACCGAGCTGGAGCGCGGCGCGCTCGATCAGGCAATCGCGCGGCAGATCGGCGATCTCGAGCAGACGCTTCCGGGCGAGGACGTGCAGCTCGACGCGTATCTGCGCAAATCCTGGCCGCTCCAGGGGGCGGGCGCTTCGTGATCGTAGAACACTCGACGCATCTGGCGTGCCCTCCCGAGAAATGCTTTCGCGAGCTGAAGACCACGCGCCTGTTCGAATTCGTGTCCTGGCCCATCGTACGTTTCGATCCTGTCGACCCGCCGCAGTTTCCCCGAACGTGGGAGGAAAGGACCTATCTGGTGCGCGCGTCGGTGTTCGGGCTCATTCCCGTCGGGCGCCAGCGCATCGACATCACCGGCCGCAACCGTTCGGGCGAGACGCGCAGCTTCTTCGTGGAGTTGCGCGACAACGGGCGCGGCACCCTGGTCTCAAAATGGGACCATGTCATCACCGTCCGCGAAGCCGACACCGGGTGCCTGTACACCGACCGGGTCGAGATCGAGGCGGGTCTTCTCACCCCCCTGGTGACGGCGTTCGCGTGGTGCTTCTACCGGCATCGGCAGCGCCGGTGGCGACAGCTGGTCGCCTCGGGCTTCGTCTATGCCTGACCTCACGGGCATCGCGAGGCGGACGTCCCCCGCGCGTCCGCGGGGTGACTGTGTACAATTTCGACGATGACCCGTCCCCCCGCGAGCCTTTCCCCGGCCGCCTCTGGGCGCGAAGCCCCCGTGCACGTGCTGGGGCTCCAGGGCGCATCGGTCGCCATCGTCGACGATCTGGAGTCGGCGCGGGGTTTGCTCGACGAGATGATCCGGGGCGTCGATCCGGGCATCTCGACCTTTCTTTTCGCCGGCGGCGCGGAGGCCCTCGCCTGGCTCGAGAGTCACGAGCCCGACCTCGTCATCACCGACCATCGGATGCCGGGAATGACCGGCGTGCAGCTGATCTCGGAGATGCGTCGCAGCAAGCGTCTGCGCCACGTTCCGGTAGTGATGATCACCGCCGCCGAGGATCGCGCTCTGCGCTACGAAGCTCTGGAGGCGGGTGCGGTCGACTTTCTGACCAAGCCGATCGATCCGCTCGAGGTGCGCACACGCTGCCGCAACCTTCTGCTCCTGACGCGTCAGTACCGCTCGATCAGGAATTATTCGATGCTGCAGCAGCAGAAGCTCGAGCAGCTCCAGGCGCTCTTGCATTCGCTCACGGGAGAGCGCACCGACGAATTGGCCAAGCGCATCGAGCAGGGAGCGTTGGTCACTGTCGACTACGACAAGCTCTTCGCCATCACCAGCTGCGTCGCGGGCGTGCGCGAGCTGGTGGTCGCCACGCAGCGCCATCTCGCCGATCTGGAGGCGCAGCTGACGAGCTCGGCCGGAAGGACGCCGGACTAGCGGTTGTCGGACTAGCGGTTGTTCTTGCGCGGTAAGGGCCGGCGCATGACCGTCGCCACCCTCAGGATGGTTTCGCGTTGCTCGGGATCCAGCGCGCGATACACGTCGAGCCAGCGCCGCTCGTCCTCGGTAAATTTCTCGACTTGGTCGAGTTTCAAACCCGCCGCCTGAGCGAGAATCACCCAGGGCTCCACGCCCAGAGCCGCCGCGATCCGTCCGAGGATGTCTTCGGTGACGCGCGTCCAGGCGCCGCTCTCTATCTGCGACAGATAGCCCTGGCTCAGACCGCTGCGCTCGGCGACCGCCTCCTGCCCGATTCCGTGCAGCTCGCGGAGCCGGCGTACGGCGCTGCCCAGGCCCAATCCGCGCTTGGGAATGCGGGTGCGTACCGCGCGTGCAGTCTGGGCCATGGTGGGTCGAACCGGGTGTCGTCAAGCTGGCGGAATATTCTGGCCGGATATTAGCACACGCGCACCGCCCGCGCTTTCCGCCCGGAGGAACGCCGGCCGCGCGTGGTGCGGTGCCTGGCGCGGGATTAGAATCGCCGCTTCGGGCTTCAGCCTGAGGAGGAGAAGACCATGGCAGGCAAGGACGCGGATTCGAAGGCCGGTCGCCGCAAGTTTCTTACCGGGTTCGTCGCCGCAAGCGCCGCGACGGCGATCACCCCGGCATCGCGAGCCGCCGATACGCTGGCACAGAACGCGCCGCGCGCGCCTTCCGCTCTTCCGCCCTCAGGCAAGGCCGCCGAGGCGGAGACCGGAACGCCGCGCGAGCTGGCCCGCGTTCCCGGCACACCGGGCTCCGACTTCATGGTCGACGTCATCAAGGCGCTCGACATCAAGTACTGCCCGTCGAACTGCGCCTCCAGCTACCGCGCCCTCCACGAGTCGATGATCAACTACGGCGCCAACAAGATGCCGGAGTTCCTCACCTGCATGCACGAGGAATCCGCGGTGGGGATGGCGCACGGCTATTTCAAGGCCGCCGGCAAGCCGCTGATGACGCTGTGCCACGGTACCGTCGGCCTGCAGCACGCCACCATGGGGATCTACAACGCCTGGTGCGACCGCGTGCCGGTGATCGTCATCGGCGGCAACGACCTGGACGCCGCGACCCGCCCGCCGGGGGTGCCGACCTTCCACTCGGCGCAGGATATCAACGCGCTGGTGCGCGACTTCACCAAGTGGGACGACACGCCGGTCTCGCTGCAGCATTTCGCACAGTCCTTCGTGCGCGCCTACAAGATCGCGATGACCCCGCCTCACGGCCCGGTGATGATCTCGCTCGACGCCGGCCTGCAGCAGGAGCCGATGAAGGATCACGGCGACAAGCCGTACATCCCCCGCTACGTTCCCACCGCGCCGCCACAGGGCGACTCGGGCGCCGTGAAGGAAGCGGCGCGGCTGCTCGCGGGCGCGCAGAACCCGGTGATCGTCGCCGACCGCGCGGCGCGCACGCCGAACGGAATAAAGCTGCTCGTACAGCTCGCCGAGTT
>Ga0137407_10001374_pt1 | contig 15826 bp, 13 predicted proteins | sample CZOMad2_2_16fung_FD_108410 | JGI IMG/M metagenome (GOLD analysis project Ga0137407, IMG submission 108410) | Vadose zone soil fungal communities from Angelo Coast Range Reserve, California, USA - CZOMad2_2_16fungal (Illumina Assembly) | ecosystem: Environmental > Terrestrial > Soil > Vadose... | reverse complement strand
CTCGCGATGCGATGATCGCGGATACCGCCGAGAAATTTCTGACCAACACCTTGCGTGTTCCCGCAGTCAAGGTCGTAATTGCATGGGAACTCGCCGATCATTATTCGTTCTATACGGATGCCGCGAAGAAGAAGGATCCTCTCGCACAAAGGCTCCCCCGACCTCTGCCGTTCGATGCGAAAATGCAAAAGAAACCGCTCTGGTTCGCTGTGGCGCGCGCCTTTGAAAACGCCAAGAAGGCGTAATCATTGGGCACACGCAAACGCGATCATGCACCGGAGTGTTGCGGGTTCGAGCGGAGTATCTTGAACAGCGATGGCGCGTAGAGCAGGGCAAGCGCAGCGACGTAAACCGCGGCGCCTGCGGTAATATGGGCAACGACAATGACGAATGCCGAAGCTTCCGGGAAAATCCACAGCAGAGCTGCCATCGCCATTGTCGCCAATGCGATGCGGGTCAGATGCCCTGTCGGCAGCGTTACGCCAAATTTCAAAAAACCGACTGTAAAGCTGACGATTGCGGCGGCAAGCGCGGCGAGGACGGTCGCACCGGCAGCGCCAACGAGCCCCCAATAGCGAAGGCAGAAAGCGCTGAATACGACCGTCATTGTGGCGTCGATCGCTGCGACGGCCATCATCCAGCGTGTGCGGTTGTGCAAGAGAAACGCCTGATCGCCGAAGTGAGCGCGGATATTTCGAATCGCGCCGGCCAGGGTCGAGAGCGGAAGAACGGCGAGCGTCACCTGCTGGAATGGCGGCGCGATCAGCAGATGGACGATCTCCGCCCGCAACATGAAAATACCGACGAGGCTCGGTGCCAGAATCGCAATCAGCAATGCGCTGTTGTCGGCAAGCTGGCGCATCGCGGCCTTGCTGCCTCCCTGTTCCATGCTTTTTACCGCAAGCGGGAAGGCGGCGGCCGTCACCAGCATGGCGGTAACCGCCGCCGCGCGTTGACCGAGACCGTAGCCGACCGCGAACAGTCCGGCCGCGGCTACTCCCGACATTTCGTTGACGATGAAGCGCGATGCATTGAGGCCAACCCAACCGAGCGCGCCTCCGATAACAAGCGGAATACCATAATGCAGGGCGTGCTCAACAATTTCGCGGTCGACCGGCCAAAGGCTGCGGCCGTGGCTGATCTTCGGCACAACGATGAGCGCGGCGACAAGTTGCGCGGCGGCATAGCCCGCCAGCGGCCATTCGGCCGATCGACCGAGCAGTTCGATCAACACCAACCCAACGATGAATCCCACGGACGGCCCGACCACCTGCTGGATCGAATAAACCCAGATCTGGTGACGGGCGCGGGCGCGCTCGCCGATATAGAGATTGAGCGAGCGGGTAATCACATAGCCAACGGTTGCAAAGAGAACGCCAACCTTGGCGTCGGGCGCGATGACCAGGAGCAGAATGCCTATCACCGCGACGCTCTGCAGGACAATGGAGATAAGCAAGACCGTATTTTCGGTACGGTAAAAGCGTGCCGCTTCGCCGTCCTGATAGCGGCCGGAAAAGCGCAGCGCGTATTGCGACCACCAGGCGAGAAAGCCGATCTGGAGTAGCTCGTGCGTCGCCGTAACCAGCGTAATAATGCCCAGCGTGTGTTCGTCGATGACATGAGTCCATACGATCATCGCGACGAGCTGAAACAGCGGTCCGACGAACTGCGCAGGCAGGTAAAGCAGGGTATACCGTAACAGCATGCCTCACACCCCCAGCCAGGGGAAGACGCGCGGAGAGGCAAACTGCCGAATCGCCAGGAGCGTGATCACGCTGAACAAGGCAGTCAGGCTGTATGTAACCACGAAATTCGCGGCGGGTCCGAACTGGCGCAATCCCAAGTGATCGCGCAAGATCATGACAACGAATATGTGCCAGAGATAGATGAAGTAGCTGCCCGAGCCGATAGCTGAAAGCAACGGCAACCGCGGCCGCAGGGTGAACAGCCAAAGGCAGAACAACGCGGCATAGCCGAAGAAAGCCGTCGAATCGTAGACAGCGGCATCGCCAATACCAAAAAGTCGAACCGCCGCATAAGCTATGTAGGCTGTCAGCATGGAGCTGAAAACAGCGATGCGCATGCCCCGGTCAACAAAATCGGAGTACGTCGCTGCCAGTGCCCCGAGAGCTGCAAAGGAGAACCAAAACGGAATATCGCGCATACGGACTTCGTCGATCAGGGAGTCCGAAACGCCCAGGCGGAGCAGCATCGGGTCGAGGTAGCTGCCGACGATCAAGCCAAAGCCGATCAAGAGGGCCAGGAAAACAGCAATCCGTCGCTGTTGTTCCGGCGCGCCGCTGCCGGAGATCGCAAAGATCAGCCACAAGCCGATGGTGCATCCGATATAGACAAACACATAGTAGTAGACAAATACGTAAGCCAGCCCGAACCTCGCGAGCGTGGCGATGAGGCGATGGTCCATGGCCGGATTGTGCAGTGCCATATAGATGTAGGCCGCGACGAAGGCGATCGTATATGGAATCAAGGCCGCTTTCAGTCGCCGCGCGAGCGGCACGCGTCGGGAAAGTGCGGTCAGGTATCCCGACGCGAACAGGAAAATCGGCACGCAGGGTCGCAGCGCCGCGTCGATCGTTACAGCCCATGGCGTATCGAGTGGCTGCTGCAGCGAATGGATTCCGATCACCATCAGAATTGCGATGCCGCGTATCGTATCGATAACGTCATCACGGCTAGCGGCCGGGGCGTGGGCATCCGGTACCGGGCGCCAATCAGCCGATGCACGAGCCGCCCCGGTCATCTCACCGTCTCCTGGCGGACCAATGCGGGCGCGGAGACACGTGGGGTGAAGCGGCGGTCGAATGCATCGGTCAGATATCGTCGCAGTGGCGTTTCAAAATGGCGCAAGGAAGCGACGCTCGCCAGCCCAAGGACAACGACAGCAACCGGGGCGAGTATCAGCTTGCCGTCAGGCAATGCGAAGGAAAGCAAGCGTGCGCCGAATGTGATAACGAGGGTTGCGACGGGAATATGCAGCATGTAACAGGAGTAGGTCAGCGACGACCAGCGATCGAGGCGCAGCCTCGACAGCAGAGTCGGACGGCTGGCGCAGTCAGGCTGGATCGCAAGCATCGCGATGGTGTAGATCGCCACAAGCGCCGCCATCGCCGGCAGCAACGAACCAAGCACGATGAACGCCGTTAGCGAGGTCGTCAGCATTCCCGGAATTGCAGGCCAGCGCGCGATCTGGCCGCGGAACAGGTAACACCCAACGCCAAGATTAAAACCGGGTAACGCCCTGAATGCACCGCCCGTGTTGATCCAATCCGCCCACGACGTTGTTCCGGCGACCTCCGCCCAGAGACTGTTGGCCAGAGCGGGCAGCATGACCAGTGCAATGATCAGTACCTTGCGTCGCGCCGCGATCATGGCGACGATTGGAAAAAGCACATAGCAAAACATTTCGGCGGAAAGCGACCAGCTGGGGAAATTGAATGTCAGGCGTTGACCATTGAACGCATGAAGGAGCAGCAGTTGGGCAGGCAGATCGGAAAATGGGTAACGCGCGGGGTTGTCGGTCCTGGCAACGCCAAAATGAAGTGCGAGCGCGATGCCGACATAGAAGACGAGCGTCGCCAGATGCAGTGGATATATCCGCGCAAGGCGACGCCAGATGAAACGCCCTATCGAGGCAGCGTCGCCGACGCGGTCAAAATATTGACGGGCGATGACAAACCCGGAGACCACGAAGAACAAATCCACGAACAGATTGAAATGCCAGGTGTAGGCGACCATGAAACGTCCAGCCGGCTGGTCCTTGAAGTAGTCCGAATAATGAAGAATGACCACGGCGCCGGCAGCGATGATTCGCAGTCCGTCCAGGTGCCTTGTGGTGCTCGTGGCTTCTTGCAAGGAAGTGATGTCCTGGACTGGAGCTGATTGAGAAAAGGCGCCGCTTTGGAGGGCGGTTACGAATTCAGGCGCGAGCGCAGCCTCATCAGCACGTTACGATACCGTCGTCATGGCATGGGAGCCGGCGGATAATCGCCGACCGGCGAGGCCGGCGATCAGGCTTATGACGGCGTCGCGATCGCTGCCAGCCAGCGCGTTCCATCGCCGCAGATTGTGTTCCGCAAGCGTGACGTAGCGGGCGCGCCATCCGGAAATGGATAGGGTAGCCATGATTCGTGCGGCGGCCGAGGCCGGATCGGCGGGATCGATGTAAACGCCCGAATTATCGAGTACCTCACGGAAGATGGAAGCGTCGGGCGCAATGATCGGGAGGCCGGCATACTGGGCCTCAAGCAGGGGCAGGCCAAGGCCTTCGTCATGGGAGGTGCAGATGAACAGGTCGGCGTCGCTAAGGAGCTGAGTGACGCGCTCGCCCGGCTGATATCCGTGCAGCGTCACGCCGGGAGTGGCCTCAAGCAGCTGCCAATCATCGCCCCAACCCCGCCGTCCAACGATGTCCAGCGTCGCACCTGGAAAGCCTTGGGCGTGTAAGGCGCTGACCATCTTTGCCGCTGCACCAAAATTTTTCCGCGGCTCCACTGTTCCAAGCGCAACGAGGCGAAGTGGTCGCGGTTGCGCGTCGCGCCCGGCGCGCTCCTTCGATTCCAGGCCGAACACGTTGCGGACGGGCGGCCGGTACAGTGTGACCTCGGCATCGGAACGACAATGGGCGGCGAGCTTCCGTTTGGTGTCGCTGGAATTCGCAAGAAAGCGAGGGTAGTGGCGTAGCGCCAACTTGAACGGCGCGGCCATGTAGAGCCGGGCCCGCCGATTGAGGTCGGCGCGCCGCGTAAGCAAAAAGTCATCGTGGATGTAGGGCAGGACGCGTGATGCGAACGGCCGCAGCAACGGACTGGGCGGAAAGCCAGGACACAAGAGAATCGAGGTCGAGACAGCAAGCCGCATTGGCAGCCCGAGGGTTTGCGTCGTCAGCATTTGGCGGGTGCCGTGTGCCGTCACCGGTACGATGTCGAGCGGCCTAAGTGCCGCGGCGGAAAATAGTTCGATCGTAACACGCTCAAGGCCGGTGACGTGGCGTCCGAGATGAGTGTTGTCGACATAGATGGCCATGCGATGTCCTGATTTGGAGGCTTTACGCCGGGATCGATCGGTAGCTGCCGCGCATGGCGAGCTGCGATGGCGCAGCGAGGCGCCGCCGCCCACGCGGCAGCAAGAGCGAAATGAGGATGACGAACTGCGCGAGCTGGATGGTCTTTGACGAGAAGCTCACCGAACTCGCGGCGATGATGACGATGAGCAGGACAATCGCCCACGCGGCACGGCTTGAGCGGCGGAGTATTTCAACGAAAAAACAAACCAGCCCGATGGTGAGCAGGGCCGCGGGAATGATGCCAAATTGCACGATGCAGGAGATCCAGAAATTCTCGATGCCGTAATTGAGGCCGAGCTGTGTCTGCAGCGCATTCACTCGAACGGGATCCGGTCCAAGGATCAGTTCATGCCAATCGAAATGCGACAGCAGGTCGAAGGTAGCGTAACGCGCCAGGGTGCTGCCCTTGTCCGACGAAAAGCGCAGCAACATCTTGTCGAATAAGCCGAGATCAAGCGCGGCGAACACGCATGCGGCGGCAACAAACAATACGCAGATCGTGACGATCGCCGCGGAGAGTGGCGCGCGCTTGCCGCGGAGCAATCGAAGCATTTCGATCCCGGCGAGAAACCCTATTACCACCAACACCGTGACAAGCGCCGTCCGTCCGCCGAATGCCATCAACGATCCCAGGCAGAATGCGATCAGCGGCAGCCGCAGAATGACCGGCGGACAAAGAGCCGGACGAAGAATGAGCGCTAGAATGTAAGCCGCGACGAGGCCGGACGCCGTGAGCGGATGGCCCAATAGTGCAGAGGAGCGCCACTCTCCCAGCACCACCACGTCCCCTAGCGTAAGCGGAATCAGCCGGTGACCGGAAAAATACTCATAATACCCAAGCACGACGTTCAGAAGAATCGTGAGGTGAATCGCCCAGACCAGCGGCCTCCTTTGCGACGGCGACAACTGCCAGATGACGAGGCTTATCGCGATCGGCAGTAGGAAGGTGTCGATGATCACGGTGAACGGACGTCCTGACACGAACATCTGGACCAGCAGGAATGACCAACACAGCAAATAGACTAGCAGGAGTTTCGATTCGGAAAACATGCGATTGATCTCGCCGATCGGACCATTGCTGCGCACAAGCAATAGGGAGAGGGCGAGAAAAGTGAAGTATGTTAATGGATGCAGCTTCTCGTAAAAATTTCCACCCGCCGTCAGGTAATGTATTTTCCAGTTGGTCAGCATGGCTGAGGAAATCGTGAACGTCGCGATGACCGCCAGCAGCATCAACCCGGTCACCATCCACTCGATGAACCGATCGGCCGCTATTGTGCGAGCCTGTGCATATGACGGCCGGCGGAACCCAGTCATCGCAGGGGGGCCGCGCCGATATCGCGGAAGCTGCGCGTGTGCACCAATAGCACCCGCGGGGTCGTTGACCGGCCCGTGCGCCGTCACTGCGCCGCTCCAGGATTCAGACGTGCGGTTGCATACGGCTTGAGGTAAGCCGAACTGCGATAGTAGTCATAGAATTGCAGGCGGCTGAGATCGACCTGGGTCAGCACCGTTCCCAGGATCCGGTCACTGACGGGAGCCAGCAGGTTGATGGTGTGGGAAAGCACCTCGCTGGGGGTCTGATCCCAAGCCAATGCCAGAATGATGCGATCGGCCAGTTCGGCCAGTGCGCGGCCATCGACCAGCGGTACTAGCGGCGGCGAGTCGATGATGATCAATTCGTAGTGGTGACGCAGGTAATCGAGGACATCGACGATCCGCTCGGAGAACATCAGTTCCGTGATGATGTCGGTCTGTTTGACTGTGGTTGACGGTAGAATCGAAAGCCCGGTGCTGCGGTCCATCAGAATGGCCCGCTCCGGAGCGGCCCGGCCCAGCGCAACTTCCAGCAACCCTGCATCGGCTCGCGGACATAGCGCGCGCGTCAATTGCGGGTTGCGAAGATCGCCGTCAATGAGAAGGGTCCGGACACCCAGCGTCGCGAACGATTGTGCAAGATTGCCGGCAAGTGTCGTTTTCCCCTCACTGTCGAGTGCGGAGGCGACGAGCACGACCTTGACCGGCTGGATTCGTATCGTGCGCTGAAGCGCAAGGCGAACCGCGCGTATCGCTTCCGCGAAGAATGTGCCGGGCTCGTCGATCACGTAGCGCATTAAGGGCGGCTGCAGCGGAGGTGGCAGCAGCTTGGTGGATTTGGGGTCGTAGCGGCCGAGTGCCTTGCGTCCGCGCCGGGCCCGCCCGGCAAGTTCGCGCGTGCCGATCAACGGAACCGCAGCAAGCGCGGGCACGCCTGAAATCGCTTCTGCCTGTTCGAGGGTCTTGACACGGCCATCGAGATAGTCGGCAAGAAAAGCCAAGACGGTGCCCATGCCGAGGCCAAGCATCATCGTAACGCCTAGAATCAGCAAGGTCTTCGGAGAAGACGGCCGGATCGGAATGCTGGCCTTGGTCACAACCCGTGAGTCCGGCATCTCAAGGCTCTCTTGCGCCGTCGTTTCCTTGGAGCGCGCCAAATAGGACTCGTAGAGCGTGCGATTGGCTTCGGCCTCGCGCTGCAATTCATGCAGCCGTACCTGAGCCTGGCCCGAGGAAGTAGAGACACCTTGAAGCTGGTCGAGGCTCTGATTTAGCGAAGCTTCGCGGGAACGCGCGACGTCGTAATCGTGCCGCGTACTGTCTAGAATACGCCGGATTTCCTCGTTGATAAGCTTCTGGGTATCGCGCAACTGCGCGCGTATATTGGCTACAAGGGGGTGGCGCGGACCGTATTTGCTCGACAGATCGGCCCCGTTCTTGGCGATGTCGGCATATTGCGTGCGCAGCTTCGTGATCATTTCCGATGAGATGGCTGCGTTGATACCACCGGGGTCGCCGCCGGACTTGGCGATCTCCTGGACCTGATTGTATTTCGCGCGCGCTTCGGCGGTTTGCACACGGGCAACGACCAGTTTGTTATTGAGGTCGGTGATTTGCTGGTCGTTCACCGTGACGCCCTGCGACACCGTCAGATTGTTGGCGGAGCGAAAATCCTCGACCGCCTTTTCGGATGCCACGACTCTCGACTTCAGGTCGTCGATCTGGCCAGTGAGCCAACTAGCTGCGATCCGCGTCGCATCATATTTGGCGCGAACCTGCTCCTCGAAATATCCATCGGCAATGGCGTTCGCGATGGTCGCCGCCTTTCGCGGCGATTCCGAACTGACATTGATGTCGACAAGGAAAGTGGTTCCTTGCCGGGTAACCTTCATCCGTTTTTGCAGGATTTCCACCGACCTCGCGCGAGCGGCGTCTTCGGGGTTCGCTCCATCATTTGGGCTGCTGGCGCGGAACAATCGCTTGATCGGGTCGAGGATACCGGGTGTCGGCGCGAACTCCGGGTCATCCGTCAGCTTCAGCTTGCCTACCACGCGCTCCAGGATCGCAACCGACTGGATCAGCAGCGTTTGGCTTTCGATGCTCACATCGTCGGTCCCGACATTCGACAGCACCGACTGGTTGGCCTCAATGACATTGGCGCGGCGGGGATCAACGAGAACCGTGGACGTCGCGGTATATAAAGTAGTGACGACCGCGACATAAATCAGCGCCAGCGCTACCAGGACGAGAGGGGGCAGCGCCACCAGCCTGAAGCGGCGGCGCAGAATACGGCCCATTTCGCGCAAATCGACCGTCGGATGCTGCCCGCCTTCAGCGACCGTGCCGGCAGGTTCCTCTTGCACTTGAACTTGATACGGCTGGTCAGAACTGCGCTGTAACATTCAATCCCACCAGATGTTTGTCGTAGTTGAAGATCGGGATATCGCTATCGCGCACCGTGTATCGGTAATAAGCGGAAACGGCGGAGAAGCGATTCATCAGATATTTGACGCGGGCATCCGAAGTGAGGACGTGATCCTTGCGCAATTGTCCGAAGAAGCGGTCGCTTTCGTGCCCTCCGGCCAGCGACAAGATCACATTGCGGCGCAATTCATAATCGAGCCCGAGCTGCACGGCATTCGCGAGCACGCCGGTAACACTGGTGTCCGATGTTTCCGTGACCAACTGTTCGGCGTTGAAATGGATGTCGAGCAGGCGGGTCGGCCGCCAGGTCAGTCTGGCGCGATAGGAGGGGCCTTCGATGCTGCCAATCGTCGGATCATCGAAATGCTGCTGTACATAGCCAGCACCAAATTCGCCGCTTATCAGGTTGGTCAATCCGACCGTGACCCCGGATAGCGTCCTATAACCCCGCGAATCCAGGGTTTGACCGGGAAGGCCGCGGAGATCGCGTTGATTGCCTTCCACGCCACCGAACCAGCCAAGCGTGGAAGAGAACGCGTAGTCGATCCGGTTATGAATGGAATAAATCTGTCCGTCACGACCGTCTTGATTGATAATGGCACCGTCCTGCGCCCGCGTCGTTCCGTAGTCATAGGAATCGGTGCGAACTCCGATCGATGCCGTCAGCCGATTGAATTCCTTGCGAATGCTGATATCGCCGGACATCAGATTGTAAGGTGTCGGCTGTATGGCGTTGGCTGGTGAGTTGAGTGTGCCGACCCCTTCGTTCAAATGGGCGATCTGGAAATTCGTCAGAACGGCGAAATCGCGCGTGATATCGAACCAGGCATTGCCTTTTAGACTGGCGTTGGTTTGGTTGAGGCTGGAATTCTGATTATAGACGGTCGACTGCGTGTCGAGTTTCAGGTCGATGCCGTGCCGGTCCCATAATGTATGAGCGCCTAGCGAAGGTCCGAACACCGCCGCAACGTCGGAACGCTTCGTCGTGTTCGACGAGAAGACGTTGCTGTCGTAAAAGCTGCCAGCAATCAGCGAAGGATTGAACATCCAGGAGCCTGCGCGAATCCCGACCGGCTCATACCCAGGCTGCTGTCGCGTCTTCACGGGCATGTCCTCTGGCGGGATTTCTTCGCGGCTGTCCGGGTCTGTTAGCTCAGGCCGCGACGATGGCTCGAATATCCGCTGCGCATTCCACGGCGATGCGATTTGCTCATTCGTCCATGGGATGGCCTGCGCATTCGCGGGCGACCCCAAGCCAAGTACGATCGCGGCCGCCGGTCCCGGCGCGATTTTGAGTCCGAGCCAGCCGAGCGAGGCCACCGAGCGGGATTTTTCTTCGCTTTTTCCAATCGCGTCCAACCATGAAAATGTAGACGTACATTCCATCACTCATCCTTGCGGGGGGAACTGCCGGAGCGACGAATGATGCCGAGACTTCGCTCGTCGCTCAGAAAATCATCGCGGACTGCGTATAAAGATGGCAGGCCTCACACACGTTCGGTGCGGTCACAGCATTGGGGACATTGCGTCATCATTTCAGAACACCTCTTCCTCGATTGCAACGCGCGCTGCGACGAAAAGTTTTCTGCGTTGCAAAATATTTCGCATCGCAAAGAAGACGACACTATGGCAAGACCTCTGGCGTAGTTACCGTTCGGTGAACACAAGTCCGAGGTAGAGATCAACACCAACGTAGAGATCAACGAGAATGGTGATCTGCTAAAAATAGCGCTCCGGAATCCGAATGTTGTCGCCTGGAAAAACAGCAACAGGTGCATCGAGAGCGTGGACCTCTTCAGCGCCGCCGCCCGATCGGCGTAGATAAACCTTGTTTTCATTGGCGCGATAGGTGAATCCGCCGGCGCTCGCGATCGCGTCCATCACCGTCAAGCCGAGACGATACGGATATTCGCCACTCTTCTTGACCTCGCCGAGAATATAATAAGGCCTGTACTGGGCGATCTCGACGTTTACCCGAGGATCGCGCACGATTCCTTTCGATAGCGCAGATGTGATCGAACGCTCCAGCTGTTTCGTGGTCAGGCCGACGGCTTTGATATGTCCTGCGAGTGGAACCGAAACATTGCCGGTGCTGTCGATCTCGTATTCTCCGGTAATGTCCGGTTCGCCATAGACCTTCAGGCGAACTCTGTCATTCGGTCCAAGCACATAATTATTATCGGCCGGCGATGCCGATGAAGGCGCTTGTGTTTGCGCTGCAGCGGGTGTTGCAAATCGGGCACCGATGCTGAAAGTCGCGAGAGGAACAATAAAGAGTGCCGATAGGACGACGGCACGAATCGATCGTTGCTGCATGACTGCATCCTCAGGAGTGTCAGTAACAGCCGCGGATGATAGGGAAGCAAAGAAGGCAAAAAAAAGTGATGGAGCAGTTCCATCGGAACAGACGGATATAAGAACTTCTCACAAAACAAGAATCGTTGTGCCTTCGATGGCGACGCAGGTCAGTGTTGTCGTCTTCCATGCCCCGGTATCGATGTTGATTCGATTGTGACGAATATCGGGATGCGGCACCGGTGTGTGGCCGTGCACGATATACCTTCCATGTTTCTCCGCCGAGTTGAGAAACTCGTCACGAATCCAGAGCAGATCCTCGTGCTTCTGCCGCTCGAGCGGGATGCCGGGGCGTATGCCGGCATGCACAAACAGAAAATCTCCGCAACAAAAGCTATAGCGAAGACACTGCAGAAACAGCTCGTGCGCTCGTGGAAAAACGTCAAGAAAGCGGCGATGCAGGTCGATTTCAGTCTCGATCCCCGGGCGCGGATAAATGCCGTAGGAGGCTAAGGTCTGCATACCGCCCAACTGCTGCCAATGACGAAAGTGGGCTGGATCTCGCAGGAAATCCGCCAACAAGGCCTCGTGATTGCCACGCAGGCACACCGCGCGATTGTCGACAAGCCGGGTGGCCAGCAAATCGATGACGGTCTTCGAATCCGGACCGCGATCTATGTAATCGCCCAAATAAATCTCGAGCGTACGCGCTATTGGCCTGCGTCTGATGTCATCATCAATGCGTGCAATGGTCTCGACCAACAGATCGGCCCGACCGTGAATATCACCAACGGCATAGATGCGCGTATCTGCCGGCGCCGAAGCGGCAAAAGATCGCGAATTTGCAACGGACAGCGGTCGCATCGTCGGAGGTTTCGATCACGGAACGGCCTGGTGGTCAATTGAGAGCAGGGTCACGCCGCGGCGCTGCTGGCACGCGCGATCCTTCTGGAAAAAATCGGGCGGATCGCGGATTATGGCAATGCTGCGATCGAGAATCGCATTCGTCACAATTACGCGATTCCTAAGTCTGCGACCGGACACATCCTGCCGTTCCATCGGGGCTGTCTGCATAGTCAGCGATCATCGGCACCTCCCCGGAAAATATTTCCGAGATGAGCGACTCGTCTACTGGTCCCTCAAAACGACGACGCAATTGACGTCAATTTCATCAGTTCGATGCGTGGCTGTTCGATTCCAAAACAGAAACCAATTCGCAAGTTAGTTCCCGAATTGCGATTATGCATGGCAGCGTCGAGTCACGCGCAGCACAATAAGCGTGCAAGCCGAACTAAACGTCTCTCGATAAAACAAATTTTTCGTCTCGCACAAAATCGTTCGGCTGTGCGCCGCAGATGCGTGCGCGATATTTCCGCTTTCCCGCCCAATTTCGTTCAAAGAGTTAGGAAAAGTTTTGGCGAACAAGGCGTAGCGCGTGTCTCGCGATGTTGAAATACGCAACTGCGGAAATTTCGACGGCGGTGCGAGAGCTGAGACATGAATATGTTGAGTTGCGTTTTGTGACATTCCATCGATTCCAGCAGGGAGCAATAGCAATTGGCCTCCATCGTCCCAGCCCGCGTTGATCGGGGCAATGTCCGCCCGCTGTGGAAAGAACGGACCTTCCAAGAACGGACCTTCGTATCGGTGCGGCCAATCGAATATGCCGGCACCCGTGCGTACAGAGGCCGGCGCCGGCGCCGTTCGGTGCACAGCGAGCCGTCCGCATCTATGGGAAAGTGGATATTCGATATCGTTGCGGCAAGTGCCGCCCTTCTGTTGCTCTCCCCGCTGTTGGTCGCGGTCGCGATCGCGATCAAGGTCACATCGCCGGGCCCCGTGCTGTTTTTTCAGTACAGATACGGGTATCGAAACCGGTATTTCAAAATTTATAAATTCCGGTCGATGCGAAGCGACGTTTGCGACCCTCGCGGCATGAAACAGACGGTGCTGGGCGATACCAGGATTACGCCGATCGGGAAAATACTCCGCAAAACCAGCTTCGATGAAATTCCGCAGCTTATCAATGTCATCAAGGGCGATATGTCGCTGGTCGGACCTCGCCCGCATGTTCCGGGAATGCTTGCCGCGGACCTGCCTTACGAAGACCTTGTACCCTATTACTTTCAGCGACATGCCGCGCGTCCTGGAATCACCGGTCTTGCGCAGGTGAGCGGCTGCAGAGGCAGCACGATTGAACCAAATCGCGCCATCTCGCGGATCGACTATGACTTGGACTACATCGAAAAATGGTCGCTGCGCATGGACATCAAGATCATCGCGCGCACCATCCGCAAGGAATTCCTTTCGGGCACCGGCTTCTAAATCGCATGAAAATCAATCTATGCGATGGGGCGACACGATGATGCAGGCACGCGGCCGTATAGTCCCTGTTGTCGCGTCTGAAGCCGCGATCCAGATGGAACTCCGAATCTGCCGCGAAAGCGGCGCGCAACGCCTCAAAAATCTTGATGCACAAACCAGGGTGACAGGCGATGAATGCAAAACGGCAGGCGAAAGAGCTACTAAAAGACGCATTTCCATCGATCTGGCTGCATTGGCATTTCATGCACCGCCCCAAATCGGCTGAACGGGAGCTTTGCTATCTCCGCAAGGTTGTTCCCGAAGACGCGGTGACCGTCGATGTCGGAGCAAATTGCGGTTTGTACACGCGCCAACTGGCGCGTCTTTCGAGACAGGTCCATGCGTTCGAACCCTCGCGGCAGATGGCCAGGCTTCTTCGGCGAACGTCGGCTTCGAATGTGAGCGTCCATGAGATCGCGCTATCAGATCATAACGGCGATGCGGAATTGTTCATTCCGCAAGGGGACAACGGGTTAGTTTACGGCCTTGCGTCGCTTGAGCCGAGAGCGGATTTACCGGCGAGGCTTGTCTCGACCCATGTGCCGACGGCGCGCCTCGATGCGATTGTCCGTCAGGATGTGGCATTTGTGAAAATCGACGTGGAGGGACACGAACTGAACGTCCTTAATGGCGCCGTCGAACTTCTCGAACGGAGTCAGCCGGTGTTCCTGGTTGAGGCGGAGGACCGCCATCGTGCGGAGGCGACGCGATTGGTCTTCGAATTCTTCCGGAATAAATTCTATCGAGGGTTCTTCCTGAAAGACGATGATGTGATTTCGGTCGACGAGTTTCGTCCTGAAAATCTGCAGGACGCCGATGCGCTGCTGCCAGACGGTGGCCGCAAGAGCGGACAATCCTACGTCAACAATTTCTTTTTCTTTCCCCAGCACCTGGATGGGGAGTCAATACTGAACAGCTAGTTTACGTCTTCCCGTTCGTCGAACCAATGCGGCATCAAGGCGGCGCCGCCGACCAATCTCAGACAGGATCCTTGATGCACATTGCAATGATTGGCGCCGGCTACGTTGGGCTGGTGTCGGGGGCGTGTTTTTCCGATTTCGGGCATCATGTCGTCTGCGTCGATAGCGACGAGCAGAAGATCGCCGCCCTTAACAATGGCGAAATGCCGATTCACGAACCCGGCATCACCGAACTCGTCGCAAGAAACGTCGGACAAGGCCGCCTTGCGTTTGTGAACGATCTGAAATCGGCGATCGGCAGTGCCGAGGTCATCTTCATTGCCGTTGGCACCCCGTCGCGTCGTGGCGATGGCCATGCCGACCTCTCCTTCGTCTATGCGGCGGCGCGCGAAATTGCGAACGCGCTTTCAGGATTCGCGGTGGTCGTGACCAAATCCACAGTTCCTGTCGGCACCGGCGATGAAGTTGAGCGCATTATTCGTGACGAGAAGCCCGACGCCAAAGTCGCAGTGGTATCGAATCCCGAGTTCCTTCGCGAGGGGGCTGCGATCCGGGACTTCAAGCATCCGGACCGAATTGTGATCGGGACAGATGATGCGCGGGCCAGGAGCGTGATGGCAGAAGTCTACCGGCCGCTTCATCTTAATACGTCACCGATTCTCTACACCGATCGCCGCACGGCCGAACTGACAAAATACGCGGCCAATTCTTTCCTCGCGACCAAAATAGCCTTTATCAACGAAATCGCCGATCTCGCAGAGAAGGTCGGCGCCAATGTGCAGGAAGTGGCTCGCGGAATTGGCCTGGATAATCGCATTGGTGCCAAATTCCTGCACGCGGGGCCTGGATTCGGCGGGTCCTGCTTTCCGAAGGACGCGAAGGCGCTGATCAAGACAGGTCAGGATAATGAGGCGCCATTGCGAATCGTTGAGACTGTCGTCGCGGTGAATGACCAGCGCAAGCGGGCGATGGCGCGCAAGGTGGCGAATGCGTTTGGTGGCAATCTGCGGGGCAAATCTATCGCCGTGCTGGGTGTCACGTTCAAGCCCGATACCGATGATATGCGAGACGCTCCGTCGATTCCGCTGATAACGGCGTTGCAGGACATGGGCGCAGACGTTCGTGTTTTTGATCCTGTCGGGATGCAGCAGGCAAAAAAGGTATTCGAGAACGTCACCTTTTGCGAAAATGCCTACGATTGTGCCCAAGGCTCCCATGCGCTCGTGATCGTGACGGAGTGGGAGCAATTCCGGGCGCTGGACCTCAAGGAGATGGCCTCAATCATGGGATGTCCCGTCATTGTGGATCTTCGGAACATCTACTCGCCCGATGAGGTGATGCGGAACGGGTTTCTGTACTGCGGGGTCGGCCGGCCAAAATCGCTGTCTTACTAGACCATCGATTCCGTGAAACTGGCCTTATG
>Ga0137407_10001373_pt1 | contig 15827 bp, 19 predicted proteins | sample CZOMad2_2_16fung_FD_108410 | JGI IMG/M metagenome (GOLD analysis project Ga0137407, IMG submission 108410) | Vadose zone soil fungal communities from Angelo Coast Range Reserve, California, USA - CZOMad2_2_16fungal (Illumina Assembly) | ecosystem: Environmental > Terrestrial > Soil > Vadose... | reverse complement strand
GGTGACCTTCAGGGAGGGCTTGCCGTCCGGGGCGGTGATCACCTCGGCGTCTGTCCACAGCAGGCCGCGCGGCCCGCCGAGGGCCTTGGCCAGCGCTTCCTTGGCCGCGAAGCGAGCCGCCAGGGAGCGGACCGGCAGGCCGCGCTCGCGCTCGGTGAACAGCCTTTCGGCGAGGGCCGGAGTACGGCGCAATGCCCGCGAGAAGCGGTCGATCTCCGCGACGTCGATGCCGACGCCGACGATCATCAGTCGTATTCCGGCGGCGTGCCCGCTCCGGCCATGGCCTGGCGCACCACGGCCGCGAGATCGCTCGCCACGCGTTCGGCCACGTCGGCCGTGGCCGCCTCGACCATGACGCGGATCGCCGGCTCGGTCCCGCTCGGGCGCAGCAGGATCCGCCCCGCGTCGCCGAGCTTCGCGCTGGCGGCCTCGACCGCGGCGTCCACGCTCGGGTCGGCCATCGCGCGGGCCTTGTCGCCGCGCACGTTGATGAGCACCTGCGGGTACCGGGTCATCATCTTCGCGGCCGCCGACAGGGGCGTGCCGACCCGGTTGAGCGCGGCGAGCAGGTGCAGTCCGGTGAGCACGCCGTCCCCGGTGGTCGCGTGCCCCATCTGGATGATGTGTCCCGACTGCTCGCCGCCGAGCACGTAGCCGCCATCGCGCATCGCCGCGTACACGTGCTTGTCCCCGACCGGGGTCTGGATCACGGTGACGCCCGCCGCGCGCATCGCGTCGTAGAAGCCCAGGTTGGACATGACGGTGACGACGACGGCATCCCCGGCGAGCAGCTCGCGCGCCTTCAGGTCAGTCGCGAGCACCGTGAGGATCTGGTCGCCGTCCAGCGGCTCGCCGCCGGAATCGACTGCCAGGCAGCGATCGGCATCGCCGTCGAAGGCTAGCCCGGCATCCGCGCCATGCTCGGTCACCGCCGCTTGCAGCACGTCCAGATGAGTGGAGCCGACACCCGCGTTGATGTTCAGGCCATCAGGGGCGGCGCCGATCGTGATGACCTCAGCGCCGGCCCGGCGCAGCGCCCGCGGCGCGATGCTGTAGGCCGCACCATGCGCGCAGTCCGCGACGATCCGCAGGCCCGCGAGCGGCGCGCGGCCATCCGGCAGCGGAGCCAGCGTCGCGAGCAGGTGCTCGACGTACGTCTCGTTCTCGGAGTACGCGTCGGTGATCCGGCCAAAGGCATCATGGGGGACGGCATCACCCTCGGGGGCACGCAGCAGCGCCTCGATCTCGTCTTCGACCTCATCGGCGAGCTTCACCCCGCCCCGGCCGAAGAACTTGATCCCGTTGTCCTGCGCCGGGTTGTGGCTGGCGGACAAGACCACGCCGAAGTCAGCGCCGAGCGCCCCGGTCAGGAACGCGACTCCGGGCGTCGGGATGACGCCGAGCCGGAGCACGTCAACACCAGAGCTAGCCAGGCCAGCGACGACGGCTGCCTCCAGGAAGTCGCCGGAGGCACGCGAGTCCCGGCCGATAACCGCGACCGGGCGGCTCCCGGCGCTGCGGTCCCCCGGGGGGACGAACGGGGTATCCCCCACGGAGTGTCCCATCCGCGCCCCCCGATAGGTCGCGAGGTCGCAAGTCAGCACCGGGACCGCCGCCACAGCGAGGTCCATCGCTAGCCTGGCCGTCAGGTCCAGACCAGCGACACCACGAACACCATCGGTACCAAAGAGCCGCCCCATGCCGGGTCGCCGCCTAGGTCCTGGTCGCGCGCTAGCGCTTGGAGTACTGCGGCGCCTTGCGGGCCTTCTTGAGGCCGTACTTCTTGCGCTCTTTCACCCGGGCGTCGCGGGTGAGGAAGCCGGCCTTCTTGAGGGCCGGCCGGTTCTCCGGGTCAACCAGCGTTAGTGACCGGGCCACGCCCAGGCGCAGCGCGCCAGCCTGGCCAGTGGTGCCGCCGCCGACGATGCGGGCCATCACGTCGAACTTGCCCTCAGCGCCCAGCGTCACGAACGGCTCGTTCACGATCTGCTGGTGCACCTTATTGGGGAAGTACACCTCAAGGGTGCGCCCGTTGATCGTCCACTGGCCAGTGCCCGGGACGATGCGGACGCGGGCGACAGCTTCCTTGCGCCGTCCAGTGCCGGACGCGTGGCCGGTAACGACCGGCCGACGGGCCGCCCGGCCCGCCGGGGCCGCGTCAGCGGACTCGGTGGTGTACTCGGACGGAGCCGCCTCCTCCGCCAAGCCGTCTCCGGCGTTGTACTCGCCGGCGAAGTAGTCCGCGTCTTCCGCAGACGGTGTCTCGATGCCAGTGGGCTCGGCCACGTTGCTCTTCCTCACGCTTCCTGGGGCGCTGCCTGTCCGATATCCTCCGTGCCTGTTCCATCGGACAGGCCCGGGGGGACGGATAGACACTCCGCGGGGGTCGCCCCCCGGACGATTACTGCGAGATCTGCCGGATCTCGTACGGCTGCGGCTGCTGGGCCTGGTGCGGGTGATCCGGACCCGCGTAGACCTTGAGCTTGCTCAGCGTCTTACGGCCAAGCGAGTTCTTCGGCAGCATGCCCCTGACGGCCTTCTCCACCGCGCGCTCAGGGTGCTTGGCCATGAGGTCGCCGTAGGCCACCGCGCGGAGACCGCCCGGGTAGCCGGAGTGCCGGTAGGCCTTCTTCTGCTCAAGCTTGGCCCCGCTCAGCGCGATCTTGTCCGCGTTGACGACGATCACGAAGTCGCCGGTGTCAACGTGCGGGGCGAAGATCGGCTTGTGCTTGCCGCGCAGGAGCACCGCCACATGGCTGGCCAGGCGGCCGAGCACGACGTCGGTGGCGTCGATGACATGCCACTGATGCGTGATGTCACTGTCTTTCGGGCTGAAAGTGCGCACAGTCGTTAAGCCTTCACATGTGGTCCGTGATCGGAGGAGCCTGCTATCCAAACTGCGCCGGCCGGGCCGCACTAGCAGGCGTCTTGCCTGCTGATGTGGTCCCGCCAGCGGAGTCGCGTCGCTCCACCCGCCTCCGCGACGCCTGCTGCCGGCGCTGCTAGTTCTGGCGGCGCTGCTAGTTCAAGACCAGTGCTAGTTCAAGACCAGTGCTCGTCGAGATCAATGCTAGCCAGACCAGTGCTAGTGAGGCACCAGCGCCAGGTCAGACACAGCCTCAGCGCCAGGTACGGCACATCGAGGATGACGCCCATGCAGCATACTCTGAAACGCAGCGCAGTGCCAAAACAGCGCAGTGCCAAAACAGAGTACGCCGTCAACGTGGCGTTACACCAGCGCGGCCGCCGGGCGGAACGAATAGAACGTCACCCAGCGTACCGCACCCGCGACCGGGCCTAGGACGCGACGAAACGAGACATTTCCGTTACAGGACCCGCAAAGTTCCCCGACTCCCGTTGCGCGGCTGGTATCGGCGCTACGCTCGATGACATGGGATACCGGGGTGAGGACAGCGCCCGCGATCGAGCGGCCTGGGGGACCCAGTCGCCTCGGCAGTCGCCGTCGGGCCAGTGGCCAGTATCAGATGATTCGTGGAGCAGCGCTTCGCGTGGGCACGCGGGGCGGGGTCCTGGCCAGACCAGCGGCTACGACGAGAACTCTACCGAGCACGCGGGCTACGACGGTAACCGCCACGCCGACAGTTCCGGTTATCCGGCTGACGATAACTACGCCGGCTACGACGGCTACGGGCAGGGCGGCGACTACGAGGCCGGCGGCCACGGCGGTGACGGTTACGGCAGTGGTGGTTACAGCAGTGCCGACTCCCACGGTGCCAGCTACAGCGGCGCTAGCTACGAAAGTGGCGGATACAGCAGTACGGATTACAGCGGTGCTGACTACAACACTGGCGGTTCCGACGGGTACAGCACTGGCGGGCAGGGTGCCGGCGGGCACAGTGCCGGCGGGTACGGCCCAAGCAGCTCCGCGACCGGGGGATACGGCACCGACCACTACGGGAGCGGCAGCTACCCGGCCGTCGGCGACCGTGACACAGGCGGGTACGGCACTGCCCGGCACAGCACGGGCAGCCACGCCACCGATGGCTATGGCGCCGCGGATGGTTACAGCACTGACAGCTACCGCGCCGACGGGTACGGCAGCGGCGGGTACACCACGAGTGGCTACAGCACCGACGGGCAAGGCGGCACTGACCGGTACGGGAGCGGCGGCTACCCGGCGGTGAGCGACCATGGCTCGGGCAGCTACCCGGCCCCCACGTCCTACGACTCACCCGCAAGCCGCAGCGGCGGCTACTCAACCCTCGGCGGGCCCAGCGGCAGCTACCCCACCCTCGGCGGGCCCAGCGGCGGCTACCCCGCCCTGGGGGGGCGCAGCGGCGGCTACCCGGCCATCACCGGCGGTCAGGCCGACAGCGTTCCGGACGCCTACGACGACGGCAATGACTGGTATGCCAACGGCAGCGCCCCGCACGGGGCCGGATTCGCCGACACCTCCACGCAGATCGCCATCCGGGACCCGATTCGCGGCTACCCGCCCGAGCCGGCCCGCCCGGAGTCAGGGGTGGCTCGCACCGGGCAGCAGCTCCGCTACGACGAGAGCGAGTACGTGAGCTATCCCGGCTATGACGGGGTAGACGACAACGGCTACGGCGCCCGCCGCGGCTATGACGACTACGCGCCCGCCGGTCAGGCGGAGTACGCGACCCGCCTGGACCAGCCGGCCGTCGGCTATGACTCTCCGCGCGGGTACGGGCAGGCCCTGCAGGGCGACGGCTTTGACGGCGGCGTCTACCCCGACGAGTACCGGGACGAGGACGTGATCGCCTCGCCGGGCGGCAGGCGTGGCGGGGGCGACCGCGCGGGTGAGCGGAACTCCTCAGGTACCGGGCCGCGAAGGCCGCCCAAGGGAGCCGGCCCCAAGCCCAAGCGCGTCGGCGGCACCAAGGTAGCGGTGGCAGCCCTGGCGCTGGTCCTGGTCGGCGCGGCTGGCTTTGGCGGGTACAAGTTCCTGACGAAGCCGAAGTCGGCCGGCAACACCGCGGATCTTGGCAAGCCGTTGCCCACCACCTCGGCGTCGGCTTCGGCCGCCACCGCGCAGTGCGTGGCGCAGTTCGGCCAGTTCTGCCACATACAGTCACGGGATCTCGACCCAGTACCGCTCGCGCTCAATGACCTGTATCCGGGGACATTCTTCAGCGAGACCGCCAAGGTCCAGTTTGCCCGGTCCGGAGTAGCTGAAGACAAGGATTGCGCCAAGGCGGTCATTGGCACGGACCTTGTCACGCAGCTGAAGAAGGGCCAGTGCAACCAGGCACTGCGGGCCACGTACGTGTCCGGCGACGGCACGATCATGGGCACGATCGGCGTGATCAACCTGAACAGCACCATCGAGGCCCACCGGGCCGGCAAGATCATCGGCAAGGCGAACTTCATCATGCCGCTAGCGGGCACCAAGGGCCCGACCGCCAAGCTCGGCAAGGGAACCGGTGTCGTCGAGGCCCAGTACAAGGGCCACTACCTCATCCTCACCTGGGCTGAGTTCGCGAACCAGAAGACGCCGTCCACGGCGGCGCTGACGCAGCAGCTGGAGAACTTCGAGAATGGCCTGGTGGCGGGGACGGCGAACATCGTCCTCAGCCAGCGGATGATCAACGGCGACGGCCCGGCCGCCAGCACCTCGCCAACCAAGAGCGCGTCCGCGTCGACAAGCAAGTCGGCGTCGGCGACCCCGTCAGCCACCGCCAGCTAGCGCCAACTGCGCCCTGGACACCAAGTCAGGCGGCGCGGCGCTAACGCACAGTCACCCGCGTACCTGGCGGGTTTCCGCTGCCCGTACGGCCAGGTCGCCGGGCGGGGGGTAGCGGACCTCTTCCAGGCACAGGCCGTGCGGGGGTACCACGCGGACCGCGGGATCCCGCACGCCGACTTCCAGTACCGTCGCTGGCCACGACGGCGGGCGGCTGCCGTCCCCGACCGGGAGCAGCGAGCCGACCAGCGCCCGCACCATGTTGTGGCAGAAGGCGTCGGCGACCACGCAGGCAACCGCGATCTCGTCGGCGTCCCGCCGCCAGTCGAGCCGCCGCAAAGCCCGCACGGTAGTGGCGCCCTCCCGACGCCGGCAAAACGCCGCGAAGTCATGCTCCCCCACGAGCGCGGCCGCCGCCTCGTTCATCGCGGCCAGGTCGAGCTCCCGCTGGTGCCACAGCGTATCGCCCCGCCGCAGCGGGTCGGCGGTAGCGACCGAGTCGCTGACCCGGTAGGAGTAGCGCCGCCACAGCGCCGAAAAGCGCGCGTCGAAACCGGGCGGTGCCACCGCGATTGACCGGACCCGCAGGTCAGGTGGCAGCATCCGCGCCAAACGCCGGACGAGGACGTCCCCGGCGCTGCTCCACGCGTCATAGGGGATATCGGCATGCGCGACCTGGCCCCGCGCGTGCACGCCGGCGTCCGTCCGCCCGGCGACGGTCAGCCGCAGCGGTTCCGGCGTCCGCAGTACGCGGCCAAGGCCCTCGGCGAGCACCCCTTCAACAGTCCGGCGGCCAGGCTGGGCAGCCCACCCGGAGAATTCGGCACCATCGTAGCCAAGATCAATTTTCAGCCGAACGCAACCGGCCGCCCGCTCGTCCGCACCCACCACGCGCGGGTTGGCCTGCGAAGTAACGGGGACCGCCGGAGTCGTTCCAGATGCTGCTGTCAAGAGACTCTCCAGTGCTGCTCAGAACTGGGGCGCCCGGCCGGTAAAGCAAACGTACCGACCAGCGAACCGGCCTCGTGGAGTCCGGTCGCGTGGTCGGCACGCTTACGGGTAGTGCGGGTTGATCACGCCTTGGCGTCGTCAGCTGCCTCGGCGGCCTCGGCGTCGTCCTCAACCCCGGCGACGTCCTCAACCTCAGCGTCGTCCTCAACCTCAGCGGTCTCGTCAGCCTCGTCGGTCACCTCGGTCTCGTCCGCCTCGGTGGCCTCAGCGTCGGTCACCTCGGCCTCGGTCGCGGTGGCGGCCGGGGCGACCGTCTCGGTCGTCCGGCGGGCGCGGCGGCGCGGCTTGGCCGCAGCGGCCTCCTCGGTCACCAACTCAATGACGGCCATCCGGGCGGCGTCGCCCTTGCGCTGGCCGATCTTGGTGATCCGGGTGTAGCCGCCGTCGCGCTCGGCGAAGCTCGGCCCGATCTCCGTAAACAGGGTGTGCACGACGCTCTTGTTCGTAACCACGGTCAGCACCTGGCGGCGGGCGTGCAGGTCACCGCGCTTCGCGAAGGTGATCAGCTTCTCCGCGTACGGGCGCAGCCTGCGAGCCCGGGCCTCGGTAGTAGTGATCTTCCCGTGCTCGAACAGGGCGGTGGCCAGGTTCGCCAGCATGTGCTTCTGGTGAGCCGCGCTTCCGCCCAGACGCGCACCCTTGGTTGGCGTCGGCATTGAAACCCTTTCTGTGTCATTCGGGGGACGACTCTCGCGGAGTGCCCACCCGTGCCCCCCGGCGGCACGCCCGATGTGGTGCTAGCCCTGATGCGGTGCTAGCCCAGGAGCGACCCCCTGGAACCCCGGATGGGGGCGATCATATCGGGCGTGCGCGCCGGGCCCGCGCAGTACTGACTAGTACTGCTCGGTTTCGACGTAGCTCTCTTCTTCGTCGCCGGCGTAGTCGACGGCGCTGCTCGGGTCAAACCCGGGCGGGGAGTCCTTGAGCGCCAGCCCCATGTCGACCAGCTTCTGCTTGACTTCCTCGATCGACTTGGCGCCGAAGTTACGGATGTCAAGCAGGTCCTGCTCGCTGCGCGCGACAAGCTCGCCCACGGTGTGGATGCCCTCGCGCTTGAGGCAGTTGTAGGACCGGACGGTGAGGTTAAGGTCCTCGATCGGCAGCGCCAGGTCGGCCGCGAGCGCGGCGTCTGTCGGCGACGGGCCGATGTCGATGCCCTCAGCGTCCACGTTGAGCTCGCGCGCCAGGCCGAACAGCTCGGTCAGCGTCTTGCCCGCGCTCGCCACGGCGTCGCGGGGCCGCATGCACGGCTTGGTCTCGACGTCCAGGATGAGCCGGTCGAAGTCGGTCCGCTGCTCGACGCGGGTGGCCTCGACCTTGTAGGTGACGCGCAGCACCGGCGAGTAGATCGAGTCGATCGGGATGCGGCCGATCTCCTGGCCTGGCTGCTTGTTCTGGTTGGCTGAGACGTAGCCGCGACCGCGCTCGACGGTCAGCTCCATCTCCAGCTTGCCCTTGCCGTTCAGCGTGGCGACGTGCAGCTCGGGGTTGTGCACCTCGACGCCGGCGGGCGGGGCGATGTCGGCCGCGGTGACCGCGCCAGGACCCTGCTTGCGCAGGTACATGACCACCGGCTCGTCGTGCTCGGAGGAGACGACGAGCTGCTTGAGGTTAAGGATGAGGTCGGTGACGTCTTCCTTGACCCCGGGCACGGTGGTGAACTCGTGCAGCACTCCCTCGATGCGAATCGAGGTGACCGCTGCCCCCGGGATGGAGGACAGCAGGGTGCGGCGGAGCGAGTTGCCGATCGTGTAGCCGAAGCCAGGCTCCAGCGGCTCGATCGCGAACTTCGACCGGTAGTCACCGATCTGCTCCTCACCGAGCGACGGACGCTGTGCGATGAGCATCTGACTTTCCTTTCCGCGACGCCCGCTATTTGACGCCGCCGAACGGGGGTGGGCGGCCTGCTGCCGCCCACCTTCTAGCGTTACTTCGAGTAGTACTCGACAATGAGCTGCTCTTGGACCTGGGTGTCGATCTGCGTCCGGGCCGGAAGCTGGTGAACCAGGATGCGCATCTGGCCGGACGACATGACCTCGAGCCACGCCGGGACCGTGCGCTCGCCAGCTTCGGCCCGCGCGATGATCATCGGGGTGAGCTCCAGCGACTTCGCCGTGACCTCGATGACGTCGCTCTCGGTCACGCGGTAGGACGGGATGTCCACCCGCCTGCCGTTCACCAGGAAGTGGCCGTGCCGAACCAGCTGACGGGCCATGTCGCGGCTCTTGGCGAAGCCAGCGCGGTATACCACGTTGTCCAGGCGGCTCTCCAGGATCTGCAGGAGGGTCTCGCCGGTCCGGCCGGACTTGCGCGCGGCCTCCTCGTAGTAGCCCTCGAACTGCCGCTCCAGCACGCCGTAGATACGGCGGGCCTTCTGCTTCTCCCGGATCTGGATCAGGTACTCGCTGTCCTTCTGCCGGTTGCGGCCGTGCTCGCCCGGCGGGTACGGCCGGATCTCGATCGGGCACTTCGGCGAGTCGCACTTAGAGCCCTTGAGGAACAGCTTGACCTTCTCACGGCGGCACAGCTTGCAGTCCGCCCCTGTGTAACGAGCCATCGTTTATCTCCTGCGTCGTCTCAGACCCGACGCCGCTTCGGCGGGCGGCAGCCGTTGTGCGGAACCGGGGTCACGTCCTGGATGGAGCCCACCTCAAGGCCGGTCGCCTGCAGCGACCGGATCGCGGTCTCCCGGCCCGAGCCCGGGCCCTTGACGAAGACGTCAACCTTACGCATGCCGTGCTCCATGGCGCGGCGAGCGGCGGCCTCGGCGGCCTGCTGGGCGGCGTACGGGGTGGACTTACGCGAGCCCTTGAACCCAACCTGCCCGGAGGACGCCCACGCGATCACGTTCCCGGTCGGGTCGGTGATGGAGACGATGGTGTTGTTGAACGTGGACCGGATGTGGGCGTGCCCGTGGGCAACGTTCTTCCGCTCCTTGCGCCGCAGCTTCTTGGCTGCGCCCTGCTGGCTGCTCTTGCGAGGCGGCATGTGCTTTCTGACTCCTGCGAGGTGGTCTGATCCGGCAGGCTTTCGCCCGCAACCGGACTACTTCTTCCCGGCCTTCTTCTTGCCGGCGACGGTCTTCTTCTTGCCCTTGCGGGTACGAGCGTTGGTCTGGGTGCGCTGGCCGTGCACCGGGAGTCCCCTGCGGTGCCGGATGCCCTGATAGCAGCCGATCTCGATCTTGCGCCGGATGTCCGCCGCGACCTCACGGCGAAGGTCACCCTCGACCTGGTAGTTCGAGTCGATCCACTCGCGCAGCTTGACCAGGTCGTCATCGGTGAGGGCGTGCACGCGGGTGTCCGCGCTGACGCCGGTCCCGGCGATGGTCTCAAGCGCGCGGGTGCGGCCCATGCCATAGATATAGGTCAGCGCGATCTCAAGCCGCTTCTCGCGCGGCAGGTCAACGCCGGAAATACGTGCCATGCGGGCAGTTTCTCCTTAACGTGGTGGAGGTCTTGCGCGTCGCTCCCCGGTCCCTGCCCAGGACCGGGCCCCGGCCTCCAACCGGGGGTACGCAGCCTGTGCCCAGCGATGTCACTGCTTCGGCTGTGTCGCGACGCGCTCTGTAGTTAATTAGACACTGTAGCTAATTAGACACTGTAGCTAATTAAGCACTGTAGTTAACCAGCACAGTGGCTGTGATGCTCGTGTACCGCGCGGGCTCTGCTTAAGTCCGTCAGCCCTGGCGCTGCTTGTGCCGGGGGTCGGAGCAGATGACCATGACGCGGCCGTGGCGCCGGATGACCCTGCACTTGCTGCAGATCTTCTTGACGCTCGGCTTGACCTTCATGGCTAGCTCTCCTCGTTGCCCTTAGGTTCCCTCGGGCCTGTTAGCTCCCCTTGGCCCCGCGGTCTGGGGCTTCGGGGCGCTCGTTTTACTTGTACCGGTAGACGATGCGACCGCGGCTCAGGTCATACGGGCTGAGCTCGACAACCACACGGTCGTCCGGGAGGATCCGGATGTAGTGCATCCGCATCTTCCCGCTGATGTGGGCGAGTACCTTGTGCCCGTTGTCCAGCTCCACTCGGAAGAAGGCATTTGGCAAGGTCTCCACCACAGTGCCCTCGATCTCGATGGCGCCGTCTTTCTTGGGCATATCCTCCGCGCTTCAATCCTGCGTTAGTCGGCTCGCGCCGACGTGGCGAGTAGATGGTTGGTTCGCATTGGCTGGTATCACACCACACCGGGGGCCAGCGATGGGCCACGCCAGAGTCTACTCGACTACAGTCCCCAGCGCGAACCGGCGAGCATAACACCCCGAAGGGGTGCCTTATTCCTCAGGTACCGCTCATCCCCGTGGGGTTGGTCCCTGCGCGAGTAAGGGCATCTTGCCTCGAACGCTCCCCGGCTGCGGGCGTGCCCGCGGCCTCCGGACGCGTCCCTCACCGTCCGTCAATCAGGATACCTGACCCGGTCAAGCCGCATGACCTGGAGCGGAGACTGCCACAGTTCCTATCCAGTAGGTGCCAACGGGGCAGCAACCTAGGTTCTCTAGCTGCGGCGGCCTAGGGCGATCGCCCAGGGGATGACTATCAGCAGGAACCAGGGGAGCCAGGCTACGCCGCCTGCTACCGCGCCCACTATGAGCCAGGCGAGGAACAGGGCGCCGCTGGAGCCGGCCCAGACGGCCCACTGGCCGATCTGGCGGGGGGTGACCGGGCCACCCCGGTAGCGGGCGATGTTCGACGGGCGGCCGGCCTGCCAGGAGCCAGTGCCGCGTGGGGCGGGGCGTAGTCCTGCCGCCGGGAGGCGGTACAAGTCGATCGCCGGGAGGTCTGCCAGCAGGGCGTCCAGCTCGCCAAGGGTCTTGGCGACGTAGGCCGCGTCCAGGCGCTCGTGGAATTCCTCGCTGCTGAGACGGCCCTCGGCGTGGTGCTCGCGCAGCAGTGTCGCCGTGCGCTCCCGGTCAGCGTCGGAGGCGCGCATGCTCGGGTTATTGGGCATCGGAATCGCTTCGCGTGGCGCCGGCCGGGAGGACGGCGCCGTCTTCGGCCGTGAGGACCCAGGGGCCGTCGGGGGTGATGGCCACGGTGTGCTCGAAGTGGGCGGCGCGGGAGGCGTCGGCGGTGACGACCGTCCAGCCGTCGGCCAGCTCGATCGTCTGCTCGCTGCCGAGGGTGATCATCGGCTCGATGGCCAGCGCCATGCCGGCCGTCAGCCGGGGACCCCGCCCGGCCTGGCCGAAGTTGGGGATAGTCGGCTCCATGTGCATCGCGGTCCCGATGCCGTGGCCGGTGTACTCGCGCACGATGCCGTACGGACCGCCGCTGGCGATCACGGACATCTCCACCGCGTGCGAGATGTCGCCGAGGCGGTTACCCGGCCGGGCCTGGGCGATTCCCCGCCACAACGCGGCCTCGCAGTCATCCAGGAGTGCCTGATCCTCGGCGGAGATCTCGCCGACGCCCACGCTGAGCGCGGCATCGCCGTGCCAGCCGTCAAGTACGGCGCCGCAATCGATGGAGATGATGTCGCCGGAGCGAAGCCGCTGCGCGGGATCGGGGATCCCGTGCACGATCTGCTCGTTGACCGACGTGCAGATCGTGGCGGGATAGCCGAAATACCCGAGGAAGGACGGAACGGCCCCGGCGCCCTCGATCTCGCGCACCGCGATCGCGTCCAGGTCAGCGGTCGTGATGCCGGGCCGCACCGCGTCGGCGAGCACCTTCAGCGTGCGGCAGACCACCAGGCCAGCCTCGCGCATGCGCGCGAACTGCTCCGGGGTCTTGATCTCGATCCCCGCCCCATGCCGCAACCGCATGCGCTTCACACCTCCAGCTATAACGCTACTCGGGCCAGAGACTGGTTTTCGACGGACGTCCCGCAGACTTTCAGATCGGGGTTTCAGGGGGTAGCGGGGGACGGATCCCCCAGCCGACCGGAGGTCGGCGCCCCCCGGGAGCGGGTTCGGCGACCCGGGGCCAGCGGGGTGATAGGGGGAAGGGACTCCCCTATGTCCGGGGGTCTGAGGGAGGAGGATTGGTCTTTAGCCCCCAGAGGGCGCAGTGTGGGGCTCTAGGGCCGCCAGCGCGCGGCTGGTGACCTCCTCAACCGGCCCCGCCGCGTCGATCACGGCGAGGATGCCCTCTTCGGAGTAGAACGCGACCAGCGGTGCCGTCTGGTCCCGGTAGACCTCAAGCCGGTGCCGGATGACCTCTTCCTTGTCGTCGTCACGCTGGAAGAGCTCACCGTCGCAGTCGTCGCAGCTGTCCTCACGGGTCGGCGGGTCGTACAGCACGTGCCAGACGCGCTCGCAGCGGCGGCAGGTCCGGCGGCCGGACAGGCGGCGGACCACCTCGTCCTCGTTGACTCCCAGCTCAAGGACGACGGTCAGCTTGACGTCCATCTCGGCGAGCATCTTCTTGAGCGTCTCGGCCTGCGGCACGTTTCGCGGGAAGCCGTCGAGCAGGAACCCGTCCTTCGCGTCATCCTCGGCCAGCCGGTCGCGCACCATGGCGACGGTTACCTCGTCCGGCACGAGGTCGCCCCGGTCCATGTACCCCTTGGCCTGGGCGCCAAGCTCAGTATGGTTCGTGACGTTATAGCGGAAGATATCGCCTGTCGAGATGCGAGGGATCGTCAGGTGCGATGCGATGAAGTGGGCCTGTGTCCCCTTTCCCGCTCCAGGGGGGCCGACGAGAACGAGGCGCACTATCGCAGGAAACCTTCGTAATTACGCTGCTGCAGCTGGCTCTCGATCTGCTTGACCGTGTCCAGGCCAACGCCGACCATGATGAGCAGGCTAACGCCGCTGAACGGGAACTGCTGTCCCACGCCGATCACCCCGAGCGCGACTAGCGGGAACATGGCGACCACGCCAAGGTAGACCGACCCGGGCGCGGTGAGCCGGCTGAGCACGAAGCTGAGGTACTCCGCGGTCGGGCGACCCGGCCGGATGCCAGGGATGAAGCCGCCGTACTTCTTCATGTTGTCGGCGACTTCGGTCGGGTTGAACGTGATCGAGACGTAGAAGTAAGTGAACGCGATCGTCAGCAGGAAGAACAGCGAGATGTACAGCCACGACGACGAAAGGGCGCTGGTCGTCTGCAGGTGTGACTGCACCCACGACACCCAGGCCTGCGGGTGGCTGGTGTTACCGAACAGCGAGACCGCCAGCTGCGGGATGTACAGCAGGCTGGAGGCGAAGATGACCGGGATGACGCCCGCCTGGTTGACCTTCATCGGGATGTAGGTGGACGTGCCGCCGTACATGCGCCGACCGACCATCCGCTTGGCGTACTGCACCGGGATACGGCGCTGCGCCTGCTCCATGAAGACCACGAAGCCCACGATGCAGGCCACCACCACCAGGGCCAGCAACTCGGTGAAGGTGCCCTTGGTCTGCCAGATCGTCAGCAGCTCGCCGGGGATAACGGCGATAACCTGGGTGAAGATCATGACGGACATGCCGTTGCCAACGCCGCGGTCGGTGATCAGCTCGCCCATCCACATGATGACCGCGGTGCCCGCCACCATGGTGATGACCATGGTCGCGATCCGGAAGACGGACGCGTCGGGGATCAGCGGGTTCAGGGTCGCGGTGCACTGGGACGACTGGAACAGCTGCCCGCTGCGTGCCAGCTCGATGTACCCGGTGGACTGCAGGACCGCTAGCCCGATGGTCAGGTACCGCGTGTACTGCGTGATCTTGGCCTGGCCGGCCTGGCCCTCGTTCTTCAGCGTCTCCAGGCGCGGGATCACGACCGTCAGCAGCTGCAAGATGATGCTGGCCGTGATGTAGGGCATGATGCCCAGCGCGAACACCGACATGTACTTCAGCGCGTTACCGCTGAGCAGGTCGACGATCTGATAGACACTGGCGGCGGCGCTCTTGGCCGCCAGCCCCGAGCACAGCGAGACGTTCCGCTCGCTGATGCCCGGCGTAGGCAGCGAAGAGCCGAACCTGAATAGCGCGATGATGCCCAGCGTAAAGAGCAGCTTCTTGCGCAGGTCAGGCGTCCGGAACGCCCGGATGAACGCGGTCAGCATGCGTGATCCCTTTTCATCGGTATTACCTGCGTTGGAGCGGCTTCCGTATCTTACCCGCAGGCACTCGGGTCGGCTAGCGCGCCCCTCAATGGCGAGGGGCGCACGCAAGCCTAACCGAGCAGCGTAACTGTTCCGCCGGCTGCCTCGATCTTCGCCTTCGCTGACGCTGAGACGGCGTGCGCGCTCACGCGCAGCGCCACGCTCAGGTCACCGGAGCCAAGGACCTTGACCAGTTCGCCACGGCGCACTGCGCCGTTGGCGGCCAGGCTCTCCGGCGTGACGTCGCCGCCCTCCGGGTAGAGCTCGGTCAGCCGGCCGACGTTCACCACCTGGTAGGTGGTGGTGAACAACGCGTTGGAGAAGCCCTTGAGCTTCGGCACGCGCCGGTGCAGCGGCATCTGGCCACCCTCGAAGCCGAGGGGGACCTGGTAGCGGGCCTTCGTGCCCTTAGTACCGCGCCCGGCGGTCTTGCCCTTTGACCCCTCGCCGCGGCCGACTCGCGTCTTGGCCTTGTGCGCCCCGGGCGCCGGCTTCAGGTCATGAAGCTTCAGCATGGGATTAGTCCACTTCCTCTACCCGGACCAGGTGCCGTACAGCGTGGACCATGCCACGGAACTCCGGGCGATCCGGCTTCACGACGGTCTGGCCGATGCGGTGCAGGCCCAGTGAGCGCAGCGTGTTGCGCTGGTCGCTGGTCCCGCCGATCTTCGACTTGACCTGGGTCACCTTGAGCTGTGCCATTGTCATGTCCCCTTACGAGCTCGCGCCAGCGGCCGTGCCCGTCGCAGCGGCGGCCCGGGCCGCGAGCATCGCCTTAGGCGCCACGCGCTCGATCGGCAGGCCGCGCTTGGCCGCGATCTCCTCTGGACGGCTCAGCCCCTTCAGCGCCGCCACCGTGGCGTGCACCACGTTGATCGGGTTGGACGAGCCGAGCGAGCGGGACAGCACGTCGCTGATGCCCGCGCACTCCAGCACGGCGCGCACCGGGCCGCCGGCGATAACGCCGGTACCGGGGCTAGCCGGCTTGAGCAGCACCACGCCGGCCGCCGCCTCGCCTTGCACGGTATGCGGGATGGTGGTGGCGATGCGGGGCACGCGGAAGAAGTGCTTCTTAGCCTCCTCGACGCCCTTGGCGATCGCCGCGGGCACCTCCTT
>Ga0137407_10001372_pt1 | contig 15827 bp, 15 predicted proteins | sample CZOMad2_2_16fung_FD_108410 | JGI IMG/M metagenome (GOLD analysis project Ga0137407, IMG submission 108410) | Vadose zone soil fungal communities from Angelo Coast Range Reserve, California, USA - CZOMad2_2_16fungal (Illumina Assembly) | ecosystem: Environmental > Terrestrial > Soil > Vadose... | reverse complement strand
GGTTTTTGGCTTCCGCATTATTACCGGCACCGTCGGCAGTTTTGCTACGTCCGCCAAAGTAAACAACTCAAATTCGCTGGCATTCGTTGATGGCGTGCCAATCTTCGAACGTTTCTTCCTTGGCGATGAGTTTAGTATTCGAGGGTATAATGTCCGTTCCATTACTCCACTCGCTCCGCTCGACACCTTTATTACCTCAAAAAGTGTCGTGGTCGCTGAGAACGCTTCGGGAACTCCGGTGCAAGTCCAGGGAGTATCGGCGTCGGCCGCTAATGTCGGCGTTTTTACGGGCCTCACCGGTGCAAATGTGGCTAAGGTGTCGAGCTCCTTTACTCCTATTGGCGCCGATACACAGGTGCTCGGAAACTTTGAATACCGCATACCGGTGATAGGCAACACAGTTGGATTGGCCGCTTTCGCCGACATCGGATCTGCTTTCAACCTGCGCAGCAAGAAGGACCAGTTCTTCAATAGCAATTTCCTTGACGACCAGCCGTTTTTGACATCAGTCGGGTTGATCCGTTGCGCCAGAGTCGCCGGCGGCGTTGCCTTCGCAAGCCTATCCACGCTGGCCGCCTGCAACACCGATACAGATCTCGCTCTGACAACCGGCAACAGTGGCGTTCCCGGACTGGTTCTGCGCGACACCCGTTTGGTTACTACCACGGAGCTCGACAACGCGCGTAATCTGGTTGGCTTTGATCCGTCGACCGGGTTGCCGTTTGGCTTCCAACAGGTATTTCTGCGTGGCCAGGCGCAAACCAACACTGCTGTTCGCATCTCGCAAAGCCTCTTCTCCAAGTTTGGGGACTACCGGGCCAGCCTGGGGATGGAAGTTCGCGTGCAGGTGCCGGTCATCAACGTGCCTTTTCGCCTGATCTTTGCGTATAATCCCAAAGCTAGGAACGACCAGTTTATCAATGGTTTTCCTTTCGCCTTTAATGAGAAAAAGAAAGTGCTCCGTTTCAGCGTTGGGCGCACCTTTTGATCATTTAGAGCCAACCACTATGGTGGTCTGAACAACTAAGTGAGTTGACCAACCGCCTTTTATTTTTGAAGGAGCAATACAAGAAAGTTATGAAGATAGATCGCTTAATAGTCGCTTTTGTTTTTGTCCTTGCCGTGGCTGTTTCGCCTGTGCTGGCTCAGACAAGACAAGGCGCAGCCGCCCCCGCGCAGAATCCGGGTACAGCGTCGGCAACGGTTCCGGAGAGTAAGATTGCCCTGATCTACTCGGACGCGTTTCTGGACGCCAAAACCGGTATCGCCCGATTCAATACTTTGGTGACTACCTTGAATCGCGAATTCCAGCCGCGTCAGACTGACCTACAGACGATGCAGCAAAAAATTCAAGCGCTCACTGATGACGTTACCAAAACCGCTGCCGTTGCTGATCCCAAGACGCTGCAAACGAAGCAGGACCAACTGGATCAGTTGAAGAAGGATTTTCAACGGAAGGGCGAAGATGCTCAGGTCGCCTATGATCGCCGTCGCAAGGAAATGTTCACGCCTCTCCAGGATGACATCGGCAAGGCGTTGGAAGTTTATGCCAAGGGGCATAACATTAACGTGATCATTGATGGCAGTCAGGTGCCCCTGGTTTACGCGGCGGACGCGCTGGATATCACCCGGGCTTTCATTAACGACTTCAACAGCAAGAATCCGGCGACCGCAGCAGTGACGCCGGTGACGCCGCCACAGTAACTTCAAGCTGGAGTCTTTTCATCAAGGACGCGGCGATGCGGCAGTTGGTTCCGCGTCCCGCGTCTCTTTATTCCACCATGGAAACTATTCTCGATTCTCAGGCGATACAAGAGCTTCTGCCACATCGTTATCCGTTTCTCCTGGTGGATCGAATAATAGAATTAGTGCCGCGAGAAAGAATCGTCGGCATTAAACAAGTCAGCATCAACGAGCCATTCTTTCAGGGACACTTTCCCGGGGCCCCGGTCATGCCCGGCGTGCTTGTCGTGGAAGCGTTGGCGCAAGTGGGAGCAGTACTTGCCTTGCGTGAAATTGAAGACCGCGATGAGAAACTCGTCATGTTTACGGGTATCAAAGAGGCGCGCTTTCGCCGCCCCGTAGTGCCCGGAGACACGTTGACGTTGGAAGTAACTGCCCTGCGCATCGGCTCGCGAGTGCAGCGCATGCGAGGCGAGGCTAGAGTCGAAGGACAGATCGTTGCCGATGCCGACATCATGAGCGTCATTGCCGATCGCGGGTCGGCGGTGTAAAGAGGGGGAAGGGCAAAGGGGAAGACCGCGAAAAACAACTCATCTGTTCCACTTTATCCTTACCCGTTTCCCTTTCCCTATTGGTTTTATGTCTGCTGCCACCAAGCCTAATAACATTCATCCCACTGCCGTTGTCAGCCAGCATGCCCGTATTGGAAGTGGTTGTTATATCGGTCCCTTCTCAATTGTAGGCGATGAAGTAGAGTTGAAAGACGGTGTTCGCCTGGAGTCGCACGTCGTAATTGACGGTCGCACGGCAATTGGTGAGGACACGCGGGTGTTTCCTTTTGTTTCCCTTGGCCTGCCCGCTCAGGATTTGAAATACAAAGGCGAGCCTTCCGAAACACGCATCGGGCGGCGCAATCTGATCCGGGAGTTTGTGACAATACATCGCGGTACCGCCGGCGGGGGCATGCTCACCCAGATAGGTGACGATTGTTTACTTATGGCACAGGCCCACGTCGCACACGATTGCATACTTGGTGACGGCGTTATAATGGCAAATGCCGCTACGCTCGCCGGTCACGTAACCATTGAGAACAATGCAAACGTTGGCGCTTATTCCGGGGTACATCAATTCTGCCGCGTCGGCAGGGAAGCGTACGTTGGGGGCTACTCGGTGGTCGTGAAGGATGCGTTGCCATTTGCGCTTACCGTGGGCAATCATGCGCGCTGTTATGGTTTGAATACGACGGGAATGAAACGACGCGGTTACTCGGCGACGGTCATTGGCTCCCTGCACCGAGCGTTTCATCTGCTTCTCTCCGCTAAATTGAATACTTCCCAGGCCGTGGAGAGAATCAAGGAGGAACTCAAAGACTCAGCAGAAGTCGACTCGCTGGTCGAGTTTATTGAGTCCTCCAGGCGGGGCGTTATTAAATAAGGATGAAGGCGGAAGGATGAAGGATGAAAGAGAGTAAGGGACGAAGTATGCGGTCTGTAAACGAGGCGCCGGCTTTCGCTGATGATTTTCCATTTTCCATTCGTCATTTCTCATTTTTCATTTTTTATTCTTCATCCTTCATCCTTCATCCTTCATCCTTGCGCTCTCCGTCCTTCATCCTTTCCTGATGCGTTACGGTCTAATCGCAGGCAACGGTCGGTTTCCTTTCATGGTTGTGGAAGGGGCACGGCGGGCGGGTGTCTCACTTTCTGTCGCCGCTATTCGCGAGGAAACTGATCCTCTCCTAGAGAAGGAAGTTGAAAGTCTAACCTGGGTGGGTATCGGCCAGCTTGGCAAAATGATTCGCTTCTTCAAGGGTGAAGGAGTGGAAAAAGCAATTATGGCCGGGCAGGTCAAGCACGTGCAGATTTTTAGTGGTGCGGTGCCCGACGCTCGCATGTTGAAGATGCTGTTGAAACTCCCGCGCCGCAATACCAATTCACTGATCGGAGCCATTGCGGACGAACTTGCGAGTGAAGGCATTGACCTGATCGATTCTACTTATTTTCTTCAGGACTATCTCCCTGCCGTTGGGACGCTAACGCATCGGAAGGCTAGCGCCGCCGAGCGAGCTGACGTCGACTATGGGCTGGAGATTGCGCGCGAGATGTCGCGGCTTGACCTTGGTCAAACGATTGTCGTGAGAGGCAAAGCTTGTGTGGCGATTGAAGCCATGGAAGGCACGGATGCAACAATCCGGCGGGCAGGCGAACTCATGCGAGGCAGGGAAGCGCGGAGCAAAACAAGAGTTACCAGTGGCCCGCTTACGGTTTTGAAGCTGTCAAAGCCGGATCAGGATATGAGATTTGATGTGCCTGTGGTTGGTGTGCCGACGATCGAGAGCATGATTGACGCCGGCGCCACTTGTCTTTGTGTTAGTGCCGGCAAGACACTGATGTTTGATTGTGACGAGATGATCGTTCTCGCCGACAAGAATAAGATCGCGATCCTCGCTGTTTAATTTTAGTGCGCCTTAAACTTGCGGTTAAGGGAAGTCAGTGAATTAGAGTTGGAACTCTGAGTTTTCTCCTGAACTATTACGCTCAGCGTCAGTATTACCGCGATCCTCTTCCTCACCAGAGTGTTCTGAAGGAACCGGCTTGCCCGGCACACGATACTCTTCACTGACCCACTTACTAAGATCGACAAGCTTGCAGCGTTCAGAACAAAACGGCCGAAAAGGATTGTCCTGCCACTGGACTGGTTTGTTGCAGGTGGGACACTTTTTCATGGACCAAGTGGGCGCGTTTAGTTGGCTAACGGAGCTTCGTTCACTGCGCGCAACAGCCACTCCGGGTGCTTGACCAGAATTCGCCGATTAACGAATTCGATCGTACCTTCGCGGCGCATCGCGTTCAAGCGGACGGTGACGCTCTCACGGGTGGATCCAACGATGGAGGCGATTTCCCGGTGCGGCAGGGGAATATCGATCAAAACACCCGCTGATTCATGTACGCCATAGCGGTGGGAAAAATCGGCGAGCAATCGATCAAGCCGGGCAGGAATGGCGTTGAGCGCAAAATCAGCGAGACGCTGTTCAGCGTGTTCAAGCCGGCGGCCAATAAGGCGGAAAGTATAGTCGTGAAGAGCTGGTTCCTCAGCCATCCCCGACCTAAACTGGTCCGCGGGAATCTTCAGCAGCATGCTGGCCTGGTAAGCGACGGCGCAGTTTTCTCGGCGACCCGCTGTTGAATAGAGCGCCGATTCGCCGAAGAGAGTACCTTCCGGCAGGATATCAATCACCGCTTCGCGATCAGTTCGGTGCTCAATTCGGCAAAGCTTAATGCGTCCTCTCACGATGGCATACAGAGCATCCGCTTCTTCACCCGCACGATAGACAAAACGGCGGCGGCGAACGTCCATCACCAGAGAGCATTCGGCAAACCGAGAAACGATCGAGTCACTCAGACTGGGACCAAACTCAAGTTGCCGGATAATCGAAGTTCGATCTGCGGAGGTTAGATCTTGTGCGCGTCGGGGTGACTTTGGTTTCTTGTCAGTATCACTCATGGGGGTACCTCATGGGGTCACACGTACGAGGTTGAGCTAAACGGTATAGAGTTCAATTCAGTTATGCGAAGGCCTTACTCCCCTGGTGGTCTAGTCGCTGGCTAGGTGTCTGGTAATGTAAGGAAACCCTGATGAACGTGCCCGAGGTCTGGAACTACTTCAGCTATTGTTCTGGCTCGATAACTAGGCGAGTTGCTGGGTACGCGGACAATTACTGAATGGCCCAAACTCTAACATGAAGCCTTTGGCTGCGCAAGACTAAGGGCTAATAAAATTGAGAATCTGATGATAGGATGAACTCGCCGGAGGCTCGTGACGTACTAGCAAACAGCGGTCAGAGATCAGAGGTCGAAGGTCAGACGTTTCTGACCGGACGCTGGCCGTTTCTTTACCTCTGACTTCTGACCTCTGATTTCTGACCTTTATTCGATATGGCTGATTACAAGGAGAAAATCGACGAGTGGCAAAGGACGATGCGCCGGAAGGCTCGTGAACTGGACGAGAAATACGCAATTTCGGATTTGGTTGACGAGGGCTCGCGTGCAGCCGGAGAAGCCGCTAAGCGCGGAGCTGACACCATAACGTCGGGGGCAGAGAAGCTGCGGTCAGAAGCCGAGCGGCTGGCTGCCGATGGCGACGTCGCAGATACCGCCAGGCGAGCGGCGGACGAGGCTGTACGCGGGGCGGAAAAGGCAGGCAGGGTTATTCGCAAGGCCGCGGGTGACGCCGGCAAGAAAGCCGGCAAAAAGGCGGGCGAGGTATTCGACGATGCGAAGACTTACTACGACCGCGCCTCACAGTTTTATGACACCAGTGCGAAGGTAACGAGGGCTTCAACGGCTGCCACTGCCGGAGTCCTGAAAGCGCGCGAATGGATCAAGGAGAACCCCGGGAAGGCGGCGCTGGTTTCGTTTTCTCTCGTCATGGGCGTGCGTATGGGTGCTGCCCTGCCGGGCATTGACGCGGTATTGCTGGGCGCGCATCCCCACTGGCTGACCCACTCGGCGCTACCAATATTTGGAGCGCGAAAACTAAGCGAGAAATTTAATGACTACCTGCGCAAGCAGGAAGAACTGATTGCCGCAGGGCAACTGGCTGATGCCGAACGCAAACGCGTCGAGTTTCAACGCAACATCACTAAGTATGTGGGCGCGCCCTTGCTCGGAGCTCTTAGTTGTGCGGCGGGTGCGGCGATGTTCGCGCAGATAGTGCAACCCGGAAGCGTTGTTGGAGCACCGGTCAGTTGGCTGGTGGGTGGTAATCCTTTTCTCGGTAGCGTCTGGTTGTTTGCAAACGGTGTTATCTGTTTCCACGAAGGCTATAAGTTTTTCATGATTGCCCTCGCCGATCAGGAAGAAGTGAATCGCGTATTAAGAGAGATTAAAGGCTTGCTGCCTGCCGCGGATCTTGCCTCATAATCAATCACAAAGCACAAAGTCACTAAAACAGCCTGGGAGTTTGGGCCCTTGCCGTTTGTCTTAGTGCTTCTTAGCCTTCGTGGTTGCGTTTTACGGAATCGTGATCGGAAAGGGAACAAAGGAGAGCGCAAAAACGATGACCGTGATTATTGCTATGACTATGCGGCCTCGGCCCAGCGGCTCCATTTTCTCAGGCGCTGGATGGCGCACCTTCAACATGACCGCAAGCAGCACCGTGTAAAGAAAACCGCTTGGACTGCCATGCCAGATGAATCCCAGAACAGACATCACCGCCACAATGATAAAGGCGAGACGGCCAATTATTTTGTGCGCGCGCTGTCCGAATACGGCAAACGTTCCATGCCCGCCATCTAGCTGACCCACCGGCATCAGGTTAAGGCTCGTCACCAGCAGTCCAAGCCATGCAGCCATGTAAAGCGGATTTGGCAATGCTTCAGCAAGGTGTGCGCCCGTGAGTTTGGCAATTATCTGAAATAGAAGTGGGTCGTTAAATATGATCACCTGGTCCCCCGACGGCGGCGCTGCTTGCAGATTCAGCAATCCACCCAAAGCTATGGGCAAGAGCGCCACAAAGCCTGCCAAAGGTCCGGCCAGCCCGATATCAAAGAGCGCACGGCGCGACGGAATGGGTGATTTCATCTTTATGAACGCGCCGAACGTACCGGCCAGAAACAGTGGTGGAGCCGGGATAAAAAAAGGCAGCGTGGCCCTCACCCCATAATAGCGACAGGCAAGATAATGACCCATCTCATGGGCTGTGAGTATTGTCAGTAGAGCCGTGGAAAAAGCTAAGCCTGACTTGAGGAGGCTGGGATTGGCTATAGCCATCGAGAGCAGCGCGGTCACGATGCGCCGGTAGTATTCCGGAACATACAAAACATACCCAAGGAAGCCGGACGCAACGGGCTCCGCTACGCTGACCTCTGGAGCAGCCGTGATAATTCCGGCGAAGGTCGTGGTTAAGAAAGTCAGCACAAAGAGTGCGGAATGTTTTATCCACTCACGCGCGGTAGGGCCAACAGCTTGCGGCTCCACCAGCACTTCCGTTGAAGTTGCAAACCGCGGACCTATGTGTACAGATTCTGACATTGGCGTCTTTTCGATATTAGAGGCCAGAGTCTGGACAATAGCGTCCAGTGCTCTAGCCTCGCGAGATTAAGGATCGACACCTATAGATCGATTTGTAACGCTAGAAAGATTCTAATCCGAATCGGGTTCAACGTCTTCGCTAACCTGCAAGTCCTTCCCTGGTTTAAAACGGATTGTCTTACCCGAGGGAATGGCCACTTCCTCGCCGGTTCTTGGATTCCGGCCCACGCCACGCTTACGGGGCTTAACCACAAACACGCCGAAGCCGCGCAGCTCAATACGTTCTCCGCGGGTCAGCGCTTCCTTCATCGAGTGAAACAGGGCATCCACCGCCTGTTCCGCCTTCATCTTAGGAACGCCGGTCTTTTCTGCCACGCGGTTAATGATGTCTAGTTTGATCACGGCTTTCAGCCTCCGTTCGAGTCTCAAGAGGAGTTTTTTTCGAGCCGAACTTGTAGGCAGTGATGATAGAGATGCGCAGCAAAGACTGTCAACCGCTGTCGTCGCGGTTACTTGTTCAGAGTACAAACTTTAGGGTTGCGGAGTAGCAGAGGCAAGCTCGGCCCCAAACGCTAAACCGGACCCAAAATGGTCGCATCTTATCGTGTTTGACAAGCAACTGAGTGAAAGCTAACCTCAACCATTACCCCTTGGGTAGCGATATTTACAATTTCACCTTCTTACAAGTGTACTTTACAAATTTACAAGAGGAGGCAACACCAGCCATAGCATGTTAGGAATCAGAACCCGTCGTCCGCCGCCTTTCGGTGGCATTCATATTAACGACGACAAAGACATTCAGATCCATCGCCCCGAAGAGGCCTCGCGAAATAGTCTTTGGGGGGAAGGCCGGTTGCTTCTTCGTGATCTCGTCTTCGCACTGATGATCGCAGCGCTGGTGGTTGTTTTTATCGTGCAGCCGGTGAAGGTGGAAGGCACGTCAATGTTGCCGCGACTGCACGATGGCGAGCGAATCTTTGTCAACAAGTTGATCTATTATGATGAGTATCGCTGGGCGCCAAAGATTGAGCGAGGTGACATCGTAGTATTTTGGTTTCCTGACGATCCGTCTAAAAGCTATATCAAGCGCGTGGTCGGCTTACCGGGAGAAACGGTGGAGGTGCGGGATAGTACCGTGCGCATCAACGGCAGTATTCTGGACGAGAAATATCTGGACCCACAGTTGAATCTGGCGCCCCGGAGTTGGGCCCCAGTAGTGGTTAGGGCAAACTACTATTTCGTCATGGGCGACAATCGCGATAATTCCAGCGACTCTCGAACCTGGGGTTTAGTGCCGAAGAAGTATATCTACGGTAAAGCACTTTTTCGTTATTGGCCGGTGAGCGCCGCGAGCGTCATCCACCATGAAAACATCTCGCCCACGGTGCCGCCTTCTGGCTACCAACCCACCCCTCAGGAGACACCGAGCATCGACCCCGAACAATAGCGCGAACAATACCCCGAACTGACATTTGAGAACTTGATTTGAAAACACTCGATTGGTTACGGCTTCTGCTGATGATTTTTTACGCGCCGGGGCGCGGCCTTCGAGAAGTGCGCGACCGGGCGCCGCTCGCAGCCATCGGGCTCATGGCCCTGATTAGTCAAGTCGTCTATCTCGTTGTCACGCAATTGCTGGCTGGAAACCCTGCCTTCATCCTGGGTGGTCCGGGGGCAGTAGTTCACCTACTTTTTCAGTCTGCCATTTCACTACTCTTGATAGGCGGTGTGCTGGTCCCCCTCATTGTATTCGTTGCCAACATCTTTGAGCGCCGAGGCCGCTTCAGTTTATTGCTGCAGCAGGAATATGCTTCGTTAGCGTCAACCTTGCTTTACGCGCTGACGATCGCAAACATTCTGACAATCCCCGTTGCAATCTTTTTCCACTTCAGTGGCATTCAAGCCGCGTACGTAGCACAGTCTCTACAAAACGCCGCACAAATCGACACGTGGGTTCGCCTTTCACCGTCATTCCGCGCGGAAATGCAATTAGCTCTCAGTGATCCTCGCGTCGTCGCCGGGGGCCTGTTTCGTTCGGTCAAATGGTTCTTTTTCGCTGTGGCGGCGGTGCTTAGCGTGCGTGAAGTATTTCGGATTTCGGCGCTGCGCGCTTTAGCGATTTCAGTGGTTGGATTAACCCTGGCCGTCTTCATCTCGCCCTTGTGGACTCTGCTGCTTAGTCCGATCCTGGCTTCGCCATTCCTGCTGCTCATACTTTTCATGCTCATACGCGGCTACATTAGTGGCGTCTTGCGATCTCAACGTGCGCGCGAATCCTTCAAGCAAAACCTTGAGGCCGCGACGCTAAACCCCGCTGACGCCTCGGCCCACTACAACCTTGGATTGATTCATCAACAGCGAGGCGAAGTTGAGGCTGCGCGTGAACGCTTCGAGCGAGCGATTCAGATCGACGATGACGAGGTCGATGCCCATTATCAGTTAGGGCGCATCGCCCTTCAGCAAAAACGATTCGCTGATGCGGTGAAGAACTTCGAACAAGTCGTCGCTCGTGATCCGGCCCACAGCCAACACGAAATCTGGCGCGAAGTTGGCGCGACTTACATCGCTGCTGGTCAGTTTGAAGATGCGCGGGATGCGTTGGAACGGTTCCTCGAGCAACGTCCTTCAGATCCGGAAGCACTTTATTTGATGGGTCGCGCGCACGCCGGCCTGGGCCATCGCCGCGAGGCAGCCAGCTCGATGCAAGCCTGCATAGAAGCCGTCAAGACCGCACCGGCTTATAAGTATCGCGCCGATAAACGGTGGCTGAATGAGGCGCAGCAGTTTATTAAAAGCAGTCAGTAAAAACGGACGAATCGAACAGACGATGCGCAAAAACCTTCAACCAGCAATACTCGCGTTGGAAGATGGCCGCGTGTTCCGTGGTCGCTCATGGGCCGCTGATGGCGAGTCGTGTGGCGAGATGGTTTTCAACACTTCGATGACCGGCTATCAGGAGGTGCTCACTGATCCTTCCTACGCCGGCCAGATCGTTTGCATGACCTACCCACTGATTGGCAACTATGGCGTTAACAGTGAAGACGAAGAATCTGATCGTCCATGGGTTGAGGGCTTCGTAGTACGCGAAGCGAGTCGCATGGCTTCCAGTTGGCGCGCGCAGGAAACTCTGGATGCTTACTTGAAGCACTGGAACATTGTCGCAATAGAGGGCATCGACACTCGTGCCCTGGTCCGGCACATCAGGGACAAAGGCGCGATGCGCGCGTGTATCTCAACAACCGATCTCAACGAGGCAAGCGCGGTTGAAAAAGCGCGTAAGTCGCCTTCGATGGAAAACCGGGAGCTGGCGAGCGCGGTGACAACCAAACAGCCTTACGAAGTTGCATCACGCGGCCCGCAGCGTTTCCATGTGGTGTGTTACGACTTTGGTGTTAAGCGAAACTCGTTGCGGGAGCTCGCGCGCCTCGGTTGTCGCATCACAGTCGTGCCTGCTTCAACCACGGCAGCCGAGGTTGCAGCCTTGAATCCCGACGGAGTTTTTCTTTCCAATGGCCCGGGGGATCCGGCTTCGATGAACCGGGAAGTTGAACAAATCCAGGAACTGGTCAAATCGACGGTGCCTACTTTTGGGATTTGTTTTGGCCACCAGTTGCTTGGCCGGGCCTTTGGTGGGAAGACCTTCAAGCTTGTCTTCGGTCATCGCGGCGGCAATCAGCCGGTGAAGGATTTACAAGAGGGCGGTGTGGAAATCACCTCACACAATCATGGTTTTGCGGTGCTGGCTGATAGTCTTCCTGCCGACGTGGAGATAACGCACGTGAATCTCAACGACCGCTGCGTCGAAGGCATGCGCCACAAAACCCTTCCGATAATCTCAGTTCAGTATCATCCCGAAGCTGCGCCCGGCCCGCACGATGCCGAGCATCACTTCCAACGTTTTATCGCATTGATGGAACAGCGGGCTTAGTCAGGAGCCTTCGGAAAACGGTGGAGTCGAGCTTCTATCAATCCTCTACCGGCATCTTCAATTCACCCGTCGTCAGATCCGGTCGTTCGCGGGCCATATCTTCCGGCGTTGTCTCGACGTCGGGATGGGCCACTCCGAAATCCTTATTTGAGGGAAGGGTAAGATTGTTCGTTGCCATGCCTTCCAGCGGGGTTGGTTCCAGAAGATCGGCGAGGCCTTCGCTGCCGCGATGTTCGAGCCAGTGGCGGTAGCTGACTGTCAGGATTGCTACGACCGGAATCGCAAGAAAAATTCCGGCCACGCCAGCAAGCTCGGCTCCTGAGAGGATCGCGATGATGACAGCGAGAGGATGTAAATGTATTCCCTGGCCAATTAAACGCGGATAGACAAAGTAGTCCTGGACAACGCGCAGTACCGCCAGGAATAAGAGCACCAGGAAAGCTGAAAAGAGGCCTCCGTGAAGCACCGCCGCCACCGCGGCCAACAGCGCGACCAGCAGCGGTCCAACCAGGGGAACGAATTCGCACACGCCGGCAATCACTCCCAGCACGAGCGGACTGGGAAGTCCCAGCACCGTGAAGCCAATCGCGCAAACCACGCCGATAAAAAGGCAGGCGGTGAGTTGGGCGCGAATGTAAGCGGCAAGAGTGCTGTTAATGTCCTGAAAAAACTCATCACCGCGCCAGCGCCATCTTCCGCGCGGCAGCATCTGCAGGGCGGAGCGGCGAAAGGCTTCCGCGTCCTTCAGAAAGAAGAAGCTCAGGATAGGAATAAGAATCAGCCAGGGAATATAAATGACCCAGCCGGCGATACTTGTCAGTACCCCGCTCACCGTCAAGCTCACCTTTTCGATCACGCTGGGAATAGCACTGTTGATCGCGTCGAGTAGTGGCCCAGGCATTTGATGCGAGCGAAAGTACTCAACCCAACTCTGCAATTTCGTGCCGACCGCATTCCAGTAATCGCGCGCCTGTTGCGTAAACTCCGGAAATTGGCTCCCCAGCCGCGGCGCCAGCAGGTAGACCCCAACGACGATTACAGCGGCGATGATTAAGTAAGAAAACACAATCGCCAGCGCGCGCGGAATAGCAAACTTACGACCTGAAATCCGAATTGGACGGCTGAGAAATTCAACCAGTGGGGCCACGAAATAGGCAAAGAAGATCGACAAGACCAACAGCAGAATAATGCTGGTAAGTTTTACGATTACCCAAAGCGTCACGGCGACCGCAAGCACAATCAGGATCACTCGAAGGACCGCGCGCGTTTGCGGCCAGGATACTTCCACGGCGGTTTTTGCGGCCGTGCGCGCGACATCTTTAGTATCGTGGTTGGGCACTATGTTGGTTGCACTAGTTGTAGAGTCGCCGGATTATTCCGCCAACCGCCAGTTGGTCAGCGGGCGAGATACTCCGAAATTCAACTCCGAATGTGTCCGCGGTAGCGTGATGAACGACTTCACCCTGCAGAGACAGGGCGTCTTCATGGTCAACGAGTAATAGTCCAAGTTGGTCGCCAACTCTCACGTTTGGACATGCCGGGAGGTTACACACACGCAGGCCACCAAGACTGATATCGGAGGGTTCACCGAGTCCGATCGATTCTTTCAGACTCTCCTCTTCGATCGCCAGAGTTAGCCGCGTATTAACGTAGTACCGGGGAAACTTGCGTCGCTCATGATCGGGTAAGGTTATGTCGGGTGTGGTCATCGCACAACTCTTTCAGTGGGCTAGCTCGTCCTCTTCGTCGTCGTCCTCCTCTTCATCTGCTATTGGCGGAGGCGGTGTAATTACGCGCGGCGCAGCCGGCTCCCAAATCAGGCCCCGCCATTCATCCGTTTCACCAAGAAGCTGTAGTGCCGCGAGTGGATGGCCCGGATCGCGCTCGATGCGCAAAACCTCCGCGACTACTTGCAGTTTCTTTCCGTCTCCACCCTGAACTTCCAGGCGAACGCGACTGCCAACGTCAGGCAACCTTCGCGGGAGATGGACAAGCGTGCCTTCCGGGCCCACGTTTTCCGTTGTGCCCTCAGACAGGATGTGAGCTCCACCCGGCTCGTCCCATTCAGCGCGCACTTCGAATGATACTAAATACCGTGGTCCTGAACGAGCTTCTGTTTCTATCGGTCGGGGCATATTCAAACTCCTTGTCGGGTAGAGGCGGCAGTCTATAACGTTTGCGATAAAAAGTCGCAGTGTTTCTACGGTTTCCAGTTTCGAGTTTTCGAGTTCCGAGTTTCGAGTTCTGAGCTGATAGCCAAGCTGACAAAGAAATAACTTCCTTATGACTCGAAAATCGAAACCCGAAACTAGTTACTCTTCATCGGCCCTCAGTTTTTCCAGAACCGAAAAGTCTTCGAGAGTGGTGACGTCGCCTGCAACTGTGCCGCTGGTGGCAATCTCGCGCAATAGCCGGCGCATGATCTTGCCCGACCGCGTTTTGGGCAAGGCATCGCTAAATCGTATTTCATCGGGACGTGCCAGCGCTCCTATCTCTTTCGTTACGTGCGCACGCAACGCTTCATTCAATTGCGGCGACGGACTGTGTGAACCTTCCAGGGTCACGAAAGCAACTATCGCGGATCCTTTAAGCTCGTCTGGACGAGCGACCACTGCGGCTTCGGCCACGGCTTCGTGAGAAACGAGCGCACTTTCCACTTCGGCCGTGCCCAGCCGGTGACCGCTGACGTTGATGACGTCGTCGATGCGGCCCATGATCCAAAAGTAACCATCTTTATCGCGCCGCGCGCCGTCGCCGGCGAAGTAAATGTTTTCGATCTGCGACCAGTACTGTTCCTGATAACGCTTGTCGTCACCCCAGATCGTTCGCAGCATCGAGGGCCAGGGACGTTTGATCACGAGATAGCCACCCTCGTTTGCACCCACCGGTTTACCGTCGCGGGTCATGACATCGGCTTCAACACCCGGAAACGGTTTGGTAGCGGACCCGGGCTTGGTAGGCGTCGCACCGGGAAGCGGCGAGATCATGATTGCGCCGGTCTCCGTCTGCCACCAGGTGTCTACTATTGGACAAACGCCGCGCCCGATGAGCTTGTAATACCACATCCACGCCTCGGGATTGATAGGTTCGCCTACTGTACCCAGCAAACGCAGACTCGACAGATCGTGTTTGAGAGGCCATTGCTCGCCCCACTTGATGAACGCGCGAATCGCTGTCGGAGCGGTGTAGAAGATATTGACGCGGTGCCGCTCGATAATGTCCCAAAAGCGATCCGCTTCCGGATAATTTGGCGCGCCTTCATACATCAACACCGTGGCGCCGTTTGAAAGTGGACCGTAAACGACATAGCTATGGCCGGTTACCCAGCCGATGTCCGCAGTGCACCAGTAGACGTCTTCGTCCTTGATATCGAAGATCCACTTCGTAGTGAGGTGCGTCTGCAAAAGGTAACCCGCGGTTGTGTGCAGAATGCCTTTCGGTTTGCCCGTTGTTCCCGAGGTGTAAAGTATGTAAAGCGGATGTTCACTGTCTAACTCGGCGGCCGGGCATTCCGGCTTTACGCTGGCCATCAACTCATGCCACCAGTGATCGCGACCCGCTTGCATGTGGACGGGCGTCCCGGTGCGACGGACGACTATGCAGGATTTTACCGATGCAGTCGCTTTCAAGGCCTCATCGACCGCTGCTTTAAGTTTAACTTCGTTGCCGCGTCGCCAACCGCCATCTGCTGTTACTACCACTTTGCAACTCGCATCGTTGATGCGGTCGATCAAAGCCGCGCTGGAAAAACCACCGAAGATAACGGAGTGGGTCGCGCCAATGCGCGCGCAAGCGAGCATCGCGATCGCCAGCTCGGGAATCAACGGCATATAGAGCGCGACGCGATCACCTTTCAGCACGCCGGAGCGTTTCAAGACGTTTGCGAATTTGCCGACTTCGGAATGGAGTTGCTGATAGGTTAATGTGCGCTGTTCGCCCGGCTCACCTTCCCAGATCAGGGCGGCCTTATTGCGTCGCCAGGTAGCCAGATGCCGGTCGAGACAGTTGTACGAGATGTTGATCTTGCCGCCAACAAACCATTCGGCATGCGGCGGTTGCCACTTCAAAACGGTGTCCCACTTCTTGAACCAATGAAGCTCCTCCGCCATCCGCGCCCAGAAGCTTTCAGGATCAGCGCTCGCTTCGGCGCGCAGCTTTTCCAGCTCTGGCATCGACTTGATGTG
>Ga0137407_10001371_pt1 | contig 15830 bp, 16 predicted proteins | sample CZOMad2_2_16fung_FD_108410 | JGI IMG/M metagenome (GOLD analysis project Ga0137407, IMG submission 108410) | Vadose zone soil fungal communities from Angelo Coast Range Reserve, California, USA - CZOMad2_2_16fungal (Illumina Assembly) | ecosystem: Environmental > Terrestrial > Soil > Vadose... | reverse complement strand
GTGGTCCACCCGGTGCTCTCCGGGCGCGCCCTGGAGCGGCTCGGCGCCTCCCGCCTCGAGCGGCTCCTCGTAACCGATACCATCCCGATCGCCGCGACCTCCGCGAAGATCGAGGTCCTCTCCGTGGCGCCCCTGCTCGCCGAGGCCATCACCCGCATCCACGACGGCCGTTCGGTCAGCGCTCTCTTCTAGCCGCCCGCGCCGAGCGAGGAGCCCGACCATGACCGCACTGTCCGAGTCCGTCGATCTCGCGCGCCACGGGCGCATCGCCGTCCTCACCATCGACAACCCGCCCGCCAATGCGCTGAGCCACCACGTGCGCAAGGGCCTGAAGGACGGAATCGGGGCCGCGGCCGCCGACCCCGCGGTCGGCGCCATCGTCATCACCGCGGCCGGGTTGGCGTTCATCGGTGGCGGCGACCAGGCCGAGTTCGGCAAGCCGGCCCGAGCGCCCGGGGTTCACGAAATCCTCGACCTGATCGAGGGCGCCCCCAAGCCCGTGATCGCTGCCCTCCATGGCACCTCGATCCATATCGACCTCGAGGTGGCCCTGGCCTGCCACCACCGGGTGGCGGCCCGAGCGGCGCGCTTCGGAGTATTCGCGGGGAGGCTCGGCCTCCTGCCCGGCGCGGGCGGCACCCAGCGGCTGCCGCGCCTGGTGGGCGTGGAGAAGGCGCTGCAGATGATCGTGGGCGGCGAGACCATCGGCGCCGAGAACGCGCTCCGGCACGGCCTCCTCGACGAGATCGTCGAGGGCGCCCTCACCCCGGCGGCGGTGGCCTTCGCCGAGAAGGCCGTGAGCGAGCGCCGGCCGCTCCGACGGACCCGCGACCTCGACGACAAGCGCGCGGCGGCGCGCGGCAAGCCGGAGATGTTCGCCGCCTTTCGCACGTCTGGGTGGAATTCTTCCGGCTCGCGCGGGGCGAGACGATGGCCGAGCGTGCGAAGGCCTACGTCGAGGGCGCGCAGGCGGTGGGGCGCCCCGCGCTCGGCATCGTCTTCCGCGAGATCGCGCCGAACATCATCGCCACCACGCTCGTGCTGGCCACGCTGCGGGTGGGCTACGTGATCGTGCTCGAGGCCTCCCTGAGCTTCCTCGGGCTCGGCGTGCCGCCGCGCATCCCGGCCTGGGGCTCGATGGTGAGCGACGGCCGTGCGGTCATGCTGACCGCCTGGTGGGTTTCGACGCTGCCGGGCATTGCCCTGATCGGGCTGGTGATCGCCCTGAACCTCCTCGGCGAGGGCCTGCGCGACGTGCTGGATCCCCGACAGCGCGGCCCGCGCACCGTCCTGCCGACGTCGTGAGGTTCCCGATGGTCGACCGCCTGACCATTCTCTCGCCCACCGGACATCTCGGGTTCACCCCCATCGAGCGCGGCAGCTTCGAGATCGGCGTGTCTCACCGGCCGGACCTTATCGTCGCCGATTCGGGCAGCTGCGATATCGGCCCTCAGCCCCTGGGCGCCGACGAGCACTGCAGCCCCGAGGAGTGGCAGCGGCACGACCTCGAGCTCATGCTGCGGGCCGCGCGCGAGCTCGGCGTCCCCATGATCGTCGGCTCGGCCTCCGACACCGGCACCGACCGGGGCGTGAACCAGTACGCCGACATCATCCGGGACCTCACGCGCCGGCTCGGATTGGCCCCCTTCCGGCTGGCCATGATCTACTCGGAGGTGCGCCGCGACGAGGTGGCCCGGCGCCTCGCGGCCGGCGTCCGTGTCGAGGGGCTCGACGGCCGCCCCGATCTCACCCCGGACGTTCTCGCCCGCACCGATCGTCTCGTCGCGGTCATGGGGGTGGCGCCGCTCATCCGCGCGCTCGACGAGGGCGCGGAAGTGATCGTCACCGGGCGCTCGAGCGACTCCTGCATCTTCGCCGCGCCCGCCATCCGCGCGGGCTTTCCCGAGGGCGCCGCCTACTACCTCGGCAAGGTGCTCGAGTGCGCATCGTTCGCGGCGGAGCCGTTCATGGGCAAGGAAAGCGTTCTCGGCACGGTGACCGCCGACGCGGTGACGGTGACCGCGATGCATCCCGGCCAGCGCTGCACCGTCGCCTCGGTGGCGAGCCACGCGATGTACGAGCGCGCGAACCCGTTCTTCGAGCACGTGGCGGGCGGCGTGCTCGACATGAGCCGCTGCCGATACGAGCAGATCGACGAGCGCACCGCCAGGGTCACCGGCTTCGAGTTCCGGCGCGACGCAGTCTACTGCATCAAGCTCGAGGGCGCGGGGAAGATCGGCGAGCGGGCCGTCTCGATCGCGGGCATCCGCGACCCGTACACGATCAAGCACGTCGACGCGGTCATGGCCTGGGCGCGCTCGAAGGTGGAGGAGCGCTGGGGCCCGTCTGGCGCGCGGTATCAGCTCTACTACCACGTCTACGGGCGCGACGGCGTGATGGGACCGTGGGAGCCCGTCCACACCCTGGCCCACGAGCTGTGCATCGTGGTCGAATCGGTCGCCCCGCGCTTCGAAGACGCCGAGGTCATCTGCGCGCTCGGCACCCGTAACCTCTTCTACGCCCGGCTGCCCGAGGTTAAGGGCACCGCGGGCACCGCGGCGCTCATGATGGACGAAGTGCTGCGCGGCAAGCCCGGTTACGAGTGGACGGTCAACCATGTCTTGCCGCTGGCCGACCCGCCCGAGCTGTGCACGGTCAAGCTGGAGGTGGTGGGCGGATGACGACCCGGCCCCTCGTGGAGCTGGCCAAGACGATCCGCAGCAAGAACGCGGGCGTCGACCAGATCACATTCGACGTGATCTTTCGCGACCGCGAGAGCTACGAACTGGTCAAGAAGAGCGGCGCCCTCACCCCCGAGACGGTGGCCCGCCTCTACGGCATTCCGCGGGAGCGGCTCACCGCCTTCGTCGAGTTCGATCCCGCGCTGGCCATCAAGTTCACCATCCGCCGCGAGCGGCCGAGCGGTAGCCCGGGTGAGCGCGACGTCTTCGGGGCCCAGCAGTACGCGCCACTGTTCGACCTCCCGATCCCCGTCGCCGATTGACAGCGGACGCGAACCACTCACGGCTGTGGCAGCGGCTCCTGAGGCGGCTGGCAGCGGCTCCTGAGGCGGGCGGTGTCCGAGTCTGGGAGGTTATGTCACGGTGACGGGGCCCACGGACGGGGGCCACCGCCTCCGGAGAGCGTTCATGTTGCCTATCCTCCCATCAAGTCCAAGAAGGACTTCGAGCGGTACTTCCAGGGCTGGCCTGCTCGCCGATTGGGAGATGATCCATTACAAGACTGACCATTTCATCGTGGAAGGCGACAACATCGCCGTGCGAGGGTCGACCGCGTGGCGGACCCGGAAGACAGGCAAGGTCTGCGACACGCCGAAGGCCGACTTCTGGACGTTTCGCGACGGCAAGGTGGTGGAGTTCCACGGGTACTACGACACGGCGGCGCTGATCGCCGCCGCGAAGGCCTGAGGCCGCCATGGCCTTCATGGTGAAGGACGGCTTTCGCCTTTATTACGAGGACGCAGGCGGATCCGGGCCGACAGTGCTGTTCCTGCACGGGGCCGGCGGCAACCACCTGAGCTGGTGGCAGCAGGTGCCGGTGTTCGCCGAGGAGTACCGTTGCGTCACGGTGGACCAGCGCGGCTTCGGGAAATCGCCGGACGTCGCGGGTGGGCCTGGTCCGGCCGCGCTCGCCACCGACGCGCTCGCGCTTCGAGCGCGTGGGCGCCGCCGGCCACTCGACCTACTTCGAGGGCCCCGACGTCTTCAATCGCGAGGTGGGCGCCTTCCTGAAGGAACATCGGCCATGACCGAGCTGACATGTTGGGAATGTAAGACCTGACCCCGCTCTGAATTGACCTCGCTCCGGCCTTCTGGCACGATTGCGAGGACATGCGCTCGTTTTCCTTGCCCCGGCGGCTCCGGAAACTTGCCCGCTGGGCTACCCTCACGATTTCTCGCGCCACTAGCCTCTTCGCTGCGCCTCTCACCGACGCCCAGACGACGGCCAAGAAGGCCCAGGTCGGAGTGCTCGGCATCACGCCGTCCGTTTCGGTCAACCACGAGATGTTCAAGCAGGGGCTCGCCCAGCTCGGATACACGGAAAGGTCAGCAGGTCGCCTTCGTGCAGAAACACGCCGGTGGCGAACCCGAGGGCAAGAGCGACCGGGGGTTGACATGAACGTGCCACATCGCAGGAAGCGCCCCAGATTTGAGGTCATCGTGCTCGTCCCCGCGCTCCTGGCCTTTTCCGGATGCATGGTCGGGCCAGACTTCGTGCGGCCCAAGACCACGGTCTCACCAAGCTGGCTGGATACGGACGATCAGCGGGTCAAGACAGGGCCGTCGGAATACCGCAACTGGTGGACGGCCTTCAACGATCCGGCCCTGGACCGCCTTATCGAGCGAGCCTACCGGGAAAACCTCCCGCTGCGAACCGCGGGCGTGCGGGTCCTGCAAGCCCGCGCCCAACTGGGCATCGCCATCGGTGATTTCTTCCCGCAGACGCAGCAGGGTATCGGGTCCGTTCAATACAACCGAACAAGCGATCGAAGCGCAATAGCCGCCGGCTTCGGCGGCATCGACTACTGGCAATCCCAGGTCGGTCTTCAGGCCAGCTGGGAACTGGATTTCTGGGGGAAGTTCCGGCGGACGATCCAATCGGCCGACGCCAGCCTGCTTTCGAGCCTGGCGGACTACGACAACACGCTGGTCACGCTTACGGCGGATGTGGCAAACTCCTACATCACGATCCGGACCGCTGAAGAACGCATCCGCATCGCCCGCGAGAATGTGGGGACCCAGGAAGAGAGCCTGAAAATCGCCGAAGCCCGGTTCAAGTACGGCACGGTGACGCAGTTGGATGTCGAGCAGGCCCGGACGTCGCTCTTGAACACCCAGGCCACCATTCCGCCTCTGGAGACGCAACTCCGCCAGGCCCGGGATGCTCTCAGCGTTCTGCTGGGCATGCCACCGAGCGATCTGAGCGATTTCCTGGGAGGCTCTTCGCGGATACCTGTTTCACCACCCCAGGTCATCGTGGGCATCCCGACCGACCTGCTGCGCCGCAGACCGGATATCCGGAGCGCCGAGCTACAGGCGGCCGCTCAATCCGCCCAGATCGGAGTGGCCAAGGCGGACCTCTTCCCGGCCTTCTCCCTCACCGGCAATTTCGTTCTCCTCTCGACGAACCTGGGCAGTTTCAGCCTCAGCGATATGTTCAGATGGGGAAGCCGCTCGGTCCAGGCCGGTCCCACCGTCCAGTGGAACATCTTCAACTATGGGCAGATCACAAATAGCGTCCGCGTGCAGGACGCCAAGCTCCAAGCGCTACTGCTCACCTACCAGAACGCAGTCCTGTCAGCCCAGCAGGATGTCGAGGACAATCTGACCTCGTTCCTCCGCGCTCAAGACCGGGCGCAGCTCTTGGCCCAGAGCGTCACCTCCGCCCAAATCGCCGTCACCCTCGCCATTCGCCAGTACCGGGAAGGCGTGACGGACTTCACGACGGTCCTGACCGCCCAGCAGGCTCTGCTGAATCAACAGGACAGCCTGGCCAGTACCCTGGGCACCATTTCCACAAGCCTCGTTGGCGTGTACCGCGCGCTGGGGGGCGGCTGGGAGATCCGAGAGGGTCAGGAGCTAGTACCTCCTGACATCAGGGCCGAAATGGAAAAGCGCACGAATTGGGGTCACTTGCTGGCCCCGGCTACCTACAATCTGCCCGCCTCCCGTGAGCCCAAATCTGCTCCGCGGCTTCCGGATTGGTGACCGAAACAAGCCATGGCGAGAAAAACCATGACGGCCTGCCGAAAAAAAGAGACTGCGCATCCGATCAGAGGACTCTGGCTCGTGGTTCCCGTGCTCTTTCTCTTCCTGCCGGGCTGCGGAGAAAAACCCAAGCAACAACCCCCGCCTCCTCCAAAGGTGACGGTCGCACAGCCGGTGCAGCGGGTGGTGACCGATGATCTGGAGCTCACCGGCAACACCCAGGCCATCTACACGGTACAACTGGTCGCCCGAGTCGCGGGCTACCTGGAAAAAGTCCTCTTCCAGGATGGGCAAATCGTCAAGAAGGGCCAGCCGCTCTTTCTCATCCAGCAAAACACTTATGAGGACAACTTGCGGCAGGCTGAAGCAGCCATCTTGCAGTACCGGGCGCAGCTGGCGTATGCCGAAGCCCAATACACTCGCTACTCCAACTTGGTTCTGGAGAAGGCCGGCTCGCAGTCCGACGTCGACAACTGGCACTTCCAGAGGGACAACGCTCAGGCCAACCTCCGCTCGGCCGAGGCACAGCGTGATCTGGCCCAACTCAATCTGAGCTATACGGATGTCCGGGCACCGTTCGATGGACGAATGGACCGTCGATTGAAGGATCCCGGCAATCTCGTCGGTTCAGGCGAAAACACGGTGCTGGCCCAGATCAACCAGATCGATCCGATGTATGTGTATTTCAACATCGCCGACGTTGACTTGGCCCGCCTCCTGAAAAGCAGACGCGGGATCCCCGGACCCGCTGAAGCTCAGAAGTGGCCGGTTTTCGCGGGTCTGCCCAGTGAAGAAGGTTATCCCCATCGGGGATACCTTGACTTTGCCGCCATCAGTTTGACCACCACCACGGGCACCCTGCTCATGCGGGGCGTCCTCCCCAACGCGAACGGACAGATCCTTTCGGGCTTGTATGCCCGCGTGCGGGTGCCCGTCGAGCAGAGAGCTGCGTTCCTGGTCCCCGAGGTGGCGATCGGTCATGACCAGCAAGGCTCCTATCTGTTCGTGGTGAACGAGAAGAACGTCGTGGAGCGCCGCAGTGTCAAGACCGGCCCCGCAGTGGACAGCCTGCGGGCCATCGACGAAGGCCTCAAAGGCACGGAGCGGGTGATCGTCAATGGTCTCCTGAGGGCCGCTCCCGGACGGCAGGTCACTCCTGAACCGGAAGGGGGCGCGCGCCTGCCGGAGCAAGGCGCCTCTCCGTCGCTTCCCCCGCGGAAGGCCACCCCGTGATCTCCAAGTTCTTCATCGAGCGGCCGATCTTCGCCAACGTCATCGCCCTCATCATCGTCATCATCGGGGGCGTGTTCTTCTATCGCCTGCCCGTGGCCCAGTATCCCGAGATCGTCCCTCCGACTATCCAGGTGAGCACGCGGTATCCGGGAGCGAGCGCCGAGGTCGTCGCGGCGACGATCGGGGTGCCGCTCGAGCAGGCGATCAATGGCGTGGAAGGTGCCATCTACATGTCCTCTGCCAGCGCGAGCGACGGCTCCTATACCCTGACCGTCACCTTCGACGTGGGGACGGACATCGACACGTCTCTGACCCTGGTCCAGAACTTCGCCAGCAGCGCATTGTCCCAGCTTCCGGCTGGCTCTCAGGCCCAGGGCGTCACGGTCCGGAAGGTTTCCCCCAACATCCTGCTCGTGGCCAGTCTCTATTCCGATGATGACCGGTTCGAGGACATCTTCCTCTCCAACTACGCCATCATCAACTTGCAGAACCCGCTCGCCCGGCTTCCGGGTGTTGGCCAGGTGCGGATATTCGGGGCAGGTCCCTACAGCATGAGGGTCTGGCTGGACCCGAAGCGGCTACAGACTTTTGGGCTCACGACCGCGGATGCACTGGCCGCTATCCAGGGGCAAAACATCCAGGTGGTCGCCGGGCAGCTCGGTGGGCCGCCGGTGCCGCCAGACCAGCCCTTCCAGTTCACCATCAATGCCCTTGGCCGGCTATCCGATGCCAGCCAGTTCGAAGACATCATCATCAAGTCCACGACCGGCACGGCCGCGCAGATCGTACGGCTGCGCGATGTCGCCCGGGTGGACCTGAGTCAGCAGACCTTCAGCAACTATTCGCGATTCACCGGCCACAAATCGACCCAGATCTTGGTGTTCCCCCTGCCGGGAGCCAATGTCATTGCCGTGGCCGACCTCGTGTACAAGGCCATGGCGGAGATGAGCCAGCAGTTTCCCGAGGGCATGAAGTACGCCATCCGGTACGACACCACCCTCTTTGTCCGGGAGGCCATCTCCGGCGTGTACTGGACTCTCTTCATCGCCGGCATCCTGGTGCTCATAGTGATCCTGCTGTTCCTGCAGAACTTCCGAGGGACGCTGGTTCCCGCTACCACCGTTCCGGTCACCATCATCGGCGCCTTCATCGCCATGGCCGCCCTCGGCTTCACCATCAACCTCATGACCCTGTTCGCCCTGATCCTGGCCATCGGCATCGTGGTGGACGACGCCATCATCATCGTGGAGAACAGCTCCTTCTACATCGAGCAGGGAATGCCCCCCAAGGAGGCGACCATCAAGGCGATGCAGGAGCTGACCGGGCCGGTGATGGGGATCACCCTGGCCCTCGTGTCCGTCTTCCTGCCCGCCGCGTTTCTGCCGGGAATCACCGGACAGATCTTCCGACAATTCGCGCTCGTCATCGCCGCCACCGCCGTCATCAGCGCTCTCAACGCGCTCACCTTGAAGCCGGTCCAGTGCGCGTTCTGGTTGAAGCCACGTGGGGACCGACCTCCCAACTGGTTCTACCGGGGATTCAACCGGGTCTTCGAAGTGACAACCAATGTCTATGTGGGCGTCGTCCGCCGGATGGTGCGGCGGCCGGTCCTCATGCTCCTCGTGTTTGCCATCATCATCGGCGTGACCGTCTGGGAATTCGCGCGCCGGCCCACGGGCTTTCTCCCCACCGAGGATCAAGGCTATGCCATTCTGGTGTCCGTCCTCCCCGAAGGCGCTTCCCAACCTCGATCAATAAAGGTGGCGGAGAAGGTCAACACCATCCTGCAGAAAACCGAGGGGATCGCGGCCTGGGTCCACATCGGGGGCTTCTCGGTCCTGGATTTCGCCAACGTCCCCAATATCTCCACGACGTTTGTCGTGTACAAGAGCTGGAAAGAACGGGGCAAAGCTCTCGACCAGGACCGCATCGTCTCCAACCTCAACCGCGAGCTGGCCGGGATCCAGGAAGCCCTGGCCTTTGTCATCGTCCCGCCGCCGATCCGAGGCCTGGGCCAGACGGGCGGCTTCCAGATGATGGTAGAAGACCGCGCGAGCCTCGGTCTGGCGGAACTCCAGCGGAACGCGGACGAGCTCATCCAGAAAGGCAATTCCCACCCCAACCTGCAGCGCCTGGTCACCACCTTCAGCGCCCACAGCCCCCAGCTCTACCTGGACATCGACCGGACCAAGGCGCAGTCGCTGCAAGTGCTGCCGTCGAGCGTGTTCGACACCCTCCAGGGCTATCTGGGTTCGTCGTTTATCAACTTCTTCAACAAGTTCAACCAGGTCTTCCAGGTCTATATCCAGGCCGACAGCCGCTACCGTCTCGAGGCCAAGAACATGAGAAATCTCTATGTTCGCAACCAGAACGGGGAGATGGTCCCCCTGAATGCCTTACTGAAGGTCCAGCAGATCCAGGGCACGGAGCTGGTCACCCGCTACAACCTCTACCCGGCGGCGTCCATTTACGGCGGCGCCGCTCCGGGGTTCAGCTCCGGAGAGGCCCTCAGCCTCATGGAGCAGTTGGCCCGCGAGACGTTGCCCCGGGGCATGGGCTATGACTGGACCTCAACGAGCTATCAGGAGAAACAAGTGGGCTATCAGGCCTACCTCATCTATGCCCTCTCCATCATCCTGGTCTACCTGGTGCTTGCCGCGCTATACGAGAGCTGGACCTCTCCCGGCGCCGTCATCCTGGTCGTCCCCTTGGCCCTGGTGGGGGTCGTCCTGGCGCTCATGAGCCGCGGCTACGACAGCAACCTGTACAGCCAGGTGGGTCTCGTCTTGATGATCGCCCTGGCGAGCAAGAACGCCATTCTCATCGTGGAATTCGCCCGCGACCTGCACCAGGAGGGCATGTCCATAGCGGAGGCCGCCGTCGAAGCGACTCGCCGTCGATTCCGCCCCATCGTGATGACGTCGTTCGCCTTCATCCTGGGCGTAGTGCCGCTGGTGTTCGCCTTCGGAGCGGGCGCGGCCAGCCAGCAGGCTATCGGTACGGTCGTGTTCGGCGGGATGATTGCCTCGACCCTTCTGGCTATTCCATTCGTGCCGGTGTTCTATGTGCTCCTGGAGGGCTTGAGCGAACGATTGAGGAGGGGCAGGGGTTCTCAGCCGCCCGCGCCACCTGGGGAGCGCGGTATTACCCCTGCGTGACTCTCGGTCAGGAGCATGAGCGTGGCCAAGCCATTGCGCCAGACATCGGCGCCTATCGCTCGCCTCGCTCAGCAGCGCGCGCCAATCGTCTCGGAACCCTCGATGTAGTCTCTAGGGGGCCGGGATGTGACATCATGAGCACCCGCAAGTGATCTGTCCCTCGTGGAGGAGTTCATGGGCCCACCCAACCAGGAAGTGTCCATAGAGGATGAGGGAATCCATAGAGGATGAGGCAATCTCGCCCCGCCTGCCGCTCACAGACTGGCAGCCGACGCATGACACACTTCACATGTGGATGCAGATCGTCGGAAGACCCGGCTGGCCCTCTCGCCCAGACAAAACCACTGGTGGCACGTGCCGCTATACGTAAGCTCGCGCGGGTTGACTACGACGCCAATCCCATACTGCGCCAGCACGGTTGAGGTGGCGACGCTGCAGGTTCGCCATCTCGATCACCCCTGCGGGTTGCGCGGGGTCCGCGTGAAGGGCGGCAAGAGGCGCGACATTCCCCTGCCCTCGGCAGTCACGGAGTATCTGCAGGAGTACGTCCAGCGAGTGCTCAGCACGGAACTGGGGCAGGTCGGCCCGGAGACACCGTTGTTCTGGTCGACCTGGGGGCGTCGTATCGTCGGCACGACGCGGGCGCCCATGACGGGAAAGAACATTTGGCGGCTGTGCAAAGTGTACGGCCGCCTGATCGGCTGCCCGACGCTCAAACCGCATGATCTACGGCACGGCGTGGCGATGGAGGTCTTGGAACACCATCACGATCTCGAGGAGGTCCGGGCACTGCTCGGGCATGCACGCATCGACACCACACAGGTCTACGCGAGTATTCGGCCGCCGCAGCTCAAGCGGGCGGTGGCGTTTTACGAGCAGAAGGCCGGGGAGCTATTGGCCGAGTGAGGATGGGCACCGTTCCACGTTCGAGGAACATTCAAGTGTTCCTAAAACCTGGACCCCAAAACGCTAACGAAATTCACCTCGTGGCCCCAACGGGAGTCGTTGGGGTCAGAGGGAAACGTGCGGAAACGTGTGAAGTTCTTCTACCGCGATGTCATGGAGCGTAGCAGATCGACGTAACAGGGACAAGCCCATCAAGAGTCAGCTACCTCGGCTTGTTCTTCTCGCTCAACTTTCCCTCCTTGCTGAACTTCACTTTCCCTGTGTCTTGGAAGGTCACGGTCTCTTCCGTGTGGTCATTCTGCCGGTCGAAGCGCTGCTCCCTCCGCGTCATGCGCCCGCTGTCCCGGTCTATCTCATCACGGGAACGCACCTCGATCACCGGCTTACCTCCCGGCTTGCCCTTTTCGCTGACACGGAGCTGGCCTATGAGACTTTCAAGGAGACCGAGCTTCTCGTCGTCGCGTGAAGTGACGGCGTGAATCTTCGTTGCTCGTACCACTTTCCCTGCCCTCGCCCTCTTTACTGTCACCTTCTTCGCCTTCTTCGCCTTCTGCTTCTTCATGTGGTGTTCCTCCTGACGGGTGTAGCAGGGACAAGCGGAGTCGGTCAAAGACCCAACAGCTTTTTCACCTCATCCGCAATCAGCGCATCGATCACAGGCTTCGCCAGCCTCCACACCCCCGGTGCTGCGTCACGGATCTTCTGCCATGCGGCTACCGTCCTCGTGTCATTCGGTTTCGCTTTTTCGAGCTTCGAGAGGATGTCGAGGAGATCATGGCGCTCCGAGGCTGGGATCTCTGGTGACGCCTTGACGTTGCTCTTCAGCCACTCGATGAGTTGCGTGCGCGTCAGCCACGGCCCCGGCATGGCGCAGTTCGCGCAGAAGGCGCTTCCATGAGTCGGGTGGCTGGAGTAACTCTTCACTACGGTCGTCCATCCGGCACCACAGCTTGAACAGTCCCGAAACCACGGGACACCATGGTGTTGGCACACCGGCCCGAGCGGGCGCGTGATGATGTGGCCGTTGTGTGGGCAGATGGGCGGCATCGACGGGTACGCTACCACATCCGCTCGCGGCTGCGCCCCCCTCTGGTCTTCCCTGGCCCCCTCGCCTACACTCCCTGCCATGGGCATACTGACCGCTGGCTATTTCGAGCAGGCGTTCGGCCTGTACTTCAAGGAAATGGACCGCTGTGTCGCGATGGGCTGCTACTGGGCGCTGCTTCATGTGCTGCTTGCGCTCCCCGATGTGTGCGCCGCCCTCGAATCACCGAAGGCGCCGGTTCGAGAGCGCTACACGGACTGGTGTCGTCGGTATCTCAATCCGCCCTTCTCTCACCTCACTCCGGAGGAGTTCTGGGAGCTACGGAACGCCATCTTGCATCAGGGGCAGGCGCTCGGTGACACAAAGGGACGACGGTACAGCACGTTCAGCTTCGCCACTACGGCAGACCCCAGTGTCCATGGCGCGGTCACTACGGACAACATCACGCTACACCCGCGGCAGATGGTGAGTGAGATGCAGAGTGCGATTCGTCGGTGGTTCGCTGATCTTCGCACCCCGGGCAACCCGAGGCAGGCGACGGTCAAGGGCAATCTGCGGTTTCTCGTGCGGGAGCAGATGAAAGAGCATCCGACGGGGTCTGGCATAGTCGTCCTCCCGGTGCAGAGCAGCACCTAGCCTCGGCCATGACCCTCCTGACGGTGCTGGTGCTGGGCCTCTTCTTCGCAATGGGCTGCCTCATGCTCGTCGCCCTCCGCATTCTCGTCGCCCAACGCAACGAATTGAGTACGGATAATCATTGGCATCCCGACCACTCGCTCTGCGACAACTGCCCAACCCTGCGGAAGGGTCTCATCAAGGTCTGGAGTGTTTTCATCAAGGTCTGGACTGCTTTGGCTTACGCAATGGTGGTACTTGGCGGGGCGTTCGCCTTGTGGTACTCGCCAGACTTGTACCATCGCGGACACGAGTCGTGGGATCGGTACTCTTGGTGTGTTGACAAGAGCGAGACCGCGCAAACAGTCGTAGGGAAGAAGCAGTCCGAGACACTCGGAGACTTTTTCCGATTGCGCTCGTACTGTGCTCGATGGGCGACACGCAGCGCGTCCGCCAGCTTCCGCCGCTAAGACGGCAACCAGTCAACCTGAATCTTCCTTCCACAAGCGAGAGCAACCCCACCTCAATGCCGCACCGATCCGCTCGTGTTCGCCAGCGAGATCATCGCGTGAGCGGGAGGATCGCCCTACGCTTCGGATCGGTTCACCTCGCTCCCTCTTGAGGTCACCCAAGGGTCATCCCTTGGTGGGCTTCAAGTGAAGGCGAGAGCGTCGAGGATGAGCGTGTGTGGATGACATGCGAGTGTGCGGCTGGATTGGGCCACTGGCTGGCACCTCCGCTCTGCTACACTCCGCCCAGCCTGTAAGGAGGGCTTCGGCATGGACCGGATCTGCTTGCCCCTCGCCCCGTATAGCGCACAACCGCAGAACACCTTCGGGCCGACCCAGTGATCCACCGGCGCACGTTCCTTGCTGGCACGGGTGCGGTATTCTTCGCCGCGCCGCTCGCCGCCGAGGCCCAGCCGGCGAAGAAGCTCCCGCGGCTCTGCTTCCTTACATTCGATCCAGGCACGACGCAGTCGAACAGATTTACTCCATTCTTCCGACGCCTGCGTGACTTGGGCTATGTGGAGGGGCAAACCATCACCATCGATTACCTCTCCGCGGACGGCCGTGGCGAGCGGTTTCCCGCTCTTGCCGTCGAATGCCTGCGCCTCAAGGCGGACATCATCGTCGTCACCACCACCCCGGCCGCTCAAGCCGCGAAGAACGCGACTCGCACGATCCCGATCGTCATGCATATGCTCGGCGACCCGGTGGCAACCGGGCTGGTCGCGAGTCTCGCCCGACCTGGAGAAAATGTCACCAGGGTCACGATCATGGCTTCCGGGCTCTCTGCGAAGCGTCTCGAGATACTGAAGGCAGCGGTGCCAAGACTCTCGCGAGTCCTCGTGCTCTCGTATCTCGTAGACCCGATCGCCGCGCCCCAGGTAAGGGAACTGGAGAGTGCGGCTCGCTCCTTGGGAGTGAAGCTGCTGGTCCAAGACGTGCGAACCGGCGATGACCTTCCGGCCGCGTTCGATGCAGGAGCCCGGTGGCACGCCGACGGGCTCCTCACGACGGCCGAAAGCATTCTCGTTGTTCAGCGAAAACGAATCGTGGACCTCGCGAACCAACACAGGTTGCCGGCGCTGTACCCCTACAGGACGGTGGTCGACTCCGGTGGCCTGATGGCCTATGACTCATTCACCCCTGATCTCCAGGCGCGCACTGCCACTTACGTGGACAGGATCCTGAAGGGCGAAAACCCGAGCCAACTTCCCGTCGAGCAGCCCACGAAGTTCGAATTGGTCATCAACCTCAAGACCGCCAAGGCGCTCGGCCTGACGATCCCGCCGTCGCTGCTGGGGCGGGCGGATGAGGTGATCGAGTGATGGATCGGCGGGCGTTCCTTGGCGCGGTGGCCGGCGGCCTCCTCGCAGGCCCGCAGGCCGTCGAGGCGCAGCAGCCCCGCGTCTATCGCGTCGGAGTCGTCCTCCAGGGAGGCCCGTACTTGGCAGCCGTCGACGGGCTCCGGAAAGGTCTCGCGGAGCTGGGCCTCGAGGAGGGGAAACAGCTCATTCTCCACGTGCGCGATGGGAAAGGAGATCTGAAGGTGGTGGAGCAGGCGGCAGCGGATCTCGAACGAGAGAAGGTCGACCTGATCTTTTCTGTGGGCAGCTCGGTCACGCTTGCGGTCAAGCGAGCTACAAAGACTGTGCCCGTTGTGTTCTACGCCGGTAGTGATCCTGTCGCCTTGGGCCTCGTCGAGAGCTTCCGGAAGCCCGGAGGGAGATTCACGGGCATCTACGGCCGGCTTTCGGATCTCACCGCGAAGCGCCTGGAGATTCTGAAGGAGATGGTTCCGGGGCTCCGCCGGGTGGTGATGTTTTACAATCCTGACAATCTCGTCGCAGAGCGGGGCACGAAGGCCGCGCGGGACGCAGCCCGCCAGCTGAAGGTGGAGCTCGTCGAGCATCGAGTCGGGTCAGTCGAGGAGCTCCGGGCAGGCCTTCGCGCGCTTCGGGCCGGGGAGGTGGATGCCTATCTCACCGGGACGGACGGGATGGTGATCAGCCAGACAGCGCTGATCATCGAAATCACCGGGGCGAAGAAGCTGCCGACCATGTTCACAGAGCTGGAGGGCGTCGCTAAAGGGGGGCTTGTAAGCTACGGCGTGAGCTTTTACGCGATGGGCCGGCTCGCGGCCAAATACGTCCAGCGAGTTCTCCTGGGCGCCAACCCCGGAGAACTGCCCGTAGAGCAGGTTGACAGGCTCTACCTCGTCATCAACCTCAAGACCGCCAAGGCTCTCGGCCTGACGATCCCGCAGTCGCTGCTGAGGCGGGCGGATGAGGTGATCCAATAAAGCGATGTGCCTCTCCGACACCGTTGACCCGCGTGGGAAATCCTGCAGAAAAGTCTGAGACACTCACCGTCTTAGGCTGGAGACAAGAACACCCCCATGCCGAGGTAGGGCCGCCCTCTCTCCTCCACTTCATGGATGCAGTGCACGCCGTCCGCTCTCCAGCACGAGCTACACGCCCGCAGGAGCCACGCAACCGCATCACGTGCCCACGAGTGGAGTTGCCCCGGTTTGGTGGAGGGTGAACTGCTGAGGTGTGCTCTGCTTGCTCATGCTCTACCACGGTTGGTCGGAGCGATGGTAGGGCCGTTCTGGGGGGATAGGGAGATAGCACCCCCC
>Ga0137407_10001370_pt1 | contig 15837 bp, 16 predicted proteins | sample CZOMad2_2_16fung_FD_108410 | JGI IMG/M metagenome (GOLD analysis project Ga0137407, IMG submission 108410) | Vadose zone soil fungal communities from Angelo Coast Range Reserve, California, USA - CZOMad2_2_16fungal (Illumina Assembly) | ecosystem: Environmental > Terrestrial > Soil > Vadose... | reverse complement strand
ATAAGGAATGATGCTCTTGAGTTCATTCAACACTTCCGCCGTGACCCGCTCGGGCGCCGAGTGCAGCATGCCATGCACCACGCGGTGCCCCACTCCGCCGAGCGTTTTGAACAGCGGCTGTGATTGCAGCCAATCCAGCAGAAAGTCGATCCCCGCGCCATGTTCCTTGCCCTCGGCCATGATCCGCGTCGGCGCGGAGTCCACGCCATGATCGACGGTCAGACTCGCATCGCCGCCGCCGATGCGCTCGATTTTCCCCTGTAGCAGCCGCCTCGGCGGTTGACTCGCCTCGAAGATGGCGAATCGGATGCTCGAGGAGCCGGCGTTGATGGTCAGCACAGTGGGCATCGGCTACCTCTGTTCTACCTTCGCTTGAGCTCGATCTCTCGATGCCGACCATGCTGCAAGTAGGACAAACACCTACATGCCTGTGGTCGTGCGCCCGCGTGGTGCATGCAATGCATACATGCAAACGCGGCTCACGGCATACAATAGACTATCAGCGCGCTCGCCATCGCTTAAGTTCGCGAAGGAAACTTAAATGTCACACTGAACTAGGTGCTATGCAAATGTGCCCGCGCCTGTTCGATGTACCAATCAACACACTCGGGATTTGCCATGGTCTCCCGGTTAATCACTTTCTCGGGGAGATAGCCGAGAAATAGCTTCTTCATCGGCACTTCCTGTTTTTTTCCCGACAGGGTTCGAGGAATGGCCGGTGCGTGAATGATGTCATCGGGCAGGAAGCGCGGTGAGAGCCGAGAGCGAATAGCCCCTTGAATTCGGTTTTTAACATCCTCATCAAGCTTGCGGTCCTCACGAAGCGACACGAACAACAGAAGACGGCTGGGACGCCCCAAGTACTCGAGATCCAATACGAGTGAATCGAGTATCTCAGGCAGCGATTCAACCGCCGAATAGATTTCGCTCGTTCCCATACGCACGCCAAAGCGATTGACGGTTGCGTCACTGCGCCCATAAATGATGCAACCACCGTTCGGGGTGATCCTTATCCAATCGCCATGGCGCCATATGCCCGGGTAGATGTCGAAGTAGCTGGAAAGATAGCGTTGATTGTCCTGGTCGCCCCAAAAATAAAGCGGCATGCTGGGTATCGGGCGCGTGCATACCAGTTCGCCTACTTCATCCATGACCGGCTGTCCGGCGTCATTCCAAGCCTCAACCGCGGACCCAAGCTGTCGGCACTGCATTTCGCCCGGTACTTGAGGCAACTCGCGATTGCCGGTGCAAAAACTACCGAAGAGGTCCGTGCCTCCCGAAATGTTGTACCACCAGATATCCGCTGTTCCGATTGCGTCGAACTGCTGGGTGCCCCACATCTGTACGTCTTCCGCCAGAGGGGAACCGGTGCTGCCGAGAGCACGAATGTGAGAAAGATCACCGCAGTTGGAAATCTGCAGACCTGCCTTCTTGCAGTTTGCGTAGAAAGCCGCCCCGGCACCAAAGAACGTGACGCCATGCCGCGCCGCAAAGCGCCACAGGACGCTCCAATCCGGGTTTTCTTTCGCGCCGCTTGGACTGCCATCGAAGAGGCAAATAGTGGTACCCGATAACAATCCGGAGATTTGCACATTCCACATGACCCAACCCGTGGACGAGTACCAGTGAAACCGCTCACCGAGGTTGTCGTCGGAGTAGCTCGCGCCGAGATCGCCGTGCTTGGCACCGGCCATGGCCGCAAGCAGAACTCCGCCCTGGCCGTGAACGATGGGTTTGGGTAATCCCGTCGTGCCGCTCGAATACAACACCCAAATCGGATGATCAAATGGAAGCCACTCCGGTTCAAATGCGGCGACCTGTTCGTCAGCACGCAAGATTGCTTCTGCGAAAGTAGGTCCCGTTGAAAGTTTTCGCGGAGAATGAGCGCTCTCGATTACAATCGTTGCTCGAAGCGTGGGCAAAGCGTTTTGCAACTGCTCGATGATCGCGCGACGATCTAAACGTTTGCCGGCATAGAAAACAGTTTCAACCGCAATGAGAACCTTTGGCTCAATCTGGACGAAGCGATCGGTCACCGCCTGAGTCCCCATATCCGGCGCGCACACGCTCCAAACGGCGCCCAGGCTTGAACAGGCGAGAAAAGCCACCACGGCCTCCGGACCGTTGGTGAGATACGCTGCAACGCGATCGCCGCGCTCGACACCCAGGTTGCGCAGCGAAAGAGCGAATGATGCGACTTGCCGTTTGAGTTCAAACCAACCGATTTCTCGAATCTCGCCCAGCTCGTTCTCGCTCACTACCGCGGGTTGACCGCGTGCCTCCGCCGCGTCGACATGACGAAACACATGCCGCGCATAGTTGACTTGCGCGCCTCTGAACCATACCGCCCCGGGCATGCGGTCGACACACAGTGCGGCCTCGAACGGCGTCGGCGACTCGACTTGGCCGTACTCCCAAATACTGCGCCAAAAGGTCTCGAGATCAGCGACCGACCAGCGCCACAGAGCGTCGTAATCGTCGAACGATAGACCGAAGCTCGTTCTTAACCACTCTTGATAGCGGCGAATTTGAGGCGTGGGGCGTGTAGTAGGCATCTGTTTTGGGATCGATGGCGATAGAGTAATCGATGGCGGTAAAGTATAAGTCGGACGAAAGCGAATCGTCTTGCTGCGACCCGGAGATTCTCGCTGTTAAGTCTAGAACAGCTCGAGCGCATGGGCGTCGTGCAAGCGATGCTGTGCCTCTTCCCTTATCCTATCTAGGGGGATAGGATATGCATCCATGAGACCCAAGTAATGCACAAGTTCCCCGAGATCGGTACACGACTGAGACGCGCCCAAGGACACCTGGCGGCCGTGATCGACATGCTGGAGGCGGGACGCCCGTGCATGGATCTGGCGCAGCAGCTGCACGCCGTAGAGAAGGCGATCGGCAACGCCAAGAAAGAACTCATCAAGGATCATATTCACCACTGCATGGAAGAGACTTCCGATGCATTGCCGCGCGAGATCAGGGATTTGATCAAAGAGTTTCAAGGCGTCACGAAGTATCTTTAATCCATCGGCGGGAAACCCTTCCTGCGATGCTCCCTTTATCGATTTGCGAGCGAGCCAATGGAAAACCCAATGAGTGCAATGCCGGATGGACACACCCATGTCTTTCTCGGGACGGGACACGAGAAGAACGAGCGCAAGACCTGGGCCGTGATTGTCTTATGTGGTGCGATGATGGTCGTCGAGATCGTGGGCGGCAGCTTGTACGGCTCTTTGGCGCTGGTGGCCGATGGTTTGCACATGTCGACGCACGCAGGCGCCATGTTGATTGCGGCTCTGGCCTATACCTACGCCCGCCGGCATGCCCAAGATGCACGTTTCGTTTTTGGAACCGGAAAGCTCGGGGACCTGGCCGGATTCAGCAGCGCCATCGTGCTCGCGATGATCGCCGCCCTCATCGGCTATGAGGCAATCGTACGGTTTCTGTCGCCGATTCCGATCCGCTTTGCGGAAGCAATCCCAATTGCCGTGGTCGGCTTGATGGTGAACATTGTCAGCGCGTGGCTGCTGAGCGGCAGCGACCATGACCATGACCATGGTCACAGTCACAGTCACAGTCACAGTCACGACCACGGCCACGGCCAGAATCACTCCGAGTGCGAACATGAGGGCGAGCGCACGGAATTTGCGACTGCTCAGGGCGTCGTCGAACTGTCCATTGTCGAGCAACACACGCCTCCGCGATTTCGGCTGACATTTACCGCGCAGCCGGCTGCCGACAGCGTAGATCCACTGCGGCTGGAAACACAGAGGCCGGACGGCACGCGCCAGTCGTTCAGTTTCGTGAACCGCGGCGCCTATTGGGAATCGAACGAGGAAATCCCGGAACCTCACGCATTCAAGGTGTCGCTCCAACTCGCCGATGGCCGGCACGAAGCAACATTTGAGGAGCACGCGCATGAACACGCGGTTCACGCTGATTCAAGCGCAGCGCATCGCGATTACAATATCCGCTCCGCCTACATACACGTGCTCGCCGACGCCGCGGTATCGGTGCTGGCGATTACGGGTCTCGTCCTGGCACGCGGATTCGGTTGGATGTGGATGGACCCGCTGGCAGGCGTCATCGGGGCTGTCGTCATCGCCAACTGGTCGTACGGTCTGATCCGCGACACCGGGCGCATCCTGCTCGACATGAATCCCGATCAGGGCATGACCGCCAAGGTGCGCGAGGCGATCGAATCGGACGGGGATCGGCTCGTCGATCTGCACTTGTGGCGCTTGGGGCCGGGACACCTGGGTGCCGTCGTGTCGGTGCTTACGAACAAGCCCCGCGATTGTGCATTCTATCGGGAGCGGCTCAAGAACTATAAATCCCTGTCTCACGTCACCGTTGAGGTCACGAACACGGTTGAGGTCACGAACACGGGTCCGTAGACGGTGCTGGCGCGGCGACCGAAACTTGGAGCATAGTGAGCACTCCGGCCGTCTCGCATTGGGATTCACCACAATGAAACGAAAGCTCTTCATCAGCAACGTCATTGCGACGGCGCTCGCCTGCGGCATCTTGGGCGGCGGCGCATTCGGTCTCGACTTGAGCTCGCTGTCCAATGCGGATGCATCCGCGGGCCTGAAAAAGGCCCTCGATCAAGGTATTGACCTCGCAGTGGGAAAGTTGGGCGTCACCGACGGCTTCCTGAAGAATCCCGAGGTCAAGATAGATCTACCGCCAAAACTTGCGAAGGCGGAAAGCATGATGCGCATGCTCGGAGTCGGCGATCAGCTGGATCAGCTCGTCACGTCGATGAACCGCGCTGCCGAGGCGGCCGTGCCGGAAAGCAAAGTCTTGCTGAGACAGGCGCTGAAACAAATGAGCCTCGAGGACGCAAAACGGATCTTGACCGGCGGCGATGATGCGGCGACGCAGTATTTCAAACAGGCCACCTATACACCGCTGAAAGCCAAATTCGCACCCATCATCGGTCGGACGACCGAAAAGGTGAAATTAGGCGAGACCTACGATGCGTTGGCGAAAAAGGCGGTGGCCCTGGGCGTTCTCAAACCTGAGGATGCAACACTTCAGTCCTACGTGACGGACAAGACCCTCGACGGATTATTTCTGATGATGGCGCAGGAAGAACGTGCGATTCGTAAAGATCCGCTCGGCCAAGCCAGCAGCTTGTTGAAAAAAGTCTTTGGAGCCGTGCACTGAGCTGAAGGAACACCACTTGCCCGCTCCGCATGCGCTCAGTACCATGGTGGCGATTCGGCCCCAGAGGCGCGCAACCGTTGGCTCTCGACTAACAATCATCGATCAGCGCTCGTCAAAAAAGGAGATTGCCATGGGCTTAGGTGCAGAATTCAAAGAATTTGCCATGAAGGGCAACGTGGTCGACTTGGCGGTCGGCGTAATCATCGGCGCCGCTTTCGGAAAGATCGTTTCCTCGCTGGTCGGCGATGTCTTCATGCCCGGGCTGGGCAAGATCATCGGCGGTTTTAATTTCTCGGATTTGGCGGTGACTCTCGGCAAGGACCCCACGGGCAAGGAAGTACTGGTCAAGTACGGCGCCTTCATTCAGACCATTTTTGATTTCATCATCATCGCACTGGTCCTGTTCATCGCCATCAAGGGCATCAACAAACTCAAGAAGCCTGCACCTTCCGCCCCGGCGGCGCCCGCAACGCCGCCCAAGTCGGAAGTGCTTCTCGAGGAAATCCGCGACCTGCTCGCGAAACGCGCATAAGCAGGCGAAGCCCCGGTTCCAAGCTTGCCGATGCCGATCTGAGGAGAGTAATCGATCTAGCGCAGGGCCAGCAGCCACGCTGCGCCCACCAGCAACGCGGCGCCGGCGCCCGTCACGAGTTGCAGGCGCGTGCCGCGATTGCGGGGTATTTCTGCGCGCGCATAGATCCAACCAACGCCGACACCGAAGAGAAATCCGAGCGCGTGCCCGAGCACGTCCACATGCGCATTACCCGCGCCCAACAAGGTCAGCAAACAGATCCCCGCAATCAGCGGTGCCCACCGGTACCAGCGGCGCTCGCGCAGTGTGAGCCGCTGCCGCCACGCCAATCCCGCGAGCAGCCCTAAGGCCGCAAACACGGCAGTGGACGCGCCCACCGCGCGATGACTTGCCGGCGCAATGAGTATTTCCACATAGTTCGCCAGCGCCCCCGCCCCCAGAATGCTCGCCCATGCCACGCCAGGTCCCAGCAATCGGCCGGCAGCGATTCCCGCGACCATACCGAACAGCAGATTACCGAGCAGGTGCTCCTGGTCCAAATGCAATGTAAGCGCCGTCAGCGCCCGCCACCATTCGCGCCCCGCACCCACTTCGAGAGCACCCAACGACAACCAATCGGCGCCGAAGAGGCCAAGGCCGGCGCAGTAAGCCGTGGCCAATAGAATGAACGCGTAACCAACGGCGCCTATGGCCGCGCCCGAGAACGGCTCGATCAGGGTTGGGGTAGCGCGTGGCACGTTGCGTTCCGCGGAATAGCGACCGATCTCGTCATACGCCCGCTGAATCAAGGACGGTGGCACCGTCAAGATCCAATGGTCCCCGCTCTCCTGCACCTCATGTTCGACGCCCCTCGCTTCGAGCACTAGGCTGTACTCGCGACAGAGCGGCTTCGAGCCGCGAAAGACCACGGCGGGCAGCATGGGCTCCGCATTTCGGTCGATATCTGAGGATGGAAGGGTCAAGTCACGCTCCGCCGAATTATCAGCCCGATCCCTATGGGGACGGCGAGCGCACAAATCAACGGGCAATCATCGGTTCAATTTGACGCGCATCCCCACCAGGTCTGACAAAACATAATTGCGGGACTCTCCGGCTTTGGGACTTGCTTCAATAATTCCGGACCCGACAAGGTCGCTCGCTGATTGTGCTCGCGACGCTAAGTATATTTTCGGATGCGGACCGCCCTCCACACCCGACCGTCGATGGCGGCGAGCCCCGTCCCGATCAACGCCATGCCCGCTAACGCCTGCAGCGTGATGGTTTCGCCCAAAAAGAAAACTCCCAGAAGCAGCGCACTGATCGGTAGCAGGAACGTCACCAGCATCAGATTGGTAGCTCCCGCAACGGCGAGAATACGAAAATAGATCATGTAAGCAAGCGCGGTACTGAACACCGCGATTCCCACCCACGCTTCCCATGCGTGAGCGCTCGGCATCGGTAAAGTCCAGGGGCGATCGACCAGGGCGGCAACCGGCAGAAGAACTAACGTGCTGCCGGTGATTTGGCCGGTCGCGACTTTCAATGCGGGTACGCCCCTGAAGCGGCGGCCATAGATACCGGCGAAACCGTAAGTGAGCGCTGCGCAAAGACAGGAGATCTCTCCCAAGACATCGCCGCCGCCAATGCCGGCCAGTGCAGATGGTCCAATCAAGACGGCGACACCCAGAAAACCGAAGAGAACCCCAACCCCTTTGTCCCAGTTGAGTTTTTCATTGTGCGTCAGGAAATGAGCCGCGAGGACCGTAAAAATCGGCGTCGTGGCGTTCAGGATGGAGGCCAGCCCACTCGAAACCCGTGTCTCGCCCCAAACGATCAAGGTAAACGGTACGACATTGTTGAGTATGCCCATGACGACAAACGAACCCCACAACCGGGGTGACCTTGGCATGGGGTCGCGGCGAATCACGAGGAACAGATTTAGCAACAGCCCGGCAAGTCCTACTCTGCCCAGAACCACGGTAAAGGGTGGCAATTCGGCGACGAGCACCTTGAAGAAAAAGAACGAGCAGCCCCAGAGCGCAGACAGCACCAGGAGCAACATCCATTCGCGAGTTCCCATGGCCGGTGCTTTCTGCGGAGCCGACATGCCGATACTCTTTATCTATGTTGAGGGCTCTCTTTTTAGCAGTTGGCAGAGTGACCGGACCATCCGATTCTTGCTGTCAAATCTGAGCCCTGGCCTGGGAAACCCGTGTCGTCCTGAACAGTACGCACGAATCGTTCTGCCGCCCAAGCGCTCGAATACCGTCTTAGAATACCAACCTTCGCCGATGCGGCGATTGCCCAAATCAACTGTTGAGGAGATAGAACCATGCGAAAGGCAGCGCTAGCCATTTCCCTCGCCGGATTCTTCGTCGTGTCGAGCCACGCGGCCGACACCGGGCGCAGTTACGTTGAGCCGCCGAAGGTCGGCCCGAACCCCGCCCTACCCTTCAGCAACGGAGTCATGGTGGGCGACACCTTTTATGTGGCAGGTCATATTGGGATCGACTCGGCCACGGGGCAGGCCGCCACGAACGTTGACAACGAGGCTCGCTTGGTCATGGATTCGGTACAGCACACTCTCGAACAGGCTGGCCTCAAGACCGACGATCTCGTCTCGGTGACCGTCTATTGCACGGATTTGGAACTCTACGACAAGTTCAACGCCGTCTATCGCACGTATTTTCATGGGCACTACCCTGCGCGCGCCTTCATCGGCATCAATAAGCTGGTGCGCGGCGCTCATTTCGAGGTGGCGGGAGTGGCGGTAAATCCCGCGGGGATCCGCAAGTTGTAGCCGGCACCGCGCCCGGCCCGCGCGGTCAGTGGCCGCGCGGCGCCGATTCGCCGTCGACTAGTTTCTTGAACCGCTGTATCTGCTCGCCGAGCACGTGGTCGGTCATTTTCGACAATTCGTCGAATCCGTCCTTGGCGTAGCCGCCGATCGAGTAAGTAAAGGAGACGTCGGTGCCGTCGGCGACGCTCTTCACGCTCCATGTCATGACCCCATCGACGGCAAGTCCCTGGAACGGACCCAGGGCGCCGCGCAAGCGGTATGCGCGGTCTCGCGAATCTCAAAGCCAAAGCTCAGCCTGGAAGGCCTCGAGCGCTTCATCCCAGAATTGATCGAGCCAGATACGGATCGCCGCGAGCCCATTCGGATCTATGCAATAGACACGCCGCGTGCCCTCTGCCCGGTCCACGACCAGTCCCGCCTTTTTCAGGACGCCGAGATGCTGGGAAACCGCCGGCCGGCTGACCGGCATGCGCGCGGCGATCTTGCCCACCGAGCGCGGTCCGCGCCGCAATTCCTCGAATACCTGCCTGCGGGTCGGATCCGCAAGGGCCAAGAACGCCGCTTGGTAAGCCATGGCTAACAGTAAGCTAACGCTAACGCTTGTGTCAAGCGGTCATTGAGTGCAGCGGAAGGCTTGCTCGGCGTACCTGCGGGCCGATAAGGGGCGTCGACTCGCGAAGCCTAGGTCGCGCGCGGCTGCTCGCTGAGCATCCGGTAGATCTTCAACACCCGCGGCACATAGGCCATGGTCTCCGTAAAGGGCGGGACTTGCCCGCCATTACGGTCGACCGCCTCTTCGCCCGCGTTGTATGCCGCGAGCGCGAGCCTCACATCCTGACCGAAACGATTGATGAGGAACTTCAAGTATCGCGCGCCCGCGTGCACGTTCTCGAGCGGATCATAGGGATTCGAAGCACCGAAGCGCGTTGCCGTCGCCGGCATCAACTGCATCAATCCCATCGCGCCCCGCTTCGAGACGGCGCGCGAATTGAACCCGGATTCCACCACGATCACGGCGCGCAGCAGATTCGGTTCCACGGACGCCGAGAGCGCGGCTCTCTCGATGATCGAATCGTACCGACCGGCTTTAGCCAACAGTGCCGAATCGTAGCGATCGCCGCTCGCCGTCCTGTCCTCCGGTGAGAGGACCAATAGTCGATACCGGTTGTTGTCCGGCACATCCGTGTAATGCCGCTGACCGTCCGCGTCCACATAGGTGTAAATCTTCGAGTGCGCGGCGACGGCAGACGCCCACAGCAGAGTTGCGATCAAAAATGCGGGCTTAAGCACCATGGGTTTGCGGTCCTTGCGTGAAAGCCTATCGCGAAGGGTGCCGGCGCCGATGGGACCTGCATCAAGAAACGAGATTAACGGGCCTCGCGGGCGCTCAATCTGCGTCGGTTTCCGAGCGGTCGAGCAAGGTTTCGTCGTTATTCCGGGGCGAGTTGACCCGGGGGCTCACGGGATAGGCGATCATCCGATCGGCGGGGTACGCAACGAGCGCGGCGCCGACGGCTTCAAGAGCCCCGAACAGCCATGACTCGCGCGAGTCGCGCGGCAAGATCGCCGGCATCCGCGCCTGGGAATTGTGGATGCCGGCCATCAAGGTGTTCGCCGGCATGGTAATGACGGTGCAGGTCTCGCCCTCCCACAACCCGGCCAATCCGAAGATGGTTTGATCCTCCAAGTGAATGTAGAAAGGCTGCTTGGTGCCGTCCGCATTCACGTGCCACTCGTAAAATCCCCGCGCCGGAATGATGCAGCGTTGCCCCCGTTTCCAAGGACCGCTGAACATAACGCTGCTCGCGAGGGTCTCTGAGCGCGCATTGAAAGTATTGTATTTGCCGGGTTTCCCCCCGCCGAAATGCGGTACTAGTCCCCAACGCAGCAACGCGCCTTCACGGTCGGCGCCGCGCGCGCGAATGGCGGGAACGGCCGACGAAGGAGGGATATTGAAGTTGGCCGGAAACTGCCATTCAGTGCGCACCAGATTGAATTCACGCTCGATGGACGCTTCATCCGCACTGACGTAACGGCCGCACATCCGGCGATGATACCCGCCTCGCGCGTCGCGCAGGCGACCCCTCTGTCAGGCTGATTGCGCAGACAAGATTTCATGCGTCGCCGACCGGAGGCCCGCCTGTCGACATTCGTTTAGTTAACAGATATTTAACGTATTTTTTCCGATTTCCGCACGGATTTTTGGCTGAGGGTGCGGCTAGAATCGCCCCCAGCCACATTCATTCCCCTGGCCGCGATTCTGCTCGTTGCGATCGGCAAGGGATTGGGGGCGGCAAGTTGACAGTGCATCGCAGCATCACAGGATCTTGCCAATTCTATGTCCCTTCCGGAAACCGTCGTCACTGAGCCGTCAATCGCAGTCCCCATTGGGGAAGCCGTCGTTGCGGTTGAACGTCGTGACGCGCTGGGGCTGCGCGCCTGGCTGCTCACCGCGATGCTCTTCCTCGTTCCGTTGGTAACCTATTGGCCGGCGACATTCCACGATTTTGGATTGCGCGACGATTACTCCAACTTGCGCGAAGCGCACGAAGAGCCGGGCAAAGTGGTCAAATTTTGCGCGTCCCACGCGCGGCCGATCTACGGCTGGCTGCTGCAATCGACTTATGGCCAGACCAGCTCCGTGCAAGATCTGCAATGGATGCGCTTCGGCGCCTCGCTGCTGTTGGGCGCGCTGTCGTTGGTCAGTTTCCGTGGTCTGCGTGCGCTCGGCTGGTCGTTCAGCACCAGCCTGTGTTTCGCGGTGTTGCTGGCGTTGATTCCGTCCGCGCAGGTGATGGCGGGCTGGGCGGTCGGCTGGCCGTATGTGGCAACCGCGCTATTGGCCTTCGGCGGATTCTTCACGGTTGAGGGCGCGCTGGCCGTGGGAATGAGCGCCGGTCCCGGCCGCGCCGTCGGTCAGTGGTTGGTGGCGCTCGGCCTCATGGTGGTGAGCGCGCTCATTTATCAACCGAGCGCCATGTTCTACGTGGTGCCCCTGGCGGGTGCGTTGATCGTGCAGCGGCATCGCAACCTGGCGCAGACCGCGCGCTGGGCCGGGATCCATTTGGGATTCGTTGTCGGCACCTTGGGCCTGGCCTATTGCGTGATGTCCGTGCTCTACGCCATGGGGATCTTCGTCAAATCCGGCCGCGTTGCGTTCGAGCACGACTGGAGCGACAAGATCGCCTGGTTCCTGCAAGAAACACTGCCGAATGCGCTCAGTCTCTTCGTGTTGAACGACAACAATCATCGCGACTACGCACTCTACTTCGGCAGCGCCGCCGTCGTCGGCGCGCTCCTGCTGGCGGGCGCCTATGTGGAATGGCGCCGTTACGGGCGTTCGCGCGGCATCGTTTGGTTGACGGCGCTGCTGGGTCTGCCGGTCTTTGCCTGCGCCGTCAGCTTGATCGCCTCGGAACGGTATGCAACCTATCGCACGGTCCTCGCAATGACCGCGGTGCTGCTCTGCTTCCTGGTGGCGTCGATCCGCGCACTGACGGAAAGCTGGGGACAGAGCGGCCGCCGAATGCTGGCCATACTCGCCGTGTCGATCGCATTCTTCACCGCGCAACATCATGTCTACGCCTTGATCGCGGTGCCCCAGGGCAATGAATGGCAGTTGATCATGGCGGGCGCGAAGCACGTCCGCTTGGACAGCGGCCCGCATCCGCACTCGGAAGGCAGCTCGCATCCGCGCATCTTTGCCATCGCATCGACCCCCGCGGATATTTCGACCGCGACGATCTATCACGACGAATTCGGTTCGCTCTCATCGAACTCGGAATGGGTGCCGAGGGAAATGTTCAAGCGCGCGATGCACGACCTGCACCCTGAGATCGCGAATCTCGACGCTCGCTATGACTTTTCTTCGGGGCCCAAGCTGCCCATCGACCAGCGCTTCGACGTCATTATCAACTTGCACCGGCTGCGTCAGTTCCACACCGACAATTGAGCCGCTCGGTCATTTCCGCCGCACGCGCACGGTAAGCTTGGCGAAAGCGGCGCGTAAGCTTGCCTGATCGACGTTGACGGCGGAACTATGATGATAACGGAACCCCTGCAGTGGATATGCGCCGTCCTGGGCGCCTTGATGGTCGGCATATCGAAAGCCGGCATCACGGGATTGAGCATTCTGTCGGTCGCGCTGTTCACGCACGTATTCCCGAGCAGCAAGCAGGCCAGCGGCCTGGTGCTGCCGCTGCTGATATTCGGCGATATCATCGCGGTGCTGTCCTATCGCACGCACACACAATGGCGCTATCTGTGGAAGCTCATGCCGTGGACCGCGGCCGGGGTCGTGCTCGGGTATTTTGCGCTGGGGACCATATCCGACGGAACCGCGCGGATCGTGATCGGCGCGATCATCGTCTCGCTGTGCGCGTTGGGGTACTGGCGAAGGTACCTCGGCGCCCAAACGCAGGAAACGGCCGAAACCTGGCACTGGGCCCTCGCAGCGGTGGTCGGCGTCGTCGCCGGTTTCATCACCTTGGTCGCCAACGCTGCGGGCCCGCTGATGTCGATCTACCTGGTTGCCATGCGCTTGCCGAAAATGCAATTCATGGGTACCGCGTCCGTGTTTTTCATGGTGCTCAATCTGTTCAAGGTACCCTTCATGGTCAAGCTCGGCTTGATCACTCCACAGAGTTTCGAATTCAATCTTGCGCTGGCGCCGGCCGTATTTCTCGGCGCGCTCGCGGGCCGCTGGTTGTTGATCCGCATCAATCAGCAGCTATTCGAGAAACTCGTGCTGGGTGTGAGCGCCATCGCAGGAGTCCTGTTGATCGCGTGAGGATCTCACCGTTCGCACGGAGGGCCCGTGGCTTTCCGCAACAGCGTTCGGTAAAGGAACTCCGCTAAGCGTCTGATTGCGCTTCTATTTTCACTGTCATCACGAGTCATTGCTTTCCCCGACGGCGAAAATGTGCCGCGCCCATGAGTGCTAAAATTTGCGATCGAACCGGGACTATGATTCCGTTCCCGTTCGCGAAGGCTTCATATGGGTGTAGCGTGTCGTCTTAGTAAGAACAACGAGGATAAGAGATGCAGTACCAAGGCCTGTTCGGTCTCATAGTCCTGATCGCCGATGTCTGGTCGATCGTCAACGTCTTTCAAAGCAACGCGGAAACCGGAAGGAAAGTTCTCTGGACGGTTTTGGTGATCATCCTGCCTGTGCTCGGTTTCGTTCTTTGGTATTTTCTGGGGCCCAAGACCGCAGGCAAAGGCTAGCTCTTACGCGATGCGCGCGCGCTCGCCGATTGGCGTTGGCGGCCCGTTTTCATGCGGCCGATCCGCTGCTAATATGTAAAGGATAGTCATGCGTCCACGCAGTCATGAGCGCCATCGTTTGGGCGGGGTTGGCTGGCTACGCGCCAGTGTTTTGGGCGCGAACGACGGCATCGTCTCGACCTCCAGCTTGATCCTGGGCGTTGCCGCCGCGCACGCCTCGCAGACCAATATCTTGCTCAGCGGCACCGCCGCCTTGGTCGCCGGGGCAATGTCGATGGCGACCGGAGAATACGTTTCCGTGCACTCGCAAGCGGACACCGAAGCCGCGGCTCTGGCACAGGAGCGCGCCGAGCTCGATGTGGACTTTGCCGGGGAGCGTCGCGAATTGACTGAGATCTATGTACGGCGAGGCCTCGAACTGACCCTTGCCGCGCAAGTGGCCGCACAGCTCATGGCGCACGATGCCTTGGGCTCGCATGCCCGCGATGAATTGGGATTCTCCGCCGGCTCCAAAGCGCGCCCTTTGCAGGCCGCGCTGGCGTCGGCCGGGAGCTTTGCGACCGGCGCCGTGCTTCCTTTGTTGGTGGCGGCGTGGGCCCCGGAGCGCCATCGGATGATTTCCATCGTGGTCGTGTCTCTCCTCTGTCTGCTCATCCTCGGCGGCTGGTCCGCAAAGGTCGGAGGCGCCGATGTGCACAAGGGCGCGCTGCGCGTGATGTTCTGGAGCGCGCTCGCGATGGCGGTAACCGCACTCGTCGGCGCCGTTGCCGGATCACTTCAATGAAACCCTCCTCCCACGAACCACAGGGAGTCGCCGCTTGACGGGCGATGCGCGCCGATTTCAAACCGCGCTGCTCAGCGTCGCGCAAATGACAAAGGCCGACCGTGCGGCGATCGGCGCGGGCACACCCGGTCCCAAGTTGATGCAAAATGCCGGGAACGCGGTCGTGCGGGAAATCACGCGCCGCTGGTCGCCTCGGCCCGTCACCGTTCTGTGTGGTCCCGGAAATAACGGCGGCGACGGCTTCGTCGTGGCCATCTCTCTTGCGGAAGCCGGCTGGCCGGTCCGAGTCGCCTTGCTGGGACGCAGGGAAAACCTTCCCGGCGACGCACGCGTTCACGCAGACCGCTGGAGCGGCGCCATCGAGAACATTACGCCCGGCGTGATCGAGGGCGCGGCGCTGATCGTCGACGCTCTATTCGGATCCGGCTTGAGTCGCAGATTGGATCCGCAAATCGTCGCTACGCTGACTGCCGTTACCCAGCGCGGCTTACCGCTGGTCGCGGTCGACGTGCCGAGCGGCGTGATGGGCGATACCGGCGAAAGCGGAGGCGCCGCACCCGCGGCTTGCACCGTCACCTTCGTACGCAAAAAGCCCGGTCACGTGTTGTTGCCGGGCCGAGAATTGTGCGGGGAAATCGTGGTCGCGGATATCGGCATTCCCCCTGCCGTGCTCGAATCACTGAACGTCGACACCTGGGAGAACGATCCCACCCTGTGGCGGGCGGAAATGCCGCGAGCGAAATCCTCGGGCAACAAATACACGCGAGGCCATGCGCTGCTGTGCGGCGGCTATCCCATCACCGGCGCGGCCCGAATGGCGGCGCGCGCCGCGGCGCGCATCGGCGCCGGTCTCACCACGATCGCGGTGCCGGACATTGCATTCTCTCTCTATGCCGCTGCCCTCACCAGCATCATGGTGCAGCCGCTGAAGCAGCACGGCGACCTGACACGCCTTCTGTCCGACTCGCGGTACACGGCGTTCTTGATAGGGCCGGGCGCCGGCGTCAATGACGCCACCCGCGGAACGACGATCGAGCTCCTGCGCTCCGCAAAGCCGGTGCTGCTCGATGCGGATGCGATCAGTGTCTTCGCCTCGAGAGCGGCCGAGCTCACGCGAGCCATCCGCGGACCCTGTGTCATGACCCCGCATGACGGCGAGTTCGCGCGGGTATTCGCGGCGCAAGGCGACAAGCTGAGTCGCGCCAGAGCCGCCGCGCGGCAGAGCGGCGCGGTCATCGTGTTGAAGGGTGCGGACACCGTGATTGCGGCTCCCGACGGCCGAGGCATCGTCAATTCCAATGCCCCCGCGAGCCTGGCGACCGCCGGTTCCGGAGATGTTCTCGGCGGTTT
>Ga0137407_10001366_pt1 | contig 15856 bp, 17 predicted proteins | sample CZOMad2_2_16fung_FD_108410 | JGI IMG/M metagenome (GOLD analysis project Ga0137407, IMG submission 108410) | Vadose zone soil fungal communities from Angelo Coast Range Reserve, California, USA - CZOMad2_2_16fungal (Illumina Assembly) | ecosystem: Environmental > Terrestrial > Soil > Vadose... | reverse complement strand
TATCCTCTGGATTCCTACCGCAAAGAGTTTTCCTCTCTGGTCGAGGGCACGGAGCAGAATAACGTTATTCTCTCGCGCACGGCCTTCTATCCGGGCGGCGGCGGCCAGCCATCCGACACGGGCGTCCTTATCTGGGGCTCTGAGCAGGCGCGCGTTGTTTCCGTGAAGCGAGATGGACTCGGTGTGATTCACATGCTGGAAGGGCCGCTACCGCCGCGCGGAACCGAGGTTCGGGGCGCGATCGACTGGGACCGAAGGTATGCCCTTATGCGCACGCACACGGCTCTGCACATTCTTTGCGGCGTGATCTTCCGGGACTTTGGAAGTCAGGTCACGGGCGGCAACATGGAACCGTTGAAAGCGAGAATGGACTTCGAGCTCGCGCAGCTCTCGCCGGACTTCTGTCAGGATATCGAGGCCCGGGTGAATCGCGAAATCGACGCTGCGCGTCCCATCAGTGTCCGTATCATCCCGCGAGAAGAAGCTTTCCAGATCGCCGACCTCATTCGCACGAAGATCAACCTTCTGCCCGAAGGCATTGCGGAAGTCCGCATCGTCCACATCGAAGGACTCGATCTTCAGGCCGACGGCGGTACACACGTAGCAAACACGAGCGAGGTCGGCCGCATCAAGGTTGTCGGCTATGAGAACAAGGGCAAGATCAACAAGCGTCTTCGTATCACGGTTGACTGACACCGGCTTGATTTTTGCCGGCGTGCTGTTCATCTATCTTCTGCTGCCAACGAAGAATTACTACTGGGATGGCATCGGGTTGTCGAATGCCATTGAGCATTCGGAAACTCAACCGCTGCTCCATCAGAACCACCTGCTATATGGCCCACTGGGATTTGTCGCATGGCGTACGACTCTAGGCGTATTGCCTGGGGTACGGGCGCTCGATCTGCTGCAAGTCATCAATTCGTTTTTCGGAGCCGCGGCTGTGGCTGTCTTTTATCACGTGCTCCTCCGTACCTTCGGATCATCGTACGTCGCCGCATGCCTCTCGCTGGCGCTGGCGTTTTCAGCGACCTGGTGGAAATTCTCCACCGACGCCGATAGCTACATTCCCAGCATCTTTTTCGTTCTTCTTGCACTACTTCTGGTATCCCCGGGCAAGAAGACCCACCCTGTCATTCTCGGTTGTGTTCAGGCATGCGCGATGCTGTTACATCAACTGGCCGCGTTCTGTGTGCCTGTTTTGATCCTGGCGCTTTGGTGGAAAGAACCCAATCAGACCTCCCGACAGAAAATTGTTGCGATTCTGCAATACTCCATCACGGCAGCAGTGATTACCGTGGGCTTCTATTCCGCCGCGTACGTTGCGCAGTCCGGAACATTTCATCTGGCGCCCTTCTCGCAGTGGGTCACTTCGTATTCGCAGGATGCCGGCTTCTCTTTTTCCATTTGGACAAATTTAGTCACCTCGATTGCCGGACACGTGAAACTGGTTGTTGGTGGACGCCTCGCTCTTGTGCGAGCGGTATGGAATCCATTTCTGGCACTGACGACTGCAAGCCTTATTGCGCTGGCCACGATTCTTGCGATCCGTTTGCGAAGGGCCAAACTCAAACTGCATAGCGGAGATCCCGGCATCGCCCGAACGACGATGATGACGCTGGTGTGGATCGGCATTTATGCCGCGTTTCTCCTCGTCTGGCTTCCCCACAATACGTTTTACCGGCTGTTCTATTTACCTGCCCTGCTGATGCTTGCAGCGACCTTCATACCCGTCGCGCCCGAACGCCACTATCGCCTGGCGCTCGCGGTGGCCATTCTGTTTCTCTGGAACCTTGGCTTTCACATCTATCCGTACGCGCAATCCATAGCCAACCCGACGCTGGAGATTGCGAACAGACTCCAGAAGTCATGGCCTGCCGGCACTGTCGTGTATTGGGATGTCCATGCCGCCGACAATCGGACGATTCAGTACTTCAACCCGCAGGTGAAGTGGAAGGAACTATGGGAACGCGCGTGGATTGGAGATATCGAGCAGACGATGGATGCTGCGTATGCAACCGGCAAGCGCCTCTGGTTTGACCTGGCTGCGCTGGAACGATTCACTGCCGACGACCAGGAATTCAGCGCATGGTTGAAAACGAATTGCCAGCTGGGTCCCAGACGTGAATTCACGGATGGGAACCACAAGATCGGATTTGTGCAACTGATACCGAGAAACGTGCAATGATGCTGGGCAAGCCGAAAACCTAGTCCACAGTCTGATCTCACCTCGTCATAGCTCCTTTTGGAAGAAAGCGTGCACCGAATCTCCTATCGCTCCTCCGTCAAGGAAGTGGGCGTTTTGCGTCAACAAAGTAGAAATTCTTCCGGAACCGGCAGGAGCCCTTCCGCTAACTACAACCAAGGCTTGAGGTTATTTCGCAGCTCATTTTTGGTCTGTCACGTGCCAAAGCAGCCAGAGTATGAATCTGCGCGGAAAGGTAAACATGGACACTGCAAACTCGGAGACAGCGACAAGACGACGACTCTTCGGCGGCGAAGCCGGTATGGGCATGTTGGAAATGACCTTCGTGCTTCTGATCGCTGGAGTTCTGTCTGCTGTCGCTCTGCCCGCAACCAAGACGGCGTTGGCTGCCTATAAGCTGAATTCGGCCGTGTCGTCCGCAACCGGCGCGATCCAGGCCGCGCGTTATCAGGCCATCATGCAGGGTTATCACTACAGAATCACCTTTACTCAGGGCAGCGACAGCTACCAGATTTTGAGCAAGGTGCCTCCCGCGACGACTTTTTCCAACGTCGGCGGTTCCGTTCTATGGACGACAACAACTGGCATCTCGATGACGCCGACGACGACATTGGAGTTTTTTCCCGGCGGAACAGTTCAGGCGACAACGGGCACGCTGAGTTTCACAATCACTAATGGATCAACGACAAAAACAGTCACAGTTTCGGGGGTGGGTGATGTCACAGTCACTTAATAATCTCGGAAAAGGCTTTACTCTGATCGAGGTCGCAGTCGCGACTTTTGTCCTTTCAGTAGGCTTGCTCTCGGCAGCTTTCCTGGTCGCGAAGATGATGACCGGATCTGTGCGGTCCAAGGACATGAGTACGGCCGCGGTGTTGACTTCTGAAAAGTTAGAAGACCTCAACCGATGGGATAATGACGATCCGCACATCTGTCTCCCGACCGGAAGCGCCACGATCGGCAGCTTAACAAGCGATATTACGCAAACGACGGCCTGTCCCGGCGGAGCATCAGCCAGTGTGAATTACTACGATGATGTTTTCCCCAGCGTGACGAACGGCACTGCCGTCTGCGCGGACGCCTCGGACGGTTGTTTCGCTGAAACAGTGTCTTCGGTTTCCGGAACATCGACAACGTATACGACGACGGTTCACTCTCCGAACGGCATTGTCCAGGCCTCGAACAGCACGAGTCCTCCGTCAGGACGAACATTTCATCGCCGCTGGGTCATCGAAGGGAATACACCCGCGACCGGCGTTCGGCGAATCACCGTTCTTATTACAGACTCGAGCGAGAAGCCGCCGATGACCTTTCAAATGAGCATAGTGAGGCCATGAAAAAAATGAAACCAGTCCCGCCGTGTTCACACCGTTCAGCCGGATTTTCACTGCTGGAAATAATGCTGGCGATGGGAATGTTTTTAACGATCACGAGTGCAGCCTTCACCTTGTTCTCCAAGGAACAGACCGCGTTCCTGCGGCAACAAGGCCTGGTGGGCATCAACATCGCGTTGCGTAATGCGACGGCGCAACTTCAAATGGATATTTCGAATGCCGGTACGGCCTATTTCCAGGGATCGAACATTCCGGCATGGCCGGTGGGCGTCACGATAATGAACAATGTCGTCGCGTCGGGAACATCCTGTTACAACACGACCACCTTTAGTTATACAGCCAGTTGTTTCGACAAAGTCAACATCATTGCCGGCGCAGATCCAGCCACGTTTCCCCCGGTCAACAGCACGGACAGCACCGGCGGGGCCGCAGTGACCAATTGCTCCGACACATCCTCGGGGACTGCGTATGCTCAAGCGGCAGCGGGTTTGACGCTCGCTCAGACGGCGGCAAAATACGCGACCGGTGATCAGGTGCTGTTCCTCTCATCGAGCGCCAAGACCATGACTTCCGTGAAGCTAACCGCCAACCCCGCCGTCGTAGGCAGCGCGGTGAGGTTCACTTTCAACGCAACGCGGGCCAACGGGACCAACACGCTGGCCAACGATCCTCTGGATATCACCGCATGCGACGATCTGACGTGTCCGGCACCCAATAATTTCGGAGCTCAGTTTTGCGGCGGCGACTGGATCATCAAGCTGGCTCCAGTCAGTTATCAGGTCGATTCATCGAATTCCGGGAATCCGAAATTGACCAGAACGATAAACGGGGCGACATCGACGGTGATGGATCAGATCATCGGGTTCAAGGTGGGCGCAACGATTTGGAACAAGGCTACGGATACCGTCAATACAGAGTACGAGTACGACGCGTCGAAGTATAAGAACAATGCGACGGGAGATCAGGCCTGGAATTTTACGCTCGTCCGTTCCCTGCGGATCTCGCTGATCGCACGAACTGCACCCAATAACAATCCCGACTATCGCTTCCGAAATCTTTTCGATAAGGGTCCGTATCAGGTTGAAGGCATGTCGATCGTGGTCAATCCACGCAACATGAGCATGAACGACTGAAGGAACAATCAATGAATAATAAGTCTTTCCTGACCTCACACCAGAACGAGCGCGGCGTGGCGCTGGTTATCACGCTGCTGCTGCTTTCCCTCTCGACTGCGCTGGGACTGGTGATGTACCTTTCCGTGAGTTCAGACCTGTTCATTACCGGATACTACCGGAACTTTCGCGGCGGTTTTTACGCCGCGGATTCCGGATTAAACGTCGCGCGCGCTCAATTGACGAATCAGGTCGTCCTGCAGGTGCCGTCAACTTTTGCTGTACCGCCGCTTGCGGATCCCAATCTGGTGGCGTCGACTGCAACGACTTTCTTGAGCACCCAGTACACGAACTACACTTCCTTGCGGGCAGGATATGCAGCTTCTTCCTGGCCGGAGAGTTTCAAGCTCTCGAATGCGACCTTCACTTTGGCAACCGGTTCGCCGACTGTAACTTCCCGTGATGCCAGTAACAATCCCACGGGATACAGCTACGTCTACAACTACACCTTGACGTCAACCGGTCAATCTCAAGCCACACAGCAGGCGACGGTTTCCGAAAAAGGAAGTATGACGTTCAACATTACGGGCGCTGCCAACACGACGAACGTGAGTTTCGCTGCGTTCGGCGCGTTCATCGACAACTATCCTCCGTGCCTCGGTCCGCTCGTTCCCGGAACCATGACCGGTCCGATGTTTACAAATGGCGCATGGCAGTTTACGACAGGTTCCTATATCTTCACAGATGCCGTCGGACAGGCCAACACGAAAGCGGACTACTGGTTCGGTTCGAACTGTTATCAATCTGCGACCTCCAGCTACAAGGTCGGCAGCCAAACTATCAAACCCAGTTTCCAGGGAGGCTTCAATCTCGGACAGCCTACCGTGCCGTTGCCGGTTAACGATTTTAGTCAGAAGCGTGCGGTTCTGGATGGCCTGGGCACGACTGTCACGAACCCTACAAACGCAGAGATGAACGCCGCACTGAAAAAGGTTGACGGAAGCACTTACCCGGCCGGAGGTACGACGTCGGGGGTATTCATGAACTATGTGAGCGTCGGCCCCGCCGCCGTCATGGCCGGCGGTGGTATTTATGTTGAAGGGGACGCCACGGTCACGCTCACGCCAAGCGGATCATCGACGCAGGTATACACCGTTGTAAACAATTCAACAACGACGACAATCACGGTCGATCCCCTCGCCACGCCACCCGCAGGGTGGAATTGCCCGGTCGGCACGGTCGGTACGACCAGCTTCCAATCAGGTTCGTGGACCAAAAATATCTGCTCGGTCCCGATGAACAATCTGACATCCCAACCGGCGACCATGCTTTACGTCAACGGCAACATCACAAGCTTGAAAGGGCCAGGTCCCGGGCAAGGAGCAATACAGGATGGCGCGCAGATCATGATCACTGCCAAGAATGACGTTACTGCGACCGGTGATCTGCTCTACAAAACCGAGCCCGTGACGACAACCCAGAATCAGATCGTGCCCGGCACAAGTCCGGCATGCTGCAACGGTTCACCTGTCGCCACATTGATTCCAGGCAATGACAAGAATCAGGTCCTCGGGATCTTCACAACCAACGGAAACTTTAATCTTAAAGTCGCTACCGCCGGCAGCAACATTCAAGTCGACGGCAGTATCGCCACGATCCGTCAGGGCGGCACCGGCGGCTTCAAGGTCACAGGCGCAGCGGTCAACACATTCAATAACGTCGGCGGCCAGATTCAGAATTCCATCTATTCCGCAAATATGCAAACGCAGAACACCTTCTTCGACCGCCGCTTCACAAACAGACCCGGTTTTGCCCCTCCATGGTTCCCTTCGACGACGGTGACGCAAGGCGGCGCGCTGGCGACAAATATCACTTCGTCGGTACAAAGAGTGCAGTGGTTGAATCAGACAATCGTCCAATAGCGAACGCGGGCTAAAGCCCGCGACTACATTGGGAACATCCTCTTCAAATGTAGTCGCGGGCTTTAGCCCGCGTTCGTCCAATTTCAAATCCTCCTCCTGCTGGGGTAGAATCTCGTTTCCAAGTCCCAGTTTCTAGGAGGATCTATGCGTCGAGCGATAACGAGTCAATGGGGACTCGTGTTCGTGGCCGGACTGCTGTCGGCCGGTCTGCTTCTCATCGCGGCGCGGTCAACGCCGGTAGTAAGACTCTAGAAGTAGGCGGCGTGAAAGCAAAGCTTCTGATTTCGCTGGTTGCCATACTGTTGTGGACAGGGATGTCCACAACGCCCGCGCTTGCCGGCGAAATTGTTGTGGCTGCCGCCTCGGACCTGAGTTTCCCGATAAAAGAAATCATCGCGGAGTTCGAGAAGCAGACCGGCCATACCGTTAAATTGACTCTCGGGTCATCGGGAAACTTTCAAGCTCAGATCGTTAATGGAGCCCCGTTCGATGTCTACCTTTCGGCCGACATCGATTACGTACGCCAATTGGACCAACAGGGTCTGGTGGAGCCGGGTACGATCTACGTCTATGCGGTCGGGCGTCTCGTTGTGTGGGTTCCCAACGGATCGGCCCTCGATGTGGAGAAACTTGGCATCCGGACACTCGTCCAGCCCGCGGCCAGGCGCATCGCGATCGCAAATCCAACGGTGGCCCCGTACGGGCGGGCTGCCGTGGCGGCCATGCGGCACTACAACGTCTACGACCAGGTTTCGTCCCGCCTGGTCCTCGGAGAAAACGTCGCACAGGCCGCACAGTTCGTCTCTTCAGGTGCAGCAAACGTCGGGTTGATCGCGCACTCCATGGCTCTGTCCGACCCGATGCGCTCTGCGGGCCGGTACTGGGAAGTTCCGCTTGATGCGTATCCGAGACTCGACCAGGCCATGGCCATCTTGAAACGGGCCCGCAATGCCGGCCATATCGAAGCAGCCCGCGCATTTCACGCCTGGTTCCGAAACGAAAAGTCTCGTGCCATCTTGAAAAAGTACGGTTTTTCTCTGCCAAAGTAGATCGCTGCCTATAATCGCTGTTGCATGTCTTCTCAGATTTCAGTCAGCCATCTCTCGAAATTCTATGAGGTGCACCAGAAGGAGCCCGGCTTTCTGGGGTCCTTGCGCGCGTTTATCAGGCGCCGTTACCAGACCGTACGAGCTGTGGACGACATTTCTTTTGAAATCGGGGAAGGTGAGGTCGTTGGCTTTCTGGGGCCAAATGGCGCCGGCAAGACCACCACTCTGAAAGTTCTGTCGGGTTTGCTATATCCGACCGCCGGCGATGTTACGGTTTGCGGATTTCGTTCCTTCGATCGGCAAAACGAGTTCCTGCGTCAGATCACGCTGGTCATGGGGCAGAAAAACCAGCTTATCTGGGACTTGCCGGCTCTGGAATCGTTTGAGGTCAACCGGGTCATATACGAAATCCCGCGCGCCGACTACCAGGCTGTGTTGAAAGAGTTGACGGACCTGCTCGACCTGGAACCCGTCCTGGGGAAACAGGTACGAAAGCTTTCCCTGGGCGAACGCATGAAATGCGAACTTGCAGCGGCGTTGCTTCACAGGCCGCGCGTCCTGTTTCTGGACGAACCGACAATCGGCCTCGACGTCACGATGCAGGCGCGCGTGCGCGAATTTCTGACGGAGTACAACCGTCGCCACGGCGCCACAATCCTTCTGACGAGTCACTACATGGCCGACGTGGTGGCCCTCTGCAAACGAATCTTCGTCATCGATCGCGGCCATCTCGTTTACGACGGTGAGCTCGATGCGCTGGTCGAGCGGGTGTCTCCTTTCAAATATGTCCGAATCGTGACGCAACGGCCCCTGGACGCGGCCTCGCTGGCCCGATTTGGTGAAGTGCGTTCAGTGGACTCGTTCGAAGCGACGCTCATCGTGCCGCGGGATCGTACTTCGGCTGTCGCCGCTCAGTTGTTCCAGTCGCTTCCTATCGAAGACGTGACGATTGAAGACCCGGATGTGGAAGAGATCATCGGCCGCATCTTTACGGAAAAGATTTTATCGCCATGAGCTTCCGAAAATTCCTCGTCGAATTCCGGGCTGCCTGGTTCCTGGCTATCGAATATCGGATTTCCGTGTTCATCTGGATCATCGCCATCGTTTTGCCATTGATCATGTTGGCCGCATGGTTATCGATTGCCCAAAACAGATCGGTGGGCAATTTCGATCGCGGAGCGTTCATTAGTTATTACCTGGCTGCTGTTATTGTGCGTAACATGACGGGCGTCTGGTTCATCTGGGAAATGGATCGCGATATCAGGTTGGGCGAATTATCGTTCAGGCTCCTGCGACCAATGAATCCGATCATCCATTACATGGCTTTGAGCCTGTCGTCCAAGCCGCTGCGGGTTGTGCTGCTTGTACCCGCTACTATCTTGGTTCTTTTGTATGTGCCCGGGGTTCAACTGACGGAAAGTCCGACGCTTTGGATTATCTTTATGCTCTCGCTCGCCGGTTCGTGGGCCATCCTTTTTCTGACGCAATACATCATCGGGTTGTTTGGCTTCTGGATCACGCAATCGCTGAGTCTGAATGATGTTTGGTTCGGTGCGTACTCCCTCTGCTCGGGCTATCTCATACCTCTGACTCTGTTGCCGCCTCCGCTCAGACAAGCCTTCGAGGTCCTGCCGTTCCAGTACACGATGTCGTTCCCGATAAATGTGCTGAGGAATCAACTCACGGCAGGTCAGGCTTTCGGGCGTCTTTTGATTCAGTGGGTTTGGGTTCTTGTGTTTTACAGCGCGTATCGATTCGTATGGTTGCGCGGGCTGAAGCGTTATAGCGCAGTCGGAGCTTAGCAGGCTGCGGAAAAATATTCCAAAGAGAACCGAAAGCCGCGTCGTCATTGGCGGCCCGCCTATTGGAATTTTCGAGGCCTCGCCAGCGGACACGTAGCCGTGGGCTTTATGCCCGCGTTCTAACACAATTAAGAAATTCTTCTGGCGGTACTTGAACGCGGGCATAAAGCCCACGGCTACGTGCATTCCAGAACATTCTGGCTATTTTGGACACGCTGCCGCCAGAAACGAATGTTGCTTTGTGACGAACTCATGAGGTTTGGTCACAAACTCATGAGGCTTCGTCACAAACTCATGAGGCTTCGTCGCGAACTCATGAGGCTTCGTCACAAACTCATGAGGCTTCGTCGCGAACTCATGAGGCTTCGTCGCGAACTCATGAGGTTTGGTCACAAACTCATGAGGCTTCGTCACAAACTCATGAGGCTTCGTCGCGAACTCATGAGGTTTGGTCACGAACTCATGTCGCTTGGTCACGAACTCATGTCCCTTTGTGATGAAGTGATGTTGCTTGGTGACGTCAAAACATTTGTTCGTCGCAAAACAAACTCCGAATGACGCGAACTTAGGTACGATCGCGACGACAACAGTTTTGTCGAATTGCGAACGAGGAATGCGCGTTCTTCATTCTCCTGTCAAAACTTAGATTCGATTTTGGATCCAGTAGCAGAATTGTTGACGGCATCTGCAACATTATCGACACCGGCGGTCTAATGACCGCCGGTATTGCGTTGATTCCAGAAAAAACCGGCGCTCATAGAGCGCCGCTACAGTGCTCGATCCAGTTTTTCCGCATCCTGCTAAAGTTAGAGGTCCATGAGAAAGTATTGGAATCTGATGGCAGTTTACTACCGCAGCTCCCTGCTGGTGCAAATGGAGTATCGGGCGAATTTCTGGTCGTCGATTGCAATAAGCCTGATGTGGCCGGTGTGGCATGTCCTCGCAATCGCCATCTTCTTCTACCATCGTCCCACGCTCGGCGGCTGGTCGTTTAATGAAGTCCTGCTGGTAGTCGGTCTCTTCGATATCTTCTCCGGAATCATGGAATTAATACTGGTTCCGAACGTTCGGCAGGTGGTCGATCACATCCAAAAAGGCACCCTGGATTTCGTGCTCCTGAAGCCGGCGGACAGCCAGTTTCTCGCAACAGCCACCGCGTGTTCCCCGCTTCGTGTGCTGGACATCGTTTTGGGTTTTGGCTTCATCGCCGCGGGCCTGTACCGCCTCGGCCGTGTGCCTACAGGAGCGGAGTTCCTGACCTTCTCTCTGATGTTGCCCGCCGGTTTCGTGATCATCTATTCAATGTGGCTTCTGCTGACCACGCTGGCTTTCTGGTGGGTCAGGGTCGATAACTTCACGGAGTTGTTCAACAGTTTCTACGAGGCGGGGCGTTTCCCGATCTCCGTTTACACGGGTTGGGTTCGCTTTGTCCTCACCTTCGTTGTTCCCATTGCTTTTCTCACCACGTTCCCTGCCGCGACCCTTCTGGGAAGACTGTCGCTCGGCTATGTAGCGGGAGCAATGTTGATGGCGGCCGGCCTTCTATACGCATCCAATCGATTCTGGAAATACGCGATTCGTTTTTACTCGAGCGCGAGCAGCTAGGCGAAACTTTTGTGACAATCAAACGGTGGTTCAAGAATTTGTTTCCTTCCTCCGTTGCGAAAGTCAGGGAAGAGAAATATGGTTGTCGCATGCTTTCGGCACGCAACGTCGCAGATACAGAAGCGCGGGCAATCACTGCAAGAGTTCAGGAGTTAGGCCCCTGGTTTCACAACTACGAAATCGCGTCCGGTATCTGGACCAATTCATCTGGCCGATTTCCGGGTATCGAATATCCGCTGGGAAGATGGCGGCTGATTGAACCACTTTTGCCGGATGTAAAAGGTACGTCATGTCTTGACGTCGGTTGCAGTTCGGGTTTCTTTTCCTTGAAATTGAAGGAACTCGGCGCGGCGTATGTGCTCGGAATAGACTTCGAACAGCAGCCCCAGGCCATTGAACAGGCGCAATTCGCCGCCCGCACTCTCGGTCTGGACGTCGATTTTCGTATTATGTCTGCATACGACCTGGCAACACTGGCCAGAAAATTCGACGTGATCTTGTTTATGGGTCTCTTCTACCATCTCCGCCATCCGTTAGTGGCGTTGGAGGCTGCTCACGCCGTTTGTGCGGGTAGCATGATTTTCCAGACGATCACGATGCCGCACAAGAAGAAATTGTCTGAGCTGGATCCTGCGACGATCACCAATGTTCATCGGGATTCATCGACGATGTCCGACGACCGTTTTCCGGCCCTGCGCTTCGTCGAGGGGACGCTGGACGGCGATGTGACTTGCTGGTTCATTCCGAATTTGCAAGCCGTCGCGGCGATGCTCCGTTCGTGTGGTTTCCAGCCAGGTCAAGTGACCTTCACGACCGAAAAGGAGATCATCGTCAGCTGCACGCTCGTCAAATGATCGACATGCGCTTTACGCTTCCAAGGGGTTTGGTGGATACTCTGCAATCACTACGATGGAAAGATGCCACACGATTTGGAGAAGTGGCGCGATGTAGCGGACGCCAATGGTGGGCTGGACCTGACCACAATGAAGCCATCGGAGGCCGGCACACTAGTGACGGCGCTGCGTTACACGGCCGAGCGCGAGCTTCCCCGGTTGGCGGATACCGATCCGGCCTCCGAAGACGGGTCCTACCGCATCGGCCTGCTCAAGCTACTGGAGGTCACCTGGTATTTCAAGAGGTTGAAAGACTGAAAAGCCATGACTATACCAACTTTGATTCTTGCCGCTGTTTTGTCCGCTCAACTGGTGTCACTCGATGTGAAGGAGATGGATCTGAGCGACTTTGCTCGGTTCATGGCGGAAACAGCCAATATGAATGTCGTGCTCCATCCTACCGTACAGGGGAAAGTGAACCTGATGGTCAAGGATGCTCCATGGGAGCAGGTTCTGGATTTAGTCTTGAAGAACCACGGACTCGCAAAGGAAATTGAAGGCAACACGATACGGATCGCACCGGCTGCGAGCTTTGCCGGAACACTGCAAACGCGTATCTATTTCCTGCATTACGCGAGAGCCGAGGATATGGCCGTCGTGATCTCGAAGATGCTTTCACCCGGCAGTTCGGTCGTCGTCTATCCACCCCTGAACGCGCTCATCGTCAGGGATGTCGCGCCTCCTTCCCAACTCCCTCGTGAATAATCAGGCCGGCCGGGATCCAGCCCGAAAGATGTCCGAAAGGCAAGTCTTCCGTTAGCGGACTGCTTGCTTCGGATCTAACTGGCGTTCCCGTCTCGGCAATTGTATTCTGGCTGAGCAATGGCGGACTCACGTTCAGAGCAGAGCGTGCGGAACACATTGATCGAATCGATTCTGGTTACCTTCACCAGTCTCGCACTATTCCTTCCGTTTCTTTCACTGCAGTACGACATCAACGGGTTGATTGAGGCATCCGCTGTCGAGTCCGGACAGATCTTTCACAAGAATCACATGCTCTATCGAATCGTGGGCCATATTGCCTATCGTGGGCTACAGGTCACCGGGTACTCAGGGAGAGCCATTGTCGTCTTGCAAACAATTAATGCCGTTTGTGGCGCCCTGGGCGTGGGTCTTGCTTACTCAACATATAAGCGAGCAGCAAACAACACGCCGGCCGCGCTCGCAGGCACGCTGTTATTCGCATGTTCTTTCATCTGCTGGCTCTTTAGTACTGATGCCGCCTACATTACTCTGGCCGCCATGTTTGCCGGCGCGAGTATGGCAGTACTCCTCCAGATGCGCTCGCCCGTTCGTGCCGTGATTGCAGGCGTACTCACAACACTTTCGATCCTGACGTGGCAGGCAAGCGTATTCCTGATTCCTGCATTGAACGTGCTCTCCTTTCAGGTCAGGCCTCATCTTTCCAGACAGGCCCGCTTGAGAGATGCGGCCATTTACACGGGTACCGCTTGCATCACCTCAGGTCTGGCGTACACGTTCGTTGGGTTCGCCCAAGACGGCATTATGAGTATTTCGTCGCTCGTACGATGGTTCGCGAGCTACGGTGAAGGCGGCACCTTACCCATGTGGGGTAAGTGGGAGGGTCAGCGCGTGCTGATTGCGGCACAGACTGCAGTAGAGTCCATACTACCAACTCCACTGGCCATCCCAGTAAGCCAACTAACCTGGGATGTCCAGCGCAGCAGAGTCGCCGTCGATCTGGCCCTGGTGGGATTCGGGTTATTGAGTTTGTTGGCCTTGCTAAAAGCGCGTGGTACAAGAGCCACATGGTTCCTGGTCGCCTATGTCTTTTTTCTCCCGTTCATCGTCTGGTGGGATCCATTCGAACCCAAGTGGTTTTTTATTCCGAACGTATTTCTCGCCGGGTTCTTCGCCGTTGCATTGACGCCATGGTTTCGGAACCGTTATGCAGCGGCCGCCATTGTCGGACTTCTCTTGTTCATTGCCGCCACAAATTTCATCACAACCATTCGACCTCGCCACAAGGACGTCGGACTGAACAGACGCATCGCTGAATGCGTCGCGGGAAATATGCATCCCGGCGATCTGTTGATCGCCGCGGAATGGGGCTGGCCTGACTATATCGAGTATCTCTATGGCCGCAGATCCCTCAGCCTGATTAGCCATTTCGCTGCCCTCAAAGATTCGCTTGACGAAGTTCGTCGCGCAGGAGGAAGAGCGTACATGCCGGATCCCGACGGATATTCTGACAACCACCTGGTTTGGCTTCAGAGTCAATCCGGCGTCAGTCGCGAGGATTTGAATCGGCTCGCCGATACATCGGCGTTTTCGTGTTACGGCAGAAGAATCTTCTTCGTGCAGGAACGGTAGAGTATTCAAGATGTCCCGGCATCGTGGCACCCCGTCCCCGCAACCCTTAAACGTTGCGCAACCCCGCTGGTTTCGTCTATGCTCTCGGCAATAATCCTGTCTCCTTTTGCAGTAGTACGACGACGTCGAAAGCTGGAGGATATAAATGATGCGCCTGATTCCTTGGTGTGCCTGTGCGGTCGTTGGGGCGTTCTTGTTGACGGGGCATGCCGGGCAGTTACGATCGTTAACAGAAGGGGTTTATTCCGACGGCCAGGCAACGCGCGGCGAGACGCTTTACAAAGCCCAATGTGGGGAATGTCATGGCAATGCGATGGAAGGTACTGTCGGCCCCCCGCTGGTTGGAGACGGTTTCCTTTCGAACTGGAGCGGGCGCCCGCTGGCGGGTCTTGTCGACAAGATTCAGAAGACGATGCCCTTCAACCAGCCCGGGAGCCTTTCCCGGCAGCAATCCACCGAGCTCATGGCCTACATTCTCCAGTTCGGCAAGTTCCCCGCCGGAAAAGCCGATCTGAGCGAAGCCGCTCTGCCGCAGATTGTGTTACCCACGGTGCGAACTTCCGCCGCGCCTGCCGCCCCCACCTCGGGTAGCGCGTCTCTTCCCCCGCCGGAAGGAAACCTTGCCGAGTTGATGAGAGCCATCGCTTTTCCCAACGCGAATATCCTATTCAATCTGCAGCTCAAGGATCCCGGTAACCAGCCGAAAAAGCCGTTGGCGTCGTCACCTTTTGACTATGTTGAGTGGGGAGCCACTGTTTATCCCGGATGGCTGGCTGTCGATCAGGCCGCCGTTGCTCTCGCCGAAAGCGCACCTCTACTCTTGACGCCGGGACGCCGGTGCCAGAACGGCAAGTTCGCCCCGGTGGATCGCGCCGACTGGAAACAGTACGTTGCGGGCCTTGTGGAAGTGGCAAAGCTCGCTCATCGTCAATCACAGGCGAGAAACTACGATGCCTTCATCGATATCAGTGAAAAACTGAACGATGCGTGTGCGAACTGCCACAAGGTTTATCGAGACAAGGGTGGCACCGAGGGCAGTGGAGCAGCCCGATGTCAATGATAGAGGAAGTGAATCATGCGCCTGATACCACTCATTGCGACAGCGGTCAGGCGCCTCGGCCTCGCTGATCGTGAAAACCTTTTTTGTGTACTCATACGAGGAGGGTTAGCATGCGGTTCAAATCAGAATTTGGTCTTGCGGCGATTTGCACGATTGCCTTCGCATGGACTGCGTGGGCGCACCATTCCCACGGCAACTATGCCGACACGTTTATGGATATTGAGGGTGTAGTCAAGGAAGTGCACCTGGTCGTCCCGCATTCCTGGGTCTACCTGGAAGTCAAGGACGACAAAGGCGAGCCGCAAATCTGGGCTCTCGAAGCAACCGGCCGGACCGGGCTCGAGAGAATTGGAGTGACTGCCGGCTACATTAAGCCGGGAGACTCCGTCAAAGCGCGGTGCCACCATCTCAGGGACGGCTCCAACGGATGTCTTCTTGGGTTTCTGAAGGTCAAGGATGGAACCGTCAAAGATTGGGACGGCAACAACGCACCGGCCCCGGCTGATTTCTGATTAGAAAATGGGTCGTAGCCGCGAATTACG
>Ga0137407_10001365_pt1 | contig 15863 bp, 14 predicted proteins | sample CZOMad2_2_16fung_FD_108410 | JGI IMG/M metagenome (GOLD analysis project Ga0137407, IMG submission 108410) | Vadose zone soil fungal communities from Angelo Coast Range Reserve, California, USA - CZOMad2_2_16fungal (Illumina Assembly) | ecosystem: Environmental > Terrestrial > Soil > Vadose... | reverse complement strand
GTGACGGACCCCATTCCTGAGCTGCGCTGAAACGAGCATCGGGTTACGGCGATCCGGACAAGGTCAGCTTCACCTGCATAGTTTAGTTAGTTTTGCGACACCATCTCCGCGCGCTTTCTAAGACGATCTTTCCTTTCCAACATACCCTGGGTCGGCTCCAGACCGACGGTCTTGAGTATCTTTTCCCACCGATACACCCAGTCATATCGCGTCAGGGCTTTTACAACGCCCGTTCGCCGTATTCTTTCCTTGCGTTCCGGATCTCCATCGAGGTTCTTGATGACTACATCTATATCGCGTGAATCGTAAGGCAGGTGCGTCACGGCGTCGGGCCAGTCAAATAGCTCCTCAAACACCTCATTGTCCGGGCGTTCTCCGACCATAATTGAGCCGGATGCCGCTCCTTCAAAGTACCTGTTGCCAATCTCGATCTGACGCCCCCTTTGTCCCGGCTCATCAATCTTCCCTGGATTCACGATGAAGTACCGGCTCCGCTTGGCAACGTTCGCGAAGAGCGCCCTGTGCTCCCTGGAGTTGATGGCCTGACCCCCTCCAATGCTGTCGTGTAGATAGAAAAGACGGTTCTCCCGGACCATATCGAGAAGTTTCCGGTGCGTTATCTCCGATCTCCGCCCGATGCTATAAACGTCTACGACTCTCTCGGGCGGGTCGGGATTGGGACAGAATGCAAGGGCATCTACGCCGGGCGGCAAAAAGACACATCTGCGTTCAATCACCTCGCTGAGCGGTTTCGCCGTCTGGCTATAGTACACCATAACGACGTCAAATTTTGCGAGAATGCGCAAAAAGTGACGGTGCTTGGGTATCTCGTTTATCCAAAGCTCGTCCAATAGACACACCGATGTCTTGCAGACGTCCCTCAGATTGCTGACGGCGTCAAACATTATCAGATCCTGCGGCCATCCGCAGACCATAAAAAGAATATCGTAGTTTTGCTTTGGTGTTATTCTGGGAATACCAGGATTCAACATCAAAGGGGCATGGAAGGCCAGTCGTGTCGCAAAGCTGGCACGCAAATTGGAAGGGTCGATCTTGGGGGCCAGCAGTTCGGCAGAATCAATCTCGCAAATGACATCTTCGAACTCAAAGAGAGGGCACCTGAAGAGAGCTCTCCCGAAAATATTTCGAAGCGAAAAAATCAGCACACGCGGCTTACCAGGCTGGGCGTCCATCGGTACCTCTTCAGTCCTCACTAAAGCCATTCATTTCAGAGCCGGAGCGGCGGGCTCGGGGCCACCCCAGCGATGTCTAAGCCAGATCGAAGCAGGCGTTACGGACAGACTCCGACCGGTACTACGATTGCGAGACGGGTGGAGTGAAATGGCTGGTCCGCGGTCAATGACCCGCATCTTGCAGGTCCTTGCGCTGACCTTCCATAAACCAATATGGAAGCCCCATAGACCCTTGCTCAAGGCCCCTCATATTGAAAACAACTCGTCAAATTGACTTTTGAGCATCTGCCTGTTTCTCGTCAATCTCGCGGCCATGCTGCTCTTGATTTCCTCCGCGTTATTGACGATCGATGCAAACCTGTCCGCCAACAAATTCTCATCAAAATTCCGGATATCTACGCAGTAACTTGACAGTTCGAGGTCTGCCATCAGTTCGGCGACCTTTGGATGATGCGCTATTGCGAGAACCGGTTTGTTCAACAAATGCGCAAAAATCACCCCGTGAAACCGGCACGTCACAACATAGTCCATCCCTGCCATCGTTGCCAGCAGATCGCGCACCCATTTGACCGAACGATCGGCGCCGCACGGTGGTAAATAAATTCCGTGGTTGCTCAGCAGATTTGAAAGATCCTGAATCGCCAGCGGATCAACGCCGATGTCGGTACCAAAAAGCTCTAGCGCATACGATTTCGAAACGAGCCACGACGCGAAACTCGCCAGCTTCCCGATATAGGCATCGTAAAAGACCTGATCCTTTCCCGCCAGGTACCCGCCTCCCGGGGCAGGATCTGGATAAGGCATCGGCGCAAACCCGACGATTGATCGAAGGCGTCCCTCCCGCGGGATACCAATCGCTGTGGGGATCTCAAGGCCGTAGACGCTATCGGGACACACCCGGCTCTCGCCCTTGAACCCGATCGCATGAACGAGCGCCCGGGATGCATCATCGCGCAAAGACACGTAGTTCGCGGCCAGCAAGGCTCGCCTCACGAAAAACTTGCTGACCGGCTGAGTCAACGGTCCGGCGCCAACGTTCAAGAAGATGCAACTCACCCTCGCAGATCTCGCCAGGACTATCCACTTGAAGATCGTGTACGGAAATCCCCACGGTCCATCCTTTTCGGTGAGCTGCCCTCCGCCACTTATGATCAAGACGTCAAGGGTCTTAACAATACGTCGCGATGACGCCAGAAATGACAGTTCGCGAAGCATCCCAATCGGGAGGCGAACCAACGCGCTTATAGCTTTGAGCAGATAAAAGACGAGCCTGTAGTTGCGCGTCAGCGCCTCAACTCGCGCCTTAAAGGTCCGACCGGTTCCGGCGGCCTCATACCCGATGCTCCAGCCCGTTCGCCGAAGAGGGTAGGACACGATCCCGTGTCGTCTTTCGGTGTCATCGGGGTTCATTGAGAACGCAACCAGTTCTGCATTCGGCTGTCGCTGCCTTATGTTGCCCGCGACCGCCTCCAACGTCGCGCTGTCCCCGAGATTGCCGCCGCCGACATGATGTAGAAGACCAATCTTTGTATCCGTCTGCTTCACGCGATCCATCCTTGCTTCCACACATAGTCTTCGAACGATCATCCGACTTTTGACCAGACAGAAGACCACTCACGGACAGGCGCGGGCCTTGTCGAAGTGTCGCTTTTCGAGCGCCTGGCAGGCCCCAGGAATTGAAGGACTCTGGTCAAAAAACGATCCATTTCCTGAAGTATCAGGCCACCTGTTCCTCGACTTTTGCACAACCATCTCCTCAAGCTTCCTGAGACATTCCTTCCTTTCGAACACACCTTGCATCAGTTCAAGACCGGCATGCTAAAGTATGGTTTCCCATCGATACACCTAATCATGTCGCTTCAAGGCTTGGCCACGCCGCTTCGCTGCGTTAGATTTTGTCGCGTCTGATCTCAATCAAGGTGCCTAATCGCCCTCCGCGCATCGTCAAAGAAAATCATAATGTGTCTTTGCGATTATTCTTCGAATACTAGGATTCAACCTTACCGGGGCATGGCAAGCTAGTCGTATTGCCAACGCGCGCACTACACCGGTCGACCTCGGGCGCCAAAAGCTCGGCAGAATCCATCTGGCGAATGTCTTCAAACTCAAAGTGAGGACACATCGAGAGCTTTCCCGAAGATATATCAAAGCGAGAAAACGAGGGCACGCGGCTTACCGGATCCGTTCATAAGATACCTTCTTCGCAGATCGATCGGACATCTGGCCAACTCATCGCATTTCCAGAATGTCGATAACCACTAACGCCCGATACCCTCGTAGTGTGCGAAAGACCCCGGATCGAGTGCGCGGCGCCCATCGACGACGAGGGGGCGCTTGCCCAGCTCATTCAGCAAGCCGGCCAGCTGCGAGAATTCTGCCCACCGCGTGACAAGAATGAGTATTTTCGCGTTGGCGACCGCCTCCGGCAAGGACCCCGCCAGATTTACGCCGACCAGATCCTCGTGTCCGTTCGGGCGCGCGACGGGGTCATACGCCGTCAGATGTGCGCCTTCTATTTTGAGCCTGCGAATGATAGAAAAAGCCGGGGATTCGCGCACGTCATCGGTATCGGGCTTGAATGCGATTCCGAGTATGGTAACCGGCACATCCAGCAACGAAGCGAAGTGCCGGCGGATCAGACACATGATCTCGTCGGTCTGTCCCCTATTTATGTCGAGAACGCTCTGCAGAAGATTCAGCGCCAAGCCCTTTTCGCGACCCTGACCTATCAATGCCGTAACGTCCTTGGGCAGGCAGCTCCCGCCGAAGCCGCAGCCGGGCTCAAGGAAGCTGACAATGGGCGCGGCGATTCTCTCGTTGCCAATTCGCGTCGTGAAATAGGCGGCTTGATGCACGGCGCGCATCACGTCGATCGCGTCCACATCGCCAACCGCCCTGCACAAGCGCGCAATCTCATTCGAGAACGAGATCATGGTGGCAAGCACGGCGTTCGACGCGTACTTGATCATCTCCGCGGTCGTCGGACTGGTCACGATGCGGGGCACCGACTCGTCGAAACTGGAGTAGAGCTCGCGCAGGACATCATGCGTACGCGCGTCTATGCCCCCCAGCACCAGCCGGTCCGGATAGGAGAAATCAGCGACCGCCGTACCCTCGGTCAGAAACTCCGGGTTCATGCCCAGTCCGAACCCTTGCCCCGCAACCTTGCCGGATGCACGTTCGAGCGCTGCTCGCACGACACCGACGGTCGTCCCGGGTATCACCGTGCTTTTGACGACCACGGTGCCGTAGCGCGTCTTGTGCCGAAGCGCGGCACCGATCTCGGAAGCGGCCGCCTCGACATACGAGAGATCTATCTTGCCGTCAGAGGCAGGCGTCCCGACCGCAATGAACGTCACGTCCGTCGCCGCGACCGCTGCGGCCAAATCCGTGGATGCCCGCAAGCGCCGGCCGACATGGCGCTCCAGGAGCTCCGGCAAGCCCTTCTCGTGAATCGGCGGCCGTGCCGAGTTGATCATCTCGACCTTACTGGGGTTGACATCCACGCACATGACATCGTGCCCACACTCCGCGAGGCAAGCGCCCGTCACCAAACCCACGTAGCCCGTACCTATGATTGAAACTTTCATCGCGCCGCCGCATTCTGATTGTGGCTGTACCAGATCAACGACCGATAGATGCCGTCCTCGATCAAGACCTTGGGGGCGAAGCCGAGCTCATTGCGTGCCTTGTCGATGAGAGGGCAACGGCGGTTCGGATTGTCGATCAAATAGTCCGCTTCGGTGCTGTTGCCCAACACCACCTTGCCACGGTACCCGCATATATCGCCGGCCGCCTTGACAGTGAGTTCCGCCAGATTGGCCATGGATATCTCCGGGCGGTCGATGCCGATGTTGTAAGGCTCTCCGGCGCTGCCGCGCACCAGAACCTTGAAGTAGCCGGTAATCGCATCGGTCGCGTAGCAGAAGGTCCGCGTCGGGTTGCCGTCGGAGAGCATGACGATGTCGCGCCCCGCGAAAATATCCTTGGCAAAGTCCGATATCACGCGTCCGTCGGTAATCTTCAATCCTGGGCCGTAGTTGTTGAACGGCCGCGCCATGCGCACCGGAATTCCCTCTTGCCTGGCATAAACGACGCACAGCGTCTCGCCGAAGCGCTTGGTCTCGTCGTAGCAGGCCCGCGGGCCGGTGCAGGAGACGTTGCCCCGGTAGTCCTCGGGCGTCGGTATCGACGCCGATACAGGATCGCCGTAGATCTCGCTCGACGAATAGAACAGAAACCCGCGCAGCGGCTGGCCCTTCTCTCGCTCGGCCACGGCATAGTCCAGCAGGTTTCGCAGGCCGTTGACGTTCGCGTCGATACACTTGAGCGGCTGGGCGCGATAGTAGATGGGCGAAGCGATACCCGCAGCGTGGACGACATAATCGAAATGCCCGATGTCCTTCGGCAGCGGCTCGATCATGTCATGACGGCGCAGCTCCAGGTCTGGGCGTCCGCGCAATGCTTCGAGCCATTCGGGCACGCCGCGCGCGTAATTGTCGTACACCGTGATATCGATCTTGCCGGAGGCCGCACGCGTGTCGTTCCAATATAGGACGGATTGAACGAGGTAATACCCCAGGAATCCGCCGCCGCCCGTCACCAGCAATCGGCCGCCGGACATGGCGGCGAACTCGGCTGTCAAATCCGTGCATATCGCATCCAGGTCTTCGTCCAGGAGCTGTTGCAATCCAATCAGGCGTCTGTGCTTTTGCATATGCGAAAATTCCATCACTGACTTAGAGAACGAGCTTTCGGGCATGGAAAGCTTCGGCGTAGCGCGTTGGCGAGTTGCACTCGACACCGCGAAGGCGCATGTGACCGCGGAACAACTCCGCGTCAAACCACTGATGGCTGAGCTGTGAGGGAAAGCTTTTCAGCAGCGTCACCAGTTTCTTGTCGACTGTCGCCTGCGATAGCGGACAAAACACTCCCGGGTGTGTCAGATCCCCCTCATATTTCGGGATCTCGTATTCCAAGATAGCGTGATTGCGGAACGTATTCCACGTCAGCTCCGAAATGACACGATGATCCTGATGCCGGTCGGTGAGGTAGTGAGTCATTATCAAGTCCGGCCTGACGCGCGCGCGCATCTCCTCGAACACGTCCTTGACATCTGCCACACAAGACGGGAGGTAGCTGCCGCGAAACTTGTGGACGTGCACGGTGATATTGGCACCGTCTGCACCCAGCAGCGCCTCGGCCGCCTCGCGCGTCTCGCGCTCGCGCACGGAATCTCCGGAGAACAGCACCCAAACGAACCGCAATCGAGGATAGCGCTCGTGCAATTCGACCAGTGTCCCGCCGCATCCGATCTCAATGTCGTCGCAGTGGGCGCCCAGGCACAGGATCGTGCCGTCCGCGGGCAAGTCAGGCTTGAATCGCAGCATCGTCGATCTCCGCCTGCATATCAGAGAGAATCATGAGTTGGCTTTGGACAGGACCTTGTTGAGGGCGTTCTCGCCGCTGACGAAGGATTGGTCGGTCCAGATGTAGGCCCAATCCCCATAGCGACCGCAGTATGCGATACCGATATCGTCGAGGAAACCGTGGACCGCTGCCGTGGACGGCCTCGACTCCAAGTCGAAGATCACGTTGGCATAGGGAATGTGCATGGCGCCGCGGAACAGGATGCGATCGTTCTCGCGCAGGACGCCGCACCGCTTGAGATCGGCGATTACGGGCTCGATGCAGTCCTCGGGCCGCCGGTCGAGGGGCCGGTACTTCTTGGAGTAGTAGCACTCTGCCTGCAGGCTCCCGCATCCGGGGGGAACGTTGTGCGGGGATTGCAGGTGCGGCGTGCTGAGACGGCTGAAGAAGATGTCGCGATCGTAGAAGTAGGTCCAATGAGCATCGACGAGGTCCAGCCGATCGATGCCGAGGTTCACGATGACGGCTTCGCTGCAGGCAAGCCGTGCGGCCGCCTCGAGAATATCCGGCGGCGTTCCGGCGATCATCGGTATCAGCTCCGGGAGCGGGATCGACGAGACCAGGCCTTTGTATGATGCCGTCTCGCCGTTCTTGAAGTGCAGCAAGCGTGCCTTCGGATCGATGCGCACGACCTTGTGACCGAGCTTGATCTCGGCAATTCTCCGGAGCGGCTCAAGGTAGCTGACAAAGCCGCCGTGACTTGGATAGCGAAAGCCGCTGTTGTAGTTCACATTGTCCGTGCTCGTCTGCAGGGCGCCGCGGAAGACTTCCTCGAGCTTGGGGCGATACATTCGCGGTCCGATCCACTCTGTGTTCAAATTCGCCGCCGCCGTGGTGTGATACTTGATCGTGTATTCCATCGGAAACGTTTCCGAAAAGGTCTTGCCGTAGCTTGCTCGCAGCCAGTCTTCGTAGTTGTGAATGGGCGGCGTTTCGGCGCGCTGTGCCACGTCGACGAATTCCAGCAGGATTTTGGTTACCAGGTCGGCCGGCAAACCGTGCAGGTTGACCTGAGCTGGATGCTTGATCCAGTGCCCCTTCCAATAGTTGTTGATCCGCGTCGGGGAGCTTTCGTATTTGCCGCCGACATTGGCCGCAAGCAGATCCTGAATGCGGGAATTATCAGTAAACGACACGTGCGGACCCTCATCGAAGGTCCAGCCGCCTGGAAATTCATGCGACGCGGTATGGCCGCCGATGTAATCGTGCATGTCATACATCACCGGACGTGCGCCGGCCGCGTCCGCGGCGTGCGCAGCACCGAAACCCGCCATTCCCGTGCCCAGAATCGCAATACTTGTCATCGCCAGTTCATCCCTTGCAAAATATTCAATGCGCTCGCCACCAATCCCGTTGCCGAAGCTCGCCAGCAGCCAGTCGGCGTAGTTGTGGATGGCGTGCTCGGGAGCCTGGCGCTCTTCTACAAAGTCGCTGGTTACCTTCCTGGAAAGACGCCGTGTGACCGCCGTGTTAGGCGTTCATTTCGTACATCACTGGCGTTATACCCTCGGCGTGAAACGAGTACGCTGCTCCGAATCCCCCATCATGTTACTGTTTGGCATAAGTCGAGCCCTTTCCTGAATTCTTGGGTCGCCTTAGGTTCAAATGGGGGAGAGTTGCGTCCAGTCTTTCCGTTCCGACCCGAGAGGCGCTTGCCTGGACTGTGGGCGCGCGAAAGCCGTATCCAATGGCCAGCGCTCGTTCTGCTCCCGCCAAAGCTTCTCTGCCAATCGACCACGAGGCGACTCTACATCCTCGAATGAAATTACTTCGTCCTTCGCAACATCCCGCCGCAGCACGCAATCTTCGGACAAGCCTATGGGCAACGCGCCTAAGGCCCGGGCTGCCGCCCGATTATCAATCAAACCGTAGGTACAAAATCCGCCGACACCGTCCAGACGCTCGCCGGTTTTGAGGTCGCGCTTGGCAATCGTAAGCACCTCGCAGACCGGCCCCCCGAGCGGCGCCACCGTCGGGTCCTGATCAATCACCGCTCGGCCGATCGTTGAGGGGATCTGCACATGGGGCAGATGAAAAGGGGTGTAGAAGAGGAAAAACGGGCCGTCACCCAACTTGTAGTAGTTTAATTGCGCTCGCTTGAGAGGCGACTCTTCGTGAACAATTACCCAGGCGCCGGTCATCGGCATCGCCCCCACAGAATAATCCACGAGGCCGGTTTGTAGCATCTGTTCGGCCGGCAACAGTTGCGCCAGTTCCCTCACATACGAGCAGGACGGCCCGTACATGCCCCGGCGGCCAACATGGAACCCGGTGGCGTTGGCCAGAACCGTTGTTTCCATGGAAAGCTTGGTAGAATCGGCGAAGGAGGTGACCTTGCGCACATCCTGCTCATATTTCTCGGCAAACCCACGCTGAGTTTCCGGCGTCCGGTAGTGATCCACCATCCCCTTGATGTTGCCGGCGGCCACTGGGCGAAGCCCAAGGAGGCGCAGATAGCGCAGAAGAGTCATGGCCACCCCCGGCTCATCGCCGTCCGTGTGCGTGACCACCACTCCGGCACTGTCCGCCCGTGCCTTGAGAATCGGTCCCAACAATGAATCCAGTTCCGCGTTCACCAGCACGACGTGCTTACCGTGGTCGAGGGCTTGCAGAACCACACCCGCCGCAGCCTCGACCGTTCCCGTTACTTCGAGGAGTATATCGATAGCTGGGCAAGTCGTGAGCACCGATGGATCATCCGCTAATACGGGAATGCCGCAGTTGATCGCCGCTTCTGCCGCCCGCGCCGACGTGACCCGGCGCCATTCCTGAAAGCCTCCCTCGCGGAAAGCCCGTTCACCATGCTCTGGAGTCCGGTTCGCGATGGCCACCAGGCGCATGCCAGGCACCGGCGTTCCCAGTTGCAGGGCAATGGCCCGGGCGGTAACCCCAGCTCCCACCATTCCTACCCGGATCGGATTGCCAGCAGACTCGCGTTGCAAAAGAGCGGTATCAACATTCATAAGGGTCTCTCTTTCGTGAAGATGTTCTGTCCCTGCGCGTAGCCCTGACCCTGCATCAAGGGCCAGTTGCGGTCCTGCTCTGAGATTGCCGAAACTGGCAACGGCCATTGAATGCTAAAAGCCGGATCGTCAAACCGCCCTCCCCGGCACGATTCAGGGGCGTAGAACGCGGAGGTCAGGTACATCACTTCGGAGTTCTCTTCGATGCTCTGAAATCCGTGCGCACAGTGCTCGGGAACGTACAACATGCGCCCGTTTTCCGCGGTCAGTTCCACGCTGCACCATTCGCCGAAGGAGGGAGAGGCCGGTCGGAGGTCGACCGCCACGTCAAAGATCCCGCCCCTTGTGCAGCGCACCAGTTTTGCCTCAAGCGCAGGCGCTATCTGCAGATGCAGTCCGCGAACCGTCCCCTTGCGTGGGCTGAACTGCATGTTGGCCTGGACTGGCAAAAAGTGGATTCCCTGTTCTTCGAATTCCCGCCCGCACCACGCACGCATAAAACGGCCACGTTCATCGTGATGCGGGTTCGGATCGATGATCCAGGCGCCCGTCACTCGGGTCTCCGTAAATTGCATCGCCGCTATGACCCCACCCATTAAACCGAACACACACCAACCTTGGCACAATTAAAATAATTACCAAACTATTAATTTGGACAAATTAATTATCCCATATCTCGCACCACTACCACTATTAATTATATCCATAAAGCCGAATAGATGAGCAAGAGCCAAGCTACCGTGCGTCCTAGTTAATTACGAGTGGTCTCCCGCAAATTCGGCAGTGTGCGACATAGCGGCGTCCTGTTGACGTTGCCCCCATGTTTTATCCAGCACTGAGTTCGCTCCTTGCGTTGCATTTAGCCTTTCGGGCGGTGTTTGCGACGTGATCTGCCGCGGAGCTTTCCGCATAGCGCCAGCTCCCGTCGTGGGCGGAAGGTGGAAGCAAATTCGAAGGGCGTCTTCCGTCCGAGCTGCGAGCGCGGCTGGCACCGTTGTAACCGGGCCGCCAGCATCCGGGGGCAACACGAACCTGGACGGACGACGTGAACAGCGTCTCGTTCAGAAGCTCGTCCCGTAGGCGGCCATTAACGCTTTCGATGAAGGCATTTGGCATGCGCTGCCCGGTGCAATGTAGGGTAGGGCCATTCAAGGCTGGCACGGCCGGCCCATATTAGGATGGCGTTGCTGATGAATTCGCTGCCATTTATCGCTGAACACCGGCTTTGGCTTGCCGCGCTCGATTAGCGGCCGGTCCAGTTCCCGTGCCACGCGGACGGCGGAGAGCGACGTATCGACCACCAGCGCCAAGCATTCGCGGGTGCATCATCGACGATCGTCAGGATGCGGAAGCGGTGGTTGTCCGTGAACTGATCTGACACAAAGTCGAGTGACCAGCGCCCATTAGCCGCAGCTCAGGTAGAGTTTACGCGCGAAAAACGCGTCCGCATAGTGCTCGTGAGCTCATACTACCGACAGTCGATCTCCACGTCCAGTGACAGGAAGCACCTTCACAAGTTCACCGCGGCGGCAACATTGTAGCTCTGCTGCCATGGCGTATCGCCACGTTCAATCATCTCCTCGAGCACCTGTCTGTCCCTGAGCGTGTCCATCGCCCGCCAAAATCCTTCGTACCTGTACGCGATAAGCTCCCCACGGTCGATGAGGCGCTTGAAGGGTTGCACTACCAACTCGTCCCCTTCTTGAATGTAGTCGAATATCTCCTTCCGGAAAATGAAATACCCGCCATTGATCCATATCTCGGAATCCTGACTCGCGCTCATTCGGCGCACAACGCCGTTCTCGTCGAAATCGGCCAGATGAAAGGTGATCGGCGGGTGTATGGCCATGAAACAAGCGATCTTGCCGCTTTTCTTGAAGCGGTTAATCATATCCGGTAGCGGAGCGTCGGTCAGGCCATCGCTGTAGTTGGCGAGAAACATTTCCTGATCCTGGACGAGATGACGGACCGCTAACAGACGCTGACCGATGTTGCGCCATATTCCCGTATCCACGAGTGAAACCCGCCAATCCGCAGGTCGTTCGCCCAGCAATTCGACCTTCTTGCCAAAATGCGAGATTGTGCAGTCACTGTTTGCCGCCTGCTTGTAGTTCAGAAAGTAATCCTTCACGACGTTCGCCTTGTAGCCAAGACACAGAACAAAGTCCCGATGCTCATATTGGCTGTAATATTGCATGATATGCCAGAGGATGGGCTGATGGCCGATCGGTATCATCGGCTTCGGGATGCTCTCGGAATACTCGCGTATCCGCGTACCAAGTCCTCCACAGAACAGAACAACCTTCATGGCCCAAAGTCCTCCGGATCCATAACCTCTATATTGGGAATAGGTATCGCCATCTTGCGGCAAGAGCCGGCGTCGGAGATCTGTTCGACGATTTCGCTCTTCAAATTCCGTGGCAGGAACAGAAGATGCGGCCGCGATCGCGCTTCGCCGATGGCACATAGCGGATAGATCGGAACGTACATTCCGAGGGCAGACACATCAGCGCTCGCCTTCGAGGATTCGTTAGTGACTAATTGCATTGACCGCGCTTAATCGGCATTGAACATTAAAACTTAGCGCCGCTGCTAGCGTTGACCTCAACATTCAGGCCGGAGAGAAACGGCGCACCACCACAATACATCCTTTTTAATTAATTTTAAATGTTATTTTTCTCGATTATAAGATTTTGGCTTTAAATGGTTAAGCCGGCCGTGGAAAAGGACGAATCAGCGGGCTCCGCGGGGATTGCGTTTGGTTGCGTTAATGAGCACAACGAATTGGACGACGGAAAACGACTAAATAGAAGTAGCAGCAGGCACTTCCACATATTTTATACATTGAAAGCACCCCCCCGGATTTCCGTGGAATTTCATTTGATAAAGCTCCGCGACGCTTGCCTGGTTTTGCTTGGCACACGGCGATCCTGGTTTTTTCTCGCGCGTTTTGCGTCGAAGAGTTCGCGGCGCGCGGACTGGACGCCATCGCCCCACTGATTACAGCCGAACGGATCGCATACGATTTGGATTATTTGCGTTTGCCCGGTTACGAACACCTGGCTGAACGCGCAGACGCGTGGAATACCCGCAAAGAAGAACGCAGATCCGACACTTGTCGACGCAAGGTCAAGTTTCCTCGATCGAGCGGATGCTGTCTGAGGCGAAATGGGAGAATCACGCACCGGATCATTCGAAGCTCTCTTAGCCCACCTGAACCGCGAATAGGCTTCCCAGTGACCAAAGCTCCTTGAATTGCCCCACGCGATCGTCACCCCAACACACTCCATTAAAACGAGCGCACCAGGGTCAAAAGTGTGCGCCCGGCAAAGATAGATCCCGTAACCGCTCCTGCAAGAAAGCGAAGTGCGACCACGGATATCAAGGCACTCCTCACCTCAATTGCAGTTCCGGAGGCTAGGAGGAAGGGTTTAAATCGACAGAAAATATAATTAAAACAATTCACCACCAAGCCTCTTGTCAAATTAAACCAGATATGTATCATTAATTAAATATTAACTGATATTTTCTGGTTTTTTCGCGCATCCAAGCACCTCCTATGAATTTTGTGAAACAGCCCATAGGCGTGGATCTATCGGACGGCGTTTCCGTTCCTGGTTTGGACGTACAGCCGTACGGAGGGCGAAAATGGCCGATCCATTATGATTCGGTGGAGCCACTCGCGATCGTGGCCGACCTCGCAGCGATCGTTTTGGCGAGCGTGTTTTCCGGCCTTTCATATCATCTTCTTCAGGAGTCGGGGACGCCAGTCGATGTCGGCAAGTCTCTCGGTTCGGCAATTCTCGTCTCAGCGCTGTTCATTTCGTTAATGAAACTCCGCGGAATGTACGTACCAGCCGAACTGCTGGTTCTGCGCAATCAGATACGCGCGGTTTGCCTGACCTGGATGAGCGTATTCCTTCTGCTCGCCGGCACGGTGTTTGCGCTGAAGATTGGAAGTGAAATCTCGCGCGGCACCAGCATGCTCTTCGCCGTGTTTGGCCTCATAGCGTTGATCGTGCATCGGCGCGTGCTGAGAAATCTACTGGCAATAGGCCTTGCCCGAAGACGATTCTCCGGTCGCAACATCGTTTTGATTACTGACCATTCGAAAGAGGCCGATACCAGCCTGACTCAAACTCTTACAGGCCTCGGCTTCTGTGTGAAAAGGAACTTTTTTATTCCACCTCCAAGTGCAGAATCCCGGCATCGGGACAAAGTCGTCGCGAGAGTGATCGAGTACATTCGCGGCTCTGACGTCGAGGAAGTTGTGGTCGGTGCCGATCCGAACCGTTGGTCCGAGGTACGTTCTTTTGTCGCCGAGTTGAGAGTTCTACCATTCCCGGTCAGCTTCATACCGCTCGGGACCGCTTCGGAGATATTCAGGCAACCTTCCCGTGGGCTCGGTAGTGCCATTTGCGTGGAGTTGCAGCGCGGCCCACTGACTTCATTTGAGCGTGCTGCAAAGCGATGCATTGACGTCCTGTTCGCCGGGGTCGCCTTGACGGCCCTCCTGCCGATGCTCGCGATCGTGTCAGTTGCCATCAAACTTGACTCGCCAGGACCCATCCTGTTCAGGCAGAAACGCTGCGGCTTCAACGGCAGATATTTCCAAATTTACAAATTTCGCTCGATGTCGGTCCTCGAGGACGGGCCTTCGATCATTCAGGCTCGGCTTGCCGACGATAGAGTGACGCGCTTGGGCGCGTGGCTGCGCAGGACGAGCATCGATGAGTTGCCACAATTGCTCAACGTGCTGGAAGGCAACATGTCTCTGGTGGGGCCACGCCCTCATGCGGTGGCCCACGACAATCAGTTTGACAAGATGGTTGGGAATTACGCGTTCCGGCGCCGCGTAAAGCCGGGACTGACAGGATGGGCGCAAGTGAACGGATGCAGGGGACCAACTCCCACTGCCGCGTCGATCGAACGACGCGTCGAGCATGATCTTTGGTATATCGACAATTGGAGTCTCAGGCTGGATTTTGCGATTCTGCTCCAGACTCCTTTTGAGATATTACTCGGTCGCAATGCCTACTAGCGGGTGTTCGGTGAGTATGGATGCTGCTATGGCCAGAATACGCGCGGACACTCAAATAAGGCATTTTCCTGCGGCAAACCGAATTCCACTTTGCTGGAAATTGCCATAACCTTGATCACCGGTTGTTTCATGGCGCACCGCTATCCGTCGATATACTTGGCGATGTTTGTCGGCGCGCTTTCCGTAGGCAGCGCCGACGCGGGCAGCCGATCTCCCCAGGATTCGAGCCTGCTGATGCCGATTGAGGTTGCTTCGCCGACATTGGCTCCATTCCAGCACGTTCGTTTTTGCCTTCGCTATCCTTCCGATTGCAAATCGGACCCGAGGGAAAACGGACGTATCGACCTCAACGCAGAGACCTCGGAATTGTTGAAGCGTGTCAATCACAGCGTCAACATCTACATTAATCCGAGACCCAAGAGCTATGCCCCGTATCTTGGGGAGGGTTGGACGATCGCCCCGGAGATGGGAGACTGCAACGATTACGCCGTCACCAAGCGGCACCAGCTCCTTGAGAACGGCCTGCCCTCGAAAGCTTTGCGGCTGGCGGTAGTCAAGACAGCATCAGGAGTTGGGCATCTCGTTCTTGTCGTTGTGACGACAAAGGGCGACATCGTATTGGACGATCTGACTGAAGTGATCCGCCACTGGCAGAGCACGGACTACCATTGGCTCAAGATACAGTCAGCCACCGACTCGAGATTCTGGTATGAGATCAAGGGGCCTGCGATTGGCCCATCTGTGTCACAAGCGGATCGAAGGGCTCGTTTGGCGGATCAATAATCGGTTCGACCCAATCCGCCGAAATCCAGAGGCAATCGCGTACAGCTTCGTTCCTCGCCATGCTTTCGGCTTGCGACGAAAATCCTTGTCAGCAAGAACGCATTGAAAACCACTTCTCGAATATCCCGCCGAAGAAGCGTCAGCCTTTTGGAAAATAACGCAATGAACCGCATTGCCTGGCTTCTTCCAGGCAGGTCGCCACATATCGGAAGGTGCGGTCAGATCCTGTCATCATATTCGCGGCCATGGCACCGGGGAATTAAATTGCAGGGCAGCGCCTTTCGCCAATCGAAGACGAATTTTCTCTGAGATGTCCCCATAACGATCCACCCTGCTATCTCCGATTGTTGCGCGATTGAACAGACATCCACGCGCGACATAGACAGGAACTGCCCTGCTCGCGCACTCAGAACCTTATAGCGTCCTCGCGGCATTGAGCGCTAGATTATGGAG
>Ga0137407_10001364_pt1 | contig 15866 bp, 13 predicted proteins | sample CZOMad2_2_16fung_FD_108410 | JGI IMG/M metagenome (GOLD analysis project Ga0137407, IMG submission 108410) | Vadose zone soil fungal communities from Angelo Coast Range Reserve, California, USA - CZOMad2_2_16fungal (Illumina Assembly) | ecosystem: Environmental > Terrestrial > Soil > Vadose... | reverse complement strand
TCTCTTCCATCTGCTCTTCGCCCGCGCCCTCGTGTCCGCCGCGCGGCGGACGGGGGCCGATCTGATCCATGCGCAGGAGAAGCACGCGCTGGTGGGCGCGTTCTTCGCCGGGCGCTGGCTTCGGAAGCCGGTCTACCTGTCGCTCAGGGACTTCGGCCTCATCTGCCCGATCACCACCTGCCTGCTCCGTCACCGCCACGTGCCCGCCGACTGCAGCGCGGGCAAGCTCCAGCGCGAATGCGCTCCCGACTTCTTCCGGCAATACGTACGCGGGGGCGCGCTCCGCCGCCTGCGGATCCGATGCTCTCTGGCCTTCCTCTATCTGGACGCCTGGCTCAAGCGGGCGCTGGTGAGGCGGGTCGACGGCGTGACGGCGGTGAGCAAGAGCCTGCTCGACATCTATGCCCGCGCGGGTCGGCTCAAGCCCGAGCGCGGGCACGTCGTCTACAACCTGCCGCCGCCGCACAGCGGCTCCGGGCCCGCTCCGAGCCGCACCCGGGCCGACTTCGGACTGCCCGCGGGGCCGCTGGTCCTCTACGTCGGGAAGTGCTCCCCGGGCAAGGGCTATCCCGTCTTCCTCGAGGCCGCCCGCCTCCTGCACGAGCGCCGACCCGAGGCCTCCTTCGCGGTGGCAGGGGAAGGCCCGCCGGAGTGGATGGGGCCCGCCCCGGACGTGCGCCTCCTGGGCCACCGTCCCCATTCCGAGGTTGAGGAGCTCTACGCGCTGGCCGACGTGGTGGTGCACCCGGCCGTGTGGCCCGAGCCTTTCAGCCGGGTGCCGCTCGAAGCCGCGGCCTTCGCCAAGCCCGTGATCGGCACCCGGATCGGCGGCACCCCGGAGGCGGTGGAGGACAAGGCCACCGGCCTCCTCGTCGAGCGGAGCGACGCGGGCGCGCTGGCCCGGGCCGTGGAAGAGCTCTTGGATAATCCCGAGCTCCGTCGCTCCCTCGGCCGCCAGGCCTCCCAGACGATGGCGCGGAAGTTCAGCGAGGACCGCATCGCCAACGATCTCCTGCGGGCGTACGGGAAGGACGGATCGTGAGCGGGTCGCGCCCGCTCCGCACGATCGGCATCCTGCCCGCCCTCGGGAGCGGGCTCACCGATCTCAGTCGCACGGGCCAGCACGAGCGGCTCCTCGACTACGACCTTCGCCACTACTCCGAGGCCTACGACCGCGTATACTACTTCAGCTATTTCCGGGAAGCCCTGGCCGACTTCACCCGCGATCCTCTGCTCCTCGACAAGGTCGTGCTCCTGCCCCGCCGCGGCGCATGGCCCGCCCGTGCCTACGCCTTTCTGCTGCCTGCGCTCTACCGCCGGGAGATCCGCGAGTGCGAGGCGCTCCGGGTCGAGCAGTTCTCCGGCGTCATCCCCGCCCTCATCGCGCGCCGCCGCTACGGCGTTCCCTTCGTCTTCACCTACGGCTATCACTACGGCGAGGTCGCACGCATCGCGGGCTCGCGGCTCAAGCCGCGACTCTACGGCTGGCTCGAGCAGACGGCGTTCCCGCGCGCGGCCGGCGTCATCGTGACCTCCCGCGAGATGGAGCGCCGGCTTGCCGCGCATCCCGCGCGCCCACGGCTCGCGTATTTCCCCAACGGCGTGGACACCGAGAGCTTCGCCCCGTCGCCCGCCCCACGCGCGGACTCCGGGCCCCCGACCGTGCTCTACGTGGGCCGGCTCGAGGAGGAGAAGAACCTGGCGCGCCTCATCGAGGCGCTGGCCCTGATCGAGGGAGCGCGGCCCCGCCTCCGCCTCGTGGGCGACGGCCGCCTGCGCGGCGACCTCGAGCAGAGGGCGCGCGCGGCCGGGGTCGAGGCGGACTTCGCGGGAGTGATCCCGCACGGCCAGCTGCCGCGACACTTCCGGGCCGCCGACTGCTTCGTCCTGCCGTCGCTCACCGAGGGACATCCCAAGGCGCTCATCGAAGCCATGGCGTGCGGGTTGCCCTGTGCCGCCTCCGCCCGCGGCGGCATCCCGTCGATCTTGGAGGACGCGGTCACCGGTCTCCTGTTCGATCCGGACCAGCCACGGGACATCGCGCGGGCCGTGGGCCGCCTCCTCGCCGACCCGGACTTCGCCCGCCGGCTCGGGGAGCGGGCGCGGGCCTCCGCTCTCGCCCACTACGATGTCCGCGCCCTGCTGAAGGCGGAGGCGGCCTACGTGCAATCCGTCGCGGGCCCCGGCTCGATCTCGGGCCTCTTCGAGGACTACGCGCGGGAAGTGCGCATGGACGAGACACTGCCCGAGTTCGTGGCGACCCGGCTCCGGCGGCTGGCTCTCGACGCGCCTCGCTCGGTGCTGGACCTGGGCGCGGGCGATGGCCGCTATCTCGATCTGCTGGCGCCCCTGCTCCCATCCGGCAGCCACCTCGTCGCCTGCGAGATCAGCCTCGTCCGCGCCCGCCGGATCAAGGCCCGCGGCTTTCCGGTGGTGGTGGCGCAGTCGGAGGCGCTTCCCTTCAAGGCGGGAGCGTTCGACCTGGTGAGCTTCATGGAGGTGATCGAGCACACCCAGTCGCCCGCGGCGAGCCTGGACGAGACCGTCCGTATCCTCTCGCACGGGGGACGGCTCGCCCTGACCACGCCGAACTATCCGATGAAGCGGCTGTTCGACCTTCGCGCCGCCGTCCGTCAGCGGAGCTGGGCCCGCCTCAAGGACGATCCGACCCACATCTCGCCGCTCTCGGCGGGAAGACTCGAGCGGCTCCTCCGGCCACGCTTCAGCCGGGTGCATCTGGAAGGTACGGCCATCCTCGGCGAGGGTCACGTGCGCGGGCTGGGCCGACTCCGCCAATCGCGCGTCGGTCTCAGGCTCTCCAACAAGCTCTTCGCGCTCTGCATGAGAGGCGAATGATCCCGCCCGGTGCCGTTTTTGCCCCTTGGGGAATCGGGCTGGCGTATACTTTGCGCTGATATGGCCAGCACGCACGTGTCGGAAGAGCACTCGTTCGGACTGAGAGCGGGGGCAGAGGAGTTTCCCCTGATGGTCGTGATCTCGATCATCTACCCGTGCAACTTCGGCTGTCCCAACTGCCCGTACACCGACGGGAACTCCGACCTGCGGAAGTTCTATCACGCCCACGACGGGGATCTCCTGCCCCAGGCGCTGTGGAACAAGATGGCCGACGAGTGCGGACCCTACCAGGCGTGGATGCGGTGCACGGGGGGCGGCGAGCCCATGCTGCACCCGCGCATGGTGGAGATGATCGAGTACGCCAAGGGCAAGGGCGCGCGCGTCTGGCTCAACACGAACGGGAGCATGTTCGGGCCGCTGCCCAAGCAGCGGCGCAAGCTCGAGCGCATCATCGCCGCCGGCATCGATCTCATCGAGTTCTCGATGGACGCGGGGGACGCGGAGACGTATGCGAAGGTGCGGCCGCCCCATGGCGGTCCCCCGCGCAATCCTGCGGAGTGGTGGAAGGGGCAGGTGGCCAACGTGCAGGCGGCCCTTGAGCTCCGCAAGGAGCTGCGGGGGACCACCCGGGTGGTAGTCTCGATCATCCAGCAGGAGGCGGTGGCGGCCACCCTGCAGGCGGCGCTCGACTTCTGGCTCAAGACGGTGGGAGTGGACGAGGTGATCACGCGGAAGTTCCTGAGCTGGGACGACAACACCGTCATACCCCTCGGAAAGTCCCTCGACCCGCACCTCTACCGCGATCTGCCCTCCGAGCGGAAGGAGCCGTGCGTCTGGCCCTTCGAGCGACTCAACGTGGACACTCTCGGCCGGGTCGCCCTGTGCGGCCAGGACATCTCGTTTCGTACCGCCAAGCTCTTCCCGAACATCAACGACGTATCGATCAAGGACGTTTGGCACGGCGAGACGTTCAGCCAGTACCGCAGGCTCCACCTCGCCGGCCGGGGCGCCGAGGCGTGGCCCTGCCGCGGCTGCTCCGCCTGGCTCGCGGGCATCCGCGACTGGGAGCACGGCTGGCTCAAGGTGCTGAAGACGTCGGGGCGGCACCTCAAGGATGTCATGCGCAACGATCTCGGCGTCGAGGTGCAGATCTACGAGCCACCGGCCTGAGCTCTGGCGCACCCGGTCGAGATCGCACCGGTAACGAGGTTGCGTCGCTACTCTTGAGCACCGCCGTCGTCTTCAGCTACGGGGACATGGGATCGGCCGTCCTCGCCACTCTCGCCGAGGCCGGAGCCCGGATCCTCGCCCTGGTCCTCCCGGCAAACCGCGTCGGTCCCGACGTGGAGATCGCCCGTGCCGCCGCGCGCGCCGCGGGCTTGCCCACGCTGCTCCAGCCTCCGCGCGACCGCGTCGAGCCGTTCGTGGAAGAATTGCGGGCGCTGGCCCCGGACGTGATGGTGATCTGGTCCTACTCGATGATCCTGCCCAAGTCCGTGATCGATGTGCCGCGACGCGGATGCGTCAACCTCCACGGAGGGCTCTTGCCCGACTACCGTGGGCCCCACGTGATGCAGTGGGCGATCATCAACGGCGAGACCGAGACGGGCGTGACCCTTCACTACGTCGATGCGGGCATCGATACCGGCCCCGTCATCGCCGAGGAGCGATTTGCCATCGAGCCGGAGGACGACGCGCTCGTCGTGCGCGGCAAGCTCAGGGAGGCGGGGACACGGCTGCTCCGCGCCTGGTGGCCGGCCATAGCGGACGGCACGGCGCCGCGCGCGCCGCAGGACGAGTCGCGCGCGAAGTACTATCCCCTCCGCACTCCGGAGGACGGGCGCATCGACTGGTCGGCGCCGGCCGCGACCATTCACAATCTCGTGCGGGCGCTGGCTGCCCCCTGGCCGGGCGCCTTCACCCGGCTCGGGGCGGAGAAGCTCGTCCTTCGTCGAGTGGCACTTCTCGCGGGCGAGAGCGCCTCGGCCCGGCCCGGCATCGTGTCGTCGGTCGATGGCCGCGGCGCGCGAGTCGGCACGGGGCGCGGAGATCTGCTCATCGTGAACGCCGAGATCGGCGATCGTGTGGCGGGGCCGGATGAGCTGGACGGCCTCGGCCTGGCGCCGGGGACGCGTCTCGGGCCGTGATGCCTCTCACTTGGTCGAGCGGCGTGCTCATGCCCGAGCTCGGTCCCGCGGCGCAGACGCTCCTGCGCGCGGGCTACGGCCTGCTCCTTCTCGCCTTCCTGCTCATGACGCTGCCCCACGGCCGCCGCTTCTTCCAGAGCGAGCGCTGGGGCGGCTACGCCCAGTCCTCGCCGATGGTGGATGCCGTCCAGAACCCCGTGGTGTATCCGCTCCTCATGGCCTCGTGGCTCCTCGCCGCGGCGCTCCTGGTGCCCGGCTGGGGCGGCTGGATCCCTGCGCTGTGGAACCTCCTCCTATGCCGCTACTTCTTCGTCGGCATGCGGTGGCGCGGCGTCGCGCGCGGCATGGGCGCCCCCGGCTTCATGACGTACTGGCTCGGGGCCGCCGTCGTCTTCCTGCTCGAGCTGACCGCGCGCGCCGCTCCCTCGGCGCATCGCCTGGCTCTCCTCGTGCTCCAGGTGGACTTCGCCTTCATCATGCTCTCGGCGGGCATCTACAAGCTCTCCGCGGGGTATCCGCGGAACTTCGGCATGGAGTTCGGCCTGGCCAATCCCCAGTGGGGCTACTGGTGGCGACGCTACGCCGCCACGCCGCCGGGCCACTGGATCGTCTGGACGCTCAACCAGCTCGCCTGGACCACCGAGGTGGTGGCCGCCGTCCTCATGCTCGTGCCGGCGACTCGGTTCGTGGGCGCCCTGCTCATCGTGGTGAGCTTCGCCTTCATCGCGACCCACATCCGCCTAGGCTTCCTCTGCGAGATGGTGATGCTCGGGGGCGTGCTCTTCTTCCATCCGGGTAGCCTCGGCGACCGACTCGCCGTTCGCGTGGTCGAGGCCTTCGGGGGCAACCTCGCCGCGCCCGTCGCCGAGCCGTTGCCGCTCCTCGGGCCCGTCCTTACCGTCGCTCTCTGGGGCTACCTCGTCCTCCTCCCCCTCGCCCACGCGGGGCTCTTCTACAACTTCTACGCGCGGGGGAGGCTGCCCGGTCCGCTCCAGCGGGCTCTCGAGGCCTACACCAACTTCTTCGGCATCATCATCTGGCGCGTCTTCTCGGTGGACGTGGTGAACTTCTTCATCCGCATCCACCGCGCGCCGGCGCGCGGCGGAGCGCGAACGCTCGTGAGCCGCTACGGCTGGGGCGGGGGACTGCGCTATGGCCACGTGTGCGAGTCGGTGGCGGTGACGAGCCTCTTCACCACCTTGAAGTACTATCCGAGCAATGCCGCCCTTTTCCGCGACCGCCTCCTCCGCTACGCGCGCACGGTGCCCTGTCCCGCCGGCGACGTGCTGGTCTTCGAGTACGTGAGCCTGCGCAAGGCCGAGCGCTGCTTCGACTCCTTCACGGTGGCGGAGTACGTCGTGGATCCGCGGGCGGGCGCGGTGGAGGAGCGCATCGTGGACGGCAGCGTCTCGGTCCGGGCCGCCCACGCCGTCTCTCCGGTGCACGAGGGGCTCCGGCCTGGCACCTACGTGCCGCTGGAGCGCTGACATGTGCGGGATCTGTGGCGTCTTCGGGCGAAGCGACATGGACACGGTGCGGACCATGCTCGCCTCGCTGACTCATCGCGGCCCCGACGACGCCCACGTGGTGGGCGGAGCGGACTTCTCCCTGGGCGCCTGCCGGCTCAGCATCGTGGACGTCGAGGGCGGGCGCCAGCCCGTGGCCAACGAGGACGGCACGGTGTGGGCGGCCCAGAATGGCGAGCTCTACAACTTCCCCGCGCTCCGCCGCGAGCTCGTGGCGACGGGCCACCGCTTCCTGACACGCTGTGACACGGAGACCCTGCCGCACCTCTACGAGGAGCACGGCGCCGATCTCGCCACGCGGATCGACGGCATGTTCGCGGTGGCGGTGTGGGACGACGCGCGCAAGATCGGGGTCCTCGCCCGCGACCGGATGGGCAAGAAGCCGCTCTATTATTACGAATCGGGCGGGGCCCTCTGCTTCGCCTCCGAGATCAAGGCGCTCCTCAAGATTCCCGGCTTCGAGCGGCGGATCGACCTCGAGGCGCTCTCGCACTATCTGAGCTACAAGCACGTGCCGCACCCGCTCTCGATCTTCCAGGGCGTGCGCATGCTGCCCCCTGCGCATCTCCTCCTCCATCGTCCCGGCTCGCCCGTGACCATCCGCCGCTACTGGGACGTGGACTTCAGCGGCTCCGCGGAGACGGCCGGCCTCTCCGAGGAGGAGATCGTGGATCGGCTCCTGGATCTCCTGCGCCGCGGCGTGGAGCGGCGGCTCATGTCGGACGTGTCCATCGGCTTCTTCCTGAGCGGCGGCATCGACTCGAGCCTCTCCACCGCGCTGGCCGCCGAGCTCTCCCCGGGGCCGATCAAGACCTTCACCCTGACGTACGCCGAGGGCTCGACCACCGCGGGCAAGGAGGAGGATCGCCGCTGGGCGCGCTGGGTCGCTCAGCGCTACGGCACGGACCACCACGAGGAGACCATCGCCTTCGGCGACTACCCGGATCGCCTGCGGCGCATCCTGCGCTGCTTCGACGAGCCCTTCGCGGGCGTGGTCTCCACCTACTTCCTCGCCCAGCTCATCAGCCGGCACGTCAAGGTCGCCATCGCGGGCGACGGCGCCGACGAGCTCTTCGGCAGCTATCTCTCGCATCGGCTGGCCGCGCCGCTCGCCAACTACGCGGCGTATGCGAAGAGCGGCGATGCCGCTCTCATCCGGCCCTTCGAGACGCAGACCGATCTGCTGGCCCGCCTCGCTCCCATGCCCGACTGGGAGTGGCGGCACGATCTCATGGTGTTCACCGACGAGGAGAAGGAACGGCTGTGGGCGCCCGACGTGGCGGCGGCGGTGGGGCAGGTGAGCACGCGCGAGCACCTGCGCCAGCTCTTCGGCACGCTCTCCGCCACCGACCCCGTGAACCGCATTCTCGAGGCGGAGTTCCGGACGATCTTCCCCGATCAGGTCATGACCTTCGTGGATCGCCTCTCCATGGCGCATTCCCTCGAGGTGCGCACGGCCTTCCTCGACACCGACGTGGTCGAGTTCGTGGCAGGGCTGCCCGGCTCGCTCAAGATGCGCGGCGGCGAGACCAAGTACCTCCTCAAGCAGGCCGCCCTGCGCTACTTCCCGCGCGAGATGGTGTTCCGCCCCAAGGAAGGCTTCGTGATGCCGGTGAGCGACTGGCTCCGGCACGGGCTCGAGGGCTACGTGCGCCAGACCCTGAGCCCGGCGCGGCTCGCCAAGCACGCGCTGTTCGACCCGGACCGGGTGCAGGCCCTCGTGGACGAGCTGTACACGGGCCGGCACGACTACCGCTTCGTCAACAAGGTGCTCGCCCTGGTGGTCTTCCAGGAGTGGCACGACATCTACATGATGGGAGGCGAATGAGCCAGCCATTCGAGGCGGGAGAGGACGTGCCGGCCAAGTTGCCCTTCAGCCTGTCCATGCTGGGCTGGGCGCTGAACGAGGAGGCGAGCGTCGGCGAGTACATCGTCAAGGCCGAGGCGTGCCTGCGCGAGGTCACCGACGACTTCGAGGTCATCATCATCGACGACGGCAGTACGGACCGGACCTGGGCCATCGTCTGCGAGTATCAGAAGGCGCGCCCGTGGCTCCGCGTCTACCAGAACGAGGGGAACCGCGGCCCCGGCTACAACACCAAGCGCGCCATCTCGCTCGCCACCAAGGACTACCTCTTCTGGCAGACGGTGGACTGGGCCTACGACATCCGCGGGATGCTCGCCTCCCTCCATCTCCTGGGGAAGTACGAGGTGCTCCAGGGCGTGCGCCTCGCCCCCGTCTCGCCGCTCGGGATCTTCGCCAAGCGCTCCGATCACTTCGGCAAGGCCGTGGTGTCCATCACCAACTATCTGCTCATCCGCTTCCTCTTCCAGCTGCCCCTGCGCGACTACCAGAACGTGACGGTGTACCCGCGCGCTCTCATCCAGTCGGTGAAGCTCGAGAGCGAGAGCTCCTTCACCAATCCCGAGTGCCTCCTCAAGGTCTGGTGGCGGGGCACCACCATCAAGGAGATCTCCGTGCCCTTCATCAAGCGCGTGAAGGGCAAGGCCAAGGGCACGCGGATCAGGGCGATCGTGTCGGCCATCACGGACATCCTCCACTGGTGGTTCCGCTGGGTCCTCCTCGGCCGGCGCGCCGACCGTCACCGCGGCCGGACCGTGCGGTGGAATGAGCAGTAGCACGGCGGTCCCTCGGCGCCCGAGGGCTACCTGGACGAGTGGCACCCTGCACCTCCAGCCGTTCTATCGCGACACCTGCGGCTTCACCCCCTGCCACCTCCCCGTGGCGGAGGACGTCAGCGGCCGCATCCTCTCCCTGCCGCTCTATCCCGCCATGACCGACGACGACGTGACGGACACCATCGCCGTCGTCACGCGGCCATCTCACGCTCGCGGGTCGGCTCCGCTGGTCGCCTGCTGAGGGTGCATCGCTCGACATGAGCACGGCTCTCGGCGGCATGGCCTGGGCGATCTTCAACGACGTCGCCCAGCGGCTGATCACGCTCAACAAGCTCGAGCAGCGGCGGCAACTGCTGAAGCGTCTCCGCGCTCTCGACGTGCCGCGCGGCGGCCTGGCCCTCGACTTCGGTTGCGGTACCGGGCTCTTCGCGCCCACCTTCCAGGCGGCGGGCTTGCGCTACGTGGGTTACGACGTCGACGCGCGACTCGTGCGCTACGCGCGGCGGCTCTATGGCGGCGCGCGCTTCGTCTCCACGGAGGCAGAGCTGCGGGCGGCGGCCCCCTTCGACCTCATCGTGGCCCACTGTTGCTTCCATCACATCGCCGACGATGTCCTTTCCACCGAGCTCGGGCGCATGCGGAGCCTCCTCGCGGACCGAGGCGCCTTTGTGATGATCGACATCCTCCTGAGCGATCACGATCCGTCCTTCCTCCGCCGCCAGTTCATGAAGCTCGAGCGCGGTGCCTATGTGCGTCGTCCCGAGCACTACCGCGCCCTCGTGGAGCGGCACTTCCAGGTGCGGCGGGTGGATCGTGACCCCAGCCACGTCTTCTCCCTCCCCCAGAACGACTTCGTAGTCCTCGAGTGCGGCCGGTAGTGGCCACGCAGATCGCCGGAGCGGCCCGCGCCCTCACGCGTGGACCTTCTGGTCGGGGCTCGCCCTGGCCGTGCTCTACCTCGCCGAGGGCTGGCAGCTCGCCCAGCGCATGGTCACCTGGACGGACGAGAGCGCCTTCGTGCACGTGGGCTATCTGGTGGCGGGGAGGCAGATCAGCCCCCTTCCAGGACGAGCCCCAGAGCGCGCGTCCTTCTGGTCGGCCCGCCGCCTGATGGTCACGGGAGGCGGCGGGTTTTTTCGGTTCCTTCGTGGTCGATCGGCTCCGCGCGGAGGGGTCAAGGAGATCTTCGTCCCGCGAACCCGCGACTACGATCTGGCCGATCAGGCTGCCGTGGAGCGCGCCTATTGTGACGGCCAGCCCGACATGGTTATCCACAGGGCGGCGGCGGTGGGCGGCATCGGAGTCAACCTGAAGCGCCCCGGCGAGTTCTTCTACACGAACCTCATGATGGGTGCCCAGCTCATGAAGCAGGCCCGTGGCGCGGCCGATCCCGCGTCCGGCGGCGGCGCTGCCTCGCGTCACCGTGGTCTGCCCGTGCCGGAACGAGGAGGGGAATATCCGCGACGTCGTCCGACGGCTGCCCGCCCTCGGCTCGCACACCGAGCTCATCTTCGTGGAGGGGCACTCGAAGGACGGGACGGTCGAAGAGTGCCGGCGTATGGCCGCCGTACATTCGGAGCTCGACATCAAGATCCTCGTGCAGAGGGCCACGGGCAAGGGCGACGCGGTACGACTGGGCTTCGAGCACGCCCTCGGCGACATGCTCATGATTCTCGACGCCGACCTCTCGGTGGCCCCCGAGGACCTGCGGCAATTCTACGAGGCCATGGTGTCCGGGGCGGGGGAGTTCGTCATGGGCTCGCACCGGGTCTACACCATGGATCCGAAGGCCATGCGGTTCCTCAACCTCCTCGGCAATCGGTTCTTCGGCCTCCTCCTGAGCGTCCTCTTGGGCCAGCACATCAAGGACACGCTGTGCGGGACCAAGGTCATCTGGCGCAAGGACTATGCGCACCTCGCGGCGGGGCGGGCCCACTTCGGCGACTTCGATCCCTACGGGGACTTCGACCTGATCTTCGGCGCGGCCAAGCTCAACCTCCGCATCGTGGAAATCCCTGTGCGCTACCGCGAGCGCACCTACGGCGCGCCCAATATCCGCCGCTTCGCCGACGGGTGGCTGCTCCTCCGCATGTCCGCCCTGGCCGCGGGACGTCTTTTCTTCGTGGCATGAGCGACGCGGCGACGCTGGCGCGGCATCGCGCGGCGTGGCAGGCGCGCCCGGAGCTGCGCGCGGTGTATCGCGAATGGTTCGACCGGCTGCTCGAGGCCGTCGGCGCGCGGCGCCCGGTGATCGAGATCGGTTCGGGCCCAGGATTTTTCAAGGCCGCCGCCCCCGCCCTCGTCGCGACCGACGTGCTCGCCGGGCTCGCGGTGGACATTCGCTGCGACGCCGACGTTCTCCCCTTCCGCTCCGGGAGCCTGGGTGCCATCGTGATGGTGGACGCCCTCCATCACCTCCCGCGCCCGCTCGATTTCCTCACCGAGGCCGCGAGAGCGCTGACCCCGGGGGGCAGGATCGCCATGGTCGAACCGTGGATCACCCTTCCGTCATGGATCCTCTACCGCTTCTTCCACCACGAGGAATGCCGGCTCGGGGTGGATGTGACGCGCCCCTTCGCGTCGAAGGCCCAGAGCGCCCTCGAAGGCAATGCGGCGATTCCCTACCTCGCCCTCGCGCGCCTCCGCGATGCCGGCCTGCCCCTCCACCTCGTGAGGGCGGAGCCTTTCGTGGGGCTGCCGTATCTGGCGACCTTCGGCTTCAAGGTGGCGAGGCCGCTGCCCGTCGTCCTCCAGCGCGTGGCGCGGGCGGGGGAGCGGGCGGTCGCCCCGCTCACGCGGTGGCTGGCCACCCGCATCTTCGTCGTCCTGGAGAAGCCCGCGTAGGCAACCAGGCGGGGCCGCTGCTATCCTCTAGGCGATGAGCGAGCCTCCGTACCGCCTCGAAGACCTGGGCGATCGCCGCGTGCTCACGGTGGGCGGCCGCGACTACCCGACGAGGTACAGCGCGCGGCTCGTCCAGATGCTCGTCGAGCGCAAGGGCGCCGTGCGCGCGTCCCAGTACTTCGTCTACAAGGAGACGCGGGGGCGCCATTTCCTCGATCCGCTCTTCGCCTATCTCGGCCGCCGCGGCGCCCGCGATCTCTGCGTGCTCGAGGTCGGCTGCTCGTTCGGGCACATCACGGAATACCTCGCCGAGCAGCCCCTGGTGCGGGAGATCGCCACCTTCGACACGGACCCCGCCTTCGCGGCCATGGTGCGGGTCAAGGTCGAAGAGATGCGGCTGAGTCGCGTGCGCGACGTGCAGCTCCTGTCCAACGAGGAGACGCGCCGGCTGCCATATCCCGACGGGCGTTTCGACCTCGTGCTGGTCCTGGGAGTGGTCGAGCACCTGCCCGTGCGCGGCCGTCGCGAGATCGTGGACGAGTACTACCGCGTGCTCGCGCCGGGCGGCCACATCGCCATTCTCGACACGCCCAACCGTCTCTTCCCGCTCGAGACGCATTCCGTGGGTCTGCCCCTGATCCAGTGGCTGCCCGCGCCCCTGGCCTTCGCGTATGCTAAGCTCGCCCGCCCGGGGCGCATGCGGGGCGTCGACTACGCGGGCTTCGTCATGGACGGGACGGGTTGGCGAAACGCGTCGCTCTCGGAATGCCTGCCTTCTTCAGGCTGGCGGCATCTCGAGGACGTGACGGAGGAGGCGGGCTTCGGCTGGACCTTTTTCCGCGACACCGCGCGATCGCGCATCCGCCGGAGCGTCCTGCCCGCTTTCCGCCTCGTCTGTGGCGGGCTTCACCGCGTCGGACTGTCCCCATCGCTGGCCCTGCCGTACCTGAACCTTCTCCTCAGAAAGCGGAGAGCCGAGACCCTTCGGAGCGACGCGGCGCCACGGTGACCACCCCCGCCGTGTCGGTACTGATGGGCGTCTGGAACGGGGCGCCTCGCGTGGGGGAGGCGGTGGGCAGCGTGCTCGGGCAGACCATGGGCGATCTCGAGCTCATCGTCATCGATGACGGCTCCACCGACGCGACGCCGGCCATCCTGGAATCGTTCGGTGACCCGCGTCTCCGCGTCGAGCGGCGCGCGCGCGGCGGCCTCACCTCCGCCCTGAACCGGGCGCTCGGCCTCGCGCGGGCGCCCTTGATCGCGCGGCTCGACGCCGACGACGTCGCCTTGCCCGAGCGGCTGGCGCGGCAGTGCGCCTTTCTGGCCGCGCGACCCGACGTCGGCCTGCTCGGAACGGGCGCGCGCGAGGTCGACCCCTCCGGCCGGGAAATCGCCACGGTGAGTCCGCCCACCGACGACGCGGCCCTCCGCGGCGCCCTCATCCGGCGCAATCCGTTCGTGCATTCGTCCATGATGATGAGGCGCGCGGCGGTCGCGCTGGTGAACGGCTACGACGCCGACTTTCCCGTGGCCCAGGACTACGACCTCTGGATGCGCATGAGCCGTGTCACGCGCATGGCGAACCTCGCGGAGCCGCTCGTGGTGAGGCGGATCCTCCCCGGACGCGTGACGGCCACGCGTGACACGGAGCGACTCCGGGCGGAGGCGCGCGTGAGGTGGCGGGCGGTGCAGGCCGGCACCTATCCGGCCTGGTGCGTGCTCTTCGCCCTTCGTCCGCTCCTCGCGCAGACCATTCCCGCGAGCACGCGGCGGCTGCTCCGCCGGTTCAGGAGCGGGTGAGTGGCGGCCCCGCTCCGTATCCTCGAGCTCGTCGTCTCGACCGACCTCGGCGGCGGCCCCGCCCAGGTCAAGGAGCTCATCGGGCGGCTTCCGCGAGCGGAGTTCTCGGTGACGGTGGCCGGGCCCGCCGGGGGGCAGTATGGCCGCGCCTTCACGGAGAGCGGCGCCCGCTTCGTCGGCATCGGGGTTGACCAACTCGGCCGCCGGCCTTTCCTCGACGTGCTCAGCCTGATCAGGCAGGAAGGAATAGACATCGTCCACTCCCACGGCAAGGGCGCCGGGCTTTACGGACGGCTCGCCGCTCGGCGCGCGGGCATCCCGGCCGTGCACACCTTTCACGGTATCCACTACGCGGACTATCCCGTGGGCGGGGGGCGCGCCTACGTGATGCTCGAGCGCGGGCTCGCGCGGATCACCAAGGCGATCGTGCACGTGTCGGAGAGCCAGGCGCTCGAGGCGGCCGCCCTCGGCCTCGCATCTCCCGGGCGCAGCCACGTCATCGTCAACGGCGTCGATGCCGGACGCATTGCCGCGGCGGCCATGTCGCGGGCGGCCGCGCGCCAGGCCCTCCAACTCGAGCCGGACGCGCTGGTGCTCGGCACGGTGGCGCGCTTCGACCCGGTCAAGGCCCTCGATACCCTGCTGCGCGCCTTCGCCGTCGCCGCCGCCGATCGGCCCGCCGCGCGCCTGCTCATCGTGGGCGATGGTCCCGAGGGCCCGCGCCTTCGCGCGCTCGCCGCCACCCTCGGCATCGAGGCCCGCCTGAGGCTTCCCGGTGTCGTGGCCGACGCCTCCCGGCTCCTGCCCGCTCTCGATCTCTACGTCTCCGCGTCTCGAAAGGAAGGGTTGCCGTTGGCCCTCCTCGAGGCCATGGCTTGCGGGTTGCCCGTGGCCGCCACGCGGGTGCCGGGACACGTGGATGTGGTCGAGCAGGGTGTGACCGGGCTCCTCGTCGCGCCCGATGACCATGGGGACCTTGGCCGGGCCATGGGAGACCTGATGGCGGAGCCCGCTGGTCGCTCGATCATGGGGCAGGCGGGACGGCGCCGCGTCGAGCATCGCTTCTCGGCATCGCGCATGGCGGCGGAGACGGCCGACCTCTACCGCTCGGTGGCGGGCCGTTTTGCTGGCGGCCGGTGAGCCGTAGCGTATAATCTTCGCAACTATGCGAATGCGTGCATCTTCTCTTGGTGCGCTCTAAGATGCGAGTCCTGATCACCGGGATCACCGGGTTTGTGGGGAGCCACATGGCCGAATACGCCCTCGCCAAGGGCGCCCAGGTCTTCGGCTCCAACCGGTGGCGGAGCAAGACGGATAACATCGACCATCTCCGCGACAAAGTCACCTTTCTCGAGTCCGATCTTCGGGATCTGTCATCGGTGCGCTCGCTCCTCGAGATCTCCAACCCGGACTTCGTCGTGCACCTGGCGGCGCAGAGCTTCGTGGGCGTGTCCTGGCATGCCCCGGCGGAGACCCTGACCACCAACATCCTCTCGCAGGTGCATTTGCTGGAGGCGATCCGCGGCCTCAAGATGTCGCCGCGCTTCCTCGCCGTCGGCTCGAGCGAGGAGTATGGGCTGGTCCATCCGGACGAGCTGCCCATCACCGAGTCCAATGCGCTGCGCCCGCTCTCGCCGTACGCGGTGAGCAAGGTCACGCAGGACATGATGGCGTTCCAGTATTTCAGGAGCTACGGGCTGCCCATCGTCCGCACGCGCGCCTTCAACCACGAGGGGCCGCGGCGCGGCGATGTCTTTGTCACGTCGAACTTCGCCCGGCAGATCGCGGAGATCGAGGCGGGATTGCGGGAGCCGCTGATGTACGTCGGGGATCTCGCGCCGCGCCGCGACTATTCCGACGTGCGGGACATCGTCCGCGGCTACTGGCTCCTGCTGGAGAAGGGAGAGCCGGGCGAGGTCTACAACCTGTGCTCGGGCACGTCGTGGGCGATACAGCAGGTGCTCGATTTCCTGCTCGACCAGTCCAAGGTCAAGGGCATCACGGTCAAGACCGATCCCGCGCGCCTCCGTCCCTCCGACGTGATGATTCTCGA
>Ga0137407_10001362_pt1 | contig 15869 bp, 18 predicted proteins | sample CZOMad2_2_16fung_FD_108410 | JGI IMG/M metagenome (GOLD analysis project Ga0137407, IMG submission 108410) | Vadose zone soil fungal communities from Angelo Coast Range Reserve, California, USA - CZOMad2_2_16fungal (Illumina Assembly) | ecosystem: Environmental > Terrestrial > Soil > Vadose... | reverse complement strand
GATCGGCTTCGGGGTCGGGGAAGTGATCGGCAGTCTGGCGGAGCACAATCCTCACATCTACTACCTAGGACTCGAGGTGCATCGCCCGGGAGCGGGGCGGTTGCTGCTGCGCGCCGAGCAGGCGCGGGTACGCAACTTGCGCGTCATCTGTCACGATGCCGTCGAGGTATTGAGGGACAAGCTTCGGAATGAGTCCTTCGATGAGATCCTGGTGTTCTTCCCGGATCCGTGGCACAAGAAGCGCCATCACAAGCGGCGCTTGATCGACTCTGCGTTCGTTGCTTCGGCGGCGGCCAAGCTGCGCCCTGGGGGAGTGTTGCGGCTCGCCACGGACTGGCAAGCCTATGCCGAACAAATGCTGGCGGTGTGCAACGCGAGCTCCGGGCTGACCTCGTTGAGCCCCGATGGGACTTACGTGCCGAGACCGGAGTTCAGGCCGCCGACGCGCTTCGAGAGGCGCGGCGCTCGCTTGGGTCACGGTGTGTGGGATCTGGCGTATGCCAGGCGGCACACGCAACCGGTATAAGCGGATGGCCTGGGGGAGAGGAAGGGGCAACGCAACGTAGGAGCAGTTGCCTTGCCCCTTCCTCTCCCCCCAGGCCCTTCGCTCTGACCAGTTGGCATTCCTGTGCAGGAGGCGAGTTTCGAATCATCCCGACTGGCGTCGTACTGTACATCGGCTCGAGCGCTCGTCCGGAGGGGTAAGAAGCCCCAAGGCAACTGCTCTTAAATGTTGCCTTGGGGCTTCTTACCCTTCCGGGCGAGCGTTACCGCTGCTACAGAAAGCTGCCGCGAATTCCGTCGATGATGAATTGCACGGCGAGGGCGGCGAGAATCACGCCGGATAGGCGGCTCACCACATTGGCGCCGGTCACGCCCAGTGCCCGCATCAGGCGCGGCGTGGCCAGCATCAACACCCAACAGGTGGCGAGCACCAGCGCGACGACGCCCAAGAAACTCGCGAACAGCAGCGGCTTCGCACCCACCTCGCCGGCCGTGAGCAAAATGGTGGCGAGCGCTCCGGGTCCCGCGATGAAGGGGAACGCGAGCGGGAACACCGATATGTCCTCGCGCTTCTTGGCCTCTTCTTGTTCGGACGTCGTCGAGCGGGTGCCCGAGGGGCGCGCGAACACCATGTCGAGCGCAATCAAGAACAGCAGGGTTCCGCCCGCGATGCGGAACGCATTAAGGGAAATCCCCATGACGTCCAGGAACTTCGCGCCCACCAACGCGAACAGCACGCATATTCCGAGCGCGATCGCAGTCGCCTTGCCGGCCATTTTTTTCTTGAAGCGTGCGCTTGCGCCTTGTGTGAGGCCGGCGAACAAAGGGATGAGTGAAATCGGGTCGACCACGACGAAAAAGACCAGGAAGAATTTGACGAGCTGTTCGATCACTGGCGATGTTGCTGCGCGCAAAAATTACATATTGCGCGAATGACTCATTGGGAGTTGAATGGGGTTCGGGAGTTGATGGAATGAGCATAGCAGACGGAGGCAGTGATGAACGTAATCAGGCCGGTCGTTGGGCAATGGTATCGGGGCGGTACCAACGAGCTCTTTGAAGTGGTCGCGATCGACGACCAAGACCAAACCATTGAAATTCAGTACTTCGACGGTACCGTCACCGAAGTGGATTTCGACTCCTGGAACGAGCAGCTGCTGGACGAACTCATCGATTCCGCCGATGCCCCTGAGGACTGGTCGGGCGCCGTGGATGTGGAAGCCGAAGACTTGGATCGCGAGTTCGAGGACACCGCGCGCAGCCTTTGGTCCACTCCGTACGATCGATCGCTGCGCCGCTGACGCGGCCGTTATCCGGCGCTGACCGCTAGCGTTTCGCCGCCTCGCGCGCCGCGAGTTCGTTGAGGCGACGGCGGAAGATCACCAGCAGAATGAGACCCGGCGTGGCGGTCAGGCAGGTGACGATGAAGAAATTCGCCCACCCGATGACGGCCACAACCTGCCCTGCGACCGCCCCCATCAAGACCCGCGGCACGACCGCGAGCGCCGAGAGCAGCGCGTATTGAGTGGCGCTGAAATTCGGACTGCACTGAGATACCAGGAAGGCGACGAACGCGGCCTGGCCCATGCCGCCGATTCCGGTGTCCAGGCTGGTCGCAAGCACCAGCAGCCACAGTTTCTTGCCGGCGATCGCGAGCCACATATAGAGTAGATTGGTGAGCGCCTGTCCGATGCCGAAAATCAACATCGACCGGAACATCCCCCACCGGATGTAGAACGCGCCGCCGATCGCCACACCGATCATGGTCGACACGGTCATGTTGACCTTGCCGGCGACGCTCAATTCCGCCAGCGAAAATCCCACCCCTTTGATCATGAAGGCGCTGTACAAGCTGAGCGCAAAAGCGTCGCCCACCTTGTAGAGCAGCACCAGCAACAGAAATGCCCCCGCGCCTTTTCGGCTGAGCAGCTCTTGCAAGGGCAGCCATACGGCGTCGGCCAATGTCGGCGGCGGCCTGCCGGGCACTTCGGGCTCCGGCGCCCAAAGCGTCGCCAGAATCGTGGCCGCCATGATGCAGGCCACCAGCAAGAAGGCGAAGCGCCACCCGAGAGCAGAGCCCACCACGGGTTCGAGACCGGCGGCGATCAATACCAGCACCGCGCCCGCCAGCATCGCCGCCGTGCGGTAGCCGAAGGTAGTGGCTGCGGCGGCGAGCGCTCGCTCGACCGGCGGGATCACATCGACGCGGTACGCGTCGACCACGATATCCTGAGAAGCCGACAGGAACGCGACCAGCAGCGCGACCACGCCAAGCACATACGGCTCCTTGGCCGGCGAACAAAAGCCCATCACGCCGATGCAAATCGCCAGACACGCCTGGTACACCAAAATCCAGCCGCGGCGCCGGCCCAACAGCGGAGGCAGGTACCGGTCGAGCAACGGTGCCCACAAGAATTTCAAGATGTAGGGGAAGCCGACGAGTCCAAAAATGCCGATGGTCTTGATGTCGAGCCCGGCGGACGCGAGCCACGCCTGCAAGGTGAAGCCGGTCAGATTGAAAGGCAATCCGGACGCGAAGCTCAGCAGGAGGACAGCTGTCATGCGCTTGTCCCCCAGGGCTTGCAGAACGGTGGGCTTGGGCGTTGCCGTCAAACGCGAAAACTCGAATTTCTCTGAAACGATCGCAGAAATATGCCGATGTGAGTCGGCCGCAGTAGGCGCATCATTGGTCAGACAGGCTCCTGGACCCGGCCGCTATTGGACCGTCCCCGCCAAACATGTTCAACATGACGATGCGCATGGCGCGCGATAGTATCAGGGCCAATGACCTTGGCATATCAAACCGACTTCATCGATTTGTGCGTACGGCAGGGCGTGCTGCGCTTCGGCAGCTTCACGCTGAAGTCGGGCCGCGAAAGTCCGTATTTTTTCAATGCGGGTTTGTTCAGCACCGGCGCCGCCATCGGCGCGGTCGGGCGCGCCTACGCGGCCGCCATCATGGCCTCCGATGTCAAGTTCGATATGCTGTTCGGCCCGGCTTACAAGGGCATTCCCTTGGCCACCATCACAGCGGCGGCACTCGCGGAACAGGGGGGCCGCAATTTGCCCTATGCGTTCAATCGCAAGGAGGCCAAGGACCACGGCGAGGGGGGCAACATCGTCGGCGGCCCCTTGAGCGGCGGGGTCTTGATCGTCGATGACGTCATCACGGCGGGCACGGCGATCCGCGAATCCATCGATATCATTCGGGCGGCCGGCGCGCGGCCGGCCGGGGTACTGCTCGCCTTGGATCGCCAGGAACGCGGCCCGCAAAGCCGGTTGTCGGCGGTTCAGGAGGTCCGCGACCAGTTTGGAATTCCGGTCGTCGCGGTCGTCAATCTGGCCGATCTGATGGAGCATGTCTCGTTGCGGGGGCGCAAGGATGACCTGGTCCGCATGCAGGCCTACCGGGACCAATATGGGCTCACAGATTGAGGCGCAGGCCCTGGAAAACGCGGGGCGCTCCGCTCACAATGGCGGCCGCTTCTCTCGAGGATATGCGCTTGAAGAATGTCGCTTGGACCGCCCTCTGTGCCGTGATTTTACTGGCCTCGCCGGGTTTTGCGGCCGGAGCGGGCGCATCGAATGGCCGCATCCTCTATAAATGGGTGGACGAACAGGGGGTTACCCACTACGGTGACCACATCCCGCCGGAATACGCCGCGCAGGAGAAGCAAGTCATCAATTCCCAAGGCGTCGAGATCAAACGTCTCGAGGCCCAGAAAAGCCCTGAAGCCTTGGCCGCCGAAGAACAACAGCGGGCCGACGCCGAACAGAGCCGGAACCGGGATCGGAACTTGCTGAATACCTATGGGACGGTGCAGGAAATCGAGCGCCTGCGGGATCAGCGGGTGACGCTGCTCAGCGATCAGATCAAGGTCACCTCGCAATTCCTCGAGATATTGAACGGGAAACTGAAGAAATTGCGCGTCAGCAGCATGCACTTCAAACCGTACAGCAGCGACCCCCATGCCCTGGCCATGCCGGATCAGATCGCCGAAGATCTGGTGCGCGTGGGGAACGACATGCGCACGCAAGAACAGAACCTGCGTGAGAAGCGCAGCGAGGAAACGGCCATGAGCAAGCAATTCGACAGCGACATCGCGCGCTTCAAAGAACTGAAGGGCATCCATTGACGCTGAAGACTCGAGTTTTACTGGGCGTCACGGGCGGCATCGCCGCGTACAAAAGTCCGGATCTGGTGCGTCGGTTGATCGAGCGCGGCGCCGACGTGCAAGTGGTGATGACGGGCGCGGCGCAGCGATTCGTCTCTCCCATGAGCTTTCAAGCGGTGTCGGGCCGGCCGACTCGCAGCGATCTGTGGGACGACACGGCGGAAGCCGCCATGGGCCATATCGAGCTGGCGCGCTGGGCACAGGTGGTGCTGATCGCGCCGGCGAGCGCTGACTTCATTGCGCGGCTGGCCTGCGGGCGGGCCGACGATTTATTGGCTACCCTGTGCCTCGCCACCGAAGCGCCGATCATGCTCGCGCCGGCGATGAATCGAGTCATGTGGGCCAACAAGGCCACGCAGGCCAATGTGGAAACCCTGATATCGCGAGGCATACGCATCTTAGGCCCCGATTCCGGGAACCAGGCCTGCGGAGAAGTGGGCGCAGGCCGCATGTGGGAACCGGTGAAACTAGCGGAAAGTCTGCTGGAACCACCCGTCAATGCGGGCCTCTTGGCAGGGCTCAATATATTGATCACGGCGGGCCCGACCCGCGAACGTCTCGATCCGGTGCGTTATCTCACCAACCGCAGCTCGGGAAAAATGGGGTTCGCCGTCGCCGCCGCGGCGCGCGAGGCCGGTGCGCATGTCACCATCGTCACCGGACCCGTGCAATTGCCGACGCCGACCGGCGTCACGCGCATCAATGTGGAGAGCGCGCGCGACATGTACGCCGCGGTTCACCGCCAAGTGGCGGATGCCGACGTATTCATCGCGGCGGCGGCGGTGGCCGATTTTCAGCCGGTAACCGTCGCCAAGCAGAAGATCAAAAAGCAGGGCGTGGCGGTCAGACTCGACCTCGAGCCCGCGCCCGACATCATCAAGTCGGTCGCGGATATGGCGAAGCGTCCGTACGTGGTCGGGTTCGCGGCCGAGACCAACGACGTCGAGGAGAACGCGCGCGTCAAGCTCAAGCGCAAGAAGCTCGACATGATTGCCGCCAACCAAGTCGGCGAGGGGATTGCGTTCGATTGCGACGACAACGCGCTCACCGTCATTTGGCCCGGCGGCAAGGTCGAGGTCGCGCGCGGACCCAAAATTGAAGTTGCGCGCCAGCTCATTGCCTTGATCGCTCAACGCCTGCCGCCGCCCGACGGCAGCCCACGGCGCGGTCCGCGCAAACGCCGGATCGCCGCCCTCCCGCGCGATCGAGTGCGCGCCCGGCGCGCGCGGCGCTGACGGCATGCGGCGCACCGTCAAGCTGCGGATCCTGGATCCGCGCATCGGCCGAGAATTCCCACTGCCGCAGCATGCCACCGCGGGCTCCGCCGGCATGGACTTGCGCGCCTGCATCGGCGCACCGCTCAAGCTCGTGCCTGGCGCCGCCGAGCTGATACCGACCGGCATTTCGATTTACATCGCGGATCCGGATCTGGCTGCGGTGCTGCTGCCGCGCTCAGGCTTGGGCCATAAGAACGGCATCGTGCTCGGCAATCTGGTCGGCCTGATCGACTCGGACTATCAGGGACCGCTGATGGTGTCGGTGTGGAATCGCGGCGCCGCGCCCTTCACCATCAATCCCGGCGACCGTATCGCGCAGATGGTGTTCGTGCCGGTGGTGCAGGTGGGATTCGACGTGGTCGAGGATTTCTCGGCGACGCCGCGCGGAGCGGGCGGGTTTGGGAGCTCGGGGCATAGTTAAGGCGCGTTGCACGCCGCTTTTCGGCCTCGGTGCCGTCTCGGCTTTCGCTGACGGCGACGGCCGCCGGTTCATTGGCCGGCGCGGCGGCGAGTCGTAACTGGTCGCTCGCCGACGAAATGCAGCTAGAGAGTTCAATTCGCTCTCGTCATGCTGGCGTGCATGGCAATTCGGGATTGGCCCAGCGACGAACGACCGCGCGAGAAGCTGCTCGACAAGGGCGCCGCGGCGCTGTCCGACGCCGAGTTGCTGGCCATCTTGCTGCGCACGGGAACGCCGGGATACTCGGCGCTCGATCTCGCACGCAATTTGCTCAAGAGCTTCCGCTCCCTGCGCAAGCTGATCGCGGCCGATCGGCAGAGATTCTGCGCCGAGCGCGGACTCGGGCCGGCGCGGTTCGCGGAATTACAGGCAGCGGTCGAGATCGCCAGGAGGCAGCTGTCGGAGACCTTGCGCGCCGGCCCGTCGCTGGCCAGTCCACGGGCAACCCGGGACTTTCTCTCCTCGCAACTGCGCGATCTCGAACACGAAGTTTTTTGCTGCCTCTACCTCGATAAGCGCCATCGCCTGATTCAATTTCAGGAATTGTTTCGCGGCACGATCGACGGTGCGAGCGTGCATCCCAGAGAAATCGTGAAGCTGGCTCTGCAGCGCAACTCGGCCGCGATAATCATCGCGCACAATCATCCATCCGGTGTCCCCGAACCGAGCCAGGCGGATGAATTGATCACCCAGCGCGTCAAGGAGGCGCTGGCGCTGGTCGACATTCGGTTGCTGGATCACATCATCATCGGCGACGGCGCGAGTGTGTCGCTGGCCGAGCGCGGGCTTGTCTAACCAATTGAATTCGATAAATAAACTGTTTGTAGGTTGCCTGACCGAGGGCAGCCTGGTATAAAGCGCGGCTGTTCCTCGGGTTGCAAAGTCGAAGGGTTTACGCCATGTCGCGAGTCTGCCAAGTCACGGGCAAAGGCCCAAAAACGGGTAATACGGTTTCCCACGCGAACAATCGCAAGCGGCGCCGCTTCTTGCCGAATTTGCATACTCACCGATTCTGGTCGGAAACGGAACAGCGCTTCCTGAGCCTGCGGGTGTCGACTCGCGGCTTGCGCACCATCGAGAAACGCGGCGTGGACGTGGTGGTTGCGGATCTGCGCGCCAAGGGCGCCAAGGTTTAAGGAGCAGCTCATGCGCGACAAGATCAAACTGGTCTCTTCGGCGGGCACCGGGCATTACTACACGACCACGAAGAACAAGCGTCTGCACCCCGACAAGCTGGAAACCAAGAAATTCGATCCGGTGGTGCGCAAGCACGTCCCTTACAAAGAATCGAAGATCAAGTAACGTCGGCCGCCCGAGCCTCTCACGCCCGAGCTCCCTGAAGTAGAAACGACGAGACGCGGTATCGCGCCTGCCTTGCTGGAGCGGCGCGTACTCGACGTCGTCGTACGCGAGCGGCGCCTGCGCTGGCCCATTGCCGCCGATCTCGAAGCCGCCGTCCGCGGCCAGACCGTGCGCGCCATCGGCCGGCGCGCGAAATACATCTTGATCCGGTTCGATGCGGGCACCTTGATCCTGCATCTCGGCATGTCGGGCAGCCTGCGCCTGGTCAAAGCCGAGACGCCGCCCAGAACCCATGATCACTGGGACATTCGAATGGAGGGCGGGTGGATGCTGCGATTTCACGATCCACGGCGCTTCGGCAGCCTGCATTGGACTCGAGGCGATCCCGCGCTGCATCCGCTGCTCGTCAAGCTGGCGCCGGAACCCTCGAGCCGTGAATTCGACGGCGAATACCTCTACCGCGCAACGCGCAAGCGCAGCGTCGCCATCAAACACCTCATCATGAATTCTCAGCTCGTCGTGGGGGTGGGCAATATCTACGCAAGCGAGGCTTTGTTTCGCGCGCAGGTTTCGCCGCGCCGCGCGGCTCGCCGCCTCACCCGTCGAGAGGCCGGGGCGCTCGCGCAGGCCATCAAAGACGTGCTCGGCGAGGCGATCAAGATCGGCGGCACCACGCTGCGCGACTATGTCAATGCCGACGGGGCGCCGGGCTATTTCCGCCAGAAGCTATTCGTGTATGAACGCGGGGGAGAGGCTTGCCGCGTCTGCAGGTCCGCCGTCAAGCAGTTCGCCCAGGGTCAGCGCTCTACGTACTGGTGTTCTACTTGTCAACGCTGAGCAGTACGAAATTCCCCACGACCCCGGGGTCTAATACACCAGTCCCACACCCTCGCCGCGCGGATCGGACGCTGCATCCACCTTGCCCGTGGCGTAATCCCAGGTGATGACCTGCATATTGCCCCACTGCCGGCCCGACACCCTGAGCGTATGTCCCATGGTCTGCAGCTCCTTGATCTCCGCGTCGGTCAGCGCGCCCTGTTCATAGTCGACTTCATCGGGCAGGTATTGATGGTGGTAGTGCGGGTATTTGACGATGTCCGCCGCGTTCATGCCGTTCAGATAATTGAGCGTGCCCAGCAGCACCATGCTGATGATGTAGCTGCCCCCGGGCGAGCCCACGATCATCAGGCCTTTCGGAGTCTCGACGAAGGTGGGCGACATGCTGGACAGTGCGCGTTTGTTCGGCGCAATCGCGTTCGCCGTGGCGCCCACCAGCCCAAATTCATTGGGTCTGCCGGGCTTGGTGGAAAAGTCGTCCATGGTGTTATTGAGCAGCACCCCGGTCTTCGGCGGCATGTAGCCCGTGCCGAAAAACAGATTGACCGAGATCGTGGCCGCCACGCGATTCCCGTCGGCATCCAGAACGGAGAAATGAGTGGTCTGCATGCCCACCGGCTCCGATTCGATGCCCGGCAGCAGGTTGGAGGGCATCGCCTTGTCGGTGCGAATGCTGCTGCGCTGCCCCGCCGCATAGTCCTTGCTCGCGAGCTGGGCCAGCGGCATTTTGACGAAATCCGGATCACCCAGGTAAATCGCGCGGTCGCGATAAGCGCGGCGCATGGCTTCGATCACCAAGTGTTTGCGAGTGGCGGAATCGTATCTGCCGAGGTCGAAGCCGGAGAGGATATGGAGAGCGTCGATGACCGCAATGCCGCCCGACGAGGGCGGCGAGGCCGACACGATGCGCGCTCCATGATATTCACCGATCAACGGTTTGCGCTCGACGACCCGGTACGCCGCAAGATCCTGCAGCGTCCAGATGCCGCCGTCCGCCCGCACGCCGGCGACCAGATCCGCCGCGACCCGGCCCGCGTAGAAGCCCTGTGCGCCTTGATTCGCAATGGCTTCGAGGGTATTCGCCAAATCCGGCTGCTTGATGACGGCGCCCACCTCAGGAATACCGCCGTCGGCGGTCAGGAAGGCTTTCGCCGCATCCGGAGAACGCAGCAAGACCTTCTGCTTGTAGCGAAGGCCACCCTGCAGGCGCGCATACAGCGGGAAACCCCCGCGTGCGAGGCGAATGGCGGGTTGCAGGCTTTGCTTCAACGACAGCTTGCCGTATTTGCGCGCCAAGTACTCGAATGCCGCGGGCTCGCCCGGAATACCCGCGGCCAAGGCCCCGGCAATCGACGCGTCCTCGATCGGATTGCCGGCCTTATCCAGGTACATATCGCGCGACGCGGCTCCCGGTGCCTTCTCGCGCGCGTCGAGCATGGTCTCGTAGCCGTCGGCTTGCCGATGCAACAAATAGAAACCGCCGCCGCCCAAGCCCGAACTGCTGGGTTCGACCACCGCGAGTGCCGCCGATACCGCCACCGCCGCGTCGAAGGCATTGCCGCCCGCCGCGAGAATTTCCTGTCCCGCTTCGCTCGCCAATGGATAGGCACTGGCGATGGCCGCCTTGTGTGCAACCGCGATGTGCGCCGGCAGCGGACCCTTCGCCGGCAACGACGGTTTCGCGCGCTCTACGGCCGCGGAATCATCAGCGAGTGCCGCCGCCGGCGCGGCGATGAACGCGGCAATGAGTGCCACGACGGACAACAGGACGCTATGGATTCGCCGCGCTGCGCGCGGTCCGGATGAAGACTCGGTCAAAGCTTGCGATGCCGTTTCAGTTCGATCTCGACGATCGGATGCACGAACTCGGACACGTTTCCGCCCAACACCGCGATTTCGCGCACCAGAGTCGAGGAAATGAATGTGTATTGCTCCTGCGGCGTCATGAACACGGACTCGATTTCAGGAGTGAGGTGGCGGCTCATGTTGGCCAATTGAAATTCGAACTCGAAGTCCGACACGGCGCGCAGGCCGCGCACGATCACCGACAAGCCGTTCTGCCGAGCGAAGTCCACCGTCAGCCCCACATAACCCATCACCTCGACATTCTGCACATCGGCGAGCACGCGGCGCGCCATGTCGACGCGTTGTTCCAGGCTGAACATGGGCGCCTTGTTCGGATTCGCGGCAATCGCAACCACCAAGCGGTCGAAAATACTCGCCGCTCGCCGCACCAAGTCAGAATGACCATTGGTAATCGGATCGAAGGTCCCCGGGTAGACGGCTGTTTTTTTGTGCATTCGTTTAGGCCCGCGCATTGACGCGCGCCAAATGATACCCCACCTCGCCCGCCGACTTCGATTTGAGAAGCTCCCAATGGGCGGGCAGCGCCGGAACTCCGTCCCGCTTCTCGTTTTCCAGGTACACCAGCGCTCCCGGCTCGATCCACCGGCCCGTGTCCAGCAGGGGAACATATTCCGCCAGGGCGCCCTGCCCGAACGGCGGGTCCAAGAACACGATGTCGAACGGCCGCGGGGGCGAGCGCAGATATCGCGCGGCGCCCATTTCCACGACTTGGCCCTTGCCCGCCCCGCCCAAGCGGTTCAGTTGCTCCTGCAAGGCGCGCGAGGCGGCGACCGCCTGCTCGACGAACACCAGCTCCTTCGCTCCACGGGAAAGGGCCTCGAGCCCAAGCGCCCCTGAACCCGCAAACAGATCGAGGCAGCAAGCACCGGCCACCTCGTGCTGCAGCCAATTGAACAAGGTTTCGCGCACCCGGTCGGGAGTGGGTCTGAGGCCGGGAACATCGGGGAAACCGATGCGCCGGCCGCGCCAGCCCCCGCCGATGATGCGCACTGAATTGCGCCCGCCCGAGGCGTTCGATACCGTCTTGAGAGTAGTCACTCCCGGTATCATACCTCCCCAATGACGAATGAAGCCGATACCCCCAAGGTCCGCGGGTTTTTCAAGCGCCTGCGCGCCAAGCTGAACCAGGGTCCCGCCTGGCTCACTGCCGACCTCACCGAGCTGCTGCCCGGCCGCAAGATCGACGCCGAGATTCTGGACGATCTCGAGACGCGCCTCATCACCGCCGACGTGGGCGCGGAGGCCACGGGCCGAATTCTCGGCGACCTGCGCAAGCGGGTCGCGCGCAAAGAGCTCAACGATGTCGACGCGCTGCTCGAGGCCTTGCACGGTGCCATGCTGGAAATCCTGAAGCCCGTGGAAACACCGCTCACCATCGACCCGAACATCAAGCCCTATGTCATTCTGGTGGTGGGAATCAACGGCGCCGGCAAGACCACGACCATCGGCAAATTGGCGCGCCGGCTGCTGGCCGACGGACACAGCGTCATGCTGGCAGCCGGCGATACCTTTCGCGCGGCCGCGCGCGAACAATTAGAGGTCTGGGCCGAGCGCAACCAGGTGCCCATCGTCGCCCAGCAGGGCGGCGCGGAGCCCGCCGCCGTCATCTTCGACGGTTTTCAGGCCGCGCGTGCGCGCCGCATCGACGTCCTGATCGCCGACACGGCGGGGCGCCTGCACACCCAGACTCACCTGATGGATGAGCTCAAAAAGGTCAAGCGCGTGCTTCAGCGCCAGGATGCCGGCGCGCCGCATGAGGTGCTGTTGGTGCTCGACGGGACGATCGGCCAGAATGCCGTCGCACAGGCCGAAGAGTTCAACAAGGGGTTAGGGGTGACCGGCTTGGTCGTCACCAAGCTGGACGGCACGGCCAAGGGTGGCGTGGTCCTCGCCATCGCCCAAAAGCTGAAAATTCCCATCCGCTTCGTCGGCGTGGGCGAGGACACCCAGGATTTCGGCGTATTCAACGCATCGGACTTCGTGTCGGCCTTGTTGAAATCGGATCCCGACGGCGCTAGGAGCCTGCCTGACCAATGATCGCCGTCACGAGGCCGCCCCACATCGAGCAGATTTCTGCGATCGTTTCGCGCGCATAGTGGGTACTATGTGAGTGAAACGATCGCAGAAATATGCCGATGTGGGGCGGCCGCAGTAGGCGCATCATTGGTCAGACAGGCTCCTAGGGCATGATCCGTTTCGACCAAGTCCACAAGCGCTACGCCAACGGCCGCGAGGCCCTGGCCGGCATCTCGTTCAAGATCGATCACGGCGAGCTGGCCTTTTTGACGGGCCATTCCGGCGCCGGCAAGAGCAGTATCTTGAAACTGATCGCGCTCATCGAACGCCCCACCCGCGGCCAGGTGTTCATCAACGACCAAAATACCTCCGGGATAAGGCCGCGCGGCATCCCCCAGTTCCGCAAAGGCATAGGCGTGGTATTTCAGGATCACAAACTGCTGCACGACCGGCCCGTGGCGGACAACGTGGCGCTGCCGCTGATCATCGCCGGCGTACCGAGGCGTGAGATCGACAAGCGCGTGCGCGCGGCGCTGGATCAAGTCGGCCTGCTCGGCAAGGAGAGGAGCCGTCCCCTCGAGCTTTCGACCGGCGAACAGCAGCGCGTCGGCATTGCGCGCGCGGTGGTCGCGAAACCGGCGCTGCTCATTGCCGATGAGCCCACCGGCAATCTCGATCCCGACCTTGCCATCGAGATCATGAATTTGTTCAAACGCTTCAACGAAGTGGGAGTGACGGTGGTGATTGCCACCCACGATGTCCATCTCATCGACCACGTCGGCGCGCGGCGCATCGCCTTAAGGGACGGGCGCGTGACCGACGCCGGCCGAGCGGGCGCGGTGACCTCGCCGTGAATCGCGGCGCTGTCGCCGTCGCTGTCGCCGTCGCTGTCGCTGTCGCCGTCGCGGTCGTGGTCGCGGTCGCGGTCGCCGTCGCCGTCGCCGTCAAGCTTGATCGGGCGGCCCCGCGCGTTTCCGCGGAAACGTCGCAATGACCAATCAGCGGAAGACAGCGCGTTTCCGCAGGAAAGTGGGAGCATATTTCGCGCGGCATGCGCAGACCCTGGTGGGATCCCTGGGCCGCATGGTCAATCAGCCGTTCGCAACCCTGATGACCATGGGTGTGGTTGCCGTGGCCCTGGCCCTGCCGCTGTTCCTGAATCTGTTCCTGACCAACGTGCGCAGCGCCACCGGCAACTGGAACGACGCCTTCGATTTATCGGTCTACATGGACAAGAAGGCGAGCGCCGCGCGAACCGCATCGGTGGCAGCGCAGATACGCCGGCGCGGCGATGTCGCCGCGGTACGCATCATTACGGCGGACCAGGCACTCACGGAGTTTCGGAACGATTCGGGATTCGGCAAGGCGCTCGATGCGCTGAGCGACAACCCCCTGCCCGATACCCTCATCGTCACGCCCACGCCGCGGGCCGCCACCCCCCAGGGGACGGCTGCACTCAAGGGGGCGATCGCGGCCATTTCCGACGTTCAATCCGTACAACTCGACACCGAATGGGTGGAGCGGCTGCATGCCATGCTGGATATATTGCGGCGCGTGGTCCTGCTCACAGCCGTGCTGCTGGGGGCGGGGGTGGTGCTCATCGTGGGCAACACCATTCGCCTCGATATATTGAACCGGCGCGCGGAGATCGAGGTCATGAAGTTAGTGGGCGCTTCGGACGGTTTTGCCCGCCGGCCGTTTCTGTACAGCGGTATTTGGTATGGCCTGGGAGGCGGGTTGATGGCGTTGATCTTGGTCGCGCTTGCCGCTGCAGTGCTCGCTCGTCCCGTCGAGAGCCTCGCCAAATTGTATGGCAGCCAGTTTCGCCTGCAGGGGCTAGGGTTCACCACAGGGGTCCTGGTGCTGGGTCTGGCCGCATGCCTGGCCTGGCTCGGTTCCTGGCTTGCTGCGACGCGACATATCCGTGGCATAGAGCCCACTTAGCCCATAGTTTCAATAGGTTAACGACGATGTGAACTATCGGTAACATTAGCACTCAAACCCTAGGAGTGCTACCATTGCACCCGCGCTGATTGGGAGGTTTGAGCTGATGAGTACTGCTTTAGTCGCGAAACAAGCGAGCGGATTGGTGTTCGCCGGCCCCGTCGGAAGCCTGGACTCCTATATAGACCGTGTGTCTCAGATTCCGGTTCTTTCGAAGGAAGACGAGATCGCGCTGGCCGTTCGCTTTCGTTCCGAGGCCGATTTGGATGCGGCCCGGCAGCTGGTGCTCTCGCACCTGCGATTCGTGGTGCACATTGCACGCGGATATCTGGGCTATGGCCTGCCGATGGGCGATCTGGTGCAAGAAGGCAATGTGGGCCTCATGAAGGCGGTCAAGCGCTTCGACCCCACGGTGGGTGTGCGCCTGGTGTCGTTTGCGGTGCACTGGATCCGCGCCGAGATTCATGAATATGTGCTGCGCAACTGGCGCCTGGTCAAGGTCGCCACCACCAAATCGCAGCGCAAACTGTTCTTCAACTTGCGCAAGATGAAGAAGAATCTGGCCTGGCTCTCCGAGACCGAGACCGCCGCCGTGGCCCGTGACTTAGGGGTCGACGTGGCCGACGTTCGCGAAATGGAACAGCGCCTGTCGGCACGCGACATGTCCTTCGATCCGACCCCGGAGAGCGACGAGGAAGAGACCTACTCCCCGGCCATGTACTTGCCGGCAAGCAACGCCGACCCCGCCGTCGAGGTCGAGAACGAAGAGTGGGAAGAAGACTCGACCGAGCGCCTCAGCATGGCTCTCGAGAAACTCGATGAGCGCAGCCGCAGCATATTGAAGCGGCGCTGGATGACCGACGACAAGGCCACCCTGCACGAGCTGGCGGATGAATATGGAATATCCGCGGAGCGCGTGCGCCAGGTCGAGTCGAACGCCATTAATAAGCTCAAGGGGCTGATGGCCGCGGCGTGATGGGGCGACCGATGCGCGGCAGGCCCGTTCAGGGCTGCCTGACGCGAGCGGCGATGGCCCCCACGCCTGGCATGAACGCGGCCTATTTGAACCGCCTCCGGCATCGGCGTAACGTCGACACCCATGCGCACCGCCGCCGAATGGCTCGACGACTACGGCGACAGCCACCGCAACCGGACCAATAAGGCTCTGCATTGGATTTGCGTGCCGGTGATTGCCTGGTGCGTCCTCGGGTTTCTATGGTCGCTGCCGTTTCCCAGCGGCGTCCGGGCGCTGCACCCGCTGGCGAACTGGGGCAGCATCGCCGTGGCTCTGGCGCTCCTCTACTACGCGGCCCTGTCCATCCGCCTGGCGCTCGGGACTCTGCCTTTGCTGCTCGCCGGTCTGTGGTCTCTCGATCGGCTCGATCACTTGGACGGCGTTCCCTTGTGGAGCATCTGCCTGTTCTTGTTCGTGGTCGCATGGATTGGCCAGTTCATCGGCCACGCCATCGAAGGCAAGCGCCCCTCGTT
>Ga0137407_10001359_pt1 | contig 15879 bp, 23 predicted proteins | sample CZOMad2_2_16fung_FD_108410 | JGI IMG/M metagenome (GOLD analysis project Ga0137407, IMG submission 108410) | Vadose zone soil fungal communities from Angelo Coast Range Reserve, California, USA - CZOMad2_2_16fungal (Illumina Assembly) | ecosystem: Environmental > Terrestrial > Soil > Vadose... | reverse complement strand
CGAACGCAGGACCTGGCGTATGATGGAAGAGAGGCAGAGACAAAGGAACCTCTGCCCAAGAGATCGCGTTTGGATAAATGATGCACAACGGACCTGCTGTCGAGCAGGTCTTTTGTGTCTCTGAATGTTCCCGCCTCCGCAGTAGGTACCAGCGAAATCACCATCACGATCCACCACGGGCCGGTGAGGCACCAGATGCGCGCGCCGCGCGTCCGGATGCCCGCACGCGTGAGCCGGCTTGCCCCCGGTATGAGCCCACCTATACCAACGGGTCGTGTACCTGTAGCCTGCGGATAATTAATCTGGACCGGTCCCGAGCACCCATTTCGGGCCTATCAGCCGGTTCGAAACTCACAGCTCGGGGTGACGGCCCCTGATGCAACCGTTCTCATCTGCCCGCAGGCATACCGCGACCGTGCCGGCACACGATCCTTCCTCGTTCTCTCTCGCCCCTACTGCGCTTGGGGCTGCGGCCACGGTGGCACGCGGAAGAGCAACACCTCGCGCAGGCTCCACATCCGATCCGTCAGACCAGCCGCCATTGCCGGCGTGCAGGGCCGCCACTGCTTCGCCGAGCCCGTCCCATTGGTGGGCTCAGGTTGCGCTAAAGCCTGGCGTAAGCGGTTGTGGGGCAAGCAGAAATTATGATACACCTGGAACAAGGCCACCTGCTGGTGCAAGCCCGCTTCGTGCTTACATAGCGTGTTGACGCGACGGCCGATGGCGGCGACATGCTGACGGACGTCCAGATTGAGGCGCTCCACAAAGGCGGTGTTGATGTGCCAGCCCTGCTTGGCCAGGACCTGCCGAACCGCCTCAAGGGTACCGAACACGATGTGGTGTGTAACGCGCACAATACGCCTGCGCCGGTAAGATTTCACCACCTGGGCATAGAGGAGCCCGAGCAGCGGCATCCATCGTGGCTTAGGCACCGGGCCTGGTGTCCGTGTACGAAGCGGCTGAACCCACATGCCGTAGTGCGTCAGTACAGCAGTCATGTACCCTCTGAAGCCGTCAGTCAAGAACAGGGGGGCACAGTCGGGCGCTAACACCTGGGCCACGTGATGCACCACGCGTTGCGCCATGGCCATGGTGCGCTCGCCGACGTCAATCGTCAGCAGGAGTTTGGACACGGGGTCCATCGCGACCCACACCCAGTGCGGTGAGCGTGGCAGGCGCTTCATGGCTTTGGCCTCGCTGACCTCACCGTCTTTGACCGCACTGAGCAGGGCGAAAAGTTCGTCCATCTGGACCTGATCGACGTGCACGTCATGCAGAAAGTGGCGTGAAAACGCCTGAAGGTGCTCTGCGGCCTCCACGAGCCAGCCGAGCACGGTGTTCGGGTCAACTTCGAACACCCGGGCCACGGCACGAATACCCAGCCCTTCAGCCAAAGCTGCCACGGCCCAGACGAGCAGCGCTGGGGAGACGTGCTTGCCGTGGAAGAGCGTGCCAGAGGTCTCCTGGAAGTAGCTCTTACATCCCAGACAATAGAGTTGTCGCCAGCGTCGCCCACTGGGATGGCCGTTGGCGCGGACATTGCCGCAGCCGACCCAGCCGTGATACGCACAGTTGGCATGGGGGCAGAAGTGGCTTGAGGTATCGACCTGAGGGCGTCGGCCTCGTATGAAGATCAGGCGCGGTGGTGGCGCTGAGGGGGCCTGTCGACGGGGTTCGGTGCTCTGGTCACATGCCTCACAGTACGGCTTACGGGTGAGACCGGCAAAGGGTTTCGGGTCCCGAGGGCGTTTACGAGTCGTCTTGATCGGCTTGGCGGGATTGTGCCGTGCCGCTCCGTAGCCGCTGGGCCAGACCAAAACCAGCATGACAAAGAGCCATACGAGGAGAACCAGCACCAATGGATAGAAAACGAGGTCCGATGCCATGGCAAGCCCCTTCACTCGAGTGGTGAAATGGAGCGATCTTACCTCGTTTTTGCCTGCCGCAATTAGCCGCACGATTGAGGTACACGACCAATCGTCCACATCCGTGGAGGAGATCCGCGGACACATCATCCATGCCACATTTGATACCGATCAGTACGTGGTCTATGAAGGCTTGATTCCCGTGGCGCAGCGCCAGGCGATCAGCAAACTGGCCCGCCAAACGAATCACGTCGAACGGTTCAACAACGCGCTGCGACAGCGCATGTCCCGTCTGGTATGCGAGGCCTTAGCGTTTTCCAAGAAGCTCGCCACTGATACACGACGGCGAGACCCGCGACGAATGACGGGGTGTTGAACGCGAAGACGAGCGCCGGCCCGGCCGCCGCCACGAGGACGCCGCCCATGGCGGGCCCGATCGCAGGGCCGATGTTCACGGGCAGCGCGTTCAGCGCCACTGCGCGCGTCAGCTCGGACGGTGGCACCAGTTCCGCCGTGATCGCCTGCCAGGTCGACGTGTTCATCGCCACCCCAATGCCGAGCGCGAACGTCAAGGCGAGCAACGTCGTAGCCGTCATGAGGTCCGCGAATGCCAGCACCGCCAGCAGCACGGCCGCGGCCAGCATCCAGGTCTGGGTGACGAGCAGTAGTGGGCGGCGATCGACGATATCGGCGACCGTGCTGGCGGGCAGCCCCACGACGAAGACGGGAAGGCTCGTCGCGCTCTGCACGAGAGCAACCATCAACGGAGAGGGGGAAAGCGAGGTCATCGCCCGCGCCGCGCCAACGTTCTGCATCCAGGTCCCGATGTTGGAGGCCAGCGAAGCGATCCACAGCGCGCGGAATACCGGATGCGACAGCGGAGCCCATGGGGACTCGGCCGTGGGGCGCTCACCACCCATACTTCAGCTCGACGCTGAGGTACGTGGAGTCATGGCCCCCGGCGCGGCGGAGCGCATCGCCGATCTGGAAGCGGACGGCCTCGACGGCGGCGATGAGGCTCGGCATGACTTCCCAGTCGGCTCGGAACTGGGTGTACACCCCAGACCACCGCCCGGCCGTCCCGGCCGTGCCCGGGACGGGAGTGTTCGGCTGGACGTAGACCGCGTCCGCCGTCGTTTCGCGCCACTGCAGGCCAGCGGCAGCCATCAGCGCGAGGTTCGTGAGTGGCTTGACGGTGAGCGAGGGCTTCAGATGCATCAGGTTCACGTAGCCCGTGTATCCCGCGAGCGTGAAGTAGTAGCCGTTCGGGAACAGCGGATTGAAGGTGCCGAGCGTCTCGTCTCCGGCCTTGTGATCGCCGGACGCCGCATCGATCTGAAGACCCAGACGCGGCGTCCAGCCGAGGTCGGCCATGGTGTACCCGCTGCGGCTGCCGACGGCCCAGGCGCGGATGCTTTTGCCGCCGATGTCTCCGAACTGCCCCATCGCTTCGAGGTCCCAGTCGAAGCCGCCTTGGGCGCCGGCGTATCGCATATCCAAGTTGTGGCGCCGCTCGTCGCCGCGGGCATCGAGAAAGCGAGCACTGTCGCGAATGAAGCGCGAGTAGTAGGCCGACAGCTCGCCGGGGCCGACGTCCTGGCGCTCGGCCCTCACGCCTCCGTACTGCAAGTGCCCGCTCGAGAAGTCATCGAAGGGATGCTCGTGGCGATATTGAACCGGCTGACTCCAGAACCCGATGACGCGCCACTGGCGTTGCTCCCAGTCCAGCCAGGCGGCGTCATAGGCCTGCCGGACGTTCGGACCGTCGCGAACCGAGACGAAGCGCTGCAGATCGAACGCCATCTCCTGCCGCCCCACGCGGGTCTTCAACGTGCCCCCCCAGAACGAATCGACGTACGCGATGAACGCCAGGCGCAGATCCAGCGGGTTCTCGTCGACCGGCGTGATGACGGCTTTCCCCGGCGCGCGGACGTCCTCGAACTGGACGAAGATCTGCCAGTGCGCGTTCGGCCGCACGTCGACGTGCCATTGCAGACGGTCCAGCAGGTAGCTGTCGGACTTGTTACCCGCGCTACCGAACGACGGCGCGTCGTTCAGCTCGAAGCGCTCGCGCACCGTGAGGCCGAGCGACACGTAGCTCTTCGGGTCGTCGAACGGGAGCGGGATGTACTTCAAGCGGTCGAGCGGTTCCGTGCGAAGGCGCGGGTCCGCCAGCGCCGACCAGTCTTCCTGCCAGCGGTAGGAGAAATTGATCTTGGGTCGAACGGCCTCGTCCTCCTGAGCCGCCGTGATCGCGGTCGCCGCTGCGATGAGCACGCCGACGGCGGCCAGGACACCCGCGCGGGGACGCCTCATCACTGGTGAACCGTCGCATGAACCTCGGCGATATAGCCACCTGGGAACTGCACGAAGGCCGACCGCCGGTCGTCGGCCGAGTAGGGCTCGACCAGCACGCGCGCGCCGGCGAGCTTCGCTTGGGCCAGGGTCGTATCGAGGTCGAGCGTCTCGTAGCCCGTCAGCTCCCGCCCGTACGGGTACGGAAGGTGGCCATCGGTCACGAGGACGGCGACGTTGCCAAACGTCGACGCGATGCGGACGCGCCGGTAGGTCTCGCTCGGCCGGCCGATCTCGACGCCGGGCGCCTGCGCGTCGTCGCCCACCACGGTGCCGCCGGAGAAGAGGACGAAGCTGCGGATAAAGGCGTCGGCGCGGTCGGGTGACACGTACACGCGGTTCTCGGGAATGGTTTGGAGCGTGGCGTAGTTCGGCGCCGTGGTGTGCCAGTAGAGCTGCATGTTGACGCCGCCGGGCCACTGCACGATGGCATCGCGGCCGATCGGATCGTTGAACGGCGCGACGATCACGTCGGCGCCGCTCGCCCGGGCCGCCCGGACCGCGGCATCGAAATCGGTCACGAGGTAGCCGGTTCGCTCGGCCCCGAACGGATAGGGAACCGGCGTTTTGAAGCCGAATACCGACAGCGTGCCCACCGGCGTGAAGACCAGCTGGGACATGGTGCTGCTCGGCGTCGGCGTCACCGTGAACACCCCTTGCTTGGACGTGCTGCCGCCGAACGTCGCCACGAAGCTCGTCACGAACCGATCGAAGTCTTCCGGGGCGACGTAGACGTGGGTCGTGTCGTATTGCGGTCCGACGGCCAAAGCCGGCGAACCGGCGGCCGGGTTCGTCTGCGCGCCAGCGTTTGCCACGCCCGCGAGGAGCATCACGGCCAGAGTGAAACGGTTGATCATGCGCATGGGTCTCCTCCTCATACGGCCCAGCAGGCGCAGCCGAGCGTGCCCCAGAATGATGTGAAGTCGTGGACTTCACCCGCGCGGGCGGGTCCGCTCGCTGAACCCGTTTGTCGGCGTTGTCAAATTAATCGCCCATGCAGGCGTGGCCTGCACCCTCGCGGCATGCAAGCAGCCTGACGGCTATTTGCGTGGGAACCCCTCCTGAGGGAATCACAGGGCATAACGCTCGGAAAATCGCACTGCGCTCGTTTCTATGCGGCTAGTGTCGTATTCGTGATCTCCCCCCAGATCCTGAATTGGTGCGCCATTTCCTGACGGTACTTGGACCAGCGGGCGCATTCGAACAGTTATGCGCTGCAGCACATATCTGTTCATATGTGCTGTCTAAGAATATGCGGAGTATGCTGCCTAGAGACGGCAGTAATTCTTTCAAAGTAAACAGGTTGTAGCGCTCGATCTAGCTGAATTACTCAGCATATTACTGCCGTCCTTCCGCATCTTACATCGAAGGAGGGCAGCATGCTCACGACCTATTACACACGGGAGCGGACGCGGACGATGTATGCCGCTGCTCCTGCCGGGCCGTATCTCGATGAGTTTAGTCAGTGGCTTGAGCAGCGCGGTTTCACCACGCGAACGATACGTCGGTGTCTTTTTGGGGCAACACAGTTTACCCTGTGGGCTGCGGCCGCTGGCATCGCGGTACAACGCTTGGATGCCACACACCTCGAGGAGTTTCGCTGTGATCTCGCACAGCATGGCCAACGGCCATATGCCTCGGGTAATCCCACCCCTCGCTGCATGGGCGCGCATCACTTCTTCGCCTTCCTCAGCGCTCAGGGCATTGTCTCGGCGTTCGCTGTCGCAGCTCCGAGTTCCCCACCCCCTACCCTACTGACCGCGTTTGAGCACTGGATGGATGTCCATCGCGGTGTCACGGCACAGACCCTCCGCGATTATCGACCCATTCTCCTCGATTGGCTCACGACGCTCGATGAGCGACCGGAACAGCTTGAGGCCAAGAGCTTACGCGCCTTCATCCTGGCCCGTGCCCATCGACATGGCAAAGGCAAAGCCAAGAATGTGGTGACGGCCACGCGCATGTTCGTGCGGTTTCTGATCGCCAACGGCCGCTGTGCGCCCGGCTTGGATGAGGCCATTCCGACGATCGCCATGTGGCACGTGTCAACGTTGCCACAGTACCTCCCTGCCGATGACGTCGAACGGATCATCACCGCGTGTGATCCCTCAACCCCGTTAGGATCTCGCGATCAGGCCATCATCTTGCTGATGGCCCGTTTAGGACTTCGGGGCGGTGATGTCGTCGGACTGCGCTGCCCCGATCTCAACTGGCAGGATGCGACGCTCGTCGTGTCCGGTAAAAGCCGCCGTGAGACCCGTCTCCCTCTCCCCCAGGACGTTGGCGATGCGCTTTTACACTATCTGGAATACGCTCGTCCACCCATCGATATCGACCGCGTGTTCATCACCGTGATGGCGCCGTGGGGGCCCATCTCACGGTCGGTGATTCGGCAGACCGCCGCGCGAGCCATCCAACGTGCAGGCATCAGTGCGCCCACCTCGGGCTCACGGGTGTTTCGCCACTCAGCCGCGACGACGATGCTCCGGCAGGGCGCCTCCCTGCAGACGATTGGCGATATCTTGCGTCACACGTCGATTGAGACGAGCGCGCACTATGCCAAGGTCGATATCGATCTCCTGCAACAAGTCGCGAGGCCATGGCCGGAGGTGGCGTTATGTTGATGCAGGCGGTTGAGACGTACCTGGCGGTTCGCCGAGCGGCGGACTTTAAGCTCGAGGCAGTGGAGCGCTACTTGCGCAGCTTTGCGCAGTTTGCCACCGCACAAGGCGACACCCACGTTGTCACCCACACCGCGATCGCGTGGGCCGAGCAAGGCGCCTCGGAACCCCAACGCCATCACCGTCTGAGCGTGGTCGTCCGGTTCGCCCGCTTTAGCCACGCGGAAGACCCGCGCCATGAGGTGCCACCGGGACGGCTGTTTGATGGCCAACGGCGGCGACGGGCTCCGTACCTCTTTCGCGAGGAGGACCTCCAGGCCTTCCTCGCGCAGGCCGCCCGTCTCGGGCCACCGGACTCGTTGCGCCCCCATACCTACAGCACCCTCCTGGGCTTGTTGGCCGTGACGGGACTGCGGATCTCCGAGGCGCTCGCGCTCCGGTTCAAGGACGTCACCCCGGATGGCCTGGTGATTCGCGAAACGAAGTTCCGGAAGAGCCGTCTGGTGCCCTTGCATGCGACGGCGACCTCGGCGTTGCAGGGATACTTGGCCAAACGGTGCGCACTTGCGCTGGACGATGATCACGTGTTCGTGTCCGGCAGGCGGCGCCCGCTGAGCTATTTCACGGTCGTCGATACTTTCCATCAGCTCCTGACGGCCGCGGGCATTCCCACGGACCCGGAGCGACCGCGACCACGGCTCATGGACCTACGTCATACGTTTGCTTCTCGTGCCCTGGAAACGTGTCCCGATGGTCGGGACAGCATTGGCCGTCACATGCTCGCCTTGACGACGTATATGGGGCATGCGCGCGTCAAAAGTACGTACTGGTATGTATCGAGCACCCCGCAACTGCTGGGCAGCATCGCTCAGGCGTGTGAGGCCTTTTTGAAGGAGGACAATGCATGACACCGATTGCCCCCCACATGAGTGCCTTTCTCCGTGAATGTCTGCCGCTGCAACGCGGGGCGAGCGAGCATACCTGTGATAGCTATGCCTATGCATTCCAGCTCCTGTTGCAGTTCGCCAGTGCGCGATTGCAGCTGACGCCGTCTGCGCTGTCGCTGGAGCAGCTCGATGCGCCACTGATCATGGAGTTCCTCCACTATTTGGAGACCGAGCGCCACAACAGCCCCCGCACGCGCAATGCCCGACTGGTGGCGATCAAGTCCTTTATGCACTTTCTCGTGTATCGCGTGCCGGCTCTGCTGGAACACAGTCGGCGTATTCTCGCCATCCCGGCCAAGAAAACCGAGACCCGGCTGGTGCATTATCTCACGGTCGAGGAGATGCAAAGCCTCCTGAATGTGCCGGATCTGCAACGGCGCGACGGCATCCGTGACCGGGCGATGCTCCATCTGTGTTTTGCCGCGGGGCTGCGGGTTTCGGAGCTGGTCAGCCTCCCGCTCAAGGCCCTGGACTTCTACCCGACGCCCAGCGTCCGTGTTCTCGGCAAGGGGCGCAAAGAGCGAACCTTGCCGTTATGGAAGGAGACCGCCGCAGATATGCGGGACTGGCTCGCGGTGCGGGGCACAACCCCCGCACGAGAGCTCTTCGTCAATGCCCATGGCCTCCCAATGACACGCTCGGGGTTCGAATATATCCTCCAAAAGCATGTGAAGACGGCCGCGCAAGTGTGTGCGTCGTTGCACAAGCAACGCGTCTCCCCTCATGTCTTGCGGCACACCAGTGCCATGTTGGTGCTGCAAGCCACGGGGGATATCCGGAAGGTGGCGCTGTGGTTGGGGCATGATGATATTCAAACGACCGAAGTCTATCTGCGGGCTGATCCAACGGAGAAGCTTGAAGCGATTGCAGCAGTGCTACCGCCAACCCTGAAACGTGGGGAGTTTCGCGTGCCCGACAAGCTGATCGCCTTGCTCCACCGTGACTAAATATGCGGAGTATTTGGAGCCGAAGGAACCGCTTTCTTCGGCTCTGCGTAGAGACACTTAACATATTCCTGAACTCCGCATATGAACAGAAATATGCGGTTTCGATTTAAAGCCGTGTTTTTTCAACAAGATACAGTAATAAAAATAAGACACCACACATCGAAACCTTCGGTGTTCAGGGGGCGCATAACCCATTGATTTTTCGTGACTCGCCTTGTTCTATGTACTCAAACCGTAGCTTTTTGCACGGATGCGCCCGCTGGTCCTAGTTGAGCAGGTCATGGAGATATGGGTCGAGAGGGACTGTGCCCTGTTTCCATGCTGACCAGGCATGTTGCTGTTGATCGTACTCCCGAAATGGAGCACCTAAGATTGCACGGCCACGCCATTCAATCCCATAGAGCGCATCCACTTTAGTAAGTTTGTCAGGCATGAGCGTGACTGCAAGGCTATGGATGTTCATGAACCTCGGCGTGCCTTTCGCAGCAATGGCGAACGTGATATCGGCATACCAACTATCACCGCATTTGGTCAAGTACCGGTTGTAAAAGGTCGCGATTTCCTTCTCGGCTTCTGAATCTGGAGCGCGAGCGCCCAGTATGGAAGAAGTGACCACCATCACGACGATACCCGTGATGATACCACTCGTCACCGTGTTCATGCATTTGTCTCCTTGTATCTTCTAAAAGGTTCTAGGCCGCCGTTTTCGCCCACGGTCGGCGCCGAAGAGAGTCGTACCCGAAAGGTTCGCCTGGTCGAGGTATGCCCCGACGAGTATGGCATTGCGGAGGATCACCCGGGAGAGTTCCGTCCTGTGGAGGTTCACCCCAGAGAGGTCTGCCTCCGAGAGGTTCGCCCGGTGGAGCGTCGCCCAGGAAAGGTCTGCTCCGGAGAGGCCTGTATTGTGGAAGGTCGCCTCAGACAGGATTGACCCAGCGAGGTTCACGCGGTGGAGAATCTCTCCGGTGAGGTCCGCCCCGAAGAGATCCGGCTGTATGGCCGGCTTTCGATCTCGCCACGCATTCCACACCTCCACCCCTTGCTTTAGCCGTGCGAGATGATCCTCGTTTGCCATCGCTTACACCTCCTTCACCCGCTGCCTCGCGAAGCACTCACAGGACTTTCTCTGGCCCCAGGCATCGAGGTCAATCTGCCACATTCGGTGGTATGTCAGATACCGTCGTCTTCTTACTCGACAACCTCGAAGGCCTCGACGACCACCGTGTCGATGCACTCAGTCTCCATGCGCTGCAGGTACGGCCCCACCTGGTCGGGATGGTGCTGGCCCAGGTGGTAGAGCAGCATGGCGCCATCGGGGCGCTTGGCCACCGGCAGCCAGGCGGGCAGCAGGGCGCCGCAGAAGCGGCAGCGGTAGCGTTTGCGTGAGGAGGGCGCCATAGCAACTCCTTTACGGTTCCATGGCTTGGTCGCAGGTGCCAGTGGTGAAGCGGGTCTCACGGAAAGGGCCTCCTTCGACAATGCTCACCAGCGAGGCCTTCATTTCCTTGCGATCTTGTAGCCGTGCAACCAACCGTTCCTCACTACTCACGGCGCAGGTCTGGTCATAGGAGAACTGGGTGGCAATCAGCACAGAGGTGGCGATGGTGCGGACCACTCGCTGGACCCCTGGGTGTGTGGCTGCCCCGAGATATAGCGCCGAACATATCACCACGATACTGAAGGCCCCGAACGCACGAAACCCCCAGCGCCGATGAGAAACGCCGCCTATCGTGCCTCCCCCCACCCCTGCAATCCATCCCACGACCACATAGACGACGAACATCAGCTCACCGACGGCCGCAATGAACACCGGCCACACGGTGAGCGCGCTAAGCACCGTTAAGGCCGTCAGCGCCGTCGGGAAGTTCCCAGGATCGACGCCGGTTATGAGGTTAATGTAGAAGCGAGCTTGCACATACGCGAACGCCACGACAAGGGCTTGCGAAACGCGGATAACATAGCGCTTGACCACAGGGCCGACCGGCTGCTCGGGAAACCAGAAGCGCCACACCAGCGGACCCTCGTAGTAGATATACGCGAGCGCGCCTGTGCCAAACATCACGCCTATAAGAATCAGGATAAGCGTATGTGGGGTCAAGGCGTGTCCTCTGGCGGTTTCTGCCAGGTAGCCGCCCAGGGGCCGCACAGCCGCTGTAAAAATTGACTCGGCGAAATCCCCTCCACGGCGGCGGCCTGCTCTATCCGCTGTCGAATCCACCGCGGCATATAGATGTTCCAGCGTTCGGATTTCCGCTCGTCAGGCGACAACCGAGGCGGTTCAACCCCTGGCAGTGCATAATTCTGCACAGGTGCATACTCCTGCACTAGTGCAGACCTCTGCACCCCCCCATGCTTTAAGGTCTCTTCGATGGCCGAAAGGCGCTCGACCAGGGCGTTGAGGACACCAGAAAGGTCTGGCGATGGTGGCGCATGGTCGGGAGACGTATGCACCGGTCTATGCACGGTACTCAAGGACGGTGCAGACCTCTGCACCGGATTATGCACTGAGGTATACACCGGTCCCGTCTCAGTCGTGTCGGACAGGGCGAGTGGCTGCCGCGCCAGCGCCTTCTGCCGGGGATACGCCCCCCCTTTGGGCCGGGGCTGGATCAGCCCGCGCTGTTGCAGGCGATGCGCGCGACTCTGGACCGTCCCTTTGGGGATGCCCAGGCGCTGGGCGATCACGGCGATCTCCAGCCCCTCGGTCCACAGGGCGATGAATTCTTGCTCGGCGGGGGTCATGGCGTGGGCGGCTCCTGTGATGTCAGGGCGTTGGATGTGCCGCGAGGAAAGCCTGGACCATCTGCTCCAGGAGGCTCAGATAGCGCGCGCACTTCTCCGTCACCTCTGCATCTCCAAGGATGAGGATGGCGATCTCCACTGGAATGCGGGGGATTTCCATCCCATAAGGCCCGGACCACTGAGGCCCGTAGTAGTAGCCCCCATGCCGTCCGGATTGCATCGCCGGCGCACGCTGCAGATACTCCGGATATGAAATCTCTCGCAGCGTCGTGCCAATGATCGCTCCCTGGTGATGCAATTCGGCCACGCGCTGATTTCGCATGAACGTGTGAAGCGCTTGACGGGGAGGGGGCTTGCCCCACCAGCTGTCAACCCAGCTCTTCGCGTATTTTTTCCCACGTGTGATGGCGATGTCGTCCTTCAAGACATCCTCCACGCTGTAGGCTGCCGAGAGAAAGTCGCTCAAGCGACGCTCGACCTCCTCGCGCTCAAGAGGGATGGCACGGGCGCTTGCCTGCAGGAGTTGGAACGTCTCGCGTGCGTGTCGCAATTTTCTCTGCGTGGCGGGAATGGCGCTCATGCTTCACTCTCCTCGTTTTTGGGCACCCACACCAGGCGCCGCTGTCGGGACTCGTCGTCTGGGATCATCGGCAGCGTACCTCCACCTGGTGGGTGCGTGGGTTCATCTGCCCCGTGCAGGTCTGCCGGGGGCTCTCGGTGATCGTGGTCTGCCACCGCTGGAGCGTCGGGCTCCAGGTCGACACCGATCGCGTGCCGTCGGCGCACAGGGTCTTCCAGCGGCCGAGGGTCTTCTCCTCGTACGCGGTGCAGCGCACCGGACCGGCCAGGGTGGGGCTCGCCAGGAACACCAGTGCCCATGGCTGACGCCTCATCGACCTCGGGGCCATGTGTGTGACGCCTACCTCCTGAGAACCTCAGTCCCCCCTGGACCGGACGCGCTCTATCTCCGCCTGCCACTGATCCAGCGTCTTCACTGGCGGCCGGCCAGTCCCGCAACCGACACAACACACGCTCAGGAGGAAAGAGAGGATCAGGCACAGCCGCAGCGCTTTCACGGTCATCTCCACAGAAGCCAGATGGCGACCACCATCGCGATCACGGCCACCATACAGAGCCACTGCCAGAGCGGCGGCGGCAGCGGGGGGCGCGTGAGGCTCGGGTCAGGTGTGAGGCGGGTCATGAGGCGCCCTTCCTTATTCACAACTTGCCATCAGCGCGGCGACCCGGTTTCTCGCCGTGTTCGTCAGGTCCACAGCCTCGGCCTTGCCGCCGGGGGTCCGGGCGATCGTCACCAGCCCCTTCGCCTCCAGGCCCTTGAGCGAGGTGGAGACGTTGCCCTCGAAGCCGAGCGCCACCAGCGCCCGCACCAGGTCCTCGTGGCTAGCGGCCATGGTGCCACGGGTGCGCTGCTCCTCGGCCACCAGCCAGGCCAGGATGCGGCGTTGGAGCCGGGAGAGGCGCGGTGCGGCCGCGGCCACCTCCGCCCGGCGATCGCCAAAACTGGCGTAGTCATTCACCTCGCCCCGAATCTCCAGGCGCTCAATCTCCGCCTGGTCTTCCGGGGTCTCCGGGATCAGGACGGCAACCCAGCCCCCGCTGACCGTTTGCTCATAGCGACGTTTCATGCGGCCCCCTTCTGGATCGCGACGACGTAACGGGGTCCACCTTGCAGGCAGGACAAGTGTTCAGGGGTGGTCATGGCTGCTCCTGCGGCGGGGTCGACGGGCGGCCCTGCGGGGTCTTGCGTGGGCGACCTCGGGGTCGCGGCGGGGTCGTGCCTGGGCGCTTGACGGCTGGCACGGGGTCGATCTGCAGCAAGGCCTCGGCGGGGAGGCCCAGCCGCTCATGCAACAGCTTCGCGGTGGCCTTGCCCACCCCGACATAGCCATGCCAGAGGTTCCAGCTTTGCTGGCGTGACAGGCCGGTACGGTGCATCAGCTCTTTGATTTTGGTGATGCCGTGTTGACGCAATAACGTTTGTAGGGTCATGCCCTGGAATCTAGCGCGCATCTCATCCTCCCGTCAATTCTATACTGTACCTATCGTCTAATATACACTTTACTTTTTGAGAAGTAAAGCGTATAATATGTCGTGTACATCAGAACGGCGCACGAGGGGTGGTCGGCAGCGGCAAACCTCGCCATGAGCGGCGTGCGAAACCGGTAGGCATCACCCGCGCCACAGGAGAAGAGGAGGTTGCGATGGACGCATGGAGACGCGGCAGCGCCGCGCGTGCGGCAGGTGGCCGGCCCGGTGTTGGTAGCACCGGGGTCCGGCCGAGGCAATGCAGGTTCGGTCTCGGTAGACCATGTGAACCCGGCCCTTAATATAGGCCCAAGGAGTCTCGTATGTCAACCCGTCACCTCCCTTATCCCCCTGATTTTGATATCGATCATACCGCCGCCCACCACGAGGAACGCCGCCGGCGGGCCTTGCAATCCCTTGACGTGGGCGACGTGCTGGCCCAGCTCGATGACGTGATCGCCAGCGAACCCGATCCCACGAAGCACCCGTGCTTTCCCCTGGTCAATTGGTTGCTGGATCGCCAGCTCGCCGTCCACGGCGGCGAATTCTGGGACGCCTGGAAACAGCGCTGCCTGGCGGCCATCGACCGGCTCGTCGAGGCCCGCCTGCAGGGGGAGGACTAGCCATGTTCGACCCCCAGCCCCATCTCATCAAACTGCCACGCAAAGTGAAGGACAAAGCCACCGGCACCTGGGCCACCGTCTATGACGACTATCTGGAGGTGAAGTGGCGGCTCTGCTGGTTCCGCGACCGCTACCCCCATGGCGTCATCACTACCGAAGAAATCTGCGTCGATCTCGACCGTGGGTATGCCCGCTACAAAGCCACCGTGGCGGATGGCCAGGGCGGCACGGCCACCGGCTACGGCACGGAGACCGCCGCCGACTTCGCGGACTACTGCGAGCGGGCCGAAACCCGCGCCCTGGGTCGCGCCCTGGCGGCGCTCGGCATCGGCACGCAGTTCGTCGGCCAGGACCTCACCGAGGGCGACCATGTGGCCGATGCCCCGGTGCGTACAACAACGGCCCAGCCTTCAGATGGTCGCTCCACCGGCGAGCCCGTAGTAGACGATACTACACCTGTTGTATCGACCAACGGCCACACGCCGCCGTTGACCACCATCCCGACCGACGGCGGCTTGCCCTGTGCCGGCCAGGTCATCGTCGACTTGAAACCGGCCTCACTCTCGATGTTGATCAACAAGGTGGCGAGGCTGCTGCAGGACGAGGGCGAGCGCTGGGTGGCGCTGTTGCATGCTCTGGAGCGCGAGCGGAACACCAGGCTGGCGAAGGGCCGTAAGGTCCCCGCCCCCACCCACGGGGAGGGCTGAGCCATGGAGCCGATCCTCATCCTCGCCTACTGGCCCGATCGCGTCGAGACCTATGGCGGCCGCCGCCGGGAGCTGCCGCGCCTGCTGCGGCGCTACTGCTGGGGCGCCACGCGCGTGGTCGTCTATGAGATCAGAGAAACCATCTGGGACGTGCGCCACGTGACGCGCGCCCTGGAGCGCTGGCAGCGGGCCGGAGGGCACATCTAACCTCATCCGCGGCGGGGGCTCCCCTCGCCGCGAATCTTGCACACCCGTGATTAGCATTGGCAACAATTCCCGGACGATGGCCCTGCCCGCACGGTGAGAACACTGGGGTCAACTCGGAAGTCATTCTCTTCAAAGGTGATTTACTCTTTACTTCCCATAACGCGTGGTCTGTCAACTCGACGGGCGTCGCACGGTGATCATCATTGGGGTAACAGGAGGGACGCTGCGATGAGACGCAAGAACCCGCGCAGCGCGCAGGCACTTCCGTTTCAAGTTTTGGCCCTGGCGGTTTCCCCGTAGAATAAATGCTCCAGCCCGTCCGACTACGGCAATTCTGTCGGAAGAGTGCCGGTTCTACCTATGTGCGGAAATCATGCTCACCAAATTCTCATGGAGGAGCGACGATGCATGAGACACCTCAAGAGCCCTCATCGGAGGCGCCCGTCTTACCGGCCGATATGGGGTGGTTGCAGACGATGATTTATGGGTCGAGGCAACGATACTTCATCGCTGCTCAATCTGGTCGTGTGGAGGTGGTTGGGCCGCCTGTAGATCTCGCACTACGCGTCCCCGAGGTTCTCCTCCAGGCGGCCATTATTCTTACCGGCGATAGGACACAAGAAGGTATCCTTGTCCAGGGCGTGGCCGTGGCTTGGGAGGAAATCATTCGGCACCTCGCTCAGGACCCTGAAATTTCACATTCCATCGGATTTAGTGGTAACGTTCTGAGCCATTCATGATTGTCTTAAGATTTCAGTGTGTTACCCCCATCGTGTCTCATCAGCTGACGAGACCTGATGACAGGGGGGTGACACATGG
>Ga0137407_10001357_pt1 | contig 15907 bp, 14 predicted proteins | sample CZOMad2_2_16fung_FD_108410 | JGI IMG/M metagenome (GOLD analysis project Ga0137407, IMG submission 108410) | Vadose zone soil fungal communities from Angelo Coast Range Reserve, California, USA - CZOMad2_2_16fungal (Illumina Assembly) | ecosystem: Environmental > Terrestrial > Soil > Vadose... | reverse complement strand
GTAAAAGAGCAACGAGTAGACGGTAGTTGGTGCATAGAAAAATACAACTCTTTGCATTTAAGGTGTACTCTAATGGGTTTCGAAAGAAACTATCAAATCAAAATCCCTTCTAACCAATTAAATGTTAAAAAATTTTCTACCTCTAACTATTTATCTCATGTTAATCCTTGGTTTTGAACTGGCCTTATTGACGGTGAAGGTTCATTTAGTATTATAATAGATAGATATGAAAGCCGTAAATTAGGTTGGTGCGTTCAATCTAAATTTCAAATGGGTCTGCATAAACGGGATCTATCTTTATTATTACAATTAAAACAATACAATTAAAAAAACAAAAATTTTGGGTGGGATTGGTTCAATATATATAAATCCAACTCTGAACAAAGTAAATTATTCAGTGGATTCTAAGAAAGATTTAACAAACCTAATACTTCAATTAGAAAAATACCCTTTATTAAGTCAGAAAGCAGCAGATTTTATTTTGTTTAAAGAAGCAGTAAAACTAATGAACAATAAAGCTCAACTTACTCTCGAAGGGTTAAATCAGATAGTTAATATAAAAGCATCAATGAATTTATGTTTATCTGATTTCTTAAAATCAGAGTTTAATGATTTTACTCCGGTTGAAAGACAAGTAATTAATACTGAAAACATTCCCGATCCTAATTGGATTGCAGGTTTTGTTTCAGGTGAAGGGAATTTTGATGTTAGAATAACCAAGCAGCCCACAAATAAAATAGGATCTCGAGTACAATTAAGATTTAGAATAAGCCAACACGAAAGAGATATTAAATTAATGGAGAATTTAATAAAATATTTAGGCTCAGGTAAAATATACAAATATCCTGGAAAGCCTGCAGTTGTTTTAACAATAATTAAATTTTCAGATATAACTAATATAATAATCCCTTTTTTTGAAGAAAATGGTATAAACCTATTTGATTCTCTTGATTGGTTGTAAAATAGGTAAACTAATGATTGAGGGTTCCCATCTGACACTTAAAGGATTGAAATTGATTCGAGAGATAAAATCCGGGATGAACACAGGTAGAGATATAACTAATATTTAATTGCACGATAAATTTGATGGCCATGCATAATCAAAGATTCTTTGCTTATTTATCTTTATTCACTTTCTTTATGTTAATACTTATCTCAGGAGCGAATTATTTTGTTATGTTTGTAGGTTGGGAAGGTATTGGTGTTGTTTCTTATTTATTAATTAATTTTTGATTTACAAGAATACAAGCAAATAAAGCTTCAATATTAGCATTGAATATGAATAGAGTAGGTGATATGGGACTAAGTATAGGATTCTTTGCACTGATTAGTCTCTTTGGATCATTAGATTATTCTATAATATATAGTATTGTACCATTTATGAATGATACTGCTATTACTATTATAGCTTTATTATTATTATCAGGTGCTTTGGCTAAATCTAGTCAAATTCCTTTACATTCTTGATTACCTGGTAGTATGGAAGGTCCCAAACAATTAATTAACAGGAATTTTATTTTACTAATTTTATGTTTTATCTTTTTAACTTATTATCCCATATTTATATTTGAAAAATTTAATTTTTTTTTTAATCTTATATATATTTATAATAATTCTATTTATTTTTATGATTTGAATATAAGTATGGTAGGATTATCTACTATGCGAGATAAAAACGGCAGATTTATAAGTAAACAAGCACCTTTAGTACCTTTACCGAATATATTAAAAGATGCTATTATAGGAGATTTATTAGGAGATGGTCATTTACGTTTTACTCACAAAGGTTCAGATGGGTTACCTAAACCTAATGCTAATGCTCATTTTGCTATGACATTAAAATCGAAAGAGTATGCAACATATTTATGAAAAGAGATTTACAATAATATTTGTACTTCTACTCCCTTGCGACCTTGGCCTAATCCTAATACAGGTAAAATACCTAGTCAATACGCCTTTAATAGCAGAAGCTTGCGTTCATTAACTATTTTACATAATGAATGATATGTTTTAAATAAAGAAACGAAAAAATTTATTAAAATAGTACCTTTAAATATTAATGAATTACTTAGTCCTATCGGTCTAGCTCATTGGGTTATGGGAGATGGGTTTTGGAGTAATCATGATAAAACTATATTTATTTGTACGGATAATTTTACTTTAGCGGAAGTAGATTTATTAATACAAGTACTTAAAGATAAATTTAATTTATTAGCTACTAAAACGCATAGAATAAAAGCAAATAAGGTAATTTGTTGAAGAATTAGAATTAGCAGAAAATCTGATAATCTTTCCAAATTAATTTCTATAGTTAAACCTTATTTTATTCCTTCAATGTATTATAAAATAAATATAATATATCAAACTTAATCAATCTAAAATATAATATTAGATTACAAAATAAATTTAGTTATTCTTTTTATTCTAATTTATTAAAAAAAATTATAATTATAATTATAATTATAATTATAATTATAATTTAAGTTAAGGTTAAAAAAATAAAAATAGATATATAAAATATAAATTATAAATATAAATTAATTATAAAATATTTTATAGTTGGGCCTTCCTTATGTTTATATAAACAAACATTAAATAATTAACTGTATGCTGGAAAATTCTAAAGACTTGAATACCTTCAAGGGGTCTAAATCGAAGGGCGCGTAGCGCCTCAAGTATATAACAATGGACAATCAGCAGGAAACAAAAAAGATATTTAAAATTTAAATATTTAATACGTATCCTCAGAGACTATACGTTAATCGTTTTTATCTAATTAGTATAATAAATATATTTTTTATTATAAAAAGTATATAAACTTATATATATTAATAGTAAAATAAAGAGATAGTCCAACCATATTTTGAAAGATTATGTGTTTTTTTTTATATATAAATTTATATTAAAAAAAATTCTATTTATAATATAAAAAATATAAAATATTCAAAGCCAACTCCTGTTTCTGCCTTAATTCATGCTGCTACCTTAGTTACTGCTGGGTTATATTTATTAATTAGATCAGCACCTGTATTAGAATACAGTCCAACTGCATTATTAATTATTACTTTAATTGGTGCTACTACTGCTTTTTTTGCTGCAACTTGTGGTTTAGTACAAAATGATTTAAAAAGAATAATTGCTTTTAGTACTATAAGCCAATTAGGTTATATGGTAATGGCTGTTGGTCTTAGTCAATACAATGTAGCTTTAATGCATGTTATTAATCATGCTTTCTTTGTTAGAGGGCCTTATAAGAGTAATCTTGTTTAGAAAATCACACTATATGCTGGAACATCCTAAAGACTGGAATACTGCCTTCAAGTGTTCGACAGGGTATGTTAAATTTTCAAGTCTGTGCGGCCTTAAAATACAAAGGATTTGCAAAAGGACAATCAGCAGGAAACCCCAAATTTAATAAATCAATAGATTAGGTTCCTCAGAGACTACACGTGGAAACCAAAAAATTTTTAATTTTCTTTTTTAATTTTTTGTTTGGATAAGATATAGTCCACTAAAATTTTGATTATTAGTGTCTATAAAAAAATAAAAAAAAAAAATATTTTTTTATAGATCTAATGTTAGTAAGGTAAAAAGTTATATGCGTTTTAATAGACAAATGCATTCACTTAAAAATGATTATAGAAAAGATTCTAATCATGAAAATAATCTAGGGTCAATAGTATTACATCATTTTATCAATATTTTAAACACTACTGAGGGTATAATTCCTGAAATGGTACTGACAAATCAAGGAAATTAGCGGAAAATACTTTAATAACTATGCTAGATTATTTACCTAAAAAATCGAAGCTTTATGAATTGATTCCTGGTAATTCTCAGTACCCTCTCTCAGTAGTAAGCCACAATGAGATAAATTTAGAACCCGGGCGAAGCACTAAATATAGTTTGCCTTTAGATGTTACAAAAATGGAATCCTAATTATCTATTTCTCAAATAAGTGAGTCAGGTATCTATATATTTTACCATAGTTCAGGGCGCGTAGCGCGCTATAGGCTCTGCAATGAATTTTCAACGTAGATTAAGAGATCATATGAGTTCTATTAATGGACATAGAATTATGCCAAAACTTCATAGTTTTACCCCCCAAAAAAAAATGGAGGTTTAAACGAATTAACTTGAAGCCCACTTATCGTTACACCTAATTTTTATAATTTATTTATTTCCCTTAACCCTAATCAAGTGTTTACTAAAGGTGAGATAGAAATTTTAGTTGCTATTACTCAATTTATGCCTCGTGTATTAGAACAATGTTATATTTCACATTATAAACCTGAGTTAAATGGAAATAAAAAAGGATCTTATAATGTTATTTTTAATTTTATAAAATGGGTTCCTGAGTTACTTCTAAAAAATTAAGCTCCCGGCCAAGATGAGGAAGTAAATAAATATAATCTTTATAGAACAATTAATGAAAATAATATAATTGTTGCTGCTTCTTATTCTATGAATGGATTAGCTAATATATTCGGAATTAGTCTAGCTGGTCTGAAATCTCATTTAGGGCGAGAAACTTCTGTTTATGCTAAAGCTTTAGCATTAAATGTAAACATTTTAAAATTAGGAGCAATATCTAAAGGTAAGCCTAAAGACTTTTATAGTAATAAAAAATTCGTTAGAAAAAGCTTAGAATTAAAAAATCTATCCCTATCTTTTCTTGATTTTTGATATATTTATGTTTTTTTTATCTAGATACAGAGACTATTTCCACTAAAAAAGCTACCTCCCCAGCTATTTTTAGCTGTATTAATCCAAATATTTCAGCTAATTTAGAGTCTAAATTTATAAAAAGGAAGTCAGATAATAGGGCAACTTATATAAATAAAGAATTGAAATATTCATCTGAATTAGGGGACTTTTTCTTAGCTAAAAATCCTAATTATGCTATTAATACATAATCTCCTCTTATTGTAGTAGATATTGAAACTAATATTGCTAGTTTTTTTAATAGTAAGAGAGAAGGTGCTCGATTTTTATCTAATTCCTTTAATAAAAATATTCAATTAGGTACTGTATCTAGAAACAATTGGTTCGATAAGGGGGAAGTAATTAAAATTTTTTGTTTTATTAAGTAAACCTCATTTTATTTCTCTTATGCCTAAGTCTTTGGATTTAAATGAAAAAACTATTGATTTGAGACAATGTAATGTAAATGTTATTAATCACAAATATAACTCATCCTCTTAAAATTGACTAATCACTAAATAACTTTAGGAGAGTTAGTATATTTCATACAAAAGAGGATCCTTACTGATTAAAACCTTGGGAAAAGGACAAAATTTAAAGTGTCTTTAAAGCTTTATTATTTTTAGGTGCTGGTGCTGTTATTCATAGTTTATCTGATCAACAAGATATTAGAAAATTAGGAGGATTAATTAAATTTTTACCTTTTACTTATAGTGCTATGTTAGTTGGTTCATTATCTTTATTAGCTACTCCTTGATTAACTGGTTTCTATAGTAAAGATACTATTATTGAATTAGCATACGGTCAATATAACTTCAGTGGAACTTATGCTTATGTCTTAGGGACTATAACAGCAGGTATAACTGCTTTTTATTCTTTTAGGTTATTATCCTTAGTATTTTTAACTGTACCTAATGGAAATAAAAAAGCTTATATTAATTCTCATGAAGCTAATTTATCAGTTATTATCCCTTTATTTTTCTTAGCTTTATTTAGTATATTCTTTGGTTATTTATTCTCTGATTTATTTTTAGGTATGGGAAGTGACTTTTTTGGTAACTCTTTATATATAAAACCTAATAATATTAGTTTAATTGATACAGAATTTAGTATTAATACTATAATTAAATTATTACCTGCTTTATTATCTTTAACTGGTTCTTGTTTAGCTTTTTTCTTATATCATTTTAGCTATAATTTTATTAGTGATTTAACTAAAAATAAATTAGGAATAATTGTATATACTTTCTTAAATGGTAAATATTTAATTGATATAATCTATAATAAATTTATTATTTCTAGATTTTTAAAATTTGGATATACTATATCTAAATTATTAGATAGAGGTTTCATTGAAATGGTAGGACCTTATGGTTTAAGTATTAAATTTTATAATTTAGCTAATAATATTAGTAAATTAGATACAGGTATTGTTACTACTTATGCTATTTACTTTACTCTTGCTGCTTTAACTGTTATTTCTGTTGTTTTTGCTAATTTATTATTTGATAACTCTTTATTTGTTGAAATTAGATTAATTATCATTTATTTAGTCACTATTATTTTTTGTTCTATCTAAATTTTAATTCTTTTTAATATTTATTAATATTATTTATTTAATTCTTTTTTTAAGTAGTTATTTAATTATTTATTAAATTAATTATTTAATTAATTAATTATTTATAAAAATATAAAATATATACTATTTATCTTTAAGTATAAATTATTAAATTATTAATTTATTATTCCATATTTTTTAATAATTTATTTAAACCATTGAATTGCTCATAATTAAATAACTTAACAAATTTTAATAATTTGTTTTAAAACTCAATGTCTCATTATTTATTTAATTATTTAATTAATTATTTATTTATTTAATTAATAATTTAATTATTTATTAAATTATTTATTTCTGAAATTATTTATTAATTTTAATTATTAATTTAATTAAATATTGTATTATCTATTAACGGCCCGAACAGCCAGAGACTGTTCTTTTTATTTGAGAAATCAGTTTATTTTTTTTTATATGCCTCAATTAATTCCTTTCTATTTTATTAATCAATTATCTTTTTCTTTTTTAAGTTTAATTGCTTTAATATTTGTATTTTCTAATTATATTTTACCTTTATTTACTTTCCAACAAGTAATAAGAATGTTTATTACTAAATTAAGTAATAAAGCCTAATATTTAATATTAGTTATTAATTATCTTTTAATCCCCATTTTTTTGTTTTTTTATTATTTAATTAAAAAAAAAAATTTTTTTTTTAATTTATATTTTATAATTTTATTATTTAATTAATTTATTATTTTATTATTTTATTAATTAAATTCTTTTTTTATTAATTTATTAATTTATTTAAAATATTAATTTTTTAAAACAAACAAAGTATAATTCTATTTTATATATCTTTTATTTTTTTTTGTTTTTTTATTCTTTTTATCAAATTTTATTTATTAATATAAAATATCCTCTTAAAATTTAATTTATATTATTTATAATTTTGATAACAATTCGTAACAGAATTTTTCTATAATTTATACTATTGTATTTTAATTAAAATTGAATTATATTTTGTTTTACATCTATATGTAGGAATATATATAATTCTAATATTAGTTATTAGTTTAAAAGAAATATATTATATCATATATAAAAAAAATAAATAAAAAATAAATTAAATTAGGAGCGTAGTATAATGGTTAGTATTATGATCTTCAAAATCATTGGTAGGTGTTCAATTCACCTCACTCTTGTTTTGTTTTTGTTTTTTGTTTGAATACAAAATTAATTAATTAAAATTAAATAAAAATTATCAATAAATATTACTAATTAAATTATTAGTAATAATAATACCATTCTATTTATTTTATTAAATAAAAATAATAAAGGAATAAATAAATAAAATAAAAAGACTTTAGCATAATTTGGTAATGCAGTTCGCTCATAATGGATATTAAAAGGGTTCAATCCCCTTAGGTCTTATCTTATTTTTTTTTTTTATTTTTAATGATTTAATGAATAATAGATTATATTCTCTTTCTAGGATTAGTATAAATTCCACATAGGGTATTTGGTCGAGTCTGGTTTATGGCCCTCGTCTTGAAAACGAGTACTTTTTTGTCAAAGTCGTCGGTTCGAATCCGACAGTACCCGTATTAAAAAAAAAATTTTTTAATTTTAATTTTATTATTTCTTTTTTTTATATTTAATTATTTAATTTAATAATTAATAATTAAATTTGAATAATTTATATAAAAATAATATATATATTATATATTTTCAATTTATATATTATATATTCCCTAAATATTATATTTTGCTATTTTATTCTTTTGTAGTTAATTTTTATTTTAAAATGTTATAGTTGCTATTTTTAATTTAAAACATTTTTTACTTAATTTAAAGGGCTTCGCTTTTAGGAATATAGAGAGATACAAATATTAAGGGGCTATGCCAGCCCATGCTTTTTTTATTTAATTTTATTTATTGATAGTGATTTGTGGCGCGCAGCGCGTTGTTTGTTTTTTTGTTTTTGAATAAATAACATTTAAAAATTTATTTTTAATTTAATTACTATTATTATTAAATTGAATTTCAAAATTTAGGTAAAATTAAGTTTGAATATATTCCAATTATATTTTGCGCTCCGCGCGCTTCGTCTCTCTCTATATAAATATAATTATAAATATAAATACAATTACAAATATAAATACAAATTAAATTACAAAACAGAAAGAACAGTCTAAAAGAGTATATATTTTTTTAGTATTATTGTTATAAAAATAATTGAATTATTAATATATTAATTAATATATATCTTCTCTCCTTTGTTCAATATTCTTTATTATATTAAATTAATTATTAAAAAAAAAAAAAGATTAAATAAAATAAGAAAAAAAAAATCAGTTAAAAAAACAAAGAAAAATTAAATTAAATTAAATTTAAATAAAAAATTAAATAAATAAAATAAATAAAAAAAAAATAAATAATTAAATAAATAAATAAATAAATAAATAAAATAAAAAAATATAAAATTATTAAAAAAAAATCATAATAAGATAATAATATTATATAAACTAAACAATAAGCTTAACAGTGATTAAATCTAAAAAATATAATATTTTTAAATTAATAAATGATAATATTACTACTATTAATACCTTTATTAGGTTCTTTATATTTATCAACTATCTCAGAAAATTCAATTACAAATCAAATAAAAATAAAAAAAATAGCTTTAAATACAACAATTATAAATTTTATTCTATCCTTATATTTATGAATAGAATTTGATTCTAGTACTAGTCAATATCAATTTGTTTATGAATTTAATCAATTAAGTTTTTGTCATTTTAATTTAGGAATAGATGGGATATCCTTATATTTTGTATTATTAACAACTTTTGTAACTCCTATAGCTATATTATCTAATTATAATAATATTAAAAATAATCTTAAATTTTTTTTAATTGCTTTTTTATTATTAGAAACCTTACAAATTGGTGTATTTGTAGTATTAGATTTATTTTTATTTTATATCTTTTTTGAAAGTGTATTACCCATATTCTTTATAATCATTTTATTATATGGTTCAGGTGAAAATAGAATAAGATCTGCTTTATTATTATTTTTATATACTTTAGCTGGATCTTTATTTATGTTATTAGCTATACTTCAAATTTATAATTATGTAGGATCTACTGATTTCCAATTAATTTCTTTATCTGAAATTAGTCTTGACAGTCAAAAATACTTATGAATAGCTTTTTTTTTAGCTTTTGCAGTTAAAACTCCTTTATGACCTTTTACTGGATGATTATTTAGAGCTCATGCGGATAGTCCTTTAGCGGGTTCTATTTTATTAGCTGCTACTATTTTAAAATTCTCAACTTACGGTATTTTAAGGGTTTTAATTAATTTTTTACCTGATGCTTCTAATTATTTTTCACCTTTAGTTCAAACTATAGCTATAATAACTTTATTATATGCCTCATTAGCTACTATTATTCAACAAGATACTAAAGCTTTAATTGCTTATTCTTCAATTGCACATATGGCTGTAGTTACTTTAGGATTATTTTCTAATACAATTCAAGGTATTGAAGGTGCTATTTTATTAGCTTTAGCTCACGGATTTGTCTCTCCAGCTTTATTTATTTGTGTAGGTGGTATCATTTATGAAAGAACTGGTACAAGAATTATTAATTATATTAGAGGTTTAGTTACTTATATGCCTGTATTTACTATCTTATTCTTTTTATTTACATTAGCTAATACTGGTATTCCTTTAACTTTAAATTTCTTAGGAGAACAATTAGCTTTAATTGGTATATGAGACAGAAGTCCTATAATAGCTTCTTTAGGAGCCATTGGAATTGTTTTAAGTGCTTGTTATTCAATCTGATTATATAATAGAATCTCTTATGGAGTATACTCTCCACACATTAAACCAGTGAAAGATATATCAAGAAAAGAATTTAATCTATTAATAGCATTACTTATACCTACGGTTTTATTAGGTATATTCCCTAATGTTATTTTAAATTCTTTACATATGTCTGTTACAAGTTTAATTTTTAATATTATCCCCTTATATTTGTATACTTAGAATTATTGAATAATTTTTATTTTTGTTTTTTATTTATTTAATTTTTAAATGCTTTAGTTAGTTTAATTTAATTTTATTTGGTTTAGTTTAATTTAAATTAGTTTTTTTTTAGTTTCTTTTAGCTAACAAAAGTAATAATAATAAAACTTTATTTAGTAATTTTAGTTATATTAATTATATTCTTATTTTATTTATATCTTAGGCGCTGCTTCAGCACACCAATGAGAAACTAATAAATAAATATTTTTTATATAATATATATTCTAAATTTATTATTAAATCTTGGATTATTTAATTTATAATAAGTAATTAAAATTTTAATTGCTATTTTTTCCTTAACAAAATAATTCAATTACAATTACAATTACAATTATTGTAAGTGAGAATATAATTATACACTTAGATAATTGATTTATTAATAAGGCGCAAAGCGCCTTTAGAATTTATTATTTTATTTAAGGCAGAAATGAAAAATTCTAATATATTGTTAAATAATTATAAATTTTATAAAATAGAATATTTATATATATTATAGGATATTAAAATTAATTAATTTCATACAAGAGTATATATTTTTATATATTATTAGTGCTATTAAATTTAATTATTATATTTTGTATATATACATAATTCCCTTTGTTATTTCTGGGCTGTTATTTTAAATATTTTTTAAAATAATTTATATTCTGTTTCAAATATTATTTTGACTAAAAACGCTGTCTTCGCGGGAGCCGGCGCTACGCGCCTTAAAAAAACAAACAAAAACCAAAAAATTAAATTATAACTAATAATATTTGATATTAAGTGTCTCATTTAATTTATTTAATATATATATTATATGTTTAATATTAATATTTTATTAGCTTTTTTATTAATGATTCAATTTTTATTTTCTTGTTCAGGGGATAAAAAAAAATTATATACTATTTTTTTTAGTTTAAGTTTATTTGCTATATTAATACTTGCCTTTAGTCAAATTTTACTTTTAGTTTTACTTTTAGTTTGGTTTTAGCTTACCTTTAGTTTTACTTTTAGTTTTACTTTTAGTTTTATAATTAAAAGGTGAGTGCAGGCCGCAAATATATATGGGCGCTTCGTGTTATCCCCTATAATTATCTAATTGGTATTTGTAATAGTAATAATTCTAACTTTTTAATATGGATAATTATAATATTAGGGGTTAAAAAATAAGTTCTAATACTAATCCCTTAGATGATAGTAAAAATTCAAATAATACTAATATTAATACTAATTATAATAACCTTACCCGAGGTGAAGCGCGCGCAGCGCCTTATTACCTTAATTTAATTGGTTGCAATTAAGCTTTTTTTATACATAACTGGAATTGAGCTAATATCTAATAAGTTTTTCTATATTCAAATTTATAAAATATATTTGAATAATTTTATCCTAATTTAAAAATAAAAAATTAGGGGGGACCCCTTCCAAAACATATAATCAACAGATAAAATAATGTTAACCCATTTAAATATAAGAATATGAATATGAATACCATTTTATTATTTTTAATATTAGGATTACTAATCCTACCCACGTTTATAGAAAGAGATCTTATTTGATTATATTTAATATTATATATTTATTTCGTTGTTATAATTTTAATAAGTTTAACAATTTATATTCAGCCAATTGGTTCAGAAATAGGTGTCTACTATGTAATAATTTCTTTATTAATATTAATTAGATTTATGTATAATTCGTTATTATATATAAATTTAAAATATGATAATTATATTATTATAAATATAATTAAAGTTGTAAAAGATAAAGTTCGTTTAATGCCAATTACTTTTTTCGAATTTCTATTAAGAAAGAGAATGAATTTAAAATTTAAAGTTAATATTTTAAAAAATAGTGTATATAGTAAATTTAGTGTATATACAGAAATTGTAACATGGAATGGAAAATTAAGATATTTTGAATATGTATTGATAAACAATAAACAGGGGCAAAGCACCCTGCGCGGAGCGCATTTATTTCTTGATATTTTTAAATGTATATCTAATTCTAATAAATTAAAATCAAATTTAAGTAAAAATTATTTTTTCGCTTGAGCTTGTGTTAAATATAACGAATTTTTATTTTTCAGATGATATGGCGCTTTGCGCCTTAAATATAATTATTTTATTCCGTTTATTTTTAATTCTTTAGGGAAATAAATTAATTCCGAAACTGAGCCTATTATAACCTATAGTTTCAATATGTTTATATTCTCTTTAATTGTTATGTCCTGTATTATTAGTGTATATGGTTCTTTCCTATCTCTGTATTTAATAAGAAGATTAGATTTAATTAATAGATTCCCTAAGTTAAATAAAATTATTAAATACTATGAAAATAGAAATTTAGTATTTATAGCAATAGAAATTATTATTAGTATATTCTTTTTAACAGTAATTATACTAATAAATTTATTACTATTTTTACGTTTTATTTTTATTTAAATAATAGTACTTTTAAAAAAATAAACAAAATAAATATAAATATAACAATAATTAATAGAATAAATGTTAATATTTGTTTTTTCCTTATATATAACACAAATTATATATAAGTTTTTTTTATACTAAACTTAAAAGATATAAAATATATAGACAAAATATAATATTGAGCAAAATAATTTTATTAAAATAATAAAATATGTTCAAATAAAGTATATTCTTGTAAATTAATTTATTTTATTTTTTAAATATAGAATTCTATAGAGAGGGCCCCCTATTTTAATTTTGATTAAAAAATAAAAAAAAAAATCAATATATAATGACAATAAATATATATTGTATTATATAGAAAGATATTAGCCTCATAATAAAAAACAAAAATAAAAAAACAAATATTAATATAAAATACAAATGACAAAATACTTTATAAATGTTAATAAACTTATGTTTATTAAAAATATTCCTTTATCTTATTCATTAACCAATAAAATGTCTAGTTATTCTATACAAAATAAAGAAACGTTCTTAGATAATAATTATAATATAATTCGCTCTTTTGGTTTTAATCCTATATAGATTGTAGAACATTATGATATAAGAAACAGTAATATTAATTGGAGTTACGGGAATATTCCTTAATATTATTTTTTTATTAATAATAAATTCTTTTTTATCCTTAGTTTTTTATTTTATACTTATTATATACTGACATTTTCAGGCTATTTTTAACCTTTAATTTTAAATTAATATATATATATTCAATAAAATATTAAAATATTCAGTTTTATAATTTGATATACATTTTGTAATGATATGTTTTAAAAATAGTATATATCACAAAATATAACTATTCTTATAAGAATATATATATCATATTAATGGTATTAAATTAATTTTTATTATTAATGTATTATTTTATATATACTTCATCCCCGCGCCTTTATTTATTTTTAATATTTATAACTTTATTCTAAAAAAAATAAATAAAATCAACAAATTTTTTCATATTTAATGTTATATTGAATATCAAATCATATTTTAAATATTTAATTAAAAAAAAATTAAAATAACAAGCTTAACAGGCGATGTGCGTGCTTTGCCTGAATATAATTTATTAAAAAAATTACCCACTTATATTTTATAATTTTGTTTATATTTATATTTATATTTACATTTATCTCTCAATTATATAGTAAAATTAGACAAATTTTAGCAAAGAATTTTAATCGAATAAAAAAAAGGTCTGATAAAAGGTTATTGACAGGGCGCGCAGCGCCTACCTAATAAGATAAAATAAATTTATAACATTCCTAATATTAGAATTATGTTATTTATAGGAGGAACCCTTTGTGATTATTGTAACAACTAACTATGTTTTTCTCTTTCCATATTCTTTTGATTATTTAATAATAAGTATTACTATAATTCCTATATTTCATATAGTTTTGATATCTGTAGTTAAACTAATTTATTGAATATTGAAAAATAATTAAACACCTTGAATAATTAAAAATTCGTGTCTTCGCCTTTTTTTAAAATAAGAACGATATTGTTAACGCCATTGGCAACGACAATAAAAAACAAATAACGAATAAAATTGCTTCTACACTAGCAAAAAAAGTTTAATTTAGGAAAGTAAATGTACTGTTGTAAGAGTACGTTCAGGTACAGGCGCTTGCCGCTTCGCGGGGGGATAGATGAAATTTTATTTGCAATAGATCTCTTGTATTTATACCGCATTGGATAAGAAATAAAATTATTAGTATTAATGCAGAGGAGGGGCGAAGCCCTATATAACAGTACACTTTCAGACTAGCATAATATACTCAAACTTATTTTAAATATTTAGGTAATACTAATAAAGAATATTACTATTATTTAGTAATACCCTTTTTATTAAAGCTCACTACGCTTAAATATTTGACTTAGCATAGCTAGTTTAAGGCGCGAAGCGCCACAATTTATTTAAATCCCGCCTTATTACTCATTCAATACTGGTACTCAGCCAATGGGATTAAAATTTTAAATTAGGACTTGCAACATCTTAAGTTTATTATTATAATTATTTTATAGGGATATATTTTATCTAGATAATTATATTATATTGTTATTATTATTAATTAATAATTCAATTTTGTGTTCTATTATTATTAGTAATGAAACATACATTGGTTAAATTTAATTAATTTTGCAAAATCAATTATTGGTCATTAATGGGGTGCCTCAGTATATTTTATTACAATTTTAAAATATAAAGATCTAATTGTTACTTATATTATAAGTAATAATAGTGTTAATTATAAACTGTCTAATATTGGCATTTATAATATTAAGGGTTAGGTCAAATTTTTTAAGATTAATTATTCAGATAATCGTTAAAATTCTAATAATACTAATAATAAGCGAGAGAATAAGGCTAAAATATAAATTATACCCACTCTTTGACTTTAATAATAAATTCATTCTTAAAAACTGAACCAACAAGTGTTAGTGATCCTATTATAATCTGTATTTATTTGTAGATTTATTTTAGTAATATTTTTAATTTTGTTTTAATTCAATAAAAAGTAATTTATAGGTATATAATTTATATACAGAATTTTTTATTTTAATAAATATAATTTTAATTAAAAGGAAACTTTTTAAACAGTTATAAATAACTAGAATGTGTATATATTTATAATTAATATATGATTTATATATAGATATATTAACTTCAAAAATTTAAATATAACTATATATAATATCAAGGTTAAATATCTATTATATATATAGTTATAAGTTATATTATAATAATTAAAAAAAATTATAGTCTTATATATTAGTCAGTTTTAGTTAGTATATTATTAAAAAAACAACAAAAAAAATAAATAAACAAACAAAAAAAAAATTTAAGATAAAACTAATGATAAATCCTAAAATAAAAGGAGAGGATAAATATAGTCACTATATTTATCCATCTGTAACAATTCTTACCAATTACAACTATAATAAATAATATTAAAATAAAATAAAAATTATTATAATGTTAAAAATAATTGATTATTCAAATAATTAGATATCTTTATATAAATATCAATTTGTATAATATAAACTAATTAGGTACAAATAATAATTGAATTG
>Ga0137407_10001355_pt1 | contig 15929 bp, 16 predicted proteins | sample CZOMad2_2_16fung_FD_108410 | JGI IMG/M metagenome (GOLD analysis project Ga0137407, IMG submission 108410) | Vadose zone soil fungal communities from Angelo Coast Range Reserve, California, USA - CZOMad2_2_16fungal (Illumina Assembly) | ecosystem: Environmental > Terrestrial > Soil > Vadose... | reverse complement strand
TGATCACGGAGTGGCAGGACCTGGAGCGCGGTCAACAAGTACGCGATGAGAAATCGGACTTAGGGGGCAGCATGCGCCTCGGCGCGCAGGAGGCGAAGCTGGTGCCCGGTTCCCTGGCGCACTCGTTGTACGGCAAGGGATCGATATTCGAACGCCATCGCCATCGCTACGAATTCAACAATCACTATCTCGAGGAATTGACCGCGGCCGGCTTGAGCTTTTCGGGATTCTCGGCCGACGGCCTGGTGGAGTTCATCGAGCTGCGCTCGCATCCCTGGTTCGTGGCGAGCCAATTTCACCCGGAATTCACCTCGACGCCTCGCGACGGCCATCCCCTCTTTGCGGGATTCGTTCGAGCGGCCCGCCAGTATCGCGCCGCTCTGCAGCCCGGACGCGCGACCGCATGAGATTGGCCTCTTTCGAGGTCGGGCCCGAGCGCCCGTTTTTCCTGATTGCCGGTCCCTGCGTCGTCGAAAGCGAGGGTCTGGTGCTCGATGTCGCGGGGCGCTTGAAGGAAATCACGGCCAAGCTCGGCGTCCCGTTCATCTTCAAGGCCTCATTCGATAAGGCGAATCGTTCCTCGCGCGCCAGCTTTCGCGGACCCGGCATCGATGCGGGTCTGAAAGCGCTGTCCCGCGTGCGCGCGGAGATCGGAGTGCCGGTGCTGACGGACGTGCATGAAGATACGCCGCTCGCCGACGTGGCGGCCGTCGTCGATGTCCTGCAGACGCCGGCATTCCTATGCCGCCAGACCAACTTCATCGTCGGCGTGTCGTCGCAGGGCAAGCCCGTGAACATCAAGAAGGGACAGTTCCTGTCACCCTGGGAAATGCAGAATGTCGTGGACAAGGCGCGTTCCACCGGCAACGCCGGCATCATGGTCTGCGAGCGCGGGTTCTCCTTCGGATACAACAATCTGGTGTCGGACATGCGCTCCCTCGCCATCATGCGCGGCACGGGATGTCCGGTGGTGTTCGATGCCACGCACTCGGTGCAGCTGCCCGGAGGTAAAGGCGATGTTTCCGGGGGGCAGCGCGAATTCGTGCCGGTACTGGCGCGTGCCGCGGTCGCCGCGGGAATCGCCGGATTATTCATGGAGACGCATCCCGATCCGGCGAAAGCCTTGTCGGACGGCCCGAATGCCTGGCCTCTGGATCGCATGGCCTCGCTCCTGGCCACGCTCAAGGAATTGGACGCGGCGGTGAAAAAGCAACCTTTCGAGGAATCCTTGCTTTGACATCCTGCGAGGTGTCTCCTCCCCAGCATCAATGCCGGCGTATCCGGCACGGAGAATTCCCATGAGTCGTATTGTCGATATCCGCGGCCGCGAAATCATCGATTCACGCGGCAATCCAACCGTCGAAGCGGATGTGATGCTGCACTCCGGCGTGGTCGGCCGAGCGGCGGTTCCTTCCGGCGCTTCCACCGGCTCGCGCGAGGCTGTGGAATTGCGCGACGGCGACGCGAAGCGGTATTCCGGCAAGGGCGTGCTCAAAGCGGTGGCACACATCAACGGGCCGCTGCGTGATCTTCTGATCGGCTTCGATGCTCAGGATCAACGCGGGCTCGACGCCAAGATGCTGAAAGCGGACGGCACGGACTTCAAATCCAACCTGGGCGCGAATGCCATTCTGGCGGTGTCGATGGCGGCGGCTCACGCGGCCGCGCGCGACAATGGCCTGCCGCTCTACCGGCACTTGAGCGGGCCCGGCGATCTGACGCTGCCGGTGCCGATGATGAACATCATCAACGGCGGCGCCCACGCCGACAACAGCGTCGACATTCAAGAATTCATGATTCTCCCGATCGGTGCGCCGTCCTTCTCGGAAGCCGTGCGCTACGGTGCCGAAGTTTTCCACATGCTCAAGAAGGTACTGCATGCCGACGGGCTCAACACAGCGGTCGGCGATGAAGGCGGCTTCGCGCCCGATCTGCCGTCGAATGAGGCGGCTCTCACGACGATATTGGAGGCCATTGACAGAGCAGGGTATCGGGCGGGCAAGGACATTTATCTGGGCCTCGATGTTGCGAGCACCGAGTTCTTCAAGAACGGCGTGTATACCCTCGAATCCGAGGACCGGCACTTCACGTCATCCGAGTTTGCCGATTATCTGGCGAATCTGGCGGCCAAGTACCCGATCGTGACCATCGAGGACGGCATGAGCGAAGGCGACTGGGACGGTTGGGCCATTCTCACGCGGAAACTGGGATCCAAGGTGCAACTCGTGGGCGACGATTTGTTCGTCACCAACACCAAGATTTTTGCCGAAGGCATTGCCAAGAAAATCGCGAATGCGATTCTCATCAAGCCGAATCAGATAGGCACACTGACGGAAACGCTGGCCGCCATCGACATGGCGCACCAGGCCGACTATGCCGCCGTGGTGTCGCACCGCTCGGGTGAAACCGAGGACTCGACCATCGCCGATATCGCCGCCGCAACCACCGCCACTCAAATCAAGACCGGTTCGATGTCGCGCTCGGATCGCATCGCCAAATACAACCAGCTGCTGCGCATCGAGGATGAGCTCAAGGATAGGGCTGCTTTTGCCGGCGCGCGCGCATTGTCGGTACCAATTTCTTAAGAGTTCATGCTAAGCTCCTGTCCCCATGAGGATTTTTTCCGCCGTACTGGCTCTGGCGCTGGTTTTGCTGCAATACCGCCTCTGGATCTCGGATCAGGGATTGCGCGAGGTGTCGCGACTTCAGGTTGCCGTGGACGCGCAAGCCGCGGCCAATCGCGAGCAGCGTGAACGCAACCGGCAACTGGTTGCGGAAGTGACTGATCTTAAAGTGGGTCTGACCGCGCTCGAGGAGCGAGCCCGCAGCGAACTGGGCATGGTCGGCAACAGCGAAACCTTCTACCAAGTCGTGACCGCGACCACCCAAGCCCCCGCTGCGCCTGCCGCCGCCGTCACCGCTCGCGCGCAGTGATGCCGATCCTCGCGGCGCCGCGCGTCTGGGCGATCGTTCCCGCGGCGGGCCGCGGCGGGCGCTTTGCCGCTTCGGCTCCGAGTTCGGCCCCGAAGCAATATACTGCGCTGCTCGGCGCCACTGTGCTGGAATGGTCGTTGCGCGCGCTCCTGGCCGAGCCGCGCGTGCACGCGGTGGTGGTCGCGCTCGCCGCGGATGATGCTCACTGGCCGGGCGTCGCGGCAAAGCTTCAAAGCCCCAAGCTCAGAACCGCGATGGGCGGCGTCAATCGGCAGGATACCGTGATGAACGGCCTGGATGCGTTGGCTGCCGAAGCCGCCGCGGATGATTGGGTGCTGGTGCACGATGCGGCGCGGCCGTGTTTGAATGCAACCGACCTCGGCGCCTTGCTCGACGCAGTCGGCGCCGGCGCGGCGCGGCGCGCGGGCGCGGCGGCGAGCCCGGGCGCGGTCCTCGCAGCGCCTATCGTCGACACCGTCAAACGCGAATTGGGAGATCACGTTGCGACCGTGGATCGCCAGGGGTTGTGGCGGGCGCTGACACCGCAAGTGTTTGCATTTGCGGAGCTGCGCCATGCGCTGAAGGAAGCAACGCTCGCCGGCATCGCGGTGACCGACGAGGCGCAGGCGGTCGAACGCTTAGGGTTGCGGCCGAGGCTCGTGCAAGGCTCGCCGTTCAACGTCAAGGTGACGCGTCCTGAAGATTTGATCGTCGCCGCGAGGGTATTGAAGATGACGGAGGATACGCCGATGCGAGTCGGACAAGGCTTCGATGTGCACGCGTTCGGCGCGGGCGACCACGTCGTTCTGGGCGGCGTGCGAATCGCGCATCCCAAGGGCGTGGTGGCGCATTCGGACGGCGACGTGGTCATTCATGCCCTGTGCGATGCCGTCCTGGGCGCGATGGGAGACGGCGACATCGGCCGGCACTTTCCCGACAGCGATCCCAAGTATCGCGGTGCCGACAGCCGCGTGTTCCTGCGGGTGGTAGCAAAGCGCATGCAGGCGGCGGGACTGAAATTGATCAATGCGGATGTCACGGTGCTCGCCGAAGCGCCGCGCATCGCCGCGCATCGCGCCGCCATGGCGGCGAATCTCTCCGCTGATCTCGGCGTCCCGGCGCAGCTCATCAATATCAAAGCCACGACCACGGAGCGCCTGGGATTCATCGGCCGCGGCGAAGGGCTGGCCGCGCTCGCATCAGTGCTGCTCGGACCGTGAACGCGTGGACGCGGGCCGCATTGCAGCCGCCGAGGGCGCATGGTGCGCCGCTTCCGCCGGTTGAGCTCAAAGCCACCCCCGAAGATTTTCATGTCGAGGAGCAGCTGTCCTTCGAGCCGTCGGGAACGGGACCGCACTGGCTGCTGCGCGTCGAGAAGCGCACCGCCAATACCCGCTGGGTGGCGGCCGAGATTGCCCGCCTGGCCGGGGTGCCGGGCGGCGACGTCGGCTACGCGGGCCTCAAGGATCGTCATGCCGTTGCCGTGCAGTGGTTCAGCGTGCCGAATCTCGGCACGTCGGCCGAGTCTTGGGTCGATGTGCGTACGGCTGAATTCAAGGTACTCGAAGCGCGCGCCAACCTGCGCAAGCTCCGGCGCGGCGCACTGTCGGGCAATCGCTTCCGCATCCGCTTGCGCAATGTGACCTGGACGCGCGAACAATTGGACTCGAAGCTCGACGCCTTGCGGGCGCATGGGGCGCCCAATTATTTCGGACCGCAACGCTTCGGACGCGACGGCTACAATCTCGATCGGGTCGCGGCATGGGTGCAAAGCGGAATTGCTCCGCGCGGCCGAGTGGAGCGCAGCTTTGCGCTGTCGGCTGCGCGATCCCTCGTGTTCAATGCGCTGCTCGCGCGGCGCGTGGAGGCGGGCGATTGGTCGCAGCTCGCTCCGGGAGATGTGGCCAGTCTCGACGGCAGCGGCAGTCATTTCAACGTCACCTCCGTCGATGATGAATTGCGCCGCCGCCTCAGCGTGTTCGATGTGCATCCTTCGGGTCCTCTCTGGGGCCGCGGGCACCCGGCGAGCGAGGGTCAGGCGCTGCAGCATGAACTCGCGGTGTCGCGCGAATTGGCGACGGTCGCCGATTTGCTGGCCGCCGAAGGGTTGACGCAGGAGCGGCGCGCGCTGCGCTGCGCGGTTCGCGAGCTATCCGTGGAGCGCGACGCCAGTACTCTGACCTTGAGTTTCTCGCTGGGCCGCGGTCAGTTCGCCACCGCTGTGCTGCGCGAAATATGCGAATTTCAAGGCGTCCCGGAACTCGACGCGGACGAGGAGTGACCGGGTTAGCACCGGGATTGTGGTAGCGGTCGCGCCGCACGAATACTGGAGTCGGTCGGCGCACGGTGCCGACGCTACGGGCAGGTGTTGGACGCGCGGTTTTGCCGCACGACGGGCATGGCTGGTCGTTCGGATAGCTCACGATGACCGAATCCACGCTCGATCTCAAACCCTTCACAAACTCGCTGAAGAGTTTTCCAGTACCGTCAAGCCCCGGCAGCAAGACCAGGGCGGGTAGGGTTACGGCATTCGTCAAGGAATCAGTAGATATCGAGCACTGCCTCACGCCGGCCTAGTCGGCCGCGCTGATCCGCGATGAGCAACAGAAGATGGTGGCGGCCGCGCGGCAGCTGTGCCCCGGTCACATGCAACCCTTTTTCAGAAACAGTAACCCGATCGGTGATCCGCTTGGTGAGGTCCATGGTGACCAGCCCGACGTAGCACACGAGGAAGGTATCGGGACGGATGGGTGTGCTGCTGGTCGGCACGAACTGAATGTCTATATCGAGCGGCGCCGTCAAGGGTCGTCCCAGAGGCGGCGCGACAATCCGTATCTGCGGATTGTCCGCGTCGTTATCGGGAGTGGAGTGGCAAGTGGGCGCTGAATTGTTATCGCGCAAGTCTCGCGTGCTGAAATCCTTCGACTCCTTAGGTTGCACGGCGTTCCATGCCGTGGCCTCGCTCTCGCTGACTAGATCGAAAGTGTCGGCGGCCAATGACGGGGTGGTCACGCTTGCAGCAAGAATCAGCCGTGCGGCCCATGCTCTGATCGGATTCATCGTTTACCTCAGCTTAGGCTCGGAGAAGTACGTACATGGCGCCGGCACCGCCGTCCATGGCGCGCGCAGAAACGAAAGCCATGACGTCGGGGAGCCGGCGCAACCAAAGGTTCACGGCGGTTTTGAGAACCGGGCCGCGCGCGCCTGAACGATTGCCCTTGCCATGGATGATTCTCACGCAGCGGCAGCCGCGGTCGCGGCTGCGAGCAATGAATTCGGCGAGCTGGCCGCGCGCCGCCATTTGACTGAGCCCGTGAAGATCCAGTTCATCGTCGATCGGGTAGAAGCCGCGGCGCAGCCGGCGCATCACCTGGATGCGCACGCCGGCGCGCTGAAAAGAGAGCGCCTCGTCGCCGGACACGGCATCCGCCGCCGGAGCCGATTCGTCCGCCGGCAGGCCTTCGACCAGCGGCAGGTCGCCGGCCAGCGGCAGATCGCCGGCCACAGGCGCGGGGTTGATGCGCGGCCGCGCACGCGGCTTCGGTGTGGCGAGGCCTGCCACGGATGGCGTTTGCGCCAAAGGCGTGACATCACGCACCGCCGCGCGAAATGTTTCAGCATCTGTGGACCGTTGTTTGACCATGACTAGTGGACTCTATCGGCTATCGGGGTTTCCGGCGTTACAGTATAGTCCGCACGGCGACACCCGCCAGCTTGGGGCAGGCTGTTAGATCTCGTGAAAATCCTTCTTTCGAATGACGACGGCTACCGTGCGGAGGGTCTGACCGCACTTCGGGCTGCGATCAGGCCATTGGGCGCCGTGACCATCGTGGCCCCGGATCGGAATCGCAGCGGCGCGAGCAACTCCCTCACCCTCGACGTGCCGGTGCGCGCGGCGCGTTATGACACCGATGCCTACTACGTCAACGGGACGCCGACCGACTGCGTGCATCTGGCGATTTCCGGCCTGTTCGACTTCGAGCACGACATCGTGGTGTCAGGGGTCAACGACGGCGCCAATCTCGGCGACGACACCCTGTACTCGGGCACGGTGGCCGCGGCCGTCGAGGGTCGATTCCTCGGTCTGCCCTCCATCGCGGTGTCGCTCTGCGTCGAGCCGGGAAGTCCGCGCAATTTCGCCGCCGCCGCGCAGGTGGCGGCGCAACTCGTGCGTAAAATGTCGCAAGACCGTTTGCACGGGCCGGAAGCAGGGCCGGTCATCCTCAACGTGAATGTCCCGGATCTGCCCGACGGTCAGTTGCGGGGCATCAGGGTGACGCGGCTCGGCAGCCGTCATCGCAGCAAGCCCATCGTGAAGGCCAAAGATCCGCGAGGCCGCAATGTCTACTGGGTGGGCAACGCCGGTGCGGGCCAGGACGCGGGACCCGGCACGGATTTTCATGCCGTGGCCGAGGGCTATGCGTCCATCACGCCGTTGCAAATCGATTTGACCCGTCACGCCGCTCTGCCCGAACTGCAGAAGTGGCTCAACCTTGAGTAGGTTCATGGAAGGTCCGCGACTCAGCGGTATCGGCATGACCTCGGCGCGCACGCGAGAACGCCTCGTGCAGCGCCTGCAGGAGCAGGGGATTGCCGATCAGCGCGTGCTCGATCGGATTCGCAACGTGCCGCGGCATTTATTCATGGACGAGGCGCTGGCCAGCCGCGCCTACGAGGACACCGCGCTGCCGATTGGGTTCGGCCAAACCATCTCCCAACCCTACGTGGTGGCGCGCATGACCGAGGCTCTACTCTCGGCCGGGGAGCTCCGCAAGGTGTTGGAGATCGGCACGGGCTGTGGTTATCAGACGGCGGTACTATCGCCGCTGGTGGAGAAGATCTACACCATCGAGCGCATCGCGAGCCTGTTGGCGCGCGCGCGCCGTACCTTGCGCGAGCTCAAGATTCGCAACGTCAATTTCCGTCACGATGACGGCAACGTCGGTTGGGCGGCGCGCGCGCCGTATGACGGGATCTTGTTGACGGCGGCGCCGCATGCCGTGCCGCCCGTTCTGTTCGAGCAGCTCTGCATCGGCGGCCGACTGGTCGCGCCGGTGGGGCCTGACGGCCGCCAAGAGCTCTATCGTTACACCAAGGGTGAGACGCGGATCGAACGCCAGTCGCTCGGCCCCGTGAGTTTCGTACCCTTGCTATCGGGATTGCAGCGATAGCATTGCGCGTCCCGCGCTCGATTTGCACCGTTGGGTTGTGTTGCCTGTTGCTGAGTTCGTGCGCCGATACCGCCGGCGCCGGCCCGGAAAGCTATGTGGTGCGTTCCCAGGACACGCTCTACAGCATCGCCTGGCGTCACGATCTCGACTTTCGCGATTTGGCGCGATGGAACAACATCGGCGCCGATTTCCGCATCTCGGTAGGCCAGGTCTTGGTGTTGGGCCCGGGAAGGGCGCCATCGCCCGAGCGTGCCGCGCCCCGTGCCGCGCCAAAACCGGCGCCGGCCGCGGCCGCTGCGGCGGTGCCGCCAGCCGCGAAACCGCGATCGACGCCGCCGCCATCTTCGGCGACGCCGCAGGTGAGCAAGCCGCGCCCGCTCCCAGAGTTGGCAGCGGCCGCACCGAGCGGAGGCGCGCCCAATGGAGGCGCATCGAACTCACAGGGCGCGCCCTCGCCACCCGGCAACCCCATCAGTGAGCGCAACACCCAGGAGAAGTGGGTTTGGCCTACCGACCGGGTCGGCTCACCCCGCGTTGTGCCGGGCGGCGGGATTCTTCTGTCAGGGCGATTGGGTCAGGAGGTGCGCGCCGCGAGTGCCGGTCGCGTGGTCTACACGGGCAGCGGTCTGCGCGGCTACGGCAATCTAGTCATCATCAAACACGCCGACAGTTTGCTGTCCGCGTACGCCCACAATCGCGAGATGCTCGTGCACGACGGCCAAGAAGTTGCCGCGGGCCAAGTGATCGCACACATGGGGGAGGGCGAGGGTGCTCACCGCTCGCCGGTCCTGTATTTCGAAATACGTCAGAACGGCAGACCCGTCGATCCTGCACAATTCCTTCCAAGAGTAAAGTGATTTCCAAGGGTAGAGTTATTTCTAGTATAGATGCTTAAGTCGTTGATAAATATAATATATGTATCCAATCGCGTGCTGCTTGCGACCGCTCATTCCGTGTGTTTAACTGTGCGCTTATCGGGAAAGTCCATTCGCGGGGCGCTGTAGGCTTACACTGGGTCATAGGGATAAAAGAGTAACAAGATCAAGAAGAACAATAATAATCCTCGATACCGTATTCACAGTATATTCCGTAAGCGCCCCGCCATTTTATTCATCAGCATCACACCATCAGCAATGCCACCACGCGGCGTTGCTCCGCCACCAGCACGTTGAACGTACGGCAGGCTGCACCCGTATCCATGACCTCGACACCGATGCCGGCGCTTAGGAACTGAGCGCGAAAGGATGCTGCCGGGAAGATTTGGCGCGGCCCAGTTCCCAACAGAACGAGCTCCGGATCCTGCGCGAGAATGCGCGGCGGCGCGAGCCGGGCAACGTCCTCCATGTCATGAATGTCGGGCGCCGCCTCGACCGCGGAGGCGCTGACGATGATGGCGCTGCGGTATACGTTGTCATTGACGCGCAGCTCGCCGCTCCCGTACGCGCGGACCAGATTGCTGGCTGAAGTAGAGTCTTGGGTGAAGCGCATATGCGTAAGATACTGAAATTGGCGCCGGAGCGTTCGTGTTCACCCATTACTTCCGATTCACCCGTTACGGCGCGGTCAACCGGCGGCGCTCGCAGTTGCTGGAGCGGTTGCTGGCGCGCGCCGATGATTCCGCCGCGGTCACCGATTGGCGTGCCGATGCGTTTCGCCTCATTGCGCCGAGCGTCGCGTCCATGCCGGGTGTGGGCGCCGCCGCCGCGTGCGCCCAAATCGGCGCGGTGGATGCGGCGTCGGTGCTTCTAGCGACACCGGTTCACTATATCGCCGAGATGAGCAACGTGCGGTTGCCCGCCGACGGTATCCTGTCCCTCCGGCAGGCGGAAGCCGACGCCCTGGCCGTCGATTTCAATCGTGTTTGGAACGACGCCGGCATCCGGCTGCTCGCCGGCCGAAGCGCCGACCTCTATTGCCTCCTTGATCAGGCGCTCGACGTGATGACCCACGATCCCGAGGAAGTGCTCGATCAACGAATCGAGACCTATCTACCGTCCGGCACCGCCGCTGCGCGCCTGCGTCAGCTCATGAGTGAAATCGAGATGTGGCTGTTCGAGCATGCCGTTAATCGGTCACGGACTGCGAATGCGGCGGCTGCGGTCAACGGCTTGTGGCTGTGGGGAGGCGGTCCTGCGCTCACGTCGTTGCCGCCGGTGGATGGCTGGACGGCGGGCGATGATCCCTTCTTCAGTGCGTTCGCGGCGCGACGCGAATCGTCGGGCGCGGCCTCCGGCGTCATGGTGACCGCCGCGGAACCGGGTTCGGCTGAGTGGCGTGATGTGGAGTCGAGTTGGCTCGAGCGTTCTCTTGCAGATTTACGCTCCGGCCGGATCGCGCGGCTCGAACTGTCGGCGGACGGCCGCAGTTTCGGCGTCGGCTCACGCTGGAACTGGCGACGATGGCGCCGTCATCGACCTTGGTGGGAGCATTTCGCTTGAACTCACTCGAGATCCGGCGGCGCCCGCCGGCGGCGGCGTGCGACTTCACGGCGGATGTGCATCCCGTACTTCGGCGCGTGTATGCGGCGCGCGGCCTGCAGAGCAATGCGGACTTGGACCTATCGCTGGATCGTCTCCTGCCGGTCCGATCGCTCGAGGGAGTCGATGCGGCGGCCCAACTTCTGGCTGCGCATCGCCCGGCGGGACGAGTGCTGGTGATCGGTGATTTTGACGCGGATGGTGCCACCAGCACGGCGCTGGTCGTGCGGAGCTTGCGCGCCATGCATTTTGCGCATGTCGACTTCCTGGTGCCCAATCGATTCCGCTTCGGTTATGGGCTCACCCCTGAAATCGTAGCGCTGGCGGCAACGCGCCGGCCCTCTCTGATAATGACCGTCGACAATGGCGTGTCGAGCGTGGCCGGGGTAGAGGCGGCGCGGAATTTGGGTATACCGGTGTTGGTAACCGATCACCATCTGCCCGGCGCCGTGCTGCCGCGTGCGGAGGTCATCGTCAATCCTAACCTCGCGAATGCTCGATTTGCGAGTCCAGCCTTGGCCGGCGTGGGTGTCGCGTTTTACGTCGTCGCCGCCCTCGCAAGGACTCTGGTCCAGGACGATTTTCGCGCCACGGAGCTGCTCGACTTGGTGGCTCTCGGCACCGTCGCCGACGTGGTGCCGCTGGACCGCAATAACCGGATATTGGTGGCTCAGGGGTTGCGCCGCATTCGCGCCGGCCGTTGCGTGCCCGGCATTCGGGCCTTGCTCGAGTCGGCGGGCCGGCGCCTCGAACTGATCACCGCGGCCGATTTGGGATTTGCCGTGGCGCCGCGTTTGAACGCGGCGGGGCGGCTCACTGACATGACCGTGGGCATCGCCTGCCTGCTGGCCGACGATGCGTCCGACGCAGCACGTCTGGGCGCGACGCTTACCAAGCTCAACGAGGAGCGGCGCGAAATCGAACAGCGCATGCAGCTCGAGGCGATCGACGTCGCCGCCGGAGTGCGCTTCGGCCAGAATGGCGGCGAAACATTCGGGCTGTGCCTGTTCGACGAGAGCTGGCACCAAGGCGTGGTAGGTTTGGTCGCCGGCAGGATCAAAGACCGACTGCACCGCCCGGTCATTGCCTTCGCGCGCGCCGACGATGGTTCTCTGCGCGGCTCGGGGCGCTCCATCTCCGGCGTGAATATCCGCGACGCCCTGGATAGCATTGCGACGCGTCACCCAGGTCTCGTCGACAAATTCGGCGGCCACGCCATGGCGGCCGGGATGAGCCTGCCGGCGGAAAACCTGGCGGCGTTCAGAGCCGCTTTTGCGGCCGAGATTGCCGCGCGCGCCGACCACGAATCGCTCACGGGCGTGATTCACTCGGACGGAGCGCTCATGGCCACCGAGCTTTCACTCGACACCGCCCGGGTTCTGCGCGGCGCCGGCCCGTGGGGCCAGGGTTTTCCGGAGCCCGTCTTCGACGGGGACTTCCAGGTCGTCGACGCGCGGATCGTCGGCGGCAAGCATCTTAAAATGCAGCTCAGAATGGCCGATCGAATGGACGGCGAACCGACCGAGGCGATCGCCTTCGGCTACCTTGGCGGCGCCGCAGAGGATCCAGAGTTGCGCAACGGTGCGAAAATACAGGTTGCCTATCGGCTCGAAGTCAATGAGTACCGCGGTGTCGAGCGCGTGCAATTGAACTGCCAGCATTTCAAGCGGAAGCAGCCCGCCATGTGACCTGGCCGGTGCGGATACGACGGAGTAGCCATGAAAGTACTACCGATCCGAATTCGATCAACGGACTCCCGATCTTTTGTGACCAAGGTCGGCCGCCCGCAGTCGGTGCTGCGTCGCGGCGTGACCCGCGCATTGCAATGAACGAGACTTCGCGCGAATTACGCTGATTGGCTCTTTCGTGGGGAGTAATATCATGAACAATAAAGTGATGGCGGGTGGTGTCGCCTGCGCGACGCTGGCCCTGTGTCTCCTTGCAAACGCTCAAGACCAAAAGGCAGCGCCGAGCGATGCCGATCTGATCAAGAGTGCGATGAGTGCCGCACCTGCAAGTGTCGGCAAGAACGCGACCGTCGTGGCGATGCAAGCCGATGGCAAGATGCGCACGCTGCGCAAGGGTGGCAACGGGTTTACCTGCATGCCGGACAACCCTGCCACACCGGGACCCGATCCCATGTGCATGGACAAGAACGCCATGGACTGGGTCCATGCGTGGGTGAACCACACATCGCCGACGGCGGGCAAGGTCGGGTTCATGTACATGCTCGAAGGAGGTACCGATGCGAGCAATACGGATCCGTACGCCCAGAAGCCGACCGCCGAGAACCACTGGATCAAGACCGGGCCGCACGTGATGGTCGTCGGCGCCGATCCGAGCTTCTACGATGGCTACCCCAAGAACGCCGACCCCGACACCTCCGTGCCCTACGTCATGTGGGCGGGTACGCCTTACCAGCATCTGATGGCGCCCGTGAAGTAGCGCGCGCGAGCGCCATCGGGATCGTTGCCACGCCGATGGCGCTCGCACACATCGTTTCGATGGCCGATCGATTGCGGCAATCGCGTGATCGAAGTGGATCGGCGCGCGCAACGTGTTGCGACTTACCATAATCGGAGCGGCGTGCGCGCCTGCGGCCGGACCCATTGCAATTCGATGACAGCGCGTCCGTAGAGCCGTTGCGCGACCGATCCGACCCGCGTATATAAGACACAATTCCACGAATTTGGGGAGACGTGCATGCAAGCCACTCATTGCTTCTCGCGTTTGATTTCCTGTTCTCTGCTCTTGACCGCGACCCTGTCCACCACGCCGGTTGTCGCCGCCGCCCCGCAGGGGCGAGCCGCAAACACGACCGCCGGCGCTGGTGCGACGAGCGCTGCTGCTCGCACATTATTGGTAGGCAGCGTACCGTCCTGGGCCACCAGGGAAAACTATGTCGCGCCGGCGGAAGCGACCACCGACGTCGGGTTTCGCGTCTATCTCGGGTTGACCAATCCTGCCGCGGCCGAAGCGCTCGCGCGGTCGGTGTCCGATCCCCACAGTACGACCTACCGTAAATTCCTGACGCCCAATCAGTTTCGCAGTCGGTTCTCGCCGGCTGCCGCCGATGTCGCCAAGGTGCAGAATTGGCTGCGCGGCCGGGGCTTTTCGATCGTCTACTCGCCGCAGAACAACCACTACGTATCGGCGGAAGGCAGCGTGTCGCAACTTGCGGCCGCCTTCGGCGCGCAGTTCGGGCTCTACAATGTCCGTGGCCAAACGGTGCGCTCACCCGCCGGCGATGTGTCGATACCCAGCACCCTCGCGGGTATCATCAAGGCCGTGGTCGGTCTCGATGAAAGTTATCAGTTCGTCGAAACGCATCACAGGGTAGACGGCGCACATGCGCCGCCGTCGGCGGGCTTCAGAAACGCGCCGCCGCTGCCGCTCTTCTGGGCGGAGCCGCCCCTCTCCCCCTATGGGTTCCCGGCCGGATTCACGGCGGTCGCGGGCACGGCACCATGGGCGCCCAAAGGCTACACGCCGGATCAGATCAAGAGCGCCTACGGGATTTCGGGGTTCGACGGCAGCGGCCAGACCGTGGCCATCATCGATGCGTATGCTTCGCCGACGATACTGAAGGATGTGAATCAGTGGTCGACCAACCGCGGGCTGCCCACGATGACTCCGGCGCAGCTGGTGCAAGTCGTGCCGCCCGGCGTCTACAATAGGCCACAAAATCCGAAGCAGGACCCGCAGGGCTGGTACGGCGAGGAGACATTGGACGTCGAGGCCGTACATGGCATGGCGCCGGGCGCCAAGATCGTCTACGTCGGCGCTCCGAACAACTATCAGGATCTCGACTCGGCGATGAACCACGTGGTCGACCAGCATCTGGCGCAGATCGTCTCGAATTCCTACGGCTTCTCGACCGAAATATTGCCGCCGGGCTATATCCTGCCCATGGAGGACACCTTGATCCAGGCGGCGATCGAAGGCATCGGCGTGTACTTCTCCTCGGGCGACTCCGGTGATGAGACCGCGACCCATGGCTTCGCCGTCACCGACTGGCCTGCCTCGAGCCCTTGGGTCACGGCCGTGGGCGGCACCAGCCTCGGCATCGGCAGAAGCGGAACGCGCGTGTTGGAGACCGGCTGGGGCACGAGCAACTACAACTGCGACACCACCACGTTGGCCTGCACGCGCACCGTCTGGGACTACGGTGCGGGCGGCGGTGTCAGTGTGGTTTTCAACGAGCCCGCTTACCAAACATCGGCCGGCCTCACTCTGACCGGTCGCGGCGTGCCGGATGTCGCGGCACTGGCCGATCCGCAGACCGGTTACTTGATAGGACAAACTCAGACCTTCCCGAATGGCGCGTCCTACGATGAATATCGGATCGGCGGTACCAGTGTGGCGAGCCCGATTTTTGCCGGGATCATGGCGCTGGCCGACCAGAAGGCCGGTCACCCCCACGGCTTCGCGAACCCGCTGTTCTACGATAATCCGGCCGCGTTCTACGACGTCGTGTCGGTCAAGTCGGCCGTAGCGCGCCGCAATTTCGTCAACAGCGTCGATACGAGTGCGGGTACGGTCGATCGTCTGCGCACGTTCGACGACTATTCGGGCTCGCCGACGCAGCACACGGCACCCGGCTGGGATAACGTGACAGGTCTGGGCACGCCCGGCAGCGCTTTCATGAGCTTGATCGGACAGTAACTATTCAACGAGGTCACCTGATATCACCGTCGTAGCCTCTTTGGCCACGACGGTGATTCCGGTCTTGATCGGACGGTCAGCTTAGAGCGAGATCACGGGATATCAACTGTCGTCGTCTGATTCGCGACGACGGTGATTCCCGTCTTGACCGGAGTGAGAGTGAACTTTACTGCAGCGTCCGCCAGATCGGGGTTGTCCAGGGCGGCCTGACAAGTGAAGGCCACCGTGTACGAGCCAGGCGGCAGAAACGTAAACTGGTAGTAGTACGGCGGTTGGGAAGTGGCGACCGGGGCCGCGGAAGCCAACGGCTGATTGGCATCGGTGGCGGGCGCCACGCTATTCATATCTTCCGGCGCGGTTACCGTGCCATCGTACAGATAGACGCCCGGCGTGCAGCCGGCGTTCGCGGCTATCAGCGTGGCGCTGACTTGTCCCTGAATATTGCCGACGGTGGTGTTATCGACCAAGCGTTCCGCAGGCTTGAGAATGCAGGCCGGCGCCATTCCGGGCGGACACGTGATGGCCTTACGCAGGTCGAAATCGATGGTGTAGTCCACAACGCCGCTGCTCGGGACGGTGAAGCCGGAAACGAGCTTCAAGCCGGTTTCGGAGCCGCTCGGCACCTGCAATCCGTGCACCGTTCCGTCGGAGAGCGTGACGTAGGAATTGCTCGGATTGCCAT
>Ga0137407_10001353_pt1 | contig 15934 bp, 16 predicted proteins | sample CZOMad2_2_16fung_FD_108410 | JGI IMG/M metagenome (GOLD analysis project Ga0137407, IMG submission 108410) | Vadose zone soil fungal communities from Angelo Coast Range Reserve, California, USA - CZOMad2_2_16fungal (Illumina Assembly) | ecosystem: Environmental > Terrestrial > Soil > Vadose... | reverse complement strand
GGAAATCCGGCCACCGCAGGACTTAAAATAGAAGTAGGGTAAACCCAAGAATATGCTGATCAAGAAACCAGGCGACATACCTTCCTCGGAGATCACTCCCAAACAGAGCTATCTGACACGGCGCAAGTTTATTACTGGAGCGGCTGCGGCTGGCGCGGCACTGGCCGGTGGCCTTTACCTGCGCGAACACCTGGATACCGAAAACACCGTCCACGCTCAGGGCCAAAAACTCAACGGCATAGTGAAAAGCCCGCTCAGCACATCGGAGACACCGACCTCTTTCAAAGACATAACGAATTACAACAATTACTACGAATTCAGCACAGATAAATATGAGCCGAACGGGCTGTCAAAGAATTTCCGCGCGCGACCCTGGACAGTCGCGATTGACGGCATGGTCAAGAAGCCTAAGAAACTGGACATCGACGCCATCATGAAGCTGGCGCCTCTGGAAGAACGCATCTACCGCCATCGCTGCGTCGAAGGCTGGTCCATGGTCATTCCCTGGGTTGGCTTTCCTTTGAGCGCGCTCATCAAGGCCGCAGACCCACTCCCCAGCGCAAAGTTTGTTGCCCTCCAGACCATCGTTGCGCCGGACCAGATGCCGAACCAGAAGCGCAGCGGTGTTTTGGATTGGCCGTATGTCGAAGGCTTACGCATGGACGAAGCCATGCATCCGCTGGCCATCATGGCGGTCGGCCTCTATGACGAAGTTCTTCCCAACGTTGACGGCGCGCCCTTGCGCCTGGTGGTGCCGTGGAAATATGGGTTCAAAGGCATTAAGGCAATCGTGAAGATCAGCTTTACTGACTCCATGCCTCCGACAACGTGGAACAAAATGGCCGCAAATGAATATGGGTTTTATTCCAACGTGAATCCGCAGAAGGATCATCCCCGCTGGAGCCAGGCCAGCGAGCGCCGCATTGGCGAATTCCGGAAGCGTCCAACGCTGATGTTCAACGGCTACGCTGACCAGGTGGCAAGCCTTTACTCCGGCATGGATCTGCAAAAAAATTACTGATGAAACCGCTGCCGGAAAAGTTCGTTCGAGCATTGAAAGTGCCGGTATTTCTCCTGTGCCTGGGGCCGGCCTTCGTGCTCACCTGGAAAGGCTTTCACGACGGCCTGGGCGCCAATCCCATTGATATCATTACACGCACCACCGGCAGGTGGACGCTCACGTTCCTGCTGATCACGCTCAGCGTCACCCCGGTGCGGAAACTCAGCGGCCTGACTTGGCTCATTCGCTTCCGCCGCATGCTCGGACTCTTTGCGTTTTTTTACGGATCACTGCACTTGATGACGTATGTCTGGCTGGACAAGTTTTTCAACGTCCACGAAATGCTGCATGATATCGCCAAACGCCGGTTCATCACCGCCGGAATGACCGCATGGTTCCTGATGCTGCCGCTGGCCCTTACCTCCACCACCGGCTGGATTCGACGTATGGGCGGCAAGCGCTGGCAAAAGCTGCACCGCCTCATCTATTTCAGTGCTGCTGCTGGAGTGGTCCACTTTATATGGCTGGTCAAGGCAGACTTGCGCCGCCCGTTTACTTATGGCGCGATCCTGGCAGCACTTCTCGCCTATCGAGTGATTGCCTGGCTGATATTGAGGGCGCGCGCCCGACGCACCATGGCTGGCCAACAAATAGCCCGCGCCTAGCTATCTGCCTCTCATTCCGATTCCGTCTCAAAATACCAAAGGCGCATCCTGAGGATGCGCCTTTGGTAGTTGAATCAGAATCGATCAGTGAAAATTCAGTCTGATCGTGGTTGCCTGCTCAATCGGCTGACCATTGAGCTTGGCCGCCTTGAACTGATAGCCCATTACCGCTTGAAACGCGGCGTCTTTGAAGATGGGCTGACCACTGATAAATTTCGGATTGGATGGCTTGCCGTCCTTGCCCACCGTCACCTGCACAACCACCGCGCCGGTTATTCCACGCGCTTTGGCAATGGCAGGGTAAACCAGCGGGCCGGTTCTGAGCACCTGCAAGGGCTCAAGCTGCGATTGCTCAATCGCCGCTGCCGAAGGTGTTGAGGATGCTACCGGACGCGCCAGACTCGATAAAGGCGTCGACGTGTTCGCGCTGTCTGCTGTAAATGAAGGCGCGACTTCTGGAGCCGCTTGTGCCGAGTTGTGGGCTATCCTCGAGGTGCCAGTGCTGCCCAGAGTCGCCACAGGTGCCGGTTTCTCCGCGGGAACAGGCTTTTCTACCTGCACTGAATTCTTCTCTGCAACTGTCTTGCCTGCTGCTTTCTCCGCGACAGGCTTCGTGTTCACAGGCACAGTGTTCGGAGCGGCGAATGATGCCGTTCCGCTTGCTGTGGGCGAAGCCGGCTGCGTGCTGGCAGAAGGCGGCAAACTCGTGGTCGACGGCACGTTGGCAGCTTCTTGCGTTTGCTGCGGCGCCGCAGTTTTTGGCTTCTGCATCTTGAGAAATGCAAAGGTTGCCACGGCGGCAATTACCAGCACCGCGACTACGCCGACCATCATGAACCGGTTGCCCGGCTTCTTGTCTTCGGCAGCCACTGAATCGAACGTGCCAAAGTTCGCCCGAGATGCGGCGTCAAACCGCCTCTCTTCTTTCTTCGGCGGCGTGGCCAGAGGAACCACTTCCAACGGGACACTCTTAATCGTTTCAATCTTCGCCATCGGCGGGGCAGCGGCGCGCGGGGCTGGCGATGAAGGTTTGATTACCACTGCAGGAGGCGTTGGCGGCGCCTGCGTCGCGGCGACCACCGGCTTGGCGGTGATTGCGGGCGCGGCTGGCCTCGGAGCTTCGGCCTGCGGATTCTCCTCGCGGGCGCGGCGCTCTTTTTGCAGCAAAGCAGAAATCTGGTCAGCCATGGTTTTTAATACGGCGACATGCGTGATGGTGAATGCGTGCGGCGTGGGCGCAAATGCCGCCAGCACGCCAACAACGCGGTTATCTTCCCGGATCGGCGTAACCACCATGGACCGGATTCCCAGCGCGCGGATAGCGGCGGTGTCAACCCGTGTATCAGTCTCACAATCATCGCAGCGTAGTTCTTTGCCGGTCTGAATACAGAGCCCGGTAAAGGAGCCTTCCACGCGCAAAGCGGCGCCGACGTCAGGCGCGCTGCCGCCACTGCGGGCGCGGCAGACAATCTCATCGGCGTTGCCTTCGCTCAGTGCGATGGCCACTCCGGAAGCATTGGTGAAGGCTTGGGCGCGCTGCGCAACTACCGCCAGATCGTCCGGCGAGGCGCCACGCGCTCTCTTGCTAGCGCTGCTGTTAGCAGTATCTGAAGCTTGGGTTGCCATGTGTACGCCGTCCCTCAAAGCTATTTTTATTTCTTCCGGACTCGCCGGAAAACATCACTGGTAATATTCCGAAAACGCAACTGAACATATCGGCATCAAGATGCGCCCTGGACGTTCTAAAAATCCTGCCGGTAACTTGCGCCGAACTTGGCAAGATGGCTCAACGATCAAAATTTGTTGTCAAATCAATGGCGTCAAAATTGATGGATCGGCGAAGTTCAGACGTGGGCGTTTTATGCCGCGCCGCGTTGAGTGGGGGACTCGCCTGATGAGCGAGGGAAACGCGTGCGTCGACGAACAGCCTGTCTTTACGGCCAGACCCGTTTTGTTTTGTCACCACCATTGCTTGTGGTCTGCACTGCCACCGGACGTGCCGCTTCCGAAACTGGAGCGCCGCCGCCTTCCAGGATGCGCGCCGCTACCCGCAACGCTTCGATCTCCGCATTCAAACCCGAGATCTGTGCCTGGAAAATGGCAATTTGGTTTTCCTTCTCTTTTATCGCGTCATATATATTGTTCATTGTTTACCGGCCTCAGGCGCGAATATAGCAACTACTGTGCGAAAGTCAATCATGACCCAGGTACATAGGTTCAGTCATACACCTTAAGAATCAACACTTTAGTACATGTACCCGAGAGGCTGATACTCCGGCCACTTTCCGGGAAAAGCCGGTGAAAAAGTGATGAAACCAGGCAAAAACCGAAATTAGAGGGCGAATGCGAGCGCACTTCTTCCGCCCCTTTCCCCATGTGGAACTGCCTATTACCTTCGTAACCTCACTTCGCGTGCTTCGAAGGTTTGTTGCAACAGGACCGGACGCGATTCACAAAACCAAATAATCGGACAATACGAAGTTGGCGATTTTCTCATCCCGGGCATTGCCTGCTCAGCCACTGTGCGATGCGCCGAAAGTCCAGGCTTGGTTTGCTCCAGGTGAATCCCCCATTTCGTTATGGAAAGTCCCTATACCGGGACGAACGGCAAACCGATACCGATTTCATTGAAAACCATTCCTTTTCGCTGGACGTGTGGTTAAAAGAGTTTAGAATTCTCCGCGTCTCTCGGTTTCGGCATTCCGCGACGCTGGAACTCGCAGCCTTGAACCAGCGGGCGTTGCTTAAGCCATGGAGAGGGAGATGAAGCTCGATTCAAGGAGATCCTCGATGAAGCGTTTACAGCAGTTCTGCACGATCGCATTCTTATGTTGTTGTTTGCCATTGGCTATGGCAAACGCGCAGAGCGCATCCAGCGCACAAATCTCGGGTACCGTGGTTGACCCGCAGGGAGCGGTCGTCCCGGGCGCCAAGGTAACCGCTACCAACCAAGCTACGGGTGTAGGGCGATCAGTCACTACAACCTCTACCGGCAACTATGTCATTCCGAATTTGCAACCCGGAAACTACAGTGTTGCTGTTGAATCCAAAGGCTTCGCCAAGGGCGCAACCGAAAACGTGGTTTTGAACCTAGGCGATCAGAGAGATCTCGGCTTTAAGTTGAACGTTGCCGGATCCACGGAGAACATTGAAGTGACAACGCAAGCTCCGCTGATTGAGACCACCAAAACTGATGTTTCCAGTTCTGTGACCAGTCTCGACATGGAAAGATTGCCGACCATCGCCGGAACTGGCGGTACGGTCAATGATTATGCCCAGTTGGCGCTGACCGCCCCGGGCGTAAAGTCGGACACCAGCGGACTTACCACTGATCTGATTGCGCCCGGATCTATCAATAATCGCGGCAATCTTTATAACGTGGATGGGGCCAACATCACAGACCAGCTGGTTTCAGGACGTGACAGCACAGGCGCGTCTGTTGACGAAGTCCAGGAATTTCAGGTCATCACAAATAATTACAATGCCGAATACGGCCAGGCCACTGGCTTGGTGATGAATGTAGTCACAAAATCGGGAACAAATGGTGTGCACGGTGAAGGCCACATGTATTTCCGCGGCCGCAACCTTGCAGCGTCAGATCCGTTTTACAATGATGGCCTGTTTGCCGGCGCGCTTCCCCGGTCGCAGCCCTCAATCACCGCCCCTCACTGCCCAGATGCAGATTTCATCGGCATTGGGACCCCGGGGCAAACGTTGACGAAGCTGGATGGTTGTGACCGCGCTCCCTTCCACCGCAAAGAAGGCGGCTTTACCGTTGGCGGTCCGTTCGTCAAGAACAAGCTCTTTTGGTTTACGAGCTTTGAGATGAGCCGCCAGGCCGTTCCCTTGATTCTCACACCTTTCGGCTCTGCGGTCACCGTGCAATCACCCAACAACAATCTTCTCTACTCAGGCAAACTTGATTACAAGATCTCCGACAACGAACTTCTTACGATGCGGTATGCGGTGGACCGATTCCGCTCGGCCAACGTCATCGTTCAAACGGGACTGAACGTTACCCCCGATGATCTCACCAGCAGCACGATCAACAACGCCAGCTTGAATGTCGGCCTGGTTTCGACATTGCGGCCAACTTTGATTAATGAAGCTCGTTTTGTTTTCTATCGCTTCGTTACCGCGACTTCAGACAACAGCTCCGTACCTGGTGTAATTCATCCTGACGGCACGCAGACAGGCGCTGATTTTTGCTGTCCCCAGGGCGGTTTGCAGAAACGGTACCAGTACATTGACAACATGACCTGGTCTCACGGCTCGCATACTTCCAAATTTGGATTCAACATCAGTTACTATCCGTGGAACTCTCTGTTCCCACAGTTCCACTTTGGACAGTTTGTGGCTAATGCCGCGGACAATGCGGCTGTCAACTTCACAGTTGCATTTGGCCCGGGAGAAGTCACATCCAAGGACAACATTTACGGCTTTTACGCGCAGGACACCTGGAAGCTCACGCACAAATTGACGGTGAATGCCGGCTTGCGCTGGGATTATGAGGCCGGAGCGTTCAAAGGAGGAAAGATTCACGGACCGAACGGAACTTGTCTAATGGGCAACGGTCTTATCTCCGCCTGCTCGTCTGATAAGAATAATTTCCAGCCGCGTCTGGGCTTTACCTATGCCCCCTGGAGCAAGACCCTGATCCATGCCGGATTTGCTGAAACCACGATGCTTGCATTCAACAACGTTGTGCTGGATTCACTGAACTTCGATGGCACGACATTGTTTACCGTGACCATTGATGGCAGCACACCCGCGGGTCAAGCGGTATTGAATGCATTCCCCAACGCACCTAGTCCGGCGCTGTTGGCTCCTTTCGCGCCTTCTGCAAACCCCGCGAACTTTGGCCGCATCCGTCCGATTGCCGCGAACCTGCGCAATCCTGAAATGCGCATGGTCAATTTCGGCATCGAGCAACAGCTTACCCCCACGCTCAAAGGCGAAATTCAATACATCGGCCAGTTTGGCTTCGGTCTCTTCGGCGAGCGCGATACCAATGCTCCTCCGTTGCTTCCCGATCCAGCCCATGCTGGCTTCTTCTTCTACGGACCTCGGCCTAACGCCCGGTTCGGAGCCATCCGCACCAACGAAAACTCGCGTACCTCGCACTACAATGGATTGCTGGTCAGCACCAACAAAACATTTGCTCACCACATTCAATTTAACGCTAGTTACACCTGGTCGCACGCCACGGCGTCGTCTGAAGACTTCTTTGGCATCTCCGAACCTGGCGATTTCAGAACGATCAGCGCTGAAATGGGACCTGCATATAATGACATCCGCCATGCCGCCAATATGGGCGTGGTTCTGGATTCAGGAAAGCTAACCACCAATCGGTTCATGGGATGGGCCACCAATAATCTGGGCTTTAGCTGGGTGGGTCAGATCCAATCTGGACGTCCCTATCCGTTGTCTACCGGTGATACAGCGTTTGGTAACGGGAGCCGGTTCTTCGGCGCAGGCAGCGAAACCCAGCAGCGTCCCAATGTTCTGCCCGACGGTACCATTTCCGTCGCCGGAATTGGCTCTGCCGGTGGCGTTGTTGGGAACTTTGGCCCCAATGCTCCGGCCGCTTGTATAGCAGCTGGCAACCCAGCAACAATCTGCAACGGAATTCAGAACACGTTCCTTGCCCCTGCCGGAGCTTCCCCATTTGGTCCAATTGATGCCCTCACGGGAGATGTCGTGGACTTCAAGCTGGCCAATGGAAGCCTGGAACGAAACGCGGCAAGGGGATCCCCATTCGTGAAGTTTGATGCCTCGCTGCACAAGCAGTTCACGGTACGTGAAAATGTAAAGCTGGATTTCCGTTTTGACGCTTTCAACGTGTTCAACCACACCAACTGGACTTCCTTCAACAGCAATGACGTCCTTACAGCTCTGGGTCTTTCATTCGATCCTAACTGCACAAATTGCCAGCGGCTCAATGGCACGTTCGCCGGCAATAATGGCCAGACTCTGCATATCGCAGACCTGCGTCAGGGCAAAGTGAGCAAGGACTTTACCAATCCAACATTTGGTGGACTGGGCGATCCTGCTGCCGATGATGCTCCAAGGAGACTCCAACTCTCATTCCACGTTCGCTTCTAACCGCGCACGTGTACAAACCAAAAGGCGGGCTTTCGGGCCCGCCTTTTAATTTGGGATGAAGATGATTACAATCCAGTCGCTGCAGAACTCGTGACCGTAAGGTTCTTAACCACCGCTTGCCACACCGCAAGCAGAGCGCTGCCAATCAGCACTAGTGCCAGACACAAGCCTAGCCACATCCCGAGCGCGCCCATCTTCATCTTGAAGCACAGGAACGCGCCCAGCGGCAGACCGATCACCCAATAACCAACAAGATTGGCCAGCATGGGAATGCGCGTGTTGCCTGCGCCCCGAAGAGCGCCGGTCGCCACCACCTGTAATCCGTCGAATAATTGGAATACCGCCGCCACCAGCAGCAGCGTTGCTCCGGCATTGACCACGTCGATTTCAGGTGTGTACATGCGCGCTATCGGTTTGGCAAAGAAAAATAGCATCAGCCCTGAGCAAGACATGAAAAGCGCGCCAAAAAAGATTGCCATCCACCCGGCGCGGGCGGCGGCGTGAGCGTCACGAGCGCCCATGGCATGGCCCACCCGTACCGCAGCAGCAGAGCAAATGCCAAGCGGGACCATGTAGGTGAAGCTGGCGACATTCAGCGCAATCTGGTGTCCGGCAAGCTGAACGGCTCCCAGTTTGCCGATAAGGAAAGTTGCCATTGCAAAAGCGCCGATTTCCAGTAACAGCTGGGCGGCCGCCGGAAGTCCCAGCCGCAGCAACAAGCGTATGCGATCTAATTCAAGACGTCGCGATGCGCTCCACAACCCGCTCGATCGTTTTCGGTCATAGTAAACCGTTGCAATCGCGAGCACCACGACCATGTATGCACGCGAAATGCAGGTGGACCATCCGCTGCCAGCCACCCCAAATGCCCGCGCCCCCAGATGTCCGTAAACCAGCGCCCAGTTCCCTGCCAGGTTTACTAAATTCGCTGAGATCAGGGCGAATGCCACAGGCTTCACAATGTGCATGGCCTGAAGATAGCGGCGCAAAGCGAAATAGAGCGCAAGCGGGAGCGTGCTCCAAACCAGCGCCTTTAGAAATGGGAGGGTCGCACTCACCAGCGCGGGGGCAAGTCCTAAATGGCCAAACAACGGAAGAAATGCCAGCATGGACGCCATCAAAATGGGCGACAGGATGCATGCCAGATAGACTGAGTTCCACATGGTGCGATGGCACTCTTCCAGCCGCCCCGCGCCATAAGCCTGCGCCACCAGCGTGTCCATGCCCAGCATGATTCCACTGCCAAAAATTCCAACGGTATAAAACAATGTGCTGCCCAGGCTCACTGCGCCAATCGCGGTTGCGCTGTCTGGCAAACGGCCCACCATGACCGTGTCAGTAAATGCCATGGCCAGCCAGCCCAGTTCCGTGAGGGCGAGCGGCGCCGCCAGCCGCAGCATGGGACGAAATTCCTGACCGATCTCGCGCGTGTCCACTGAATGATTTAAACACAACTGCCGAGCGCGCCATGATGGGGTGACTTGCGAATTGAGGCGCCGTCGCGGAGGCTATGCAGCGGGCGGATTCTGAATTCGATCAGTTGACGATAAAAGGTTCCGTGTCAGGATAATCTTCCAGGATGGCGTGGTAACCGGAGCCGATTCGCGTAGGATCTTTGACGCCGCGCCGCAAGTCAAAACGGACACGTTGCCTGCACTGCCTGCAAAGCGGGAATCGGGCGCCCTCCAGCAGTGTTGCTTCATGCATCAAGCGATGCGATTCGTGCGTAACCCGATAGATTCCGCTTTCCGGTACTACCTCTCCCGGCCGGTATTTTTTTCGCACAATCTGTCCTTGACTGGATTCAATTCGCCCGCCTTCGGGAATCGGTGTTGATGTTAAAAGATTTCTAACGTTCATGACAAGGCCTTGTCCCAAAGGACTAATGTTCCTGCCAAGTGGTCAGTAGAGGCTAATCTTCGCCTTAATACAAAATCCCGGCGCATGCATTGCAAAGCCAACAACTTGGGTATAATCCGGAAAAATCAAAGTTCAATCTAGTTCACACATTTCATGGCCAAAATACTGTCCGTTGCTTCAAGTGAAGTGCTCCAGACAACACGCCAACTGCTGCTGGAACAACAGGGATTTGCCGTTTGTTCCGCGCTGACTCTGGCGGAAGTGGAAGTTCTTGGCCAAAACGAAAAAGTGGACCTTGCCCTGATCGGCCATGGCTTTCGCGGCCTGGAGAAGCGAAAGATTGCCCATGCTGTGAACCACTTTTATCCCGGCTTGCCGATTCTTGAGATGTGCTTTCATTCGCCCGAAATTCCCGGCGCCGATTTTATTTTGAGTGACTCGCCCCAGGAACTGATTTCAGCCATTCGACTGGTTCTGGCCGGCCGGCGCGTCCGTGGCTATACGGAGTAAAGTCTGCGCGCATTGCTGGTCGGCGCTTTTCCAATTGACACATCCGCGGCAGGTTCGCTAGCATAACCGAACCATGCTTTCCTTCGCACATCGCCATCACCATCATCACGCGGCGCAACGTGTCGGCGGAGGCCTGTAAGAGTTAAATACAGCGCACTATAAAGATTAAAGGCCCGCCGGCAACGAAATCGGCGGGCTTTTTGTTTTGCAGCTCATTTGGAGTAAACACTTTTGTGAGGACACATGCAGATCGATTTTGACAAAATGGACGGCCTCGCGCCCGCTATCGTACAGGAAGACTCTACGGGGCAGGTTCTGATGGTGGGATTTATGAACTCTGAAGCCTACTCGCGCACTGTTGAAACCGGCTACGTCACGTTTTATTCGCGTACCCGGCAAAAGCTTTGGATGAAGGGCGAGACTTCCGGCAACCGTCTGCGCGTGATTTCCGCCCTTACCGATTGCGACTATGACACTGTTCTGTTCCGCGTGCACGTGGAAGGCGATGGCCTGGTGTGCCACACTGGCACAAAATCCTGTTTTACTGAGCCGCTTTTGATCAACACCGTGGAGGCGCCGCGATGAAGCTGCGCGTCGGGCTACCTAAAGGAAGTCTGCAGGAGTCCACTATTGCCTTGTTCAAGCGAGCTGGCTTGAATGTTTACACCAACAGCCGGTCTTATTTTGCCGCCACGGACGATCCTGAAATTGAATGCATGCTCATCCGCGCGCAGGAAATGGCCCGGTACGTTGATCACGGTGCGCTCGATTGTGGTCTTACCGGCAGAGACTGGGTGGTTGAAAGCGGCCGCGAACTACAAACCGCCGCCGAGCTGACCTATGCGAAGCAGGGTTTGGGCAAGGTGCGCTGGGTGCTTGCCGTTCCGGAAGATTCGGCGTTCGAGAAGGCTGAAGACCTGGCTGGAAAGATTATCGCCACGGAGTTGGTGAATGTGACGCGCAGCTTTTTTGCCGTCCGCAATGTTCCCGTAAAAGTTGAATTCTCCTGGGGCGCGACTGAAGTAAAGCCCCCCACTCTGGCTGACGCCATCGTTGAGATCACTGAAACCGGCAGCTCGCTCCGAGCTAACCGCCTGCGCATCATCGAAACCGTGATGGAATCCACTACGCAGCTTATCGCCAATAAAACAGCCTGGGCCAGTGACGAGAAACGCCGCAAGATTGAAAACCTTGCCCTGATGCTTTCGGGCGCTATCTATGCGCAAGGCCGCGTTGGATTGATGCTGAATGTCCGCAAACAGGACCTGGCCGGCGTCTTGTCTGTGCTCCCGGCGTTGCAGAAGCCAACGATTTCCACGCTGAGCGACGGAGAATGGGTGGCGGTGAATACAATCATCGAGGAATCTACCGCGTGGAAAATCATGCCCCAGCTCAAGGCCGCCAGAGCCGAAGGAATTGTTGAGTATCCCTTAAACAAGGTGGTGCTGTAATGCGTACCCTGCGTGGGCGCAAAGCCGAAGCCTTTGTTCGCATGCTGGAACAGCGTGGGGCCGTCGATCTGGCCCGCGTCGAAAAGAAGGTGGGCCGGATCGTGGCGGACGTCCGCAAGAGTGGAGACCGCGCTTTGCGCCGGTACGCCGAACAACTGGATGGTCTGAAATCGAAGCAGCCTTTTCGCGTTACTGATGCAGAACTTGAACAGGCGTGGAGCGCGGCGCGGGAAGAATTCAAACAGGCGCTGAAGGCCGCGGCTGGCAATATCCAACAGTATTGCGAATGGCAAAAACCCCGGCAGTGGCGCAACGCCATGGCTCCGGGAATCAATGTCGGCCAGGTGGTGCGGCCGCTGCAGGCTGCCGGCTGCTACGTTCCCGGCGGCCGCTATCCGCTGCCTTCTACCATGCTGATGACCGTGATTCCGGCTCAGGTGGCTGGCGTTCCGGAGATCCGTGTGGTTTCTCCTCGCCCGGCCTCGGAAACACTGGCCACCGCACATTTCCTTGGCGTGCGCGAATTCTACAGAATCGGTGGCGCGCAGGCAGTCGCCGCACTTGCCTATGGAACAGCAACTGTCACGCGGGTTGATAAGATCGTTGGCCCCGGAAACTTGTTTGTAACGGCGGCCAAGAAGATGGTGGCCTTTGATTGCAGCATAGACTTTCTCGCCGGGCCAACGGAAGTCGTGATTGTGAGCGAACGCGGCGATCCGCGTTTCATCGCTGCCGACCTCGTCGCCCAGGCAGAACACGATCCGGACGCGCTCGCGGTTTTCATCACGTCATCGCCTACGCTGGCGGAAAAGGTGGATGCTGAAGTAAACCTCGTCGCAGACAACAATGAAGTCGCGAAGGTTTCTCTCAAAGAGAATGGCGGAATTCTGGTGGCCGAATCCCATGAAAAGGCTCTGGAATTCGCTAACCGAATTGCCGCCGAGCATATCACCGTGAATGAAGAAGACCTGGCGCACATCAGCAACGCGGGATCCATTTTTATCGGCGACTATTCACCGCAGGCGGCCGGCGACTATGCTTCCGGCCCCAACCATGTCCTTCCCACCGGCGGCGTGGCGCGCTTTCGCGGCGGACTTGGGGTTAATGACTTTGTTAAGACTATCTCTGTCCAGCAACTGTCGCACGATGGCCTGGATCGCATCGCTGCGGCGGCGATCACGCTGGCGGAAGCCGAGGGCCTGAAGGCCCACGCAGAATCCATTCGAGTGAGGTCCGCAAATGCTTAAGGCGCGCCAGTGCGTCCGCGAGATGCGCGAATACCATTCTCCGCTCAGCAGTCCCGACATCGAGCTTCGTCTGGACATGAACGAGAGCACCACCGGCTGCTCACCACGCGTTCTCGCCAAATTGAACAGCATGGATGCCAGCACGCTGGCGCAGTATCCTCGACGCGAGGCCGGAGAAAAGTTGGTAGCGGATTTTCTGGGCGTCGCGTCGCAACAGCTTCTGCTCACGAACGGAGCGGACGAAGCCATTGATCTCCTCTGTCGCGCCTATCTGGAGCCGGAAAACGAAATCGTCATCGTGGTTCCGACTTTCGCTATGTATGAAGTGTTTGCCCAGATGGAGAATGCAAAGATCGTCCGCGTACCCACGGGACCAGATTTCAGCTTTCCCGTACAGCGCGTGGTTGACGCTTTGACCGACAAGTCTCGGATCGTCGTCATCTGCAATCCCAATAATCCCACCGGCGTGGACGTACCGCGCTCCGCGATCATGCAGGTGATTCAGGCCGCGCCACAAGCCGCCATTCTGCTGGACGAAGCCTACTTCGATTTCTACGGCCAAACCATGCTGGACCAGGTCGGCAAGCTGCCGAACCTGTTCGTCGCCCGCACATTTTCTAAAGCTTATGGGCTAGCTGGCCTGCGGCTCGGCGTGATCGCCGGCGATCAAGAACAGATGTCGGTGTTGCGGCGCATGGCTTCTCCGTTCAATATAAATGCGTTCGCCATGGAGTGCCTCGCGGAGGCCCTGGCAGACCGACAGTTTGTGGCCGACTACGTTGCCCAGGTCGTCACAAGCCGTGAATGGTTGCGCAATGAACTTGAGCAGCTCAATTTCAAGTGCTGGCCCAGCCATGGGAATTTCATTCTTTGCCGTTTCGGGGAAGAGAAAAAAGCCATTCTCGACGCCTTGCGCGCGCGCGGCATCGCGTTGCGCGACCGTCCCGATTGCGAAGGATGCGTGCGCATCACCATTGGTAAGCAGGAGGAGATGGAGCGACTGATGGCCGAGCTAAAGCAGGCGCTGTCTCAACCTCCAAGTCTCAAACACGTGACCCGATGAGAAAGGCCACGATTCAACGGATCACCACGGAAACCCAGATCCAGCTCGCGTTGACCATTGAAGGCCGCGGCCGTTATGAGGTTTTCACGGGCATCCGCTTTCTCGATCACATGCTGGAACTTTTCGCCCGCCATGGCGCTTTCGATCTGAAGCTGAAGACCACAGGTGACCTCGACGTGGATCAGCACCACACCGTAGAAGATGTGGGCATCGCTTTGGGAGAAGCGTTCCACAATGCCCTTGGCGACAAGCGCGGCATTATGCGCGCAGGATATTTCCTGATGCCGATGGATGAGACGCTGGGGCTGGCCGCAATCGACTTTAGCGGACGTGCTGCCGCGGTGGTAAACACGCAGGTAAAAACGCGGCTTGTGGGCGACCTGCAATCGGAACTGGTGTACGACTTTTTCGAAGGCTTTGCGCGTGGCGCGCGCGCCAACGTCCATCTCAAGACTGTCTATGGACGCTCCAACCATCACAAGATTGAGGCGCTGTTCAAGGCCTTTGCCCGCGCTCTGCGCGTTGCTTGCTCGCGCGATAAGCGGTTAGCCGGGATGCTGCCCAGCACCAAGGGCCTACTATGATCGCGATTGTCGATTACGGTGCGGGCAATATCAGTTCAGTCCGAAAAGCGCTGGAGCATCTGGGTGCAGACGCGCAGGTGACCTCTGATCCATTGGTGATCGGCGCCGCGCACAAAATCGTCATGCCGGGAGTCGGCCACTTCAGCCGCTGCCAATCGCTCAATGAACACTTGCGCACGCCCGTACTCGATGCCATCAAGAGCGGCAAACCGTTTCTCGGAATTTGCGTCGGTATGCAGTGGCTCTTCGCTGGCAGCACGGAAGCACCGGAAACGCCGGGCGCCGCGGTGTTCCACGGTGAGTGCTCGCGCTTCCCTGCATCTGTGAAATCTCCGCATGTCGGCTGGAACCAGATCGAGGTGCGTACAGGATCGCGACTGCTCCAGAGCGTGAACAGCGGCGCATTTGTTTATTACACCCACTCTTTCAGGGCACCGGTAATCGACGAAACGACTGCCTGCACAAATTATGGCGGCGCGTTTTCTGCCGTCGCGGAACGTGACAATGTTTTCGGCGTGCAGTTTCATCCGGAGAAGTCGGCCGAAACAGGTTTGAAGATCCTGGAGAATTTCTGTGCCCTCTGAGCGGCTGACCAAACGCATCATCGCCTGCCTTGATGTGGATGCCGGACGCGTGGTCAAGGGCGTCCAGTTCCAGCAGCTGCGCGATGCCGGCGATCCCGCTGAACTGGCTCTGGCTCACGCCCGTGCCGGCGCCGATGAGATTGTGCTGCTCGACATCACCGCAACATCCGAAGGCCGCAAGACGTTGGTAGAAACGGTGCGCCGCGCTGCCAAGGACCTCTTTGTGCCGTTCACTGTTGGCGGCGGCATTCGGACGTTGGAAGATGCGGCCAACGTTTTTGATGCAGGCGCGGACAAAGTCAGCATCAACTCTGCGGCGGTCGCCAACCCGGGGCTTATCGGCGAGATTGCCGGGCGCTTTGGATCGCAGGCGGTGATTCTGTCCATTGATGCGCGGCGCAGAACTAGTCCAGCAGATACTGCGGAGGTTTTCGTCTCCGGGGGACGCACTGCCACCGGCAAGAAGGCGCTGGAGTGGGCGCGTGAAGCCGAAGAGCACGGCGCAGGCGAAATCCTGCTCACATCAATGGACCGTGACGGCACGGGGGCCGGCTTTGACTGTGAGCTTACCTCGGCAGTCGCTTCATCTGTTTCAATTCCTGTCATCGCTTCTGGCGGTGCAGGCAACGCGCAGCACTTTGTTGAAGTCTTTTCCGACGGCTGCGCCGACGCCGCGCTGGCCGCTTCCATATTTCATTTCGGCACGCACGCCGTTGCAGAATTAAAGCAGACGCTTCTTCGCGCGGGCATTCCCATGAGGTGGCCGTGCTGATTCCCTCCATTGATCTTATGGGCGGCAAGATTGTTCAGCTTATTCAGGGCGAGAAGAAAGCGCTGGAATTCGATAACTTTGAATATTGGATTG
>Ga0137407_10001351_pt1 | contig 15944 bp, 10 predicted proteins | sample CZOMad2_2_16fung_FD_108410 | JGI IMG/M metagenome (GOLD analysis project Ga0137407, IMG submission 108410) | Vadose zone soil fungal communities from Angelo Coast Range Reserve, California, USA - CZOMad2_2_16fungal (Illumina Assembly) | ecosystem: Environmental > Terrestrial > Soil > Vadose... | reverse complement strand
GTCGAAGCTGTCGGTGATGGTGTACCAGGGCATCTCCCAGCCCATCCGCGCCTTCAGGCGCGCGATGTCCGCCTGCGGCGCCCGCGAGGCGTAAGCGAGGGTGGTGTCACGAGCGTTCAGATGGGCCCGGTGGGCGACCTGATCGGCGCCCAGGGAGCAACCGCGGCAGGCGTGCTCCGGCCAGCCGAACACCCCGGGCTCAAAGAAGGCGCGGTAGACGATCAGCTGCCGGCGGCCCTCGAACAGGTCGAGCAGGCTAACCTTGCCCTGGGGTCCCTCGAATTCGTACGCCTTCTCGACGGCCATCCACGGCATCCGCCGGCGTTCGGCGGCCAGGGCGTCGCGGGCCCGCGTCAGGGCCTTTTCCTTCACGAGCATCTGCTGGCGCGCAGCCTCCCAGGCCTCCGGCGACGCCGTCGGCGGGGTGCGCATGGCGGCTCGTTCGCCGTTCTGGTCCTTCTCAACTGTCTTGGTCGTGGTCATGGCAATCTCCGAATTGGACGCTCCGATTACTTGCTCCTGGAATCGACGGGGATCTCGGAGCCGCCGCTCGTCTCGGAGCCTCGCTTGGGCCGGCGGACGGTTCTCACCTTGCCGCTGCTTCCTCCTCCGCAGAAGAACTTATCGCCGCCATCGGACTCGAGCCCCGACACGCCCACTCCGGGCGGCATCTCGAGCTTCTCGAGGACCGTCCCCGTTTCAGGATCGACTCGCCTCACATCGCTCTCGTCACCTTCCCAGGTGCCGTGCCAGAGCTCGCCGTCGATCCAGGTGACTCCGGTGACGACGCGGTTGGACTCGATGGTGCGAAGAATCGCCCCTGTTTGGGGATCGACTTGATGGATCTTGCGGCCCCGATGCTGCCCCACCCAGAGCGTCCCTTCGGCCCACGCAAGCCCCGAGTCGCCGCCGCCGCCGGGCGCCGGAATCGTCGCGAGCACACGGCCGGTCTTCGGATCGATTTTCTGGATGCGATCCTCGGCAATCTGAAACAGGTGCTGGCCGTCGAAGGCCGTTCCTGCGTGCGCGGCGACATCAATCGAGCGCACCGTCTTCCCGCTCGCAGGATCGAGGGCGTTCAGCTTGTCTCCGGACGCAAACCAGACTTGCTCACCGTCATACGTGACCCCATGCACGCTGTCGACACCCGGAAAGGGTCCATATTCACGGAGGATTTCGGCCACAGATCGTTTCATGCCTCCATCCTAGTCACTCGGCAGTGGTCCGGGGAGTAACAAGATTGTCGGGAATCCCGGCACGGGTGGGGTCATCCAACGACGCGCTCGCCCGCGGCCCAACGACTGCACCTTGCCTGCTGCTGCAAGCGAGTCGAGCGCCCGCTGCACGGTGCGCGCGCTCGTTCCAAGAGCAATCGACAGGGCCGAGCTGGACCACGACTCGCCGTCGGCAAGGAAGGCGAGCACCGCCGTATGCTCGTCTTCGACGGGCGGCGCCAGCACGACGATCTCGCGTGCACGGCGCGGCATCAGCGCAAAGCCTCGCTTCGTCGCGCTCACGTTTGCCAGCGCCCGAAGCTCCACGCGAAGCCGCCCGACTTCGACCCGCAACCGTGCACGATGAGATTCATCGGCGTGCCTCACCCGGAAGGCGCGTGCGACGAGCGTGCTCCTCGGCATGTCTCCGGGCCAGGCTTCACCCAGCGCGCGCGCAAGTGTGAACAATACCGGGCGCGTCGCGAGCGAGACCACCATGGCTGCGTCCCGCACGACATGGCGGCACGCGTCCACGACGAGCGCCCCTGACTCGAGGAGCGCTTCGACCTCCTCGAGCAGGAGGGGGCGTTCCTCGCCGCGCGCGACCAAGCGGGCCACGGTAGTGTTCATCACCAGGGATGCGCTTTCGACTTCCGCCGTCAGTGCAGGGATATCTGCGTCGCGCGCGGCGCGCTCGGCCCGAGCGAGCGCAGCGCGCGCCGTCTTCGTCCGGAGGCGTCGCATCGCGATCCCCGCAACCACCAGCTCGTGGGCGGCCCTCGACGCGGGCGGGAGCGGCGTGGGGTCAAGCTCGGCGAGCGTGAGCTCGGCCTCGTCGAGGCGCCCGATCAGGAGGAGACGCCGGACCTCGAGATTCCGCGCATGCGCGGCATTCACCCGGTCACCGTGCGCTTCGAGCGTCGCCCGCGCGGCGTCGAGCGCCTTCGCAGGCCAGCCCAGGTCGCGTGAGACGAGTGCGATCTCGGCCTCGGCGACGACACACCTCGCGCGGGCCACGGCCTCTTTCGGACCGAACGCACGCGCAGCACGCCGAAGGAGGGCCTTCGCCCGCATGAGATTGCCGAGCTGCGCCATCGCGATGCCTCGCAGCGCGAGCGCAGGCGCGTCGTCGCGCAGAGCGACCCGCTTCAATGCGCCGAGGGCATCACCCGCTGCGAGCGCACGCGCCGCGGCCGTGATCAGCGAGTCCATCTGAATCCCGTCACATTTGTCACTCCCATCGCTCGATACCCGCCCTTAGTCTATCTCACGACCAACGACCACCGGAGGCGAGCGATGACTTCCCAGCGAGCCTTCTTCGGCGTCTCGGCGCTGCTCTTCACCGCCAGCGCGGCGGTGACGATCGTCTGGTGCGCGTCGATGTCGGCGTTGGGCGAGATGCCGATGCCCGGCGGCTGGACGATATCGATGGCTTGGATGAGGATGCCCGGACAGACGTGGCCCGGCGCTGCGGTATCGTTCCTCGGCATGTGGGTCGTGATGATGGTAGCGATGATGCTGCCATCCTTGATGCCGATGCTGTGGCGCTACCGCCAGGCCGTCGGCAGGACAGGCGAGACGGGCCTGGGTCGGCTGACCGCGCTGGTGGGCGTGGGATACTTCTTCGTATGGACCGTGCTCGGAATGGCCGCCTTCCCGCTGGGCGTCGCGCTGGCGGCGCTCGAGATGCAGCTGCCGGCGCTGGCGCGCGCCGTACCGATCACGGTCGGTGTGGTCGTCCTGATCGCCGGCGCACTCCAGTTCACCGCGTGGAAGGCACATCAGCTTGCCTGCTGCCGGGAGGCACCAGGGTGCGACCGTAGGTTGCCGGCGGACGCCGGTACGGCCTGGCGATACGGCCTGCGCCTAGGCCTCCACTGCAGCTACTGCTGTGCCGGCCTGACGGCGAGCCTCCTCGTCATCGGGATCATGGACCTTCGCGCGATGGGTGCCGTGGCGGCAGCCACCACGGTCGAACGTCTCGCACCGGCCGGTAAGCGCGTGGCGCGAGCCATCGGGGTCGTCGTCGTCGGGGCAGGGTTGTTTCTGATCGCGCGAGCAGCCGGGCTCGGATGACGCATCCGCATCGTCCGATCGCAGAACGTCTTCTGCAAGGCCCGGCGTGGCACGCCTACCTCGCGGAGGTCTCGAATCCGGCCCAATAAAATGGATGTTCGTAGGGCCTCCGTCCGGCGACGGTGAGGGATCGAAGGGTTAGCTGCGATTGCTGCAGAGCGCGGGCGCCGTCGCCGCGGAAGGTGCTCAGCCGTTCGTACATCTGCCGCATCAGTGCGGCAGTGCTCTTGTCTTCGACTTGCCAGAGACTTGCGATGACTTGCCGGGCGCCGCCGCGCTGGACGATGGCGCTCAGGCCTTCAATTTCCCGGCCATCGTCGCTGACGGCGCCCCCGAGTCCCGTCTGGCAGGCGGAGAGTGTGACGAGATCGATTCCCGAAAAGCTCAACTTGCTGATCGAGTCGAGGCTGAGCTTCGTGCCGTCGCCGAGCACCAGAAACGAGCGCATGAAGTTTCCGGGGCGCAGGCTGAAATGCGTTCCGATATGCAGCACCGAGTAGTCGGCGCTCTGCTGTAGCACGGACCTCAAGCGCGCCTCGGTGAACGCCCCGTCGGCGAACCCCTCGCCGGGCAACGCGCCATTTCCCGTCGTGAGGTTGGTGCATGCCGATCCGCGATGAGTCAGCCCGCTGATCGGACCGCGCACTACATCGCACAATTCATCGGCGATGGCCGGCAAGGCATTGAAGCCGGCAACCGCCTGAGTGACGCCCATCCCCCGGACGCTGAGCCTCTGCGCGGCTTCTCGATTCGCAGCGGCGGGCGCATCGACGATCGAATAAGTTCGCAAGGCATACTTCTCGACCAGATAGCGGCTACCGTCATTCAACGCGGCAAACGGCAGGTAGCGCAGCGCTCCATCGAGCCAAAGGACCAGGCGTTTCGCGTGCGCACTTTGCGCCGCGAGATCCATTGGTCTCGCCACCGTCGTGTATAGCGCGCGCGAAGCCGCCGTCACCTCCTCGCGACGGCTGATGGCGGCTAGAAAATACCCGATGTCCCGCTGCAAGGCGATCGCGTCCACTGGCAACTCGTACTCAATCTGTTCCTTATGCGTGGCGACGAGGATCCGCAACCGATTCTGCGTCAATAGGAAGACGGCGATCGCCGCATCGGGTCCCGCGCGGCGCAGCTCGCTCGTGAGACTCCCGGCCCGAATGCTGCGCATCCGAACGTCGGGTGACACTCCGGAAGTTTCACCCGCGCTCAGGAATGCCCGGATGCGGTCCAATCGGCTTGCATCGCTCGACGCTTCGGAGTCGAGCAGCTCATTGAGCCGGATGCGCTCCGCAGGGCTCAGCCTATCGCTCTCGCGCAGCCGGCACAGCCGGTCAAATTCCTCACCGAGCGCACCGGCGGGTTTTAGCGCGTTCAGGTATCGATCCTTGAGGAGTCGCTCCTGGTCGGTGAAGTCGACGTGGCTGTCCACACCAGCCGGACTGCCCCGCAGCTCGAAATCGTATAGCTCCTCACCCTTGAGAAGCCGCACTACTTCCAGCCCCTCGTCGATGCGTCCGGCCTCCATCAGCCAGTCCGCCACGGCCCGATACACTGATACCTTGTCGATGAGAAACGTGCGCTCGAGCGGCCGATCACTGCCGATGAAGTCGCCGCGAAGCCGCTCGATCTGGCTGACCGCTTGCTTGCCGAAAAAGATGGCGAGCACCATGTCCCGGCGTTGCCGCAACGCGGACGCCAAAGTGAAGTAGGCGCGCCACAATGGCTCGGGCGTTCCTACCGCCTCAGCGGCTGCCAAGGCTTGAAGTGCCTGAGCATACGCGCCGGCCGGATCATCGCGCTCCCCGTCGAGCTCGCTCTCGTTCCGGTAAACCGCGCTCCGCAACGTCGGTTCGACATCACGGGCATGGACTATCCAGTCACTTGCCTCGCGACAGCGTGGCGTCGTTGGGGCGTGTACCGCAATCTCCACCGCGCACAATTCGTTGATCACGAGCAGGTTCAGCGGATGTGAAGAGGGAAGCCGCGCCTGAAAAAGCGTGAGCGCTTGTTCGAGCCGCCGGCGGCGCTCCGGATCCGCTGCATCTTTGGTCCGGGCAAGCGCGAGTAGCACGTAACCGCGCTCGATGCGGAGCGTCGGATCATCGCCGGCCGCATCCAGCCCTGACGTCAATGCCAATCTTGCCGCCTCCGGGTCCCCGAGCTCGAGCTCGAGATTACCCAGGCCGCGATAGTGGGCGACCAATACCTGCCTCTCGATGTCGGCGCGGCTTCGCTCGACGATCGCGCCCGCACGCTGATAGACATGCAGCGCCTGCGGCAGCTCGCCCGAGGCTCGCTCCACTTCGGCGAGAGTCCGCAGTATGCCGACGAGCTTCGGCGCATCCGGACTCAGTGTCGACTCCCCGACCTCCAGTGCACGCTGCGCAAACGGCATCGCCTCGCGGGGCCGATCTCGCTCGTTCAGGAGCGATGCGATTTGGTTGAGCGCGGTCAAGTAGTGCTTCTGAAGGGGACCGTGGGTCGATTCGGCGAGCCGGATAGCCTCCCGCAACGCGCCCTCTGCAGCATCGAAGTCGTCCAGTCTTTGGTAGATGGTACCCAGCAGTACATACGCGGGCACGAGCTGCGGGGCGCCGCCGGTCAGTTGCTTTTCAATGCCTATTTGCGTCTGGGCGTGAGTGCGGGCGTCTTGATAATTCTCCTCGCGAACTGCGAGATTGGTCTGCACGTTCTCGATGGCCGCAGCAGCCTCGCTCACTGCCGCATTGTTGGCCCGCAAGATGGCGGTAGCGCGGTCCAGGGCGACGTGGGTCGCTGCAAAGTCGCCCTGCCCTAGACGAACCAGAGCAAGTCCGACAAGCACCTTCTGCAGCTCGATCTGATGCAGTCCCGGTGCATGCTCACGAACTTCAAGTGCCTGCTGCCACGCCGCGCCCGATTCCGCGAGGCGCCCTTGCCGGAAATAGATCCAGGCGTATGCGACGTGAATATCCGCAATCTCGGCCGCATACCGAGTAGGGTGCTGTTCGAGAATCGGCTCGGCGAACGTGAGCAGCGGTATCGCCTCTTGAAATCTGTTCATGTAGGCAATCAGCGGAGTGGCGAGCGAAGCGGCCCACCAGGCCAATTCCCCGGAATGCTCGCCTTTTTCACGGGCAACGCGCGGGATCGTCTCGCACATCAGGCGCACCGCAGCGTCCGGATCATTTTCGTTGACGGCCTCGAGCCTCTTGCGCAATACCCGCAGCGGAGTGTTCGCGATTGCCGATGACGAGGGAGTCCCGCAGCTCGCGGGCAGGTCAAATGCGTTGGCGCGCGCGGCCAGCGCCAGCGCACCGCCGATCAACCAGCATCCCCATATGTGATTCTTCACGGCGTCGACGCGGGCTCGATTTCCACCTGAAGCACGCCATCCGCCGGGAGCGCGATGCCATGACGGTCGAGCACCTCGCGGACCTGGGTGGTCACCGGCATCGGCAGGTCGGCATCGATCCCTTGACGCCCGAGCTGCTCGTAACCGCGGGCATGAACGCCCGCCGCTTCGAGTTCCCGAATCAGCTCCTGCTTGAGGTGCGACGGGTCCGGCGCGCGGATCCGCACGATGCCAGACGCCGCTCCGCGCGTGATCGGCGTCGGCGAACGAGTATTCATCTGCAGCGTCACGCCGACCGCGATCGAGGCCAATGCCGCGGCAGCGAGCCATCCCGTCCGGCGGCGGCCGGCGCGGCCCCCAGAAACCGGCAACAAACCCGCAGCGCGCGCGCGGGCAATCAGCGCCGCCTCCCGCATCGGATCCTCCGCCGCCGCACGAATTTCCTCGGCTGCGCTGCGGGACAGGATGGCCGCTCGGATCGCCCGTGCGTGCGCGTCGGTTGCCGCCGCAGCCTCGCTGCCTGAACGTCCGGCCAATGCATCGAACCAGTTGTCGTCCTCGTCGCCCATACCGCTCTATCTCTCCGAGAATGCCAGCGAATACCATTCTGCCAAATGCACGCGCGCCCGCTTACGGCACTGTGAGATGAACTCCCGGGTCGCGCCCGGCGTGCGGCCGAGCAACGCCCCGATTTCCTCGTGCGTCATGCCATCCTCGGCGATCCACGAGATCACGAGCGCATGCTGCGGCGAGGCTTGCATGAATTTCTCCCAGCAGCGCTCGAAACATTCCGCGAGCTGGCGCTGCTTCATCGCGTCCTCGCCCGCCGGCACCTGTTCGGCGGAGAACTCGGCGACCCGCTCCCCGGCATCGCCCACAAGTTCGGTCTCATGCTCCAAGGGCACCTCTCTCTGAGGTTGACGCAGCTTGTCGAGAATGCTGCGTCGCATTATCGACCGAACCCATGGCAAGAGCTCCGACTCCCCGCGGAAGCTCGCGCAGCGTTGCCACACCTTGATGAAGGTCTCCTGCACCAAATCGCGCGCGGTATCCGCATCGCCCACGGCACGCACACACTCGCGGTGTAGCAATGCGAAGTACGCCCGATCCAGGGACCGCAAGGCACCTTCGATCCGCCTACCGCCATCGCGGCAAGCTTCCATGAATACCGATTTGTCCAAGCAGCTCCCGGCAGCTAGACGTTGACCGCCCTGCTGCCGGTAGCGTAACCGACCGGCGTTCGAAATAGCACTCTGGCAAGACGCTGTTCGGCGCCGGTTGTCAGGGCGCGGTGTGCAAAAAGCTCTCCCTCTTCCGTGCCGCGGATGCCCGCCTGACGTTTCGGCATGACACCCGTCTCAGGAACTACGGGATCGATCGGGCGCGGCGGCGGCCGAAGAGCCCTCCGAGTCGCAGATGAAGGAGGCCGCGCTGTATGCGATCAATCACCCGCCCGGCATAACCATCAGCGATCCGATCTCGATCAAGTTCTTCAAGGAAGGAAGCCTGCGATAATCCGACGCCAAAAGGTTATAACTGCAGCTTCGACTGGCAGGTCGCATCCGCGAATCTCGGCGCCTCGATGTACAACAACATTTCGAGTGCGTTCTTCTATAAGGACAAGGAATCGGGTAAATGGGCTATGCGGCCGCCGTTTTAATGCGGTGTTTCGTATCAAAAGTACGATTAGGATTATAAAATATATGTATAAACAATGACTTATCGATTGTAAGAACATGCTCATAGCCTGGATCTGGCCCAGTGATACCTAGGGCGAGATTCGGACGCGGCGCCCTTTGCTAAAGTGAGAGGCTAGGGAGCTGGCTCCGCCGTGCCGACATCCGGCAAGCGTGTCGTGCTTCGCAGGCGGGGAGGCAAGACGATGGCTGAGGTCTGGACGAGGTGGGAAGGCCAGGTCATCAACGGAGTCTTTCCCCTGCTCCGCGTTCTGAGTGCCTCAGACCACGGCGCAGTATTCCTTACCGAATATAAGGCACAAAACCTTCCCAATGCCGCGCTCAAATTGGTCCCGGCCATTCCGACACTGGCGCAGGCGCAGCTCTCGCATTGGACGAGGGCTGCCGCCCTCTCCCATCCTCACCTGATTCGACTTCTCGAAGTGGGCCGCTGCCAGCTCGGAGATCTCCAATTTCTTTTCGTCGTGATGGAATGCGCTGAACAGACTCTCTCGCAAATTCTTCCTCAACGGGCCCTTACTCCAGACGAGGTGCGGGAGATGCTGCTTCCCACCCTGAACGCCTTGGCTTTTCTTCACGGCAAGAACCTGGTGCAGGGCCGGTTGAAGCCATCAAACATTCTGGTCGTGAACGATCAACTGAAACTGGCGAGCGATACCGTCCGCCCTGCCGGCGAATCCAGAGCAAATATTGCGAAGCCTTCCGTGTACGATCCTCCGGAAGCAAAAGACGGCAGTTTTTCCGCGGCCGGCGATATCTGGGGTCTCGGCATGACCATGGTTGAGGCTCTCACGCAGCACCCTCCCTCGTGGCCCGACGGTAAATCCGAAACTCCCTCCTTCTCCGCCGCTCTTCCTCCAGCGTTCGTGGAGATCGCCCGGCAATGCTTGAATCGCAACCCCGCCAAACGCCCCACCGTCGCCGACGTGGAAGCCCAGATCAAACCGGCGTCACAATCGCCGGTCGCTACGTTGACTCAGCCTCCCGTCTCGGTGCCTGAGCCGCGCGTGTCTGCACCGCAGCCACTCGTGTCGACTCCCAAGCCTCCCGTACGCGAAGCGCCGGACAGACCCGCTCCTCCAGAGGAGTCGCCGAAACAGCGCCTGCTCGTCCCCGCGATCGCGGTGCTCCTCATCGTAGCGGTCGCTGTAGGGGCTGCCTTGCACTTGCGTAGTTCTCGCACTTCTTCGGAGCAGACTGCCGCGTCTGCGGCCGCTTCGCAGAATCCAGAGACGCCTCTGCCCGCGCCTCCGGGGGTCTCTGCTCCTTCTTCCGGCGCGAAGTCCGCGGGCTCTCAATCGCCTGCTTCGCGCGGTGTTTCTCGCCCATCAGATCAACGTGCACAGCCGCCGGCGAACGGGCCGGCGTCCGTGCTTCATGAAGAAATTCCTGACGTTCCGCGCCACGCTCGCGACACGATCCGTGGCCGTATCAAGGTCACGGTTCGCGTGACAGTCGACAGCTCAGGAAATGTCATCGACGAAACCCTCGAAAACCCCGGTCCAAGCAGGTATTTCGCCCGCCTGGCAAGCACAGCCGCCGGAAAATGGAAGTTCGCTGCTGCGGAAAATCAGAACTCTCGCAGATGGCTACTGCGATTCGAGTTCTCTCGCGGCGGCGCCACCGGATACGCCGTCCGGACCTCCTAGAGGTCTCGAATACATCGGCGTCGCTAAAGCTCACGCCGCCCGCGAAACGGCGGTCCCGCGACGGTCAATGACGCGGCGATCGGGGAACGCGATGTGCTCCTGCGCCACTCGCCGATCGGACGCGCGCCGCTCGTGCCCCGTCGAAATCGCAGGGGCGGCACCGGTGGAATAAGCACGGCTCGATGTCAGCAAGGCCAGATTGAGCAGTTGCACGCTGCGGCGTGCGGCATTCATGACCTTCATCCTCTCGCGCTCCGTCCGTGCATAGCGCGCCACTATTTCCAATGCGATGCGCGGATGATCATCATCATACTTGGCATGGTTGCGGAACCACTTGGTGGTTCGCGGGTTCATGTTCACGCCTTCGCGCGAACCGTATGCCTCGAAGCCCTTCAGCAGCGTCCGGGTAAGGTCGCCGGTGGCGCCTTCGATCGCGAAGCTGGTCGCGGCCACCGCCTCGGCGAGCGAACCCTTCGAGTTGATGTGCCAAATCCAGTCAGTCAGCGATTGCACGTCGCGCAAGAGGGGGCGTTCGCACTCCGCGAGCGCCATCATTTCACTGCGCGGGATACTGAAGCCCTCGCCCATCCAAAGCCAGTGTTCGGCATGCGCCTTCTCGACCCTGATGTTGTTGATCAGGAAAGAGCGCGAATAGTCGTCTTCCACCTTGATGAGCGCTTCGGCCAGGAACTTGGGAAATGCATGAATGAAAGGATAGAGCTGCAGGAACCAGCCGCGCATGGCATTGGTGGACCATGTTCCATTATTGAGGTTGGTCGCCCACTCTCCGGCCACGAGGTCGTGCCAATCGGGCTGAACGAAGCTCTTGAGCGTTTCAATCCATTTAATGTCGGACGGCGGCTCGTGCTGGATTCCCATTTGCACTCCATTTATGAAGAAATCGCTTGAGCATCGCGGCCGGTCTCGATGAAATCAAACATATTGTTGGTTGTTGCGCGTTATGTCCAGTCTACGAGGCCATTTGAATTTGAGCAACTCGCGGATGAGCAGCCGCAGTAATTATTTTCGAATCAATGGCTTTTGACTAAACTTCATCCCGCCACCTGTTGCTTTTTAACAACGGACGGTTCTGTGGTCAGAATTCGACTGCGTCCCCACGAGTTTCCGAGCCGAAATTCTTCGGTGTTCTTTGAGCAGAGTCTGCGGGAGCCGCGAAATCGCTCTCATTTTGATGCGCCGTCGGGCGATAAGCTGTACTGGACTTTCACTGCGGCGGGTCCCTCGAGGTGCATACCAGACTTCCGAGTTGTCCGCGGCACTGTCGGTCCGTCGAGGCTCGCCCAATGCGCACCCGCTGAGAGAACACTTAAGCCCATACCTTCAGGACCATGCGTATGATGAAATCCGGGCGCAGCAACCGCGGGTCGACTGGAATGTCGCGATCTGCGATTCGTTTCGTGGCGCCCGTGCTCGTCAGCTTGAGCGTGATGTTGGTTGCGGCGGTGGTCAGCATTGAGTTGCTCTCGACCATCCGTGCGTATGTCGGTGGCGAAGGTCTGTATTCGAAAGGGCAAAAGAACGCCACGTACTACCTGGCACAGTACTCGGTATCGCATTCGGACGAGGACTTCCAGCAATACTTGACCGCCATCGCTTTTCCGCTCGGCGATCAGAAGGCGCGTCTCGCCCTGCAACGAAATCCCGTTGACCCGAACGCCGCGCGTGAGGGCTTCCTCGCAGGCGGCAATGATCCGGCCGACATTGACAGCATCATCGTGCTGTTTCGATTGTTCGGAAATGTCGGCCCGGTGCGCCGGGCCATCGAAATCTGGACCGAGGGTGATACCTACACGCAGCGCATCTGCGCAGTAGCCGCCCGCATGCACCCAGCGTCCCAAGCCCAAGCACCGCCGGAAGAGCAAGCCGCCATTCGATCGGAATTGAACCTCATCAACCGCGAGCTGACTCCCTTGGCGGCTCGGTTCTCGTCGACCTTGGGCGAGGTCGCGCGGATGACCCGCAGCTTATTGATCCTTGCGTTGGCCGTCGGCACCTTGGTGACCGGGTTTTTATGTATCCGCGTGACGCACGCGCGCGTGAGCGAGCGCGATGCAAAAGAGCGCGGGCTGGCGCGCCTGACTGAATTGTATGCGGCTTTGAGCCGCACCAGCCAGCTGATCTCGCGCGTGAGCGATCGGGGTCATCTTTTCGATGAACTGTGCCGCATTTGCGTCGGCACCAGTGGGCTGAACCTTGCCGCGGTCGGTCTGCTGAAGCGCGACAGCTCGAACATAGAATTTATCGCATCGCACGGCGAGCACCAGCGGCACTTGCAGGCACTCGCCGCCGCGGTTTCAACGGGTACTTCCAGTCAATTCGAGCCGCTGCGCCTCGCGCTGCGCGATCCTCGCGCGCACGTATTCAACGGCGTACAGGTGTCCGGCAGCATGTTTCGCGCGTCGGCGTCGTTTCCGCTGCGATGCCGGGACGAGGTTGTGGGAGTGTTGTGCGTTTTTTCGGAGGAGGAACGGTTTTTCCAGGAGGACATCATCGATCTCATGGAACAACTGGCGATGGAAGCATCCTTCGCGCTGGAGAGCCTCCAGCGCGAGGCAGACCGCCGCTACCAAGCGGCAATTCTCGCGGACCAGAATCGTATTCTAAATCTGGTCGCCTCGGGCGCAGATCTCAAGGTGATCTTCGCGACCCTGGCGCAGTTCGTGGAGACCCAATCCGACGGTAATCTATGCTCCCTGGTGGCGCTGGATCAAAAGGAATCGTGCTATGCCTTGAGCGTAGCTCCGTCCTTGCCCGAAGGGTTCGACCGCGCGGTCGTTGCTGCCTCTCACAAAGAGAACTCAGCACCCTGCGCCGAAGCCATTTGCAACCGCTCTCCCGTAGTGGTCGAGGATCTCGCCGGTTATCCACTCGATTCGACCCTGCGCGACCTTGTGCGCCAGGCCGGTCTGCAGTCGGTCAGCGCCTGGCCCATACTCGGGAGCACGGGTCAGATCTTGGGTGCACTGTCGATTTACGGCCGCCGGCGCGAGAACCCGCACTGGCTGAACGCCCATTTGGTCGGCATTTGCACGGACCTCGCCGGCATCGCCATTGAGAGCCGCTGGGCCGCCGATCGAATCCGGCACCTGGCACATCATGATGATCTGACGGGGCTGCCGAATCGCTTGCTTTTCAATTATCACCTGCCCCGAGCGCTGGCTCGCGCACAACGAGCCGGAGGCGCGGTGGGCGTGTTGTTTCTCGACCTCGATCGCTTCAAGGTCATCAATGACACGCTGGGGCACGGTGCGGGTGACGATGTCCTTCGCCAGGTTTCGAAACATCTGCTCGAATGCGTGCGCGCAACGGACACTTTGGCCCGTGTCGGGGGAGATGAATTTACGGTGCTCGTCGAGCAGTTCCGCGATCCCCAGGACCTTGGCGACATCGCTCAAAAGCTCCTTACGGCCGCCGCCCGGACTCTGACGGTCAATGGCCAGGAATACCATCTGTCGGGGAGCATCGGCATTGCGATCTATCCAAAGGACGGCGGGGATAGCGCCTCATTGCTCAAGAATGCCGACATCGCGATGTATCGGGCAAAAACTTCCGGCAGGAATAATTATCAGTTCTACTCCAGCGATATCAACGAGCACAGTGTCGAGAGACTCTCCCTTGAAAATCAGCTGCGCCACGCGGTGGCGCGGCGCGAGTTCGAGGTTCACTACCAACCGAAGATCAATATCCAAACCGGTCGCATCGCGGGAGCGGAAGCCCTGGTCAGGTGGCGGCATCCGCAGCGGGGTACGTTGCTGCCGAGCGAATTCATCTGCGTTGCCGAAGAAGTGGGTCTCATCGGTTCGATAGGCCGCTTGGTTCTTGATACGGTTTGCGCCGACGCCAAGCGCTGGTGCGATGAAGGGCTGGCCCCGATTCGGCTCGCCATCAATCTTTCTGCCCAACAATTCGCGGATTCCCGCCTGCTCGAGGATTTGGACAGCGTTCTGCGCGAGACCGGATGCGATCCGCGCTCATTGGAGTTCGAGATCACCGAGAGCGTTGTCATGACGAGTCCGGACAAAGCCTTGCTGCTGCTCAAGCAGATCAAGGAGCACGGAATCACCATCGCAATCGACGATTTCGGCACCGGACACTCCTCGCTCGCCTACCTCAAGCGATTCCCGGTCGACAGCGTGAAAATTGATCACACGTTCATCCGCGAAATCGCCGCGAATTCGAATGATCTTGCCATTACCAAAGCCATCATCGCCTTGGGGCATTCCATGGGATTGAAGGTGGTTGCGGAGGGCGTCGAATCCGCGACTCAACTGGAGATTCTACGACGCTCTCGCTGCGATGAATTCCAGGGATTTCTATTCAGCCGAGCGGTTCCGTCGGCGGAATTTGAGCTGATGGTCGAGGCCGAGGCGCAACCCAGGGTGCGTAAAGACGGCTCTGTTCTTGCCAGGTATTGACGGGTTTTCCGATCGATCGGTCATGGAACAGCCGCCGCGCAGGCTCAGGTGGAGGGCACCACGCATCGCGCCAACGCCTCACGCAACTCGCGCAGCTTGGGCGGCTTGCTCAACACACGATCCACATGGGGCGGAATGTCCCCCTCGGCAACCAGCCGCTGCCCCCAGCCGGTCAACATCAATACATTCGTCCCCGGAGCGGCGGTCTTTACGGCGGTGGAGACTTTGCGCCCGTCGACGTAGGGCATACCGAGATCCGTGATCACGACAGGGAACGGATTGCCCCGCGCTTGTGCCGCAACGAAAGCGTCGATGCCGGCCTGGCCGCCGTCCGCCGTGGTCACGCCGTGGCCATCACCCTCCAAGGCGTCGCGTAGCGATTTGAGCACCAGCGGATCGTCGTCCACGACCAGGATGCGCAGCGGCGGCACCGTGCCGACCGTGGCCGACGCCACTGCAGCAGCCGCGGGCGTGGTCGGTATCGCGAAACTCAAACGCATGGTGGTGCCCTCGCCGGCCGCACTCTCGATTTCAATGTCCGCGCTGTGACGTTGCATCGTCCCGTAGACCATCGCGAGGCCGAGCCCGGTGCCACGCTCACCCTTGGTGGTGAAGAACGGCTCCAGGCATCTGCGTCGCGTGTCCTCATCCATCCCGATGCCGGCATCGATAACCTCGACCTGAACGAATCTGCGGACCGGAGATTCCTCCGAACCAGGTCCTTGCTCCTGCGCCACACGGGTCCGCAATGTCAGCGGTCCTCCGTCAGGCATGGCATCGACCGCATTGAAGATCAGATTGATGAGCGCTTCCCGGATTTCATTGTCGGCGCCCATGATCGCCGGCAGATCCGGGGCCAGTTCGGTCCGCATCCCGATTGCAATGCCGCGCTGCTGTGCCATGTCGCTCCAGCGGGCGCGCGTCAGGTCCACGACCTGGCGTACCAGGAGATTCATGTCTACCGGAGCCAGCATCAATTGCGGCTCGCGTTGGCGATAGAACTCGCGCATGCGCTCAACGGTTCGCCCCACGTCATGGACGGAGCGCTGAATTGTTTCGAGATAGCTGCGGGTGCGCGGACTCAAGCCGGGCTCCTTCTCCAAGAGTGATTCGGTGTAAAGCGCCACCGGAGAAATTGCATTGTTGATATCGTGCGCGATACCGCTCGCCATTTGACCCAGGGCAAGCAGACGCTCCTGCTGCATCACCGCCTTCTGCGTCTGACGCAGGTCGTCGTACGCCTGCTGTAGAGCGCTGTAGAGTTGCGCCTGATGGGCTGCCAATGCGACGTGCTCGCTCGATTGGCGCAGAAACTCGCATTCGCCGCTGCTGAAGCTGCCCGCTTGCTGGCGTGCCGCGATGAGGACACCGAACACCTTGCTCTCGACCAAGAGGGGAGCCGCCACCATCGAGTTCAACCCGCCTCGCGCCAACCGCTGGGGAAACGGGAACTGCACTTGACTGATATCCGGCTCGTAAACCAGCCGGCCGCGCACACAATGCGACAATCCGTTCTCATCGATTTCGACGCGAGCCTG
>Ga0137407_10001347_pt1 | contig 15968 bp, 16 predicted proteins | sample CZOMad2_2_16fung_FD_108410 | JGI IMG/M metagenome (GOLD analysis project Ga0137407, IMG submission 108410) | Vadose zone soil fungal communities from Angelo Coast Range Reserve, California, USA - CZOMad2_2_16fungal (Illumina Assembly) | ecosystem: Environmental > Terrestrial > Soil > Vadose... | reverse complement strand
TTAGTTTGACTTTGGTTTACAGAACCTGCTAGAAGTCAATCCGCAAGGGAGAATCTTGAGAAAAGCACCGACCAAAAGGCAGGCATGACACCCACCCCGACCACGACGACCGAGACCGCGACGAGCCCCGATCGCCCTCGCGACCGGCGCCGTCCGCAGATCCTGCGCGGAGAGACGCCGGACGCGGTGCACATTCCGTCCGGTTGTCGCTTCCATCCGCGCTGTCCGATCGCTATCGAAGATTGCAAGCGCGTCGACCCAAAGCTCGAACGCCCCGTGGCCGGCCGGACGCCGACCCACCGAGCCGCCTGCATCCGCGTCTGACCTTGTTAGGGTCGTGGTGTGGCCGTACAAGCACCTAGCCAGATCGATCGCGAACGCATTCGCCAGCTGACCGAGCGGGAGGAGCGGACGCTCAACGAGCGGACGCCGAAGTCGCATGCGCTCTACGAGCGGGCGCGCAGCTCGCTCGTCGGGGGCGTCGCCTCCTCGTACCAGGTTCGCGAGCCCTGGCCGATTTATCTCGAGCGGGGCGAGGGAGCTCGGGTCTGGGACGTCGACGGCAACGAGCTGCTCGACTTCCACAACGGCTTCGGATCAATGACGCAGGGCCACGCCCACCCCGCGATCTCGCGCGCCGTCGAGAGGCGCGTTCAGGCCGGCACCCATTTCGCCGCCCCGACCGAGGACGCCGTCTCGGTCGCCGAGGAGCTGCAGCGCCGCTGGGACCTGCCGAAATGGCGCTACACGAACTCCGGCACCGAAGCGACGATGGATGCTGTCCGGATCGCACGGGGGCTCACCGGACGCGACACGATCGTCAAGATCTTCGGCTCCTACCACGGCCACAACGATGCCTTGATGGTCTCGACCGGAGGCGGGGACGTCTCCGGGATTCCGCCGGACGAACTGCCGTCGATCGGCTATGGGGCCGGCTTGCCCCAGGCCGTCGTCGAGCTCACCGTCGCGGTCCCGTTCAACGACGTCGATGCGATGGAGCGGCGCATCGAGCGGCTCGAGTCCGACGGCCGCGCGCCGGCCTGCGTGATCATGGAAGCGGCGATGATGAACCTCGGGATCGTCCCGCCCGAGCCGGGATACCTCGAGGCGGTCCGCGAGCTGACCAAGCGCCGCGGCATCGTCCTCATCTTCGACGAGGTCAAGACCGGGTTCACGATTGCAGCGGGCGGCGCCACCGAGCGCTTCGGCGTCAGGCCCGATCTCGTCACGCTGGCGAAGTCGCTCGGGGGCGGCCTGCCGTCAGGAGCGATCGGCGGCACCGACGAGGCGATGCGCGTGGTCGAGGACGGCAGCGTCTACCAGGTCGGCACGTTCAACGGCAACCCGCTTTCGATGGCGGCCGCGCGCGCCAATCTGGAGGAGGTCCTGACACCGCCCGCCTATGAGCACCTCGACCACCTCAACGAGCGCATTCTCAACGGTTGCGCGCGCGTGATCGAGGAGCACAAGCTGCCCGGCTATGCGATCGGAATCGCGGCCAAGGGCTGCGTGACGTTCGCAACCGACCGGATCGTCGACTACGCGAGCTTCAGCGCCAACCAGGACGCCGAGCTCACGGATCTCGCCTGGCTCTACTCGATGAACCGCGGCATCTTTATGACGCCCGGCCGCGAGGAGGAGTGGACGCTGACGGTCGCGCATGATGACGCCGCGGTCGACCGCTACGTGAACGTCTTCGCCGAGCTTGCAGGCGAGCTGACGGCCTAGACCCTTCCCGCCGCCTGCAGGAGCTCGAAGACGGGCTCGTGCGGTAGCGCCCTGATCACCCTTCCCTCGCGGCCCTCGACGTCCTCAGCGGCCCAGAGCGAGTTCAGCACCGACTCCTCCGTCGCGTCGACGACAGCGCCGAAGAACTGATTCAGGCCGCGATCGGGGACGGCATCACCCTCAGCCGTCGAAAGGGCGACGAAGATCTCGCCGCTACCGTGATGACCGATCGAGCCCGTGCGGCCGAGCCCGAGGCCGGCACGTCGCGCGAGACGCGTCAGCTGGTGCGTTCCAAGCGCGGCGTCGGTTGCGACGACGACGATGCAGCTGCCGCCTGGCGCGTCACGACCCGGCGGAGGCGGGTCGAGCAGGCGACCGACGGGAACGCCGTCGACGCGCAACTGGTCGTGGGTGCCGAAGTTTGTCAGCGCCAGGACGCCCACGTGCGCATCGCCGACGCGCCGGCTGGCATTACCGATGCCGCCCTTCCAGCCGAAGCAGATCATCCCGGTCCCGGCGCCGACGGCGCCCTCTGCGACGTCGCCACCTGCCGCGTCGAGCGCACGCCGGACATCGGCCGCCTCCACCTGCACCGTCCGCGCGTCGTTCAGCCAGCCGTCGTCGCACTCGCCGACAACTGGAATGACGAAGTTCTCGGTTCCCACCGAGGGATCTGCTGCGACGGCCGCGGCCACGGCGCCGTCGTAGACGCGACCGACCGCCATCGTCGAGGTCAGGTACACGGGCGTTTCGATACAGCCCCACTCCCCGATCTGGATCGACCCTGTCAACTCGCCGGCACCGTTGAGCACCGCAGTGCCGGCGGCGATCGGCCGGTTGACGAGGGTGTCGAGCGAACCGGGCACGATCGCCGTGACGCCGGTCCGCGCCACGCCGCGCCCTTCCGGCGGGTCCGGCTCGTCCCGACAAACGGTGACGTGACCGGCGGACACGCCGCGGACGTCCGTGATCGCGTTCCGCGACCCTGTGTCCAGCTCGCCAATCCGCAGGCCGAGGTCTCGCAACCGCTCCATCACAGCCTCCCGGCGGCGATTATGCGTTCCAGAAACTGCTGCGTGCGGGGCTCGCGCGGGTGCGTGAAGATCTCTTCCGCCGGTCCCTGCTCGAGGATCCTGCCGGCGTCGAGGAAGCAGATCCGGTTCGCGGTGTCCCGCGCGAAGCTCATCTCGTGCGTTGCGATGACCATCGTCATCCCGGCATCTGCGAGCTCGCGGATCACGCTCAGCACCTCGGCGACGAGCTCCGGGTCGAGCGCGCTCGTCACCTCGTCGAGCAGCATCAGCTCGGGCTGCATCGCGAGCGCCCGGACGATCGCGACCCGTTGCTGCTGGCCGCCCGACAGGCGGTCGGGATATTCGGCCCGCTTGTCGGCCAGTCCGAAGCGCTCCAAGAGCGCGGTCGCCTCGGCCTCGGCCTCCGCTCGTGGCTTACGGAGAACCCGGGTCGTGGCGAGAGTGACGTTCCGGAGCACAGTCATGTGAGGGAAGAGGTTGAAGGCCTGGAAGACGATCCCGATGCGCCGTCGCACGGCATTCACGTCGACGTCTCGGCGCGTGATCTCCTCCCCGCGCAGGAAGATCCGGCCGGCGTTGATCCGCTCCAGCAGGTTGACGCAACGGAGCAGCGTCGACTTGCCGGAGCCGGAGGCCCCGATCAGACAGACGACCTCGTGCTCGCCAACATCGAGATCGACGCCGCGCAGCACCTCGACGGAGCCGAACGACTTGTGCACCCCGTCGAGCTTCAGCGCTGAGGCGCTGGTGCTCACCGGCCACCACCCGCGCCCTGCCGGCGCCTGTCGCGTGCGATCAGCCAGTCCGTGAGCCGTGCGAGTGGGATCGTCAGCAGGATGAAGAGAAGCGCGGTCGCCATGTACGGCGTGTAGTTGAAGGTCGCGGCGACGTCGATTTGGGACTGCCGGAAGGCCTCGATCGGGCCGATCAAGGCGACGAGCGCAGAGTCCTTCTGCAGCCCGATGAAGTCGTTGAGGAGGGGCGGGATCACCCGCCGGACCGCCTGGGGAACGACCACGTAGCGGAGCGTCTGGCCGCGCGTTAGACCGAGCGACCGGGCAGCCGCCTCCTGGCTCGGATGCACGGACTCGATACCGGCGCGGTAGACCTCGGCCACGTAGGCCGAGTAGACGAGCACGAGCGCCGTCACGCCCCAAAAGAGCGGCGAGTTCGGGACGCCCGAGAGCTGGAGCGCCGGCGCGCCGAAGCCGAGGATGTAGATCACGAGGATCGTCGGGATCCCGCGAAAGAGATCGGTGTAGAGCACGGCGAGCAGCCGGAACGGGAAGAGCACCGGCCCGGGCAGCCCCCGCAGGACAGCGATCGCGAGGGCGAAGACGAGGATCAGCGCCTCGGCGATACAGAAGATCCGAATGTTCAGCAAGAAAGCGTGCGCGATCTCCGGAAACGAGTCGCTGAAGAGCTTTCGGTCGAAGAAGGCCTTGCGGACCTCTGGCCAGCCCGCGGAGGTAACGATGACGGCGACGATGACCGCAAAGAACACGACCGTGCTGGTGACGGCGATTCCGATGTTGCGAGCCCCTCGAAGGTCGCCCAGGATCCGAGACCGGCGGTCGCCGCGGCCGGTTTCCGCATCGACGCTCACGCGGCGACGGGTGCTACTTCAGGACGGGAGCGCTCGCCTTGTTCGACAGCCACTCCTGCTGAATCTTCGCAAGCGTTCCGGCGCTCTTCAGCGAAGCGAGCGCCTTGTCGACGCAAGAGGTAAGGCTGTTGCCCTTGGCGAGCACCATCCCAAAATGCTCTGGCGTGCCCACCGTCGGGAACTGGCCGACGATCGTCGCCTGCGGTATCTGCACAGCGGTGATGTAGAAGGCCGTGGGTAGGTCGACGACGATCCCGTCGATCTGGTGCGCCTTCAGGCCGGAGTTGACGTCGCTCGAGGTGTTGTAGACGGATGGCTGCTTGCTCGGCTTGATGTTCTTCGTCACGTAGGCGTAACTCGTCGTGCCGATCTGAACGCCGAGTTTGTACTGCTTGACGTCGGCACTGGTCTTGGCCGAGGTGATCGGCGTCCCTTTGAGGCCGATGAGTGCCTGGTTGACGTTGTAGTAGGAATCGCTGAAGTCGACGCTCTTGGCCCGCGCAGGGGTGAAGGAGACTTGGTTGACATCGAAGTCGAAGCTCTTCGTGCCTGGCTTGAACGACTGCTCGAAGGGGACGACGACCCAGTGGACGTCGCTCTTCTTGAAGCCGAGCTTCCCCGCCACGGCGTACGCGACCGCGCTCTCGAACCCTTGACCCGAGTTCGGGTCGCTGACCTTCCACATCGAGCCTTTCGGCGGCGTCCCGCCAAACCAGGGCGGGAAGGCGGGGTTGTCGGTGCCGATCGTCAGCTGACCCTTGTGGACGAGGTTGAGCTGGTCGACTGAGCAACCGGAGCTCTTCGGAGCCGCCGACTTGTTCGAGCCGCCGCACCCGGAGGCAACGGTCGCAAGGAGAACAGTCGCTCCCAGCAACAGGATCAGCCTCAGGCGCACCGGGGCGAGGCTAACACGCCGGCCCGCAGCGGCGTGGACATGATGAAGCGGCGGCCACTTTCGAGATCGGCGCCTTGATTTTCGAAGCGCTGACCGGTTCCCCTAACAAACCCTCGCTCCCGGGGTCTAACTTGTGGGGGCAATGAAGAGTGTGGTACGAACGTGCCACCGGGTCACATATCAAGGAGGACAGGTTGAAGAACGTCTCCCGTAAGTTCGTGGCGACGCTTGTCGCGCTCGGGCTCGTCGGCATCGTCGCCGCCGGAGCTTCGACTGCGATTGCGAAGCCGACATCAAGCAGCGCGTCGATCAAGGCGTGCGCGCTACTCCCCGATACGACGTCGTCGACGCGCTACACGCTCTTCGACGCGCCGTACCTGAAAGCTGCTTTCAAGAAGGCACGCGTCGCCGCAACCGTGCTGAACGCACATGCGGATCCGCAGAAGCAGAAGTCCCAAGCGCAGCAGTGTCTAGCGCAGGGGGCGAAGGTGATCCTGCTCGACCAGCTCGATCCGGTCTCGGGCGCCTCGATCACTAACCTGGCAGTCTCTCGCGGTGCGAAAGTGATCGACTACGACCGCCTCGTCGTGGGCAGCAAGGCCTCCTACTACGTGTCGTTCGACAACAAGGTCGTCGGCAAGTTGCAGGGGAAAGGCCTCGTCGCCGCCCTCAAGGCAAGGGGTCAGTACTCGAATCACCCCGTGATCGCCGAGCTGAACGGTGACATCAAGGACAACAACGCGAAGCTCTTCAAGAGCGGTTACGACTCGATCCTGAACCCGCTCTACAAGAGCGGCACGTTGAAGAAGGCAACCGCCGGCGATCAGTGGACCGATTGGAGCGCGACGAAGGCTCGGACGATCTTCGACCAGATGCTCGCTCGCAACGGCAACAAGATCAACGGTGTCCTCGCCGCCAACGACGGGCTCGCGGGTGCCGTGGTCGCATCGCTGAAAGCCCACGGCCTGAAGTCGATTCCGCTGACCGGGCAGGACGCGACGCCGACCGGCGTCCAGTTCATCCTCGCCGGCTGGCAGAGCGGCACGGTCTACAAGTCCGTCCGCAAGGAGGCGAATGCGGCCGCCGCCGCGGCGATCGCGATCATCAAGAAGAAGCCCGTACCGGGCGTCAACGGCAAGGTCAGCGGCACGAAGTCGATCCTGCTGACCCCGGTCTGGATCACCAAGGCGAACTACAAGCTTCTCTTCACGGAAGGCTTCCTGAAGAAGAGCCAGGTTTGCAACGGCGACTACGCGAAGTACTGCAAGTAGAAGACCTTCCCGGCGGAGGTGCTCCGCTCGGAGCACCTCCGCCGTGGTAAAAACCGGCCGGTGAACGCGACACCTACACCGACACCCACTCTTGAGCTTCGCGAGGTTGCCAAAAACTTCGGGTCGGTGGAGGCGCTCAAAGGCGTTGACTTCGAGGTTCGTGACGGCGAGGTGATGGCGCTCGTCGGCGACAACGGCGCCGGTAAGTCGACGTTGATCAAGTGCGTCGCCGGGATCTATTCGATCGACGACGGCCAGATCTTCTTCGAAGGCGAGCCGGTGACGATCCACGGGCCGAAGGACGCAGCGAGGCTCGGGATCGAGGTCGTCTACCAGGACTTGGCGCTGTGCGACAACCTGGACGTCGTCCAGAACATGTACCTCGGCCGCGAAACGCACGATCCGCTGTTCCGGCTGCGCGAGGCGCCGATGGAACAGCGGACGGCAGAGACCCTGAAATCCCTCTCCGTGACAACCATCCGCTCGGTGCGCCAAGCGGTTGCAACCCTCTCCGGGGGTCAGCGCCAGTCCGTCGCCGTTGCCCGCGCGGTGCTCTGGAACAACAAGATCGTCTTTCTCGACGAGCCGACCGCGGCTCTCGGCGTCGCGCAGACGCGGCAGGTGCTCGACCTCGTCAAGCGGCTCGCCGAACAGGGGCTCGCGGTCGTGTTGGTGTCGCACAATCTCGTCGACGTCTTCGAGGTCGCGGATCGGATCACCGTCCTTCGACTCGGCCGCAACGTCGGCGTCTACGAGAAGGACAAGACGAACGAACGGGAGATCGTCGAGGCCATCACCTTCGGCGCGCCAGCGCCCGAGGAAACCGAGGTCAAAGCGTGAGCTCGGCCGCACCGGCTGAGATCCAGGCCGCCGCCGAAGACCAGGACAGCATCGTCGCGATCCTTCGCGCCCGCTGGGTCGCGATCAGATCCGGCGATGTCGGCAGCCTGCCGGTGATCATCGGGATCATCGCGATTGCGCTCTACTTCAACTCGAAGACGAGCATCTTCTTCAGCGCGGTCAACTTCCAGAACTTGATCCAGCAGATGGCCGGCGTGACCGTGATTGCGATCGGCGTTGTCTTCGTGCTGCTGATCGGGGAGATCGACCTCTCGATCGGCTACGTCAGCGGTATCGCGGGTGTGAGCGTCGCCTACTTCCAGCAGGCGGGGACCGGCCACCAGTACCCCGGTCTGGTCGCACTCGCGCTCGCAATCGCGACCGGCCTCGTGATCGGACTGATTCAGGGATCGGTCATCGCCTTCATCGGGGTTCCCTCGTTCGTGGTCACACTCGCGGGGCTGCTCGTCTCCCAGGGCCTGATCCTGCAAGTTCTCGGCACGCAGGGCGTGATCGGGATCCAGGACAAGCAGATCAACGACATCGCGAACTACGTCCTGACGAAGAACACCGGCTGGATCGTCGCGATCATCCTCACAGTGGCCCTCGCGGGTGCCGCCTTCGGCTCGTACTTCAGCCGCCTGCGAGCAGGCCTCCCAACCGGCAACGTGATTCTTACCATCGTCCGCGTCGCTTTTTTCGGAGGGCTGGCATTCGCAGCGGTGTACATCTGCAATCAGGCGAAACCTCGCCCTGGTGTGCCGCTTGTCGGACTGATCTTCGTCTTCCTCGTCGTGCTCGGCGGATACGTCGCCAGCCGAACGACCTTCGGCCGCCACGTTTACGCCGTCGGGGGCAACGCGGAAGCCGCGCGACGGGCGGGGATCAACGTCAAGCTGATCCGGATCATCGTCTTCATGATCTCAGGCGCGATGGCGGCCATGGGAGGCGTCATCCTCGCCTCTCGCCTCAACGGCATCGATCTCACCGCCGGCGGCGGCACTATCCTGCTCGACTCCATTTCGGCGGCGGTCATCGGCGGCGTCAGCCTCTTCGGAGGCCGCGGCCGGGTCAGCGGAGCGCTCTTCGGCGGCCTGATTATCGGCATGATCGCGAACGGAATCGACCTCGTCGGCTATTCCGACGCGATCAAGCTCATCACCACGGGCTTGATCCTGCTCGCGGCCGTCACGCTCGACACGGTGTTGCGCCGCCGGCAGGCTGCGGCCGGGCGCTAGGGCGGCCGCGCCTCTTCCGAGACGCGCGGCCTCAGTCGCTCGCTATTTGCAGCCGGGGAACCTGAACGAGACGACCCGCGTCCGCCAGGTTCCGATCACGACCACGTCGTCGGCCAGGTACTCGGTCGTGTAGAAGAACGTGCAGTCGTTCGTGGGGTCGACCGTCAGGTCGCTGTAGTCGCCCCAGCGGCCCTCGACCTCGGTCTGCGGACCCGTACCCGTGAAGGCGACCTTCTCCGCCTGGGCGAGTTGGCCGAGCGGATCGGCCGCTGTCCGGCCTGTGTAGCGCAGGGACGGAAAGTCGTTCGGCCCAGAGGCGCTGTAGCCGAGCGCAAGATCGCCGGCCTTGTCCATCGCAACGCTGCCCATCCAGCGGTAGAGCGGGTTCGTCGCCGAGTCGGCCGGCGCATACGTCCCCTGCTGGTACACGCTCGGGTTGCCGCCCTTCGGAATCCGAACCTCGTACCAGCGGATCCCATCGGTGCCGTTTGCGACGACGGTGTGATTCAAAGCGACGGATTCGTACCTGCCGTAGTTGCGGATCGGCATCCGGAACATCAGCCGGTCGCCGAGCACGTCGAGCCCCTGGGGGCCGCCCTTCTGCACGACGCAGTTCGGGCCGTAGCCGTAGACGCACTGCGGCCGGACGAAGGCGGCCACCGGCAGCTTGTAGTTCGGGTCCCCGTTGATTCCGAAGGTCGAGTTGGCGGGGTTCGCCCAGTCGACGTGGAACTTCCAGAACCGCATGTAGAAGCCGGCGTCGGTCGGGATCGTGCTCGGGTCGTCGACCTCGGCGAAGAGGTTCGGCTGACCGGCCGGCGGGAGCGTCGACCCGTCGAGGTCGCCGGGCAGCTGGCCAATGTACTGGGCCGGAGGAGGCGGGTTGTGCGCCGCCTCGTCGAAGAACACGTATCGCGCGGGCAGGCCCTCCAGCATCTGGCTTCGCTCGAAGACAAATGCGCCCGCACCGCTCGAAGTCTCCTGCCCCGTGGGAAACTCGTTCGCGGTCATGTAGTAGCCGTCGGGCCAGACGCCGATCTTCGGATAGTCGTAGAAGGTGTCGGAGCCGAACAGGAAGGTGTAGAGGTAGTAGCCGCCGGTGGCATCGCCGGTCTTCGAAACTGCGATGCACTCGCCGTACTGCTCGCCGGCGTTCGGTGACGCGATGAACTCGGAAATCAGCCACCGCTTCGCCAACTGGTCGTAGACGACCACTGGATCGCCTTCGTTGTGGGTCGCACATTCGCTGTTCGTACCGGCCCAAAGCTGGTTGATCGGCGTCGCGCCTCGGAGGACCGCGCCCGCCTTCGAATAGACGGCGAAGTCAGAGTTGACGATCTGCACGTACTGCGTCGCGCCAACCTCACCGTTCGTATCCGGCGGCAGACAGCTGCAGCTGCTGGCCTGGTCACACGGGGGCCCAAAGGGCAGGCAGATGCCGTCGAAGTTCGCAATCGGGTCCGAGATCGAGCCTGTGCCTTTCGTCTTCTGTACAAGGGGGTCCTTGGCGGTGGACGCGAAAGCCGAGGGGTGCAAGTTCTCGTTGTCGCGGGCGATGATCGAGGTCGGCGCTGGGACCGGGAGTACCGGTAGGTCACTGACGGCCGGCGACTCGCCGTCGTAGATGCCGTTCCCGACGTTGGGACCGAACGAGGTCGCGCTCGCCGTCACGGTTCCGGACCCGGCCGCGGTCGCACTGCTCCCCGAACGGGCGATCCCCGCACTCGGGTGGGACACCACGCCCGCTTGGTTACTGGACGCGCCGCCGCTCACGCGCGCGATGCCAACGAGCACCGCGACGAGAGCCGCGACGATGAGCAGTCGCCTCGAGAAACCTCTAGCCGAGACAGCCGACCGTAGCCGCTTGCGCGACATCCCTCATCACCCCCGGAAATCCGAAAATTGATCCAACCGCCGTGTAATCCCCAGGCTCGTAACGGACGAAACGCAATTGACGGGTTTGTAACGCCGCCCCGACTCTCGCGACTGAACCCCGACAAGCCGAAGGGGTCGAAGAGGAGTGGCAATGGAGAACGGAACGAGCAACGGAGCTGTCTATGTGCAGACGAACGACGCTTCGCGGAACGAGATCGTCGCCTACGGGCGCAGGCCCGACGGATCGCTGGCGCGCATCGGCGACTACGAGACGGGAGGACGAGGAACCGGCACGCCTCATCTGCCCTCGCAGAGGTCGGTCGTCCTCAGCGACGACGGGCGCTATCTGCTCGTCGTCAATGCCGGCAGCGACGAGCTCACGCTGTTCGCGGTCGGAAGCGACGGACTTCGCCTGAGCGACCGCGTTCCCTCTGGCGGAGCGACACCAACGAGCATCGCCGTCCGCGGCCGTCTCGTCTACGTCCTCAACAACGCTTCTGCGAGCATCGACGGGTTCGAGATCGCGGCCGGGAAGCTCGAGCCACTCACGGACTCGAAGCGCCCGCTGAGCGACGAGGGCGCCGACGGCGCCCAGATCTCCTTCAGCCCGGACGGCCGAACGCTCGTCGCCACCGAGCGCGGCACCAACAGCATCAGCGCCTACGCGGTCGACGAGCGGGGCTATGCGGAGGGACCGTCGACGATCCCGTCCGCCGGCCAGACGCCGTACGGCTTCGACTTCACGGACGGCGGCGCACTGATCGTCACCGAGGCGTTCGGCGGCGACAACGGCAAGGCCGCAGCTTCGTCGTACGCGATCGCGGGGCCGGCCGAGCTGAAGCCGGTCAGCGGCTCCGTCGGCGACGGGCGCAGCGAGGTCTGCTGGGCCGCCGTGACCAACGACGGGCGGTTCGTCTTCGTCACGAACTTCGGCGACTGCACGATCTCGAGCTACAGCATCGGCGAGGACGGCGACATCCGGCTCGCCGAAGCGGTGGCCGCGTCGACACGCCTCGGCAACGCGGGAATCCGCGACGAGGCGATCAGCTCGGACGGCCGCTTCCTCTACGCCCTCGATGCCGACGCGCAGCGAGTCCACGGCTGGTCCGTCGGCACGGATGGCCGGCTCGCAGAGATCGGCGCGTTCGAAGGCGTTCCGCCAACGGTTGCGGGGCTCGCCGCAAGCTGAGAGAGTCGCGGCATGCCACTGATCTCACGCGGCTTCCGCGGGCGTCAAAGCGAGGGCCCATCGGACCGGATACCTCCGGGGCAGCACCTCGTGGACGACTTCCCGGTGCTGTCCGCAGGCCCGACGCCGCACACGCCGCTGGAGGAATGGACCTTCACGATCGAGGGCGGTGCCGAGCCGGCGAGCTGGACGTGGGACGAGTTCCGGGCGCTGCCGACCGAGGAGGTGACGACCGACATCCACTGCGTCACCAAGTGGTCGAAGCTGGACACGGTCTGGCGAGGCGTCTCACTCGACACGCTGCTCGGCCTGGTCGAGCATGACGCCGGCTACCTCCTCGCCTTCTGCGACGGCGGCTACACCACGAATCTGCCCCTCGAGCACGTCACCGACGGCAAGGCCTGGATCGCCTACGACTACGGCGGCGAGCCGCTCGAGCCCGAGCACGGCGGCCCGGCGAGGATGCTGGTGCCACACCTCTACTTCTGGAAGAGTGCGAAGTGGATTCGCGGCTTCCGGCTCCAGGAAGAGGACGAGCCGGGGTTCTGGGAGTCCAACGGCTACCACATCCTCGGTGACCCGTGGCTGGAACAGCGGTACTGGGGCGACTAACTTGGCTCGTCACCGAGGTGACGGGAGCGGTCCAGGAGACGCCACGGGTTCGCACGCTGCTGCTCGAGGCGGAGGGTTGGCCCGGGCACCGGCCCGGCCAGCACCTCGACGTCAGGCTGACCGCCGAGGACGGCTACCAGGCGGAGCGCAGCTACTCGATCGCCTCGGAGCCGGGCGGCCCGCTGGCGATCACGGTCGAGCGGCTCGAGAACGGTGAGGTGTCCCCCTACCTCGTCGAGGAGGCGCGCGAGGGCGACGGCTTCGAGGTGCGCGGGCCGATCGGCGGCTACTTCGTCTGGGAGGACGACGGGCGGCCGGTCTTCCTCGTCGGCGGCGGCTCGGGTGTCGTGCCGCTGATGGCAATGATCCGCTCGTCCTCCGGGTCGACGCCGATCCGCTTGCTCTACTCGTCGAGGACGCTCGAGGACGTGATCTACCGCCAGGAGCTCGAGGATCATGCAGGCCACGGACTCGAGGTCTTCCACACTCTGACTCGCGAGCAGCCGCCGGGCTGGACGGGTTACAGCCGCCGCATCGACGAAGAGTTGCTGCGGGAGGTCGCATGGCCGGCCGCCGAGCAGCCGCACGTCTTCATCTGCGGCTCGACGCGATTCGTCGACGCGGCGGCCGACGGGCTCGTAGGGCTCGGGTACCCGCCGCTCTCGATCAGGACCGAACGTTTCGGAGCGACCGGTGGCTGACGAGCGGCGCCTCGACGGCAACGCGATCGGGGGAATGATGCTCGAGCTCTTCGGCGTCGAGATGACGAACGCGACGGAGGTCTGCCGGACCTGCGGCACCGCCGACATCGTCGCCCGGCTCGAGGTGTACATGGATGCACCGGGCACCGTGGTCCGCTGCGCACACTGCAAGGCGGTGCTCATGCGGGTCGTTCGTTCGCCCGACCGAACATGGGTCGACTTCAGCGGCCTCGGCTCGATCGAGCTTCCGCGCTAGTGGTCTGGCCGGTGACGTTGCCCGCTTCCTGGGTCGCGAGCACCAAGCCAGAGGCCGCGATCGCCCGCGGGCAAGGCTGGCAGCCTTGACAAGGGCGAGCGGGGACTCTGGCGCCGCGTGATCGCGGGCCAGGGAGCTGGCGGGCGTTGCCGGCCAGGCCACTAGTGGTCACGGAGCCGCGCTGGACCGAGCCGGAGTGGCTCGCCGGCGCCGAGGCCTGGATCCGTGAACGCGCCGACGTTGCCGGCGAGCTCGACCAGTTTCACGTCAGGTGGTGGTCGACGGTGATCCGCGTCCCGACCAGGGGCGGGGACCTGTACTTCAAGGCGGTCGCGAAAGGCTTCATGTTCGAGCCGCCCCTGACCGGCAAGCTCTTCGAGCTTAAGCCGGATCGCGTCACCGCGGTCGTCGACCTCGACGTCGAACGCGGGTGGATGCTGATGCGAGACGCCGGCCGCCGCTTCCGCGAGATCGTCCGCAGTCCGGCCGATCTCCGGCACTGGGAGCTGGCGCTGCCTCGGTACGCGGAGCTGCAGCTCGCAGCCGCGCCGCTCGCCGACGAATTGCTCGCCCTGGGGGTTCCCGACGCGCGCTTGTCATTGCTGCCCGGCCAGTTGTGTGCGGTGCTGGCGCAGCCGGTGCGCGGGCTGACGCCGGCGCAACAGGAGCGCGTACTCGAGGCGCTGCCGGAGTTCGAGGCGATGTGCGGCGAGCTCGCGGCCTACGGGATTCCCGAGACGATCCAGCATGACGACCTCCACGACGGGCAGGTCTTCCTCCGGGACGGCCGCTATCTCTTCTTCGACTGGGGCGACAGCTGCATCTCGCACCCCTTCCACTCTCTGACGGTGACCTTGAGGGCGAACGCGGCGAGGCTCGGGCTCGAACCGGGCGGCCCGGAGCTGCAGCGCCTGCGGGACGCGTACCTCGAGCCGTTCGGGGATTTGCAAGAGGCCGCGAACCTCGCCTACTGGACCGGAACCGTCGCCCGGGCGCTCGCGTGGGACCGCTTCGTCCGCAGCGGCTTCGGCTACACCGAGCCGGATGACGACCTCGCGACGGCCTACGGCCTGAAGCTCTTCCTCGAGAACGGCCCGATCGGCTCCTGGAAGGAACCCTGAGGGCGGGCGGGGTCTGCAACGCCTCGCCGGGTTTCCACCGTCCCGCGGACGCGTTAACGTCATTCCGAACCTGCGCGGGCGGATCCCCGCGTGTTTACCGCATGACCACCGGCCGCTCCATACCGCATCGCACGTGCTTCTGATCGCGCTCGCGACACTCGCATCTCTGGCGACGATTGCGGTGTTGTTTTCAGTCCTCCGCGCGGTTCGGGTCCACGAGCCGCCCGCCCCGGTGACGCACGTGCGCCATGAGCGGCGGCGGGCCCACCCGGCAGCGCGAGACGCGCGCGAGGCAATCGCGCTTGTCGGCGACGCGCTCGCGGCGACGCATAACCCACGCGCACTCGTGCCGCTGATCCTCGAGGTCGTCACCGAGGCGACCGGGGCACGCGGCGCGCAGATGCTGCACGGAGGGGTCGAGGTCGGCTGGTTCGGAGAGGCGGGCGGCCGGACCCGCCCGCTGACACTCGACCTCGCGAGCGAAAACTCAGACTCCGACACGAAGCTTCTCCTCTATCCCCCCGCCCGGGGCTTCGACGTCGAGACCCAGAAGCTGGCTGAATGGGTCGCTGCACAGGCCGGGATCGCACTCGAGAATGCGCGGCTCCACGAGGAGGTGCGCCGCCAGGCGACGACCGACGAGCTGACGAACCTCGTCAATAGGCGCCGCTTCATCGAGGCGCTCGAGACCGAGCTCGAACGGGCGAAGATGTTCGACTCGCCGCTCTCCGTCATCCTCGCCGACCTCGATGACTTCAAGCGGATCAACGACGATCACGGCCATCACGGCGGCGACCGCGTGCTGAAGTCCTTCGGGCAACTCCTTCGCGCGCAGGTGCGCGACTTCGACGTTGCGGCCAGGCTCGGAGGCGAGGAGTTCGCGATCCTGCTTCCACAGACGACGGCCGAGGCTGCGGCGGTCGTCGCAGCCCGGACCCGCGACACCCTGGCCGCGTCACCAATGGCGGTCTCGGACGATGCCACCGTTCGGCTGAGCGCCAGCTTCGGCATCGCCGAGTCGAGCCCGGCGCTGACAACCGACGAGCTCCTCCGCCGCGCCGACGACGCGCTGTATGCCGCGAAACGGGCCGGCAAGAACCGCTACGTCGTCGACGCAACCGCAGGTGTCTCATGAAAGTCCGTCTGGCAGCCGAGGAATACTCCAGACATGCGTCGCTATGCGCTCGCACTCCAACTCGTTGTGCTGATCTGCTGCGCCGTCGCCTCCGGGTACCTTTGGCGAGCTGCGTTGGGAACCGGCCGCGCTATTCGGTACGTCTCCGCGGGCACGCCCTACACCCCGGCTTGGCCGGCCCCGGAAGCTCCGGGCCGTGTAACGGTCACGCACGTGCCGACACACGAGGCTGCGGCAAGCCCCGGTCGAGCGGCTCGAACCGGGAATGCCGCTCGCTTGGCGGGCGCGACCGCAAGGCCGAGCTCGAAAACCTCCCACCCTGCGACTTCGTCGCCGGCGGTTGCCAAGGTCGGCGATCAGAACCCGCCGCCGAAGAGCCCTCCCGCCTCCCCGCCGCCGGAGCGCCCCCCCCCGTCCCCCCCGCCCCCTGCCCCGCCGCCCACTCCTCCGCCGCCCCCTGCCCCGCC